>MDTG01411849.1_pt1 | contig 56522 bp, 47 predicted proteins | sample 811421 | NCBI WGS metagenome assembly MDTG01 (sample SAMN05326645, study PRJNA326480) | marine metagenome | isolation source: seawater | place: Pacific Ocean: South East | collected 2011
GAGAGGGAAGCTTGTGCTCTTCGCGAGGAGGTTCGAGATGAGGTCATTAGCTACCTTAACCGACTCTCAGACCACTGCTTCGTACTCTCTCGCTGGCTTACAGGGGATGAGGGGGAGACGCTTTGGACCCCCTTGGGTAAGCGAGGAGAGTAGTCGATGTCTTGGTTTCAGAAATATCTACGTGCACATTCCTTTGTTGGCTACGATGATTCTGTAAATGGTTGGTCGGACTTAACTAAGAAACACAGGATCTTGATGACCTTCAAGATAATACAAGATTTATTCGGGGTTCTAATCGTATTGTCGCTTACTCTTGTAGCAATAGATTGGTTGTTTTGACTGGCTTGTGGAGTCAGGCTGCCTTGCCTGTCTGCTGAATGTGCATTCTCGCCGATCGTAGGAGTTCCTTCTCCTGCTCAAAGGTGACCATTGAATGGGCACTATCAAAGTCCATCCAGAGATAATTGGTATGTTCGACAGATAGGCTGACATCGATTTCTTCTGTGTGTGCAATGTACCAGAAGACCTGCTTAGGGATGCTAGAACCACGTCTCTTGAAGGTGTACTCTGTTCTGGAACTCCAAGAGTCGTCGATAGAGAAGGCCTGTATTCCGGTCTCCTCCACAAGCTCTCTTGATGCCGTGTCATGATGGTCCCTGTCGCCTTCCTCCACATGTCCCTTGGGGAAGCTCCAGTGACCCTGTGGGTACTGCAACAGCAATACACTGTCAAAATTGACCAGTATGAAACCGCAGGAGGTTTCCATCTTGCTGCCAGCGTTCTCTCCCATGAACCCACAGAAAGGGATTCAGATGAAAACATTCCGAGTGATTCTATTGCGAAACCACCATTGGGGAGGACTTGGCGAGTTGCATCATGGAAGTCGATCCGCTGTCTTTGGATATCCGAAGAATCGTTACTGATAGCGACCTGGATGGTGTCACTACAGCTGCGATCCTGAAGAGGTGGTGGGTTGATGCGGAGGTCGTATTCGGCCATCCTGGGGAGCTTCGAGCGGGTCTTCTAGATGACAGAATTGACTCCTTTACGGCTGTTTGTGATCTCCCTCGCCATCCCAGATGCGGGTTAAGCATTGATCATCATCAGTCGAATCAGCCTACCTCCGACCTCGAGGGGGATACCGTGGTTGTTTGGAGGGCGACTCCGTCTGCCGCAAGAATAGCATACGACTTGGTGGGAAATAAAGTGGACCTGAGTGATCTGGCCGACTTCATGGAGTGGGTGGACAAGTTGGATGGGGGGGGCATTTCGAGGGTTGAGTACATGTCAGACGAGCCGGCAGTATGGCTAGGGAGAGTAATCGATGTAGGAGAGGGGACCGCCTTGGAAATTATGGAAGGACTGATCAGGGGGGATTCGATAGAGGAAATACTGTCCGTTCCCTCCGTCGCGCAGAAGCTCTCCGAGAGGAAGATCGAAAGGGAGCAATTGACCGATATCATATCAGAGAGGACCCGTGTCGTGGACAGGCTCGCTATTGCCAGGCTTGAGGATCTCGGGATGCGCTCGAATGGATACCACATCACCGCACATGTAGGTGATGATTGCGATGCGTGTATGGTGATACACGGAAACGTAGGGGCCTCATTCGGAGAAGAGGGGAAGTATCCGGTGTCAGCCTCTTTCTATACCAATTCCTTCCTCCACAATGAGGGCGGGATATTCGATCTGACCATGCTGGCGACGAGTCTTGACCCTGATGGAGGGGGACATGCGAATGCCTGTGGATGTAGAATTCAAGCACTGGAGGGGGGCGAAAGGGCAGATAGGGAAGTAATCGAGGAAGATATAGAATCCAATATCGAGATTTGGTTAGAAATGTGGTCTAAGAGATAGTCTTCTCCGGATGAATGGCTGCATACATGAGTTAATCAACTGAAATCTCGTGTCAGGTTCAATGCTACCCTCATTCAATGTTCTCGGGGAGGAGTTAGAGACCTGTTCTACATCGCCCCTCACAGGATGGTATCGTGACGGTTGCTGTAACACGGACAGGAAAGACCGTGGTTTGCACACTGTTTGCTGTCTCGTTACCGAGGAGTTCCTGGAGTTCGCACGTTCGCGCGGAAACAATCTGATTACTCCTGCACCCGAATACAATTTCCCCGGCCTCACTCCGGGGGACAGGTGGTGTGTGTGTGCGCAGACTTGGCAGGATGCAGCTGAAGAAGGTGTGGCTTGCCCTGTGGTAATGTCTGCTACCCATGAGGAGACCCTTCAAATTGTATCCCTGGAGCTTCTGAAGCAGTATGCAGTATAGTGGGTGTTTGATACTGGTGGTTTAGGAATGCGGAGCGCTCGTTGGATGGGCATTGGAATTCTCCCAGCATGGTGTCGAAGGGGAGCTTGCGGAAATCCTAACTCCTCATCTTTTTGAGCCCAAAGATGAATCCGACTAAGAGAACCAAGGGTGTCGCCCAAAATGATTCCTCGGCACTTCTTCCCTGTAACGGAGAACGTAGTCGATACCTGATAGGACTGAGCGTAAGTACCTCTCGAGGCGTGGCCTCACATATGCCCCGTGAAGCAGTAATGAGAAGATTCGGTTTCGGCCGACATACAGATACGGGAAAACTGTGATTGTTAGTTTGCAACTGTTCTCTGAGATGGGGATTAGTTCCCAGTCTACAAATGATTGGGGCCCTCCCTCCTCCCCAATCAGCAAATCGAATCCCTCGTTGGGAGACCATCTAAGGAAATCTCTGATGTATGTCAGGCCGTTAAGATACACCAGCTCATCCTTATGTCCGTGATCCCCCCAGACGAGTGTTTCATTGGTTTTACAGAATGGGTGGCACTTCAGGAGGTGCCCCGGTGAGCTGATTAGTTCCCAAGCCTCTTCGATGCCTCTTTCAAAATTGATTGATTCCGATACTGAGTGGCCGTTCCTCAAGGTATCAACCACCGAATCCGCGTCTTGGTATTGGATGCGCATTTTTTCCGGGTGACTAGTATGGTATCCATACATTTCCATCATGAGTTATCCGAATCTGAAAATATTTTTCAGGACAGTGGGCCCGAGTTATGTCTTGATTTTGGAAGGGAATGAAAAAGTCGAGGGTCGTGCGTGAGGCGTGGGGGGGGCTGTCGCGGAGTTTGTCTGGATCGGAGCGCGTGAGCGTGCGGAAATCCTCCTGGCGTCTATAGAGCCCGATGACCAAGAGTTCTTTCAAGGGGAGATAGCGGACACTGACGAGGGTGCAGAGCTGCGAATCAGGGTGGAGTCGAGGACTCTTTCAGAGGCGAGGTCTACCATGGATGACATCCTAGCCTGCCTTTCGGCTGTCGAGTCGAGTTTGGTGGCTCTGGACGGGGAATAGTCGGTGTCTTCTGGTTCGGACCATTCAAGTCATAGATTCGACACCGCAATGTGTGCCTCGGCTTCCCCATGACAGGTCTGACCTACTGTGGTCGGATGGTTCCGCGACACAATTACTCGTGGATTCTGTAGATAGGTGGGTAAGCTCGATGGTCGCGGATGAAGGTAGCGGAGGTAGTGGACCTTCTGAAGTTGGAAGAGCGGTGGTTGTCTCCAAGGAGTCAGGAGTATTGTGCGGGCAAGTAGTCGTAGAGAGGCTATTGACTAACCACTATCCTTCTTGCTCCATTGAATGGCATATCGAAGAGGGAGGGGTTATCGACAGACATGCCACAATTCTTGCTATCAGAGGGGAGCTTGGCGAGATATTGCGGTCTGAGAGAATTATTCTCAATATCCTTGGGAGGCTTTCAGGGATTTCGACTAATACGGCAAATTGGGTTTCTTTGGCTGGGGATATTTCTGTGGCCAGCACCAGGAAGGTCGATTGGGGGCTTCTGGACAAATGGGCCGTTCACGTTGGAGGGGGGCTGACACATAGGCTCAGCAGGGCTGATGCACTTATGATCAAAGATAGTGAGGTACTAGCAGGGTCTGTACCAGGTGAGGGGGAGTTAGAGGCTTTGGAAAGGTTTGTCTCCGGCATAGACATGGAAAGTGACTCAGAGTTCACCGTCGTAGAAGTTAGGACTGTGGACCAGGCGGTTACTACTGCCTCCATTTGGGACTCGAGGCAAAGAGTACGAGGAGGGAGTGAGAAAGTAGTCATTCTGTTGGACAATATGGGTCCAGAGGGAGGGAGGGAAGCATCGGATGCCCTTGTGGAGGGTGGTTTGAGATCTTGGTGCATCCTGGAAGGCTCTGGAGGGGTCTCTCGAGATTCCCTGCAAGAATGGAATGGAAGTGGCGTAGACCTTGTGTCCTCGAGTTCACTAAACAGGGGTGTTGTGCCTCTTGATATGTCGATGAGATTTGGAGGATTAATTGATGGCTGAAATTCCCCAAAGTCATCCTCGGAGGGCGTCTCTAATGGCACGTCAAAAGATGGTCGAAGCTGCTTCGATGGGCCTGTTGGCTGAATCCGCCATGATTGCCCATGGCAGGGGCGAGGCGTATGACTACCTGCTTGGGGAGAAAACGATTGGGTCGGCCTCTCTCGCGATATCTGAGGCAGCGGCTAGACTCAGTAAAGCAAAGAATCCTGTAATATCCGTCAATGGTAATACTGTAGTTTTGGCAGGGAGGGACTTGATTCGACTAGCTGCAATAATCGGATGCCCGATTGAAGTGAACATATACTACAGGACAGAAGAGCGGATCAGGGGCCTTCTCTCCCTTCTCGATGAGCAGAGGGAAGAAGTGGCTTCAGGGACTCCGCCTGATGGATGGATCGGGGACTGGAGGGGTTGTGTCCTCTCTGTTACCATACTCGGCTCTGACCCGGATGATTCGATAGATGGGCTGGAGGGGCCTCGTTCTCTATGCTGCGCAGATGGGATAGGGAATGCAGATGTAATACTGGTCCCATTGGAAGACGGCGATCGTTGTGAGGCGCTTGTTTCCCTGGGGAAGCAGGTCTTGGTTATCGACCTTAATCCACTATCCAGGACAGCCAGGAAAGCCACGGTGACAATTGTCGATGAGGTTTCCAGAGCTGCTGAAGAGTTGGTAAAGATTGCTTTGGAAGCAGGAAGTCCCACTGAGTGGGATAACGAATGGTGCCTCAAAGACGCATTGTCAGTGATCTCTGATGCTGGTAGCCTGATCTAGGAGAAATAGTCCGTGAGTAGTCGGGCGCATCTTTTTGCTATTTCATCACCGACTTCCGTGGTCGTTGCCTCTCCCCCTAGGTCGTAAGTGACCGCTCCTCCTTCGGCAAAGTGTTGTGAGACAGCCGTCTCAAGGATGTCCGCGCAAGCAGTAGCGACCTCGTCGTCGTGCCTGGTACCAAGATGGTCGAGCATCAATTGTACAGAGGAGATCGCTGCTATTGGGTTGACCTTGTCCTTGCCTGCATACTTTGGCGATGACCCATGAACTGGTTCGAATAGCATGTGTTCGTCCCCTATGTTGGCGCTTGCTGCCATTCCCATCCCCCCTTGGAGAACCGATGCCAGATCAGTGGCTATGTCTCCGAACATATTTGGAAGGACGACCACGTCGAGGTCCTCTGGGTCCCTGACCAACCACATTGTGAATGCGTCAATGAAGGCCTCGCTTGTTTCGATGCTGGGGTATTCTTGAGAAATCTCTCTGAATACCTTCCGGAAGAGTCTGCACCCCCTTGAGACGTTGCTCTTGTCGACGCATGTAATCTTCTGGGCGACTCCCATGCGTGCCTCTCTCTTCTTCGCTAACTCGTAGGAGAATCTGATTACCCTCTCACTTCCGTTCCTGGATATTGGCCTTGGGTCCCACTCAACCTCTCCCTCTAGACCGGGGAACTTCTCGATTACTATTGGTTCGTCCCTCTCCCCGCCTTTCGCCGCTTGCGCGGATCTTCGGAGAAGGGAGTGGTAGAGTCCCTCTGTGTTTTCTCGGATCAATACCATGTCGACTAGTTCGGGTTCCCAAATGTCAGTGAACATTCCATGTACCTTATGCTGCACCCCTTCGTACAGCTTAACTGGTCTGACGTTCGCGTAGAGGTCCAATCCAGAACGTAGGCCCAATATGCACTGCCCACCTGCGTTATCCCCATTCGGGAGCCTTGCATCTGGCCAACCAATTGCACCCAGAAGAATGGCGTCTGAATTATCCCTGCAGTGCTCGAAGGAGCCTTCTGGCCACTCTAGGCCCGTCTCTAGGTAATACTCGCCACCACATGGAATTTCGGTTATTCTGAACGATATGGGGCTAAGATCCTCGAATACATCCATGACTTTTCTGGCCTCACGGATTACCTCCTTGCCGGTACCGTCACCAGGTAGGACGACTACTCTATACTCCGGCATCAACCGCTGCACTGGCTTTTCATTCATCAACTCACCCCAGGGACTTCGGAGCCCTCCAAGCATTGTTTCGAAGTAAATCAACGGCATAGTTGATAGACGGTCACCACGAATGAAACGGATATGGAACGGGGTACCGATGATGGCGAGGGGTCTCCACGGATTGACGTTAGAACTCTTCCAGAGTCAGTTGCTGCACTATGGGAGACGATGCTTAGGTTGGACCCATCATGGGATCTTGCCAAGTGGTTAGACGAGCGTGCGAAGGATGAGTTGGGCTTGGTCGAGAGTCACTTGGGCAGAGAGAAGTTACGAGTAGAGCAGCGACTTCATCGCATAGAGACCTTGGTAAAGAGGCTCAAGCGCCAAAGAGAGGTTCAGGGCACAAAAATGTCGGACCCCCATCAGAAGAATCTGTTCGATGTCTTTGGCAGTGGGAGTGGTGTCACCAAGACGGACGAACTTGAGGTTGAATTCGAAGGGGAGCAGGCAGCAGTCGATTTCGGATCCATGGATGTTGGGGACGATCCCCTGCTGGCGATAGTATCTGAGCATGTCTTGGGAATCCTTGAGGTTGCCAGATTGGCTGGCTTAGCCCCTGTGCACTTTGATTCACTAGTCAGCGAACTTGTACCTCTGGGGATTAGGGTCGATGATTTGGATGAGGCTATAGCTTGGCTCCTGCAGTCTGAGGCAATAATCGAGATTGATGAGGATGCATTTGCTCTAAGTGAGTAAGTGGTGTTTTTCGACAGAAAATACAACCATTCAATAATGGGTTGATTGTCGTTCTGACTGGTCAACATGGCGAGTGATGCTTCGGGATGGTATGCGAGACTGGACCAAGAGTGTCCCGACCGTATTGAGCAGATTCATTTGTGGCTAGATTCATGGGAGCAATCGACGAAATCAAAGGCCCCAATAGCTGCTTATCTACCGAGAAAGTGGCCCACACTTCCTGCCGGCTTGCTATATGATCCGGGAGTGGTTCTAGATAGGCTACTGTCCAGGTACGAGGCTGTTTCTGACGGGCGTTCCCCCAGGGGTGCATTCTCCACCCCGAGGCACCTCATTCAAGCGGTTCTAGCGGATGAAATTGGTCAGAGTAGCAAGAAGAAAAGGAAAGAGGGGGCCGTGACCCTGTCACTTTCGGCCATCCCTCCGGGATTCAGGGATTTTGCAGAGAAATTCAACGATAACAACCACGGTTCCAGCGAGGAGGAGGAGGAGGAGGAAGTGGAAACTTCCACTAAGTCTGGAATTCCACTTCCCTTTGCCGATCCATCATGCGGCGCGGGGCTGGTTGCATCCCAAGTCATTCGTATTCATTCACAGAGATTGGAAAAAGAAGATGGTTCCGTGAAGTGTAATGATACATTGAAGCTCATCGAGGGAATGCAATTAATGGACTCGTCCGAGATAGCGATTGAAGCATCGAGAAGGAGGATTCTGATTACCCTTGGCAGGGCTGGCTTGGTAGATCTTGAGGGAGATGGGGACGAAGGGATGATTGGCAGAAACGAGGCAGAGATGATTCTTGAAAGCAATGTCCGGGTTGGCGATTCCCTACTGGACGAGTGGCCATGGAACGAGTCCCCCCTGCTAATAGTGTCAAGGCCGCCATGGATTCGGATTAAAGACAGATTCAGGGGGCACGAAGACGGGAGTAGACTCAGGAAGGAGCTTTCTGGAAGGCTACGTAATGCCCTAGATTCCGAGGGGGAGTTGCGATTCTCAGCACTGAAGGGCAACGTGAATCTTTACCGGCTTTTCTTGGAGAGGTCTCTCCAACTAGTTTCTGAAGGGGGCAGAGTAAGGATGGTTGTACCGGATTCTCTCTTGAGAGAAAAAAGTAGTGTTCCCCTTAGGAAGTTGCTAGTCGAGGAAAACGAGTGGCGGTCTACTTGGTGCTTCCCCGAACCTCATCGCATATTCCCAGGGATTTCACAAGGGTTTGCCGTATTGGGAATAACGGTCAATGGCTCGACAGATGTGATGATGAGTTTTGGACCTCTTGGGATTGACAATGTCATGCCCGACATTGGGGTCTCGAAAACCTCGCCGTTCCTTGAGTTGGAGAGGGGGCCATGGTCGTCCTGGACAGATGCAACATGGGCGGTGCCAAGAATGCCTTCAGATGAAATCGACCGGAGGAGGGTCCTCGATGCGATTGATAGGCTTGCGGATCAGCCCCGTCTGTCAGAGGATTCTAACTGGCTCTGCACAGATTCTGAGGCAATTAGAGTCAGGGTCGGTGAGATTGACCAGAGTGGTTCTTCGTCTAAAATATCGAATTGGGATGGTGGTAAAGAAGGGGTCCCGTTCATCAGAAGCGCGCACTTTTGCCTAGAAGATGGACAGGTCGTTATTCGGCATCCTGCTTATGATTCAGAAATGCCAAGTGGAGCGATCCAAAGATCCCACTCAATGTGGAGAGGGGAAAGTAAACCCAAGGGGTTTGCGAGAGTTGCTTGTCAGGCGATTCTGAACTCTGCGAATGAGAGGCGCTTGCGTTGGGCTGTTGTTCCTGGTGATTGCGTTCTCGGTAACTCAGTGAACTTCCTGGACCTCCCTGAGGGAGTAATGGTGGTACTGGAAGAGGAGGAAGGCGGACTCGAGGAAGGACTTGAGTGGCTATGTGACCAGTTGAACAGCGTCGATCTTGACTTGTGGTCTAGAGCCTGGGGGGCCAATAGCAACGTAAACAATTACGAAATCGAGAGTCTTCCATTTCCTATGCCTAGCGGCAGGCATTTGCTTTCTGAATAATGGCACGCATTGTGAATTACAATTGCGGAAACGGTTTTCCGCTATCGTGAAACAAGATGGAGTATACCGAATAGACTATTATCGTGTTTCTACGTACGGTAATCGTACCATCGCGGTAGCATTGTGATGGGGGACGAATAATGGGCATTAATCCGAAAATTGGCATCACGGGTTTGCCACGATCTGGGAAGTCGGCAGTTCTGGACAAAGTAGTGAAGATGATTGCCGAAGAAGGCAGTGATTCGATTGGCATTCCAGTGATCGCTGGAATGAGGTCCGAGGCCATTGTGGAGAATGGCGAGAGAGTGGGATATTCGTGTGTTAATATTGTCACGGGGGAAAAGGGGGTGATGGCCCACAAGGACATTGATTCAAGAAACAGAATACTTGGTTACGGCATAGATTCAGCCGAGATTGACAGGGTAGGAGTCCCTGCAATACTCGATGCGATTGGGAACTGTCAATACTTGGTAATCGATGAAATTGGCAAGTTCACTGTAGAGAGTGAGGGTTTCGTCTCAGCTGTTAGAGAATCATTGGACTATGATATGCCAAGCCTGCTCACTCTTCACAAAAAGAGCCGTCATCCGCTTTTGCAGGACATCAGGAGGCGTGATGATGGACGTATACTGGAAGTTACGCCTGTAAATAGGGCACTTCTGCCTTACAAAATTCTCAAGCTAATTCAGCAAGACTACTGAGCAGGCTTAGTCAACTTGATTCGTTGATGCCCTAGTTGGGTAGCAATGGAGTCGCCGTCGAGTCGCCTAAGGAGGGTTCTCGGTGGACTATGTGTTGCCCTTCTATTCCTCACCGCCCTGTCCATCGAAGATGGAAGTCTGGTGGTTACGGACGAGGACTCTTCCAATAATGATGAGTTGGCCATGGCCTTCCCAATACTGGCATTGATCTTTGGATTGTTATATTTCTCGATTTCCAGGGCCGGAGATAGTGAGTATGGACGACACTTTTTGGATCGGTGGATAAGCAGAGAAAGTGAGGAAGAGATGACCTCTAGATTGAGAATTGAACAGGACGAGGCCGGCGTTGACGGAATGGGAACAGCGTGGGCTGAGTTAGAGAAGAGTCACCTTGAGGAGAGTCTTGGTGAAGAGGAGTGAGCATCGAAACCTTGACTCGGTGTGGGCCCTCGCGTTGTCTTGGGTGAGACGTTGAGTGAGGTGCCTGAAGAGCTGAAATATACAAAGGAACACGAGTGGATTAGAGTTGAGGGCAGTGAAGTCGTAATCGGCATTACTGACTTCGCCCAGAACGCCTTGACAGATGTTGTTTGGGTGGAGCTTCCTGAAGACGGCGCGACCGTATCCTCCATGGAGTCCTTTGCCAGTGTTGAGTCAGTCAAATCGGTTAGTGAAATCTACGCCCCAGTCGGTGGTGAAGTGGTCGGTGTGAATGAAGATCTGGAAGGCGCTCCCGAGCTAATCAATGACGACCCCTATGGCGATGGTTGGATTTGTCGAATTTCCATATCGGATCCATCAGAGCTCGATACTCTTCTGGACTCAGTCTCCTATTCGGAACTGATTGCGGAGTAGGGTGTCTGGCTTGAAGAACGTGAACATCTACGTAGATGGGTCCTGCGAAGATAACAGAAATGTGACTGCCTCGACTCCAGCGGGTTGGGGGTTCTGTGTTGTTGTTGGTGACAGTGGCACTGGGAGAGGTCAGGGTGACTTGGTTGCAGAGAAATGTGGCCGGGTTGTTACTGAACCTGAGGAGGGTGGTTTCCTAGGAGCTGAAGTTGGCTCGAATAACACCGCAGAGCTCAGTGCGATAGCTCACGCTCTGAGGTGGATACTTGTCAACTCCGACATAGAGGAGGTGTTGATCAGAACAGATTCGACCTATGCTGGTAATGTGTCATCTGGCGCTTGGAAGGCAAAGGCTAACGTAGACTTGGCTAGATTTGTCCAAGACCTTTGGAAGGAGGTATCCGGTGGCCGCAGTCTTGAATGGGAGCACGTACGTGCCCACAGGGGACACAGGTGGAATGAACGTGCAGATCATCTTGCTTTCAGGGCTATGAAGGGAGAAGCCCCGATCCCGTTGCAATTCTGGAAGCCCGGGATGCGTTAATCAGAATAATTCTAAGAGATATAGGAACCCCAAGAATGCATGAATAACAATCAGAATTGCCATAATGTCACTCATCCTCCCGTGAATGTCCCTGGATTTTGAATATGGTTTTCCTTCCTGCTTCAGATCCCTAGTCTTCCTGCCGAGCCTCCATAAAATAGTCATCAATAGGAGAGCTAGGATGCCTGCCCAACCGTGATAGTGACCAGGCACTACGTACTCGACTGCTGGCTTGCCCTCGATAAGCGCCCTTGCAATTTGTGCTATGAATGCAATCAAAATAATACCCAGAAGGTATAGCATCGCTAAATCGCCAACCTTCTGATGGGTTTGAAGGGATTCTTCCCTCTCCTCTGATCTCATAGACTCAGAGGTTTTCCTCCATGATCTCTGTATGAAAAAAATTCTAATCAGTAGTAAAGCGAGTATTGGGTGAACCAATAGAACAGCTGCGCGTACTACATCCATGACGCCTTGGTGTGGATTGTCCGTCTTGAGTCCTCTCCATGACGCCTTGCATAGCAAGGCGATGTGTTGATGTACACAACCTACTCGGAGCGGTTACCGAGGGAATCTGATGGAGGAGTATCTTCTAGATTGCTTGGAGATGCTCAATAGAGCGGGCGATGACGAAGTCAGGCGAAAAAAGGAGATTGGCAAATCTCCCTCATGGGAGTTATTGGATGTCGAATGGAAGGCTCTAGCTATGATTGGGGCCAGCAGGGCTGCGGGAGAGCAAGTAGGGATAGAGGTTGAAGCTGGGAGTGTTTCTCGAACTAGGAGAGTGGGGAGAAGAGGCGGTAGAGGCCGGGTTCGTGGGATAGAGGACAGGGTCGCCTCACCCCAGAGTGTGATTGGGAGTTCCCTTCCAGCTGGTTACCGATTATCTGTTCTAATCGTTCAGAAGCACAGAATGAAAGGAGCTTGGGACGATAGCATTGACTCGGAGATGGATTCAATCAGAAGGGAGTGTGAGATGGGAGTCCACCCAGTGTGGGAAAGAATGGCCAGGGAGTCACCCCTCCTAGCCGAGATGGGTTTGTTTCCTGTTGTTGAGCCGGAAGGAAGTTCAGGTGATTTGGGTGCCTGGATTGAGGGAGCATTGTTTGACCATGAGGACTTTGCATGTCTTCAAGGGTGGCTAGAAAAGGATGTCCCTCTGACACTTGCTGCCTCTCAAATGAAGGCGCTGAAGAGGATACAAAGGGATCTGACAGGAAAGGCTCGTCCCTCCGAGTGGGAGGGGTGGATGTCTCCATCTCTGGAGGGGATGGAAGGGGATGGGGCTCTCATAGAAGGGATCATTCTAGCTGCATGCGGCTCAACACGGGCACTTTCTGTACTGGATGGCGTGGAAGGAATGTGTTCCCCTGTCTCTTCCAAACACGCTGAGCTGATTAGGTCTAGAAGCGGGGTTTTCTCCGCCTGGGATAAAACATCAACCTGTACCGATACTGATGGATTATCCGTTGCATTGAGAGTAGAGGCTTGGAAATCTTTCGACGACCGAGTTGGTTCCCCCTCATTGGAGGATAAGATTAGTGGAGCCGAGTTGCTTGGTGATTTCGGATTAGAAATTCCAACCCCCCTGAGATGGTCGATTTCAGATGACTTGATCGCGTCAGAGAAGAAAGAGCGGGCGATTGGATACGTTTCTGGGGCTAGCCTTTCTTCTAGGGATAATGTTGCATCTTGTTTGGAGTTACTAACTCTGGATCATGGTGGAGAGATAGGTCGATCCCTGAAGAGATACATCGATGAATCCTCAGAGGAAGAGGGGATCCTAATGATTCTAAGACACGACGATGTTAGCAGTTCGATACGGTTACATGCGGCGAGCAAGTTAACTTCCCAAGATTCAATCAGGCATACTGATGACGTACTTTCCGCATTTACCAGAACAGCTGAAATTAGGGGTCTGGCAAATTCACTGATTGGGGATAAATCCCTGCCTAGGGCTTATCCTTTCCGAATGATGATGGTATGGCACATGGTTGGTGCTGAAGAAGCAACTGGGATTGTAAAGGAGCTTGAAGAGGCACGAAAAATCTCACTGTATTCGATTGACGACGCCGAAGAAGACGTGGTGCTTAGTGATGTTAGCATAGGCCTAATTTCACTACTTGACGGGATTAGTGGGGATCTTGATGCTGTGAATAAAAAACTTGACCACAAGGGTGAGAGGGCATTGAATGAGATACGTAATGCGCTTTCCCCAGAGGGAGACGAGGTGGTTCGAGAAAAAAGCATAGAGGCGCTGAAAAACTCCGTAGAAAACACCGATCTGGAAACTATCGAGAGAGGGCTTTTCGGGGCCTTGATTAACGCATTAATACTGAACAGAGCTGCTCTTGATCTCCAGAGTGGTGAAGATTCGAGGAGAGAGGCTGCGATATCGGCTCTAGAAGAGTTGGTTTCGGAAGATTGTGTTTCCATGAAAACAGTCAGGTTTGCTTCCGATTTGGTTTTCGAGCATAGGATTGGAATTGAGAGCCTAGATTCTTGGTACAATGAGAAAAATAGGGCGGCGATGGAACACCACGTAGTACGGGCTTCACTATTGGAAAGCAAGGGAGAGTTTGCTAGCTCTGCTTGGTCGCATAGAGAAGCAGCAATGAGGACGATGGAAGAGGATCTGGAGAAGTCCTCGACTTTCCTGAGGCGTTCGCTGATTTCATTCGCTCATGGCGGGTGTTGGAAGGATGCAGTTTCATTGATGGACGAATATCCGACGATCTCTGCCTCTGTGACAAAGAGGTTCAAGCTGTACCTGAGAGTTTGCTTGGATCAAATAGAGGGCAGGAGCCCCGAAGCAACATCCAGGATTATTGAGTACGTTTCTAATGATTCAGAAAATGGAGAGGAGGGTTCGGATTCTAGAATGGAAGCTTTGGAGTCGTTATTGATGTATCCAGATGAGCGACGCCTCCCTGCCGATCCATTCAGGGGCAGAGTGAAGGCCGCCAAGAGAAGGCTGAGCCATTCCGAGCAGTCTACGATGAGTCAGCTGGACATTGATTTTGAATCGGGGATGAGAGGGGGAGATAGTGTAGGGAGAGATAGAGTCCTGAAGCTAGTTACAATCATCGAACAGATATCAGAGGAGAGTTTCATCCGAGGACTGCGTCTGTTTGAAAGGGCGATTAGCTCCGGAAAGTTCGATGAGACCGAAAACAAGCGTCTCAGGAATTCTCAGAGGATTCTCTACACCAGAAAAAGAGATAGTATCTCCATCAGAGAAAGAAAGAACCTCAAGTCACTATCTCTCAAGCCCCTAGTATTTATCGATACCAATATCCTGATAGACGCATTAAAGGACGATCTCCTGAGGGAAATCTCTGGAGATAGTCTCGGTACGTTGGATTGGACCGTTGACAGGGCATTTCACTGGATGATTAGGAGGAGGGGGGACGCGGATGAGGTGTTGTTGTCCATCCCCAAAGCCGCCAGGAGAGAGTTCCTGAATAGAACAAAGAGTCCGAATTCTGTACTAGGGCTGTTTGATAATACATATATCGACGGGAGAATTTGGTCTGAGAGGATCTCAGAATCACTACTCAGTGAAAGAGTGGAAGGAATTCTTTCCGACTTCCAAAACTGGGAAAGCGACGTTGACAATAAGCAGATGTCAGAAATAGATTTGGAAGATTTCCTAGTCGGCCATGAAGATATTTTCAGGATTGTCGATCAGCACAAGAGGGAGCTACATGACGAGGTAGCCCCAAGGACTGAGATTGGCGGGGCTGAAATATATCCTGAAATGGGGGATTGTGAAATTATGAGAGAGGCGGCTGTAGTAGCCAATGGCACACATGCGGGAATAGGCAGTATTGCTGTGGCTACGAGAGACTCTGATTTCAAGCTAGTATCGAGGGCTTTGGAAGAGCGTTTTGGATTCGGGGTGGTGGGGGACGCGCAGCAACTTAGGCTGCTGAGCTAGTCATCTCTTAGATTGCCGTTGGATACCAGAGATTCTCCCAATCTCCTCATTATCGTAGTTGCAGATTCAACGCTATTCACCGTCTCAACACTCTTTCCGGCCGACCAGAGGTCCTTCGAGGAGTTTTTCTTTCCTCTGGCAAGGGACCTCATCCTCCAGAAGGAGATGCCTGTGATCAATACCCTGGTCCTGTGCTTGAATCTGCTATTGAGGAGTTTTCTGATTAGCCAGTTGTTGTGCTGCTTCGTGCCGCTTGTACTGATCACTGCAATCGGCACCCCTGTGAGTTTGGTAGTCCATGTAATGTCCTCCTCCTTCGCTACCACAATGGCGTCCTTGTAGTCCTGAGGAGTTGTGCACTCGTCGGTTGCGATGAATCTAGTTCCCATCTGAACCCCGTCGTACCCCATCTCCAGTGCTTCATTCAACTCTATTTCACTTCCAATTCCACCTGCACATATCAGTGGGACGCCTAGGTCTGAAAGATCCTCATACATCTCCTGCATCGACATTTCTCCCAAGTGTCCGCCTGCTCTGTCATTGACGCAAATCAATCCGTCAACACCGCAATCAATCCCCTTCTCTGCGTGAAACCTGTTCGTGACGTCATGATAGACGACTCCTCCTTTGGCGTGAACCCTCTCGCAAACCCAGTCTGGCTTTCCCAGGGATGTTACGAAGAATCTTATTCCCTCGTCCAAGGCTATGTCAATCCACTCAGACATCCTCTGCAGATACTTGTCACTGCCCTTCTCGATTAGGGCATTGAAGCCTATTGGCTTGGATGTGAGTGTTCTGATGTGTCGTATTGCGGATCTCAGGCCTTCTTTGGTGTCCGGCTTGTCATATCCATGAACCATAGTTGCGGACACGGGCTGTACAATGGCGATTCCCCCTCCTTCTGAGGCAGCTGCAACAAGCTCTGGATTAGAGCAAGGATACATCGCGCCACAGATTATTGGGTATTCAATGCCAGTATCTTGAGTCAATCTGGTGCTAATCATCCATTCACGTCCTGTCCATCACGAGAAAGTTCCACTTGAAGACCCATTCCGAAACCACTTCACCGGAGGAGTCCTTTCCGATAGAAACGAAGTCCCTCTCGACCGCTTCGCCTGTATCCATGCTCTCTTCAATTGCCTGGCGTGCGGCAGCCACGTCGTTGCAAGTGAAAGTGATCCTACCCTTGGCTCTCTTGATGAACTTGGCTTCCGTCCCAACGACGAACATCCTGAGCTTCTCGGGCATAGACCTAGACATGGCGAATGGTGCGGCTCCGGTGGCTAATTCGGCGCCCATTCCCTGGACTGCCCAATACATCGTCTTGAAGGGATTCTGGGTCCTCCAGCCCCCGGGAAGAGAGGTTACGCAGGATTCATGATTCAGAGTGTCCATCCTGAGACCCGCAAACCAAGCAGTGGGCATGGACATAGCTGTGAATGTTCTAAACTTCATCCGGCTCTTCAGTCCTCTGAATTCAGAGTTTAGCTTGGTGTCATCTATTGGCACCCAAATTCCCCCTAGTCTATACTCATCAGTGAATCTACTATCCCACAGTATCTTTCCATGGCATCCGATTCACTGGTGCCAGAGATCGAGTTCCATGCCTTCCATTTCGCTCTTTCTTTCAGGCCTCCCTTGGGTCTGCCCTCACAGTCGCCCTCTGTAGCCTGCTTGAAGAGGGCATAGAGATCGAGGAGTTGTTGGTTGGTTGGTCTTTCTGGGAGATTCCAGACCTTCTTTGATGCCCGCTTGAACTTCAGCCTGAGTGTCTGGCTTGCCTTGCCTGTCATCACATCATCTCCACGGGGTATTCCATGAGGTTCTTGTGGCCGGACTGTATCCTGGCTGCCAGACCAACCGTTTCTGGGAATATTCTCTTGAAGAAGTACCTCGCACTGGCAATTTTTGCATCGTAGAATGGATCTCCTTTCTTCTCGAGGCTAATTTTCGCCATCCTAGCCCACATATATGCAAGTAGTACGTTTCCGAAGTATCGGCAGTAGTCGGTTGCTCCTGCGGCTAGGAAGTGGGGGTTGGCTTGCCCTTCGGCTATCATCAACAAAGTGAGTTGCTGAAGCCCCCTTACGCCTTGGTGGAGTGGCTTGTTGAACTCCGCCATCTCTGGGATTTCCTTATTCTCCTCGATGAACTCGGTTAGTGGCCACATGAGATATCGTAGGTTCTTGCCCATATTCTGGGTGATTTTTCTTCCAGCTAGGTCGAGGGCCTGAATTCCGTTTGTGCCTTCCCATATCTTCGAGATTCTAACGTCCCTGTAAAACTGCTCAACTCCGTATTCGGAGCAATACCCCGCCCCACCCATTACTTGCATGCATGTGCTGGCTGACTCGCATCCAAGATCCGTGAAATGGGCTTTGACGATGGGTGTGAACATGGCAACCAGTGCTTCTGCCATTTCTGCCTCCTCCTTATCCTCGCTATTCATCTGGTCCAGTAATATACCCGTCCAAGCCGCTAGTGCCCGGCAGCCTTCGGTGTTCACCTTCGCCTCTAGCAGCATCCTTCTGACATCGGGATGGACGAGGATGTTGTCGGCACTCTCGTTTGGCTCCTGCGGGCCCTTCAGATCTCGTCCCTGACGTCTGTCCTTAGCCCATGCCAGAGAATTCTGGTATGCGATCTCGGCAAGTCCGATTCCCATCATCCCGGTTGCGAGTCGTTCCCTGTTCATCATCTCGAACATCAATGGCATACCATTGTGTAGATCCCCGACTCTCCATCCTACGCTGTCATCGAAATTCATTACGCACGTTGGAGATGCATGGATTCCCATCTTCTCCTCGCTACCAGAGCAGGTTACACCGTTGTGATTGGAGTTGACGTCGTGAGACAGTCCCTCAACTCCCCCTGATTCCCACTCAGATGGAAGGTACTTGGGTACGAGGAACAGAGATATTCCCTTGGTCCCTTCTGGGGCCCCGGGAGTCTTGGCTAGGACGAGGTGGATGATGTTCTCAGACATATCGTGCTCCCCGTACGTAATGAAAATCTTGGTTCCTGTGACTCTGTATGAGCCGTCTTCCTCGGGGACTGCCTTGGTTGTGATGATACCGAGATCAGTGCCAGCATGTGGTTCCGTGAGGCACATCGTGCCCGCCCACTTTCCAGACGCAAGTTTTGTGGCGAAGTAGTCAATGAGTTCCTTTTCCCCGTGCTCCACAAGAACGTCATAGACACCCAATGTTAGGGCTGGAAGGACACTCATTGCCATGTTTGTGGAGGTCCCAATCTCCGCCCATGCGACGGTCTGGAAGAATAATGGCACCCCCATTCCACCGTGCTCTGTCTTGCAGGCCGTGGAAAGCCAGCCGCCCTCTATGCTCTCGTTGTAAGCGGATTTGAACTCCTCGGGCATGAGAATATTGCCGTCGTCGAACTTCAGACCAACCCTATCGCCTAACTGGTTTATTGGAAGCCATACCTCCTTCGCGTGCTCTGCCCATCCCTCTGTAAGCATTGAGAGGAAGTCGGAGTCGAAGTCGTACCCTAGTTTCTGAACGATGGGTATTGCGTCAAACATCTCTTTGAACAGGAACTCGTAGTCCCTTACTGGTGCGTTATACTCTACCATTCTCTCACCTCAATTCCTCAATGGCTTGCCTGTCTCAAGCATGTGTTGCATTCTGTCTAGGGTATCGGGATGTCTCCCGAGCCTCGCAATTGCTGATTTTTCCATGGTGAGGATGTCGTCCTCCTCCAAGCTCTCAGTCATGTCCGTATCTCCCCCCGAGAGGATCTCCGCTAGAGCTGTGGCGACAACCACGTCATGGGGGGTTGCCATTCCTGAGAGGGCTAGGTCGTTCAGGGCTAGTTGCAGGCCTGCCATGCCAGTAGGCCCAGGAAGTGAGTAGTTTCTCGGCTCGGGGGGTTCGTAATCCTCAGAGAGTTCGATTACCCGTGCCTTGGCATCTGCTAGAAGTCTGTCCCTGTTCATTGTGATTCGGTCTTCGGGGCCAATGAATCCCATTGATCGGGCCTGTTCGGCGGACTTTGCGACTTGTGCCGTTCCGATGTACTCGAATGCCTTCATCACAGGGCCCATCGGGCCTTTGCTAGCCAGGCCGAAGTCATTGAGTCTTCCCAGAAGCTCCTTGCAGCCCCCCCATGCCGGGATTATCCCAACACCGACCTCAACCAACCCGACATATGACTCAGAGTGGGCTTGTACGGCATCGCAGTGCATCAGAACCTCGGCGCCTCCTCCCAGGCACATGCCAGCAGAAGCAGCGACAACTGGGACTTCAGAGTACTTCACTGTCTGATACGTATCCTGTCCCAGTCCGATGAAGTCCTCTAGGTCCTTCCAAGCAGCCAGGTTCGCCGCGAACAGCGCTAGTCCGAGGTTTGCTCCCGCGCAGAAATTAGAGGCATCGTTGCCGATGACTATGCCCTTCATCCCCTCTGATTCGGCCATATCGACTGCATTGAGTAGCATCTCCATATTCATGGGGTCCATTGCATTCATCTTGGTATGGTACTCAACTAAGAGGACATCGTCACCCATGTCCCAAATACTGGCAGATCCGTTTCTCTTCAGGGGCTTTCCTCTCCTCTTGAGGTCTGCCACGTTCAGAGTCTGGTCGGGCCTGTCAATGACGACCGTTTCTCCACTTGGGGAGAGTCGTGTGATTTCTCCGTCCTCTGTCCCGTAGAACGAGCCCTTCTCGGCAGCTAGGGAGAGGAAGCTTGGAACCTCCCTTCCGATGGCCTTCAGTCTCTCGACCATTGAGGAGGCTCCGATTGAATCCATCATCTCGAATGGTCCTCTCTTCCAGTTGTAACCGACCTTCATCGCACCGTCGATTGAGTAGATGTCGTCACTGACATCCGGAACTATGTGCGCTGCGTATGACAGGGAGTCGAGGAGGACGTCCGTTACGAGTCTGGCACCGTCGTCATCGCAGTCCATCAGAGGTGCTAGACCTCTCTTGCCCATCTTGGCCGAGGGGAACGCGGCCCTGCGGTTGGCTGTCTTGTACTCGCCGTTGGAGAGGTTCCTAGCCTCCTTGACCTTCTTGCCGCCCTCGCGGTTTAGCCGGTAAAAACCGCCCTTGCCCTTCCTCCCGGTGTAACCGTCCTCTATCATCGACATTACGATCTCCTCGCCGGTGCCGGCTATCTCGTGGAATGGGTCGTCATCTGGAAGGTGCGATAGCAGGCTCTCAGTGACATGGGGAATCAGGTCAATCCCTACCAGGTCCATTAGGGCGAAGACTGCGGTCTTAGGGAGTCCGATTGGCCTTCCGAGCATGGCATCGGCCTGCTCTATGGAAAGCCCGTGGTCCAAGGTGGCCTTGAAGGCCCTCTGGATGAAGTAGACGCCGAGCCTGTTGCCGATGAATCCGGGTCTGTCATTGCACATGGTGACCCTCTTGCCCAGGTTCAAATCTGCGAATGTGCAGAATCTCTCTACGACTGCCTCGTCGACCTCGGGAGCTGTCACTACCTCCAGGAGAGGCAAGTATCTAGGCGGGTTGAAGAAGTGGGTGATGAGGAACCTGGATGCGATATCGCCTGTTAGCTCGGAGACCAGTTCGGAGCGTGGCAGTGTGGAAGTGTTGGAGGAGAGTATTGTGCTGGGGCCGATATGCTTGGAGATATTTGAGTAGAGGGCCCTCTTTATGTCGAGGTTCTCGATGATTACCTCGACTACCCAATCGAAATCCTTCAGTCGCTCTAGATCGTCCTCTATGTTGCCAGCGGTGATTCTCTTGGCATTGCGCTTGTGCATGAGCATCTCTGGGTTTGACTTGTGCATCTTCTGGATCGCCCCCCTAGCAAGCGCGCTCCTATCCTCGGAGTCTTTTGGGACGATGTCGAGTAGGAGGACCTCGCATCCGGCATTAGCGCAGTGAGCAGCGATGCCCGCGCCCATCACACCGCTACCGATGACGGCGACCCTCTCTATTGAACTGGACATCGTAACACCTACATTCTTTCTAGAACAGTGGCGATTCCCTGTCCTCCGCCTACGCACATCGTTGCTAGAGCGTGCTTGGCCCCGTTCTTGCTCATCAGCTGGGCGGCCTTGCCAGTGATTCTTGCTCCACTGGCACCCAGAGGGTGACCTAGTGCTATTGCACCGCCTTCGATATTGACCTTGGAGGTGTCCAGCCCCAGCTCCTCTATCACTGCGAGGGACTGTGCCGCGAATGCCTCGTTGAGCTCGATGACGTCAATGTCGTCGATTGTCAGGCCGGCCCTGTCAAGCGCCTTTCTAGTGGCCTCGACTGGGCCTATTCCCATTATCTCAGGAGCACAACCGGAGACCGAGGTGCTCAGAATTTTGGCGAGTGGCTTCAATCCGTGCTCAGACGCGAATTCCTCCGAGCAGACTAGGACGAATGCCGCGCCGTCCGTGAGAGGTGATGCGGTTCCGGCTGTGACCGTGCCGCTTGCATCGAAGGCCAGACGGAGTCCGGCTAGTGCCTCGGCATTGGTCTCAGGCCTGATGCATCCATCTGCATCGACAGTTCCTCCAGTGGTGTCGATGGGTACGATCTCCCCAGACAGGTTGCCTGACTCCCTGGCAGAGGATGCGCGCGACTGGCTCTCTACTGCGAAGGCCTCCTGGGCCTCCCGGTCAATACCGTACTTCTTTGCAAGATTCTCGGCAGTGATGCCCATGGAGGTGAATGCCTCGGGGTAGCCGGAGCTGAGCTTCGGGTTGGGCATGGGGTTGAAACCGGTCATCGGGATCCTTGTCATCGACTCTACCCCTCCTGCGATGAAGGCATCACCTGCTCCCATGGATACCCTCCCTGCGGCATCGTGGATGGCTTGCATAGACGATCCGCAGAACCGGTTTATTGTGACTCCAGGAACTGTCTCTGGGAGATCTGTGAGGAACGTTATCATCCTAGCGACGTTGAAGCCCTGCTCGGCTTCGGGAAATGCCGTTCCAACTATCAGGTCCTCAATCAGGCCGGGGTCCACGCCAGTCTCCTTGATCAGTCCGTTAACCACGGCTGCTGCTATGTCATCAGGTCTTGTTCTGGCTAGCTCCCCCCTCTTCGCAGGGGTGAATGGAGACCTAGCGTATCCGGCTATCACTGCGGGCATGCTCTCCCATACTCTGGTGCAATAATTAAACCATCAGGTAATTTTTACTACACCGAGTTTATTGTATTAAACCAGTAAGAGCTAACGATACCCCAGTCCAATTGCATCCAACTTCTCGGGAAGATATGTGTCAGTGACGAAATCCAGACCGTACTTGGCAAGGGACTGCTGCTCCGCCTTCTTGCCCATCTCCTGCATGAGCTTGATCTGCTCCTGCCAGTACCCCGACGAGAACCTGGGGTCGCTGAGCTCCGCCTCCAGGGCACCGGTGTCCTGCTTGGTCAGGTCGTCGCTCGGAAGGTCGTAGGCCAGGATGTCGTCAGCCGTGATGCCGAGGTATGTCGCCTCCTTCGTAGCCAGGTACTCCGAGATATGAGCCGTCTTGATCGCACCGTAGGCTATGCTCGCGAATATCCTGAACGACCATGGGTCGCAGTCGGCGAACACCACTATCGGTTTCTTCCACTCGTCGCTGATCCTCCTCATGATCCTCCTGGTCGATCTCGCTGGCTGTCCCTTCAGGTGGACCAAGGCGCATCTGGCCTCCTCGTCGAACCCGTTCTCGATCAATCGGTCGAACATTCCACCGGTCTCTATCGCCATGACGAAGTCTATGTCCTCGTCGACGAGCCTCAACTTCTCACTCTCGACGTTGTAGGGCACACCGTACCCCGAGTCTCCGACGTCGTCCCTGCAGTTTATCCTCATCCAGTCTCCGCGTCTGTTGCGCTCCTCGACGGTGATGTTGCCGATTATCCTGGCACCATCCTCCTCGGGCCTGAGCTTGAAGTCCTCCCTGAGGCACTTGGTGACTATCTCGAGGTCCTCGGCCAAGTTGTTGCTCTCGTTCTGGGTGCCGAACTTGCCGTGGCCCCATGCCTCGGAGATGTAGTACATCTCCCTGAGTGTGGACGATTTGCCGTTGTCTATCATCTCCTCGATGAACTCGGTTATGTGGAGGGTCCGGAGAAGTTGTCTTGCTGAACCCAGACTGGTTGCATCTCTAACGGTCTTCTTCTTTCCGTACTTGAACACCCCTAGCCTGTTGTCGAACGAGATGTTGCTCTTTGACCTGACAGGCAGGGTCATCCGGGGAGGGTCCCCCCTCTGCATCTTGTTGTGCATCTCCGCCGCTACGTCATGAAGGGCTTCTACCACTTGCTCCTTGTTCCTCCTGGGTGCCGCGTCGCTCATTGGTCATCACCTTCCATACCGAATCTCCATTCTCCCGTCGGAGGGGGTGCTTCCTCTAGCAGGACCTCTGCCTGCTCCGCATGGCCGGAGGCATCTGGGACTCGCTCGGGCTTTATCGCCAGGGTCTCTATCATAGCATCGTTCTCCTTCTTGCGGACCTCTTCCATAGCGGCCTCGAGGGCTTCCGTCTTGCGCTGTTCTTCGAGGAGATTCTCGTCCATCTTGGTGGCCCCGATTATCTCCCCGTTCCCTCTGAAGAAGATGTCTGTCTCATTCCATTCACCCTTGCTCAGCCCTGAGATTCCGAATTCGAGCACCATGGACGTTCCTGGATCGAGGGTGTCGAGCCTCCATGCCCAGAGTCCATTCGTCTCCTTCCTCCCTCCTGTGGGGTTGTATGACATGGCGGTGTCTGGGCCCTCTGGCCACTTTGCCAGTATGGTGTAGGCACGTGCCCTCGCCGTGTAGTTGTGTACAGTGATGGAGCACATGGAGAGCTTGTCCTCCTTGTTCCATGACAGTTCCTCCTCGAGGAAGACCGCATTCATGATCTGGGTGATTACGGGTGCCAGGTCCGGCTCCTCCCTGTCTAGAAGCTCTGAGGACTTCCTGGAAATCTCGGGGAGTATGATATTGACGAGCTCGAACTTCTCTTTCGCCTTCTTTCGCTGGGAGCTCTTCTTGAGGTGGTTCTTGAGGCCCCTGCCTACTTCGAGCATCGCCTTGCGTATCTCGTCGAAGACTGTCTCGTCGAATGAGACTGCCTCTTTGGCCTCGCTAGTGAACTGCACGTTGGTCGATGCGAGGTGTATGAGTACCGCGGCCGGTCCCTTCGGTATACCAGTCCCGCCGGGCTGATCTAAGCCATACCTCTTCCAGTCTACCGACTCCAGGGCCTTCGTCAGCAGGCATCCTCCCTGTTGGTACATTAGAGGGACTCTGTTGGCGAACCTCAGTATCTCTATAGGGCCGTCTGCTGCGATATCCCCCCCGAAGACGAGGCCTACCTCGATCTGGAAGGGGTTGCCTTGGCTAACTGAAGGGTTTCTGGTTACCGTCGAGGCGAAGCGCGAGTCTATCGCCTTGGATAGCCCCTTCTTGATCAGTAGGTCCTCTATGGGGGATAGGCAGTCCATCGGCGGTTTGAGGAGCTTCACAGTCTGGAAGGCCGAGACTACCGCCTGTGCCTCCTCTGCCTTGATCCTCTTCGGGGTTCTGGTTTCCTCTATCTCTGCTACTTCGAGAATCTGCTTCGCGGCTCTCCTCGTCACACCAGAGAAATTGTTGTTGAGGAATGACGTCATCCTTCTGTCCTGTGCCTCTCTCATCATCCTCTGGAGCGTACCGAGGTGAATTCCGTGTGGGTGGGGCTTGATCTCCTCGACCACCCTTGGGAGCTTGTCTGTGGTCCTTAGCCACTGTCCCTCCTCGACGATTTCGCCTTCCTTGTCCCTGACAACTAGGGTAATCGAGGCGTGAGGGTTGACAATCGAAGTCATCCTGAGGTATTGGTAGACGGATTTCTTTCCTTTCTGGTACTTGGCCTTCATGAGGGTCCTAATTCTCAGACCGTGGGATACCTCCTCTCCGGTCTTATCATCCACCCATACGTCTCTTTTCTCGCCGGACTTGATTGCCTTGTTCTTTTTTGTGTCGATCCCCAGATCAACGTACACTGCCGATGAGTCGCTCTTTATCTTGGATACCACATGTGTCTTGGAACCGGTTGTCAACTGGCTGTACATCACCACGCCGGTGATTCCTATCCCCTGCTGCCCTCTTGTCTGCCGGATCGCATGGAACCTAGAGCCGAGGAGGAACTTACCAAACACGTTCTCGATAGCGTCCCTGGGGATTCCGGGGCCGTTGTCTTGGGTTGTCATTTGTAGCTCATCGGTCTTGGTCCTGTGAAGTTCGACTCTGATATCTGGGAGTATTCTTGCTTCCTCGCATGCATCTAGGGAATTGTCAACGGCTTCCTTTACGGCCGTTATAACGGCCCTTTGGAGGGTGTCGAATCCAAGGAAGTGTTTGTTCTTCTCGAAGAACTCGCTAATCGATATCTGCTTTTGTTTACTTGAAATTTCTTCTGCTTCACCCATGCGAATCACCCCATCAGGTCCTCCCGATACCCTAATGGCACGGGGCCTGCTTATGGTTGCCCAATCGCGTTCGCTGATGCCTATTGAATACTGCTGGTGTCAAAGTAATGAGGACGTTGAATTCTCACTCGACGAATACATCCGGACTCCATGCGGTGATCTTTCCAGTGAATGCACTGGTCATCACTGTCAGGGGGCTGGCTAGGTAAAGCCGCCCGGGTCCCGACCTGCCCTGGAAATTCCTATTGATTGCAGAAACCGTGACTTGTTCAGAATTATCGGATATTCCCGGCCCTGCCCCTATACAGGCACCACAACCGGGATCGATTAGCTTGACTCCTGCTTCCTCGAAGAGATCGGTCCACCCCATTCTGGCTGAGAGCTCCTTGACGCTCTTTGAGCCGAACTGTATGTAGCACTCAACGTCATCATGCACCTTCAACCCGGCCTCAAGTGCGGCCTCTGTTACCTTCGCGTAGTAGGCGAAATCGTCATCCTTCCCGGCAGTGCAGGACCCTGCGTATGCAATGTCGATTGTTATGTCTCCAAGTTCATCAATGTAGGCGCCGTTAGTTGGGTCCGATGGTATGCCCCTGTCGGGATCGCCCGGGTGGGCAACCATGGGGCGTATTTCGTCCAAATCTATTGTGTGAACGCCTCCATGATACGTTGCGCCTTCGTCTGGGCTTACGAAAGCGGCCCTGATGGACTCCTCAGTCAGATCACCTCTCCTCTCCAAAAGCCACTTCACGGTCAGGTCGTCCGCCTCACATATCCCTGTCTTAGCACTACATTCAGTGGCCATGTTGCACAGGGTGGCCCTCTCGTCCATTGACAAGGAGGAAAGTCCGGGTCCCCCGAACTCCATAGAGCGATCAAGTGTATCTGAGTTCTTGGCATATTTTTCGAGTATGTGAAGAATCACGTCCTTGGCCGTGCAACCCGGATCAAGATTTCCCGTTAGCTCGAACCTTATGCTCTCGGGGACTTTTACGAAAGAAAACTGATTGTGAACGAGGTTTGCGTACTCGCTAGAGCCGACGCCGTAGGTCAGTGCGTTTGAGGCGCCTCCCATGCACGTGTGGCTGTCTGTGGCCTGTATGAAGTCGCCAACATCGATGAATTCCTCTCGAGCTACCTGGTGGCATATGCCGGGGCTAACTCCATCCTCGGCTGAGTAGTCCCTTACCCCTGTGTGCCTCTGGAAAACCCTCTGCATCTCCCTCAAGGTCTCTATCTTCGGAACAAAGGGGCCGTATCGGGGAACGTCGGTCGCGTATAGGAGATGGTCCTCGAATACCGCGAATTTAGAGGGGTTGGAAATACTGTATCCATCGCCATACTCATCCGAGAGGAATGCGTGTACTTGCGCGGTGGTGTATTCGTGCGAGTAGCCGCCGTCTACCGTAGCTAGTACAGCATCCCCGGGTGCGACGCTGGCCCCATTGGCTCCGCCGCCGATTAGCTTGCCTGAGATTATTTTCTCAGCCATTGTCATGGGACGGCCAGCGGGTCTGACGCCGGGTAGCGTGACTCTTCCCTCCTTCAGCTCCCTAGCGAAGGACAGAAGACCCCCGTTCTCCAATATCAGCCTGGTTACGGGATCGTACCTGCCAGTGAACTCCTCAAGGGGTATGCTCTCACCGTTCTGCAATCGTTCCAATACCGAATGATCGCCCATTAGCTGCCCGAGATTGATATTGTTCCTCTCATGTATGGGGGCGAAAGATGCTGCAATGACTATTCTGATTCCCGACCATCGCTCACACTGGGCAGCAGTTTCGCGACTGCTTCCTGTTCCCTTTCGATGGCCGCTTACTATGACTTCGAAGCCAGCCCCAGTAAGAGCACCTTCGTCGACGACTCTCCTTCCCTCGTGCATGAGTCCTGCGTAAGCATTCTCTGCAATGGCGGCTGGATCGTGATCGAAGCATACCCAAGCGGGAGTCATAACATCGGTGTTTATGTCGTCAAGCAGATCTTCCACAGAGAGGTCTTCCATCCTCAGATCGAGGCCATCGTAGAGTTGCTTTCTCACTAAATCCAGATTCTTGGTAAGGAATAGTACCCGTTTGCCGGGAGTCAGTGTTATCTCCTGCGGTGGCCAAGTATCGACTCCCAACACACTCCCTCCTTGAACTGTCCAAGAGTCGATTCTATTTCACGGTTCTCAACGATTTGAGAATTATCCACTTTAGACTAGTGCTACGATTGAGTTGATTTGATTATATTGTTAACTTTAAATAAGATGCGCTTTCGGAAGTTTATACCTTTCCCATGAAAGGAGGCGTAGATATGGCGGATTATCTAGTAGAGGACACAGTGAAATGCAACGAATGCGGAAGCAGGAATCTCCTGCGAGACGAGACCCGAGGAGAGGTCTGCTGCGAGGACTGCGGAGTGGTCCTCGAAGACAAGGTGATAGATCAGGGAGCCGAGTGGAGGGTTTTCAGCCCAGAGCAAGGAGATCAGAGAGCCCGTACAGGGGCCCCGATGACCGTGATGCTTCACGACAAGGGCCTTTCCACAGACATTGACTGGCAAAACAAGGACTACTCAGGGAAGTCCATCTCGAGCAGGTACAGAAGTCAATTCTACCGAATGAGGAAGTGGCAGAAGAGATCGAGAGTCAGCAACGCTACCGAGAGAAATCTGGCTATGGCATTAGCGGAACTAGACAGAATGGCGAGCAGGTTGGATCTGCCCAAGTCAATCAGAGAGGCCGCGGCTGTGAATTACAAGAAGGCGGTGGAAGCACGACTGATTAGGGGTCGTTCCATCGAAGGCGTCGCTGCAGCGAGCCTTTACGCCGCATGCAGGCAATGCAAGAATCCACGAACACTCGACGAGATAGGCGAGGCTAGCAGGACTGGAAGGAAAGAGATCGGTAGGACCTACCGATTCATGGTGAGGGAGCTCAAGATGAAGATACCTCCAACCAAGCCAGAGGACTACATCCCTAGGTTCTGCTCCGGGCTGGATCTGGATGCTGAGGTACAGGCCAAGGCATACGAGCTGATACAGGCCGCTCAGGAGAAGGAGCTGACTAGCGGTCGGGGCCCGACTGGAATCGCAGCCTCAATCATCTACATCGCCAGCGTACTGTGCGGCAAGAGAAGGACACAGCGAGAGGTGGCCGAGGTGGCGGGAGTTACCGAGGTAACAATCAGGAACAGGTACAAGGAGCTTATCCAGAACCTGAACATCGAACTAGAAATATGAGTCGATTACATGTCTCGTAGGGAGGCTTCTGCTCTCGTTTGGGAGCGTGGAGAGGAGCTGCTGAAGGAATACGTCGAGCGTTCATTCTCTATTGCCCCCCTCCCTAATCCTCCTCTTGAGCTCCCTGACTTCCCAGCTATCCAGCCAACCGAGTCAGATTCCCTGGTTCAACAGGCTTCCGGGCTCTATGCTGTAGATCGGGCCGGGTTCAACCAACGGCTGTCTTCGATAGTCGAGGAGGAGGAGCCGGATTTCGTGAAGAGGAACATAGATCCGGATTCAACAAGGGAGAAGTGGATGTCCGAGAACGTCGATGGGCTTTCCGAGAGAGTGCTGTCGAAGATGGCCTGGGACTGGATGTGCTCTGCCTTGGACGAGGATTCTCCGGATACTGACAGATGGTATCTGGCAGTATCCCTGTTAATCGGTTCCTCTCTGAGTGGCTCAGACATAGCCAGGAGGGGTGGTTTTCATCTGCTGACCTCGATAGCGATGGCAAAGCCTCCCGGCTCCTGGTCATCGGAAATAACAGGGGCCCACCAGATGGCATGGAACCCCGATGACGCGGCGCGGCATGATGGTGCCCCGCATCCCTCTGGCGTACTGGCGGCATCAGCCATCCTAGACACCATGGCAATGGGAGAGTCGTCCCAAACCAAAATCCTGCCACATTGGCTGGAGGGACTCACTGTCAATCGTCGATTGTGTGGACTTCTGGACGTCCCGAACAGGTTGATGAGCAGCCTAGAGAGGGGGTCTGGTAAGCACACGGGGATTCTTGTGAGGGGGGCCATCCAGTTAATGACGGGGTGGCCTGGTGAATCCAGGGACATTCTACTAGCGGCTTCCCAGCACTCTGATCGGGATGCTCGAAGGGAGCTTTCTTCGTCGTTGCAGAGGATTTCCTCGGAGGACGGAGGCTTCGCCATACAATTGATGGATGTACTTCTGGAAGATAGTGACTCTGACGTGAGGACTCTAGCCACCACATACCTGTCTTCTTTGGTCAGAACCGATATGCCTCTGTTCGTAGAGAAGGCATCCATCGTACTTGGCAGAGGGGATCAGCGAATGACACAGCGAATCGTGGACTCCGCCATGAGAGAGTACCTGTCAATGGATTCGGATGACAAGTCTGGATTGCTGCCGATGGCATGGATGTCATCGAATGAAGGTTCCAAATCCAGGTTGGCTGGCCTGATGATACAGCAGGCGGGGGCATCCAAAGAAGGATTCAGAAATACCTCTGAGAGAATCAGAGAGCTTAGCGGCGAAGGATATGAAGATCTCAAGGATAGGATCTCGAGGAGAGGTCCGTCAATCTCTGATCTTCTAGAGTGATTTAGAGGGCGCTTACGAGCAGCCCGTGGTCGCTCCGCATGTGTTGCACTTCAGGCACGTCCCGTTCCTGACCATCTGGCTGCTTCCGCATTCGTCGCAGATGTCTCCTGTGAAGCCTGCCTCCCTGGCAAGCCTGTAGGTCCTAGCCTCGGCGGTCTCCTCGGGCTGTATCGCATCCAGCGTGAGCTGCACCTCCCTGGTCTCGCCCTTCGTCCTCATGACCCCTTCGCTGGTGATCTCCGGCTTGGCTATGGTGTACGGGTCCAAATCCTCGGCTGCCACGTGAGCCAGGTCGTCCCTGCCTGCGTACTCGATCGCTAGCTCTCTGAATATCCAGTCGACCAAGCTGGATGCCATCTTGACTCGTCCGCTACCGCCCTCTACCATGCCGCTGGGCTCGAACTTCTGGAAGGTGAACACCTTCACGAATGCCTCCAGCGGGACTCCATGCTGGAGGGCTATCGACACGGCAATTGCGAACTGGTTCAGCATGGCCCTCCACGCGGCGCCCTCCTTGGAGGTGACCAGTATTATCTCCCCGAGCTTCCCGTCTGGGTACTCCCCTGTGATCAGCCTGACGCTGTGGCCGCCTATCCTGGCCTTGACGTTGTCACCCTTCTTCTTGTCAGGCAGTGGTCGGCGTGTGGCGATGTAGTCCACGAAAGACTCGGCGACAGGCCTAGCCACCTCTTGTGGGACCGGCATTGTCTCGACTACCTGCTTGACCATCGTCGATACGGCCTCGTCGGCCTCTTCCTCTTCTAGGGAGGAGGTGTCTACCAGCTGGTTCATCAGTGGCTGAGACAGCTTCGAGCAGTCGCGATAGACCGCGCACGCCTTGTTCATCGTCTCGTGGCTGAGGTCGTATGCGGCTCTGATGTCCTCAACCGTTGAGTCCGAGGGCATGTTGATCGTCTTCGATATCGCACCTGAGATGAAAGGCTGGGCAGCGGCCATCATCAGCACGTGAGCCTTCCAGTCGATGGCTCTGACGCCGTACTTGCCGCAGGGTGTGGCGCAGTCGAATACTTCCAGGTGCTCGTCCTTCAGACCGGGGGCGCCCTCGATGGTCCCCCTGCCGAAGACGTGGTCGTTCGCTTCGTCTACCTCCTGCGGGGTGAAGCCTAGGTGGCTTAGGACATCGAAGAAGGGGTCGGCGCACTGCTCCTCGCTCATGCCAAGTGCATCCATGCAGAACTCCTCTCCGAGAATCGACGGTGCGAACGCTCCCCTGATCCCGAATACGTCCGGCATGCTCGTGTCGACCTTTGAGATTACGTCTTTCGTGAAACCCGACTGTTGGAGCCTGTCTGATGTGATGTGGGGACAGCCAGTTAGCTTCATTGAGCCCATGATGTACTCCATGATACCAGCGATCTTTGGCTTTGAGTAGCCTAGCCTCTTGAGAGCAGCGGGGACGCCGTTGTTGATTATCCTCAGGGATCCGCCTCCTGCTAGTGTCTTGTACTGGATTAGGGAGAACTGGGGCTCTACTCCTGTTGTGTCTGCCCCCATGACGAGGCCGATGGTCCCCGTAGGGGCTATCACCGTGGTTTGCGCGTTCCTGTATCCGTGCTGCTCCCCATCTCTTAGGGCCCTGTCCCAAGCCCCCCTGGCTGCTTCAAGAAGGTCCTTCGGGCACTTCTTGGAGTTGATTCCCATTGGGGCCACGGAGAGTCCCTCGTATTCCTCGGCGGGGGCGTCGTAGGCGGCCCTTCGGTGGTTTCTCATGACCCTGAGCATGTGCTCTGCGTTTCTCTCGTAGTCTGGGAACGGCCCCAGTACTGAAGATATCTCAGCGCTTGTCGCATAGGACTCTCCGCACATTATTGATGTGAGCGCTCCACATATTGCATATCCTCTCTCATCGTCATAGGGAATCCCCATGTGCATGAGGAGCGAGCCTATGTTGCAGTATCCTAGACCTAGTGTTCGGTAGTCGTACGACCCTCTAGCTATCTCCTCTGATGGGAACTGGGCCATTAGGACGCTGATCTCGAGTGTGACTGTCCATAGGCGAACGCTGTGCCTGAAGTCCTCGATCTGGAAGGTGTGGGTGTCCAAGTCGTAGTACTTGAGTAGGTTGATGCTCGCTAGATTGCATGCCGTATCATCAAGGAACATGTATTCCGAGCAGGGGTTTGAGCCGTTAATCCTGCCAGCCTCTGGACAGGTGTGCCACTCATTGATTGTGGTGTCGAACTGTACTCCTGGATCGGCACAGGCCCATGCTGTGTAGGCAACCTTGTCCCAGAGCTCTCCGGCGTCTAGGGTCTTGCAGGCGCCAGGCTCGCGACCCTCTGCCTTGGCCTTGTCTAGTTCGGTCCTCCAGTGGAGGTCCCATGGCCCCCCTTCCTTGACGGACTGCATGAATGAGTTGGGCACCCTTACTGAGTTGTTGCTGTTCTGTCCGGAAACGGTCAGGTAGGCCTCTCCCTGCCAGTCCGTGTCGAGGACTTCGAAGTCTACTCCCTTCCACCCCTGCTTGGCTAGGTCCACGATTCTCTGTATGTGAGGCTGTGGCACACTGTCTCGTATGGCGCCGATCATTGCCTTTCGCAATGAGTCGTTTGAGTTCTGGTCGAATCGTGCTTCATCGTCATCGCCCTCCCAAATTGCTTCCATGAGTCGGTTGGCGTGCTTCTGGAGAATGTTGCTACCAATAACCAGGGCTGATACCTTCTCCTCCTCGGTGCTCTTCCAATCGATGTATTCCTCTATGTCGGGGTGATCTAGGTCGAGGGTCACCATCTTCGCGGCACGTCTGGTGGTTCCTCCCGACTTGATAGCGCCAGCGGCCCTATCGCCGATCTTCAGGAATGATAGCAGCCCCGAGGAGCTTCCCCCTCCTGAGAGGGGTTCACCCGCACCCCTTATCTTCGAGAAGTTTGAACCCGTTCCAGATCCGTACTTGAACAGGAGAGCCTCTCTGTTCCATAGGCCCATGATGGAGTCCTTTCCTCCAACCAGAGAGTCGCCGACAGACTGGATGAAGCAGGCATGTGGCTGAGGGTGTTCATATGCGTTTGTCGAGTACTCCAGCTTCCCTGTTACCGGGTCGATGTAGGTGTGCCCCTGTGCTGGACCCTCGATTCCATAGGCCCAATGAAGTCCTGTGTTAAACCACTGGGGGCTATTTGGAGCAGACCTCTGGCTCGCGACGATATAGCACATCTCGTCGAAGTAGGCCCTTGCGTCGGCCTCGCTCGCGAAGTAACCATGCTTCCATCCCCAGTATGTCCATGTGCCCGCTAGACGCCTGAATAGTTCCCTTCCGTCTGTCTCCCCGCCAAACCTCTCATCCACCTCTAGAAGGTCAAGTTTCTCGGTGTCCGGCTCGCTCCTTTGGAGCCACACGGGAACTCCTTCCTCTGGTACCTTCCTCAGGTGCGTAGGAACTCCGGCCTTGCGGAGGTACTTCTGGGCGAGCACCTTGCCAGGAACTCCTGCATAACCAGAAGGAAGCTTGACGCCCAGAATCGTATCTGCCATGGAACCGTCTGGGTTGCGTATCTCCGCGTCCATCTCTATCCAATCGAAACTATCGAACGGATCCTTTCCAGAGGATGTGAAGCGACGTTCGACGACCATCCCGGACTCTGCGTCCGAGCTCTCGACAGCGTCACTCAATTTTGGCTGCATTCGATATCTCCTCCCTTCTGTTTGCGTGCACCCTCGCACGTCGGAGCGCACAAGGGATTCCGTCTTCTTGATGGGGGGTTCTTAATGCTAGAGGAAGATGACGGGATTGTCACTTGCAAAATCTTAATATTTTACGTCTCACAATAATTGTATTTGTGATATTTCTAATCGACCATTTCCAATGTCCAATCTAAGGTTGCTCCAGACCTTGTGATCATTATTCCGACACTGCAGTACCTCTCGTGGCTGCTCTCGATTAGCCTTCTCACAAGCATCTCTGGAACATCGCCCTTCATGATGTAATTCATCTTGACTGCAGTGAAAACCTTCGGCTTATCGTCGGCCCTCTTAGCTTCGATCTCAACCGTAGCATAATCGAGGTTATCCTTCCTGTCCTTGAGGCCTTCAATTACGTCAATCAGTGAGCAGGCCGCATGTGCATGCAATACCATCTCCATTGGACTCGGGGATGTTTCTCCGTAGATACCGAACACTTTCCCTTTGGAAGTGGCTCCAACGTAACCGCCATCACCAGTCCACTTCACCTCGCCCTTCATGGGCTGTCCACCAGAGGCATCGGCCTTCAAGGGTTGGCTTCATCAATGTCGTGCGGGTCGGCTGCCTGAGAGACATGTCCGACGGTACGCCAATCACACTAACTGATGGAGAGATAGTCGTACCTGAAAGACCGGTGATACATTACATCGAGGGAGATGGTATTGGGATTGATATCACTCCAGTAATGATTGACGTTGTCGACAGCTCAGTCGAGCTAGCTTATGGTGGATCCAGGTCCATTGAGTGGAGGGAGGTACTTGCAGGACAGAAGGCCTTCGATACCACGGGAGAGTGGCTTCCAGAGTCTACTCTAGACGCTATGAGGAGCGGTTTGGTATCCATCAAGGGCCCTTTGACCACGCCTGTGGGAGGAGGAATACGAAGTCTCAATGTTGCACTCCGCCAGAAGCTGGACTTGTTCGCATGCGTACGGCCAGTACGTTGGTACGCAGGCACACCTAGTCCAGTCAGGGATCCGGGCGCAGTTGACATGATCATCTTCCGCGAGAATAGTGAGGACGTTTATGCTGGAATCGAATGGGAATCAGGCTCTCCAGAGGTGAAGAAGGTCATCGATTTCTTGCAGGATGAAATGGGGGTTGAGAAGATTCGATTCCCGAGCACCAGCGGAATAGGAATCAAGCCGATTTCTAGCGAGGGCACCGCTAGGATTGTTCGTGCTGCAATTAGGTACGCCATCGAGAACGACAAGGACAGCGTAACTCTTGTACACAAGGGGAACATCATGAAGTTCACCGAGGGGGGTTTCCGTGATTGGGGATACCAGCTCGCGCAGGATGAGTTCGGAGCAGAATTACTCGATGGTGGGCCGTGGTGCACTATGACAAATCCAAAGACCGGGACCAAAATCACAATCAAGGACGTAATCGCTGATGCCATGCTTCAGCAGGTCCTGACTAGGCCTAGGGAATATGGCGTTCTTACGACCATGAATCTGAATGGCGACTACATCTCAGATGCTCTCGCTGCTCAGGTCGGTGGGATTGGAATAGCCCCAGGAGCCAATATCAACTATGACACTGGAATTGCGATCTTTGAGGCGACCCACGGAACCGCTCCTAAGTACACCGGACAGGATAAGGTGAATCCGGGAAGCCTCATCCTCAGTGCCGAAATGATGCTGCGACACATGGGTTGGATAGAGGCGGCTGACTTGATTGTCAAGGGAATGGAAGGGGCCATCAGCGCAGGAACCGTGACTTACGATTTCGAGAGGCTTATGGAAGGGGCTACACTGCTCAAGTGCTCGGAATTTGGCCGGGCGATAGTAAATCACATGTGAAGTGAAACGAATGGATGAGAAGCTCGCAGAGGTGCGAGAACGTCTACTGAAGCTTTCCGAGGCCGCTGAAGCAGATGGTGAGCCGCTGCGATGGTTCGAGGAACTGTATGGTGGCGCTAATAGGGACTCGGATGAAATCCCATGGGCCAGGATGGAACCGCATCCCAAGATGGTGGAGTGGGTTGCGAGGCAACCTTCTGTACGAGGAAGAGCTTTGGTTGTAGGGTGTGGCTTGGGGGATGACGCTGAGTGGCTATCTGGGGTTGGCTTTGAGGTAGTAGCTTTCGACATCTCGAAATCATCGATAAGATGGTGCCGCGAGCGCTTTCCGAAGTCTGATGTTGAATACATCACAGCCAACTTACTGGCTCCTCCTGAGGACTGGTTGAATAATTTCGACCTAGTCGTCGAGATACACATCTTGCAGGCGATTCCGGATAGTATTCGAAATCTAGCTGCGGAATGTATCCGGTCATTCCTGAATGACTCTGGACATGTACTTTGCATTGGCAGATTGCTGGGGGACCGTTTCCTCGACGAACCCCCTCCTCCTTGGCCACTTTCCAGAACATGGTTGGAAGGCAGGTTCGAAGGTTTGACAATGATCAATTTCACTAATTTCGTGAATGAAGAGTCGCCGGAAGTAGATCGCTACATCGCTAGCTGGCGGACCACAAAGGCTTGAATCGGGAGTCGGGGAGCGCCCCTCATGGGAGGGGTACTGCGGTGGGCCAAGATCCTGTCGGGGTGCTCCTTCCTGCTCCTCCTGGTTGCCGTGATGTCTGCAAGTGAGGCGCTTGATGACTCCGCCCCGTTCCTCGATCCCGAACAGTTCAACGAAGCGTTCGTCGAAGCGGGTTCTAGTTCCTCGGTTAACCTATCGAACGACAGGTACTACCTAGCTCTGAGGGTAACAGAAGACGGGGGGGATATTCCTGTGGAGCTCAGACTAACTGACTCCGGAGGGAATGATTGCGCTTGGGAGGAGCCGGGCACCCTGAGCATAGATCGTCAGATTTCTCCGGATAGTCCAATATATCGCACAGTAAGGGTATATCTGCCTGGAGAATCGGGGACGTACACGTTGCATAACGACGCCACTGATGGTTCGGTCTGGATAGTAGATGACTATGCCGCACAGTCGGAGATGCTAGGGAGCCCCTCCGTGCTACTCATGATGTTCGGGTGCTGCTTCGGAATTCCGTTTGGTGTCGTGGCCCTGATCTTAGCGATAGTTGGGTGGACTAGGCCGGATGGCAGCAAGGTGGAGGTTTCCGCAGAGGTCCGGATAATGACTACCGAGGAGGTTTACGAGCAGTACAATAGAGAGGGCCCTGTAGAAAAGCCGGTGCCTGACCCATGGAAGGGTTCCGAGCCTAGTACACCCCCTGTGGAGGAAGTGGAGGAGGAAGTGTCTAACCGATCGTGGGAGAATTGGGACAACGGATGACCTATTCTTTCCGTCTTCGCAGGAGGGAGTGCGTGATTGGCATAACCACCAACAATGCCCCCATTACATAGAGGGGGAGAATCAAGGATTCTAGGGTGTCTCTCTGGTCCTTGGCATCTTGGCACTGTCCCTCATCAGCGCCCACGACCTGCCCTATGGTGCCTACCGTGTCGTCACAGTCCTCGGCTATCCCCTCGTCGTAGAATGATACAACTACCGAAACCCCCAATGCCGTCAAAAGAATGAGTGCTCCAAATATCACTGATGCAGTCTTCAAGACGGTTCCCGCGGTTCCCATGTAAGTTTCATCATACCCTGTGATATTATTCTATGCTCAAGTTGGGTTTTTAGATGGGGGTTTACTAGACAACTACGGGTTGGTAAGTTTGGTAGGCTTCGAAGAGGCTATGTCTGTACTCGAAAACTCCACCAGACGGCAGATTCTGAAGTACCTAGTAAAGGAGCCTCACTACCCCCTCCAGCTATCCGATCTTCTTGATGTAAGCCAGCAGGCGGTGGTGAAGCACCTGAAGGTGCTTGAGGATTCAGGATTCGTCGAGAGCGAGAAGATACCCTCTGAAAGAGGAGGGCCGCCTAGAAAGGTCTACACCGTGAATCAATCGTTCTCTCTTCGTCTTGACCTCGGTCCAGATCTATTCAGGGCGGAGCATCGAACCATGCCCCGTGGAGGCCCTCTGAGACTGTCAAACAAACTGCCTGAAGACTTGGACGAGATAGTCGGACAGTTGGGGACGAGAAGGAGATTACCCATGGCAGAGGCAATACAAATACTGGCTGAGTTGGATGCAAGCTTGGAGATGATAGACGAGCGACGTGATGCTGTAATTGCCCTCCACCAGCATGTCATGAGCAAAGTGACACCGAGTGTTAACGAGGGGCTTGAGAGCTATGAAGAGCGTTTGCTAGCGCATTCGTTGATGGCTCAGCCCAGGAGGCCTTTGGATCTGGATATTTTCGCGCAGTCCATGAGGATACAGTCGAATGACGCAGAGGAGATGATGCACTCACTTAGAGAGCGTTTGCTCAGGGACTTCGCAGCCGAGAGAGGTAGCCTAGTAGCAGCAGACCGTGGCACGCCCCTCCCTTGGTGGATGGCGAAGTGAGCCTAGAAGCGCAGGTCTTCTTCACTCATGTTGGCCATGAGGCTGCTCTTCTCGCGATATCGCTGCAGGGCCTCCATCCTTCTTCCATACATGACTACCCCTACTATGCCGAAGAGGGCGAAAGTCGCTAACACTATGATTCCTGGGACCGAGTACTGGACGATGATTTCGACGCCGACGTCAAGGAAGCCCAAGTTCGAGCCCATCCTTCCGTCTTCGACTGCCATTACGTTGTTGTCCTCGTTGGTCTCGACTATGATGTTGTCAGGGTCAACTACGACCACGACATCGTGAGTTCCAGCCTCGACCATGTAGAGGAGCGTGATGGTAGGGGGGTCTTCGTCGTCCAAGTTGGGCATTATTGCCTCGATTACCTGTCTGTAGACTATGTTCTCCTCCTTGCATCCGTCATCTTCTATGTTCTTCTCGCTCTGACCGGCGCAAAGTACGATATTGACGTCCGTGGCATGTGCGTTTCCTATGTTCCTGATCTGAACGTTTACCGAAAGCATGTCGCCTACATCGCCCTTGAGGACCTCTGCCCGAGCCGTTAGAACCTCAAGATCTGGTGCCCTCAGCCTGAGTTCTATCACCTGCTCATTGGTATCACAATTCGGGCGATAATTGTCGGGTAGTCCATCGCCATTCATATCGATGGTGCATGAGTCATCCCAAATGGGCGTCTCGTCATGGTCGCCCCCGGCCTCCTTTGAGCCGTGTGATGAGAGTACTTTGATCCCAATCTCCCTATTTGCCAATGCGGCCTCTGGGTGAATCTCAATTATCACAACGATGTTTAGCGTAGTGTATGCTTCCATCATTGGGAGCGTCAAAACCTCGGCGGCTGATTTGTAGCAGGGCTCACTGGGTATCGGGTCACTAAGGGTCTCCTGAATACCACATAGGACCTCTGTGGGGAATTCTGATTCAAAGTCCTCGAGTATTGCGTACCTTATTTGCCAGTTCTCGAGAGCATTCAGACCGGCTTGCTCGTCCCAACCTGCACCGTCCTGGGTGTGGTTGTGCAGAGTGGGCTGGTCCGGTACGTTCCCGAAGTTAGTGACGTTCATCACGAACCTGACCGTTCTCCCTGGAGCGGTAGTCTTGATTTTACTCTCAACTGCAGGGTCCAGAACTATCCGCATGTCGTGGAATTCCACTATCTCTATCTGGAGAGTGACTGAGTCACGTATCCTAGTCCCTTCATACGATTCCTCGCTGAGGATATGTAGGACCATTGTGTACTGCCCTGCAAGAGTCTTTTCAGGCACGTTCACGACGATCGGTATTGACTGTGATTCGTCTCTATCAAGCTCCTCGAAGAGTATCCGGGGAATGTAGACATCCCAGACGTGTGATGCGCCGAAGGAGTCTGTGATTGACTGTATTGTGATGTCGTACCTGTCTGGGCCGTTCCCTATGTTTTCTATTGTCGTCGGCATCTCGTACTCCTGACCTGGGTGAAGGGACAGGATGGTCTCTGGTACGGAGGACTCCAGGTCGTAAACTTGCTTCACGTTAGTGACCAGTACCACTGTGTCTCTGACTTGTGGCGCCCCGTCCAAGTGTGCTCTGACGGTGACTGCCTCACCGAGGCCCGCAGTGGCGTTATACGGTGCGCACATTAGTGCCGTGACCGTGTAGGGAGTGTCAACTACGGCCCAGTACCTCGGTGCGTTGTCCGCGATCCCATTACCACCAGGGGCATTCTCAAAGTCCAGATCTACAATCCAATTATCGTATCTCCAAGTGGACTCGGAGATTTCAGAGGGTCTCTCGTCCGGCCCTCCGGGGGTGGTGAATACCAAGTGCCCTGGAGTGAAATGCTTGGTTACTTCGATATCGAAGGAGGAGCATTCGCCTGGAAGTACCTGCTGGGTGGTGTCACCGAGATTGAAGACAATATTGCCCGTGGTCTTGACTGAAACGTTGATCCAGAGTTCAAGGACATCGAACGTTCCTCTGTCGATTGACAATACTGGTTCGCCTGTTGACCATCCCTTGAGGTATATGACAAAGGTGCCTGGCTCTTGTGAGGTTGGAACGCTGACCTGTAGGTTCCTAGTCACGGACTGGCCTGGGTCGAGGGATAGTGAAGTGGGGAAGCTGATACCCCAACCAAACGGCAATGCCCATTCCGTTTGCCCTTCCAGGGTCGCAGGATCATAGAATGCAAATGTATCGTAAACGTTACCGGTATTGGTCACGGATATCGAGAATACAGCATTCTGCCCTTGCTCCACATCCGCTTGATAGTGGCTTGTGTCGAGCTCTATGCCATGAACCACGTCCATCAGAGTCAGAGTAATCTGTTCGTCTCTAATCGCAGGATCCTTGTTGGATAGTGCCGAAATCACAATCGTCGCCAATTCGTCCTCATCGGCCTGGTATATCGTTGGAGCGCGGACCCTCATGTATATGGGAACAAGCTCCCCTCCCTGGAGGAATACTGGGGTGGATGGGAAAATGGGAGTGTGGTTGGTGGAGAAGAAGAGCGTTGCACTCCAGTTGTTTGGAACTCCCTCCATTGATATGAAGAATGTATCAGAAACAAGCTCAACGGGCCCAGGGGTTGGGTTTGAGATGGACATGTTGAACATGGTCTGGCCACTTGGTTCTATGGTGTGATAATAGGTCTCAGTCTCCGCTAGAGCTACCTCGACCAATCCTGTCAGGATGTGGACGTAGCATAGCGTATACCTACCACCATTATTGGTATCTGAGCATTTGTAGTTGTCAGACCATGCGACATGCGCACCGCTCCCTAGGTCATTGGCGAATGCTGGTGCCTGACCCAGATCTGGCGTGGCTGGCGAGTTGGGGCCTAGTTTGTCTGACTGCCATTCTGTTACTGCTATCCTCTCCCACGGATCCAACACCGAAGACGCGATTGAGTTCATCGGGAACCCGTTCGGATGAGAGTCACGAGTGTGATTGAGTCTGGCATACATAACTGTCTCGCCCTGAGACTCATTGCCGTTGTCGAGCCATGTGAGATGCACATTGTCAAACGAGTCTGTCAGAATCGCGGGCATGTGTGAGTTGGCGCCAAAGGGCCTCTGCGTGGTTATTCCCTCTAGTCCCTCGACTGTCGATATAGCAGCATCAGCAATCTGCTTGATTCCATATGCAGGAAGCCCCTCGGGAACTCCGTCCCATTCCTGAGCGCCCCTTAGTCTGAGTCTGGTGTAGTAGACTTCGTAGTTGACATCTATATCGAATCCGTATGCGCGTCCGTCCATCCAAGACACGTGGGTGTTTCCGGAGGTGTCTACAGCGATGGCGGGATGGAGGCTGAAGGCGTCGTTCAGTGTAATCCTGGTGTCGTTCACTACCACTAAGTGGCCATACCCCTGGTAATCTAGAGATGGTCCGACATCCTGGATGTACCTATCAGCGGTGTTGTCTACTTCAGTTCCAGAGTCGCCCTTTGTCCAACCTGGCCATGGATTTTCCAATAGCGCCCTGGGGTCCAATACAGTCATGAATATCTCCCTCGAATTATTGGTGGCCAGATACACGAGGGCCTCGACCATTAGTTGTAATTCAGCAGAGTTGCTGGACGAGGTTGGGAAGCTGTACATCTGTCCTCCAGCATGGGTTAGCCTCGTAGTCGAGCCTGGGCATGACCTTGCATTCAGGCTGACGAATCCGTTGGGACAGGCTGCTAGGTCCATCATGTGAGATCCTACGTCCGAGGAAGCGGAGCCGAACCCGGCTGCGACCAAAGGCACTGGAATGACTCCTGCGCGCACGCAAGCATCGTGAGCCTCGTTGATACTCTGTGTATCGTCTGATTGCTGGGCGGGGTCGCCTCCGTATGGCCCCTCATCCGAGATTGGTATGACTATCTTAGTGGCGTTTGGGTTCCACTTGTGGTCTAGTGTGGTTGGGGGGTTTCCTGGTACCTGTCCTGCATTGTCGTACCAAGAGAGGCATGCCCATGTAGACGCAGGGCCCCAGAACTCACTGTAGTATCCGCCGTCTTGAGGGAGATTGACTGCCCCGTTGTTGTAGACTACCTCAGTGAGGTATCTAATGCCGCCCGAGTCATCGCCCGGTGAGTTTCCGAGTGGAGTTGTCCTTGGGCCTTGGCTTCCGGAACCTCCGGTTTGATAGGCATTAGCACAGTTGCCGCTCTGAGATGCGCTGGGCCAGTTGCCGCTGAGGGCATAGAGTGTTTCGTAGACGGTCATGTTGGCCCTAACAAGCATTGGCTTGAGGCCTTCAAAGTACCCTCCACTGACGAAGTACCCCCCGTAAAACACCGCACACATGTCCGCCCATTCTGCATTCATTGAACCGGATGTGTCGATTGGAGCTACCATCTCCACCTTGCCCCCTCTCGTGTCGTCCCAAACTACCTGGACGAAATCATCTAGATCAACAGCAACGTCAGGGTGCCCTTTGTGACCGATGATGGGAGTAAGTAGGGTTTCGTCAATGGCGACGATAGCTGTTCTCGCAGGTACGTCTATCTCCAGCATCTTGTAGTAAATCTGTGGCTGCTGGTAATACATATCGAGGGGTTCGTATGAATCTTGCCAGACTATGTGTGGATCGTTCTCGGAGTCCACGTCAATCGCCGGCCAGTCCCTGTTCTGCTGGTGGAGGGCAACCTCGTAATCGCCGACTATCGAAATTGCTGCATCCGTGGTCTGGTCGCCACTTTGGTCGTCCAGCGAGGGGTCCAGAAGAGTATACATGATTGCCCACTGGCCTGCCTTGTCGGTCCATGTGATGTGTACCATGTCTACGTGATCCACTCGGATATCTGGATGCCACGCCCTGTGAGCGCCCGGATCTGAGATTTGTGTATCGTCGATAAGCACCTCGCCCCTCGCATCGAGCATCTTGTAATACAGATGCTGGGTGTTTCTGCTCCATACGAAATGGGTGTTTCCTAGGGAGTCTGCGTCCACTGCGACCATTCGATCGTTGAAGGTCCCACCGGGGGTGATTTCAATCGCATCGGTCATGACTATCTCGCTCGCTGTGACCGAGGGAGTACCTAAGCCCGCGAACGTGCTTAGAACCATCAGTAGTACCATTGTTATGCTGCTTCTCGACTTTGCTCTGTCCATACTATGCTCACCTGGCTGTGCTGTAACATCCTCGTTGGGGTTTTCTCAATACTTAACCCCGACGGCCAGCGGTCACTTGGTGAGATTAGTGACGAATTCACCGAAATGCGGTTTCAGGCCCAATCAGCAGGATCGAAATCTCGCCCGAACCCCCCCGTCTCGTCGATGTCGACTGAACTTGGCTTGGGAGGCTTGTTCTGTGATCTGGGGCCATTCCTTGTCTTCTTCTTTGCCCAGTCATCCACGGGTCCTGGTTTACCGGTTCCAGTTCCGAATTGATGCTTTATCCTGTGGATTAGTGAAAGTTTGGCGAGCCAGACCCTCCTCATTGTGTGCATGAACTCGTTCTGCGATAGTCCATCTAGCCAGATGGGCCTTGAGAGGTTGAAGGCTTGAAGAGGGCCCGCGACGCCTTCGGACTTACCCCCTACGTGGAGGACCCAATCTAGGTCTGCCCTAGTGAGGTCCAGTCGTGTTTCGTGAAGCCAATCTTTCCAGTCATTGGGCTCCGTGTTAGAAAGTTCCTTCATCTCGTTCTGCTGGCCCTCGTCGACCCTAGTAACAGAGTATATCAAGACGAGATCCCTATTCTTTGGAATTACGATATTGAAAAGGTGCCCTCTCTTGGTCGGGGGGTATTTGACATGGAGGTGTAGCGTCGCCTGTTGGTCGTCGACATCCCTAGCTTCCAGCCTCTCGTTCTGAAGCCAATCTCTTATTGCAGCCGTAGCCCCTGTCCTGTCCACGTTGCTTTTGGAGCAGCAGGCCCTATTTGAGAACGACTAGTGGCGGTTCTATCCCCGCTAGTAGTTCCTCCAGCCTCTTGCCGTCTTCTGAACGAGCCAGCTCCGATCGCCTGACGGATGTTCTGAAATCGTCCCATAAGTCATAGCCTCTGAGGAAAACAAGGTTCGCGGCCAGTATGACCATGAAGGCGCACGTAAATTCGATGAGTGGGTTTGATAGTGAAAATACCAGGGTGAAGGCGAGTGAGGCTATTGGCCAGAAAAGCAGGGGCGAGAATACGCCGCCAATCATGTGGTGCGTAGTCCTAGCGTCCATTCCTTCGTCCGAATTATCGCCTTGGTACCAGCCAGCCAGTGCTTGGAGTCCCGATGAGAGGAACACTATGGGCGCTGTTGCAAGCATCAGTAATGCTCCCGCCATCCCCCTTCCTACCGCTTTCCTACTGTCTATCTTAGCTCCCTCATCCAAGGCCCTAGCATCTAGATCAATGGAGTGCAGAATTTCGGCTGCCTCCTTCGCGCTTTCTATGACCCCTTCAGGAGGGTTTGATTCCCTAATCTCTCTCGCGGCCAAGACCTCGTGCTTGTATGAGGGCAGTTTTGTGCCCTCCTTAATGGCCGAGAGGTGGCCAAGAAGATGCCATGCCCTGTATGTCTCCCAATCTGGGGCGTTTGGCGTGATTACGGAGAGTTTCTCGTATAGTTCGTCACGCAGGGGTATCACGTGTTCAGCGGGTGGCTCTGTCCATTCTCCATCGGCCAGCTTCGCGTTGTGGTGGGGGTCTTCCACAATTGGTATCTTGATCGGTTCTCCGAATTCGATATATGCATCTGTTCGGAACCAGTGATGGCATCTATAGTGTAGTCCCACTGGCTGTATCACAGGCACGGGGCGAGCCTTTGTATGGGCTATGCTAGCCGCGTTCAGGGTGAATCTCAGAGTCCCTGTCCTAAGAGCGTGGAGCTTCGAGTCTTGGTGTGATTTTCCCTCTGGCATCACCACTGCTGGATGCCCGGAGGCTATGCAGTTAGCCATAGTCAGCATGCTTCTTTGGTTAATCCTGGCTGCGAATTCGGGATTACTTACGCCCCCCTTCAGTTCTGCCCTCCTGATTACTGGCTGAGAACCCATTCTCCTTGTCATCCAACCAATGACTGGCATTGTCATTATGTCGTGTCTGCCTATGCTCACGAATGGTCTACGCTGTGATTTTACTATGGCCAGTGGGTCGACAAGTCCGTTGATGTGAATTGACGCGAATACGGCACCTCCGTCTGAATCGGGGGTTTCGTCGAAGTGGGCTCTCCTGAAAATTATCGACCAGGCGATATCGACGGCCCAGAGAAGGACGGTCCAGAACGGGCGGCTCCCCGGATGCTTTCCACTGTGGTCCCAGGGAACCTTTTCGAGTTTGCTTGGATTGATTTTCATCGCTCCGCTGGATAGTTCGGGGTCGGGATCGGGTGCCTCTCGGGCGTCAGCCACGCACGTGGCAGAAGGGGGCAGGTTGAGAAAGCACCGATTCTAATCCATCGCAGCTGAGATATCCTCTGCGAGCTTTGATGCCTCTGAGTGATCTATCTCACTGTGCTCCCACAGGAATGAGTGGGTCGATTCGGAAAATCTTGGTATGATGTGAATATGGACATGGGGAACCGACATTCCGGCCTCTCTTCCATTGTTTTGTACCAAGTTGTAGGCAGACGCCCCAGTGGCACTCATCACTGCACGGCATATTGCGGGGAGTACGCGCCCCAATGCTGAGGCCGACTCTGGGCTAAGTTTGTCCATCGTGGGGGCTGGTTCTTTCGGAATCACCAAGGTATGCCCCCTAGTTAGCGGCTGGATATCGAGGAATGCTATCACGTGCTCATCTTCGAACAGCTTGTGACAAGGCAGCTCGCCTTCGATAATTCTCGTGAAAATTGTCTTTTCGCTGCTCATTAATACACCTAAGAGTCGACGATGGTTCTCGCAATGGTTAGCATTCCTTCTAGGTGGATAGCCGAGACTAGTTCTGTGTTCATCGATCTAGAGGGGTCTGTCACCCTTATTCCCGCATTGCTAATCTCATTGATTCCGGCCATGGCAACAGCCATGAATGACTCTTCGCCGCTTCCGTCGATATTCGACATTGCAGATGAGAGGGCCCTGGATACTTGTCCGACGGGGCTTCCCTCGCTACCGAACATCGAGTCTATCTTATCTTTGGCCGCGTGCTCTGCTGAGGATATTTCTTCCGCTCCTCCGAATGAGGCGCTCGATGCCCAGGTTGCAGCATGAGAGCCTGCGGCCTTTCCAGTGACCAGGTCTTCGAGTAGTACGTTTCCAGGGAGGGGTTTAGAGCCGTGCATCCCAGTGTAGCAGGATCTCCCCGCTGCATAAAGCCCCGTGTACCACATCTTGCCCTCCTTGAAAACGGCCCTTCCGTTTTCGTCCACGGGCACTCCCCCTGTGGTTGCAGAGACACTTGGGGAGAGGGGGAGGACTTGTGATGAAATATCGAGGCCGGTTCGGCTCCTAACTCTCGAGGCTGTTTGGGAGAACCACGCAGAAGAGCCCCTTTCCATCGTCCTCAAATCGAGAACGCAGCTTTCTCCGGAAATCACTGCGTCTGCGTCTGTGTCCTCACCCGACTCCATCCTGATCCTCCCTCCCGAGCCGAGGACTCCCATGGGTATTGCAAGGTCCGTTCCACTCACCGTGAGAGCGTGCATGGGGACGTTCTCCATGCCTCTGAGTGAAACCCCCGAGTCCGCTGAAATCGCGGCCCCTGTTCCTGCGCCATTTGCTGGGTCGGACCATATCCCCTGGTAGCCGTCTGTGGCTAATACTACGGCCTTGGCCTGTATTCCTATGACTTCGCCAGACTCTACATCCAATGCGATTATGCCTCTGGTCTGATTATTATCCATCACGAGAGAAACGGGAAGCATGTCGGCTCTCCTAGTGATGCCTCTCTTGATGGCCTGCTCTTCGAGTATCCTAGTGACTTCCCTCATCGTGCTGTCACCACATCCAGCTAGCCTGGGTACGCTATGGCCCTCAACATCGGAGAGGTGTGGTAGCTCACTATCTTCCCTTCGCAGGACTAGACCCCACCTCTCGAGCTCTGCAAGAGTCGCTACGGCTTGATCGCAGATTCTTGCAGCTGCTTCCTTGTTGGTTTTTTCACCGCCTGCAGAAATAGTGTCCTCTATGTGAGAGGCAGGAGATGTTTCACTAGCTGATGCGGCCAAACCTGAAAGAGGTGCGTTACCAGAACCGGAACCCACCGAGCCACTGTCGATAATTATCGGATTGGAGCCAGCGTCGGCCGCAGAAATTGCTGCTCTGAGTGCTGCAGGGCCCCTGCCGAGTACGATAACACCCCATGACTCCATAGTAACCGGAGTTGTCCAGACGGGGACGTGTCATGAACGTGACGCTTCGGGGGCGAGGAGTGGAGTTCACTCGCCGAGTGGAATTGCTATCCTTCTCACCGCCTCAGCGGCGTCTGTCATCCTAGCTGCAGCACTCTCTGGATTGACTCCCGACGACAGAGTCGTCTGCACGATGGTTGACGATAGTGTCTCGCCCGACTCTCCCTTGAGGGTGACCTGCACCGGGTGTGGTCCGTATTCTGAGTCAGGCCAGGCCAGCCCTATCCAGAGTACGACGGCCTTGTCGAGCAATCGGCCCAAAGAGGCGACGCCCTGAGGGCCCGAATACACTTCCCTGTTCGATGAAGGGGCCTTTATCCTGAGGCTCTGAAATGCTGGCTCCCCCTGGGCTGTCAAGATATCTACTTCCACCGTGGCGTCGTTACTTGTGTGATTGTGAAGCATGACAAAAAGATCGCCCTGGCCTTCTGAGCAACGCGGCGGCAGGTCGAGGTCAAGTCTCCAAGGCTCTTGGATTGAGGGCACTTCCCCGGCCAGTGACTCTTGGAGTCTGTCAATGAGCCTGAAGACCCCAGGCCCCCATGCACGTGTGTGTGCGAGGAGGGTCCTGAGGGACGATATGTTGAATTTCGACTCCGGATCGAAGAGGGAGTCTGTGGCAGCCACCTTGAATACCGTTCTAACTTCTGACCTCAGGCCCTCTTGATCGATTATCCTCCTATGTTCCAGATGTATGGCCTGGAGAACGTGTTCGATGGCCGATACCGGTGTCTGTCCCGTTCGGACGGACACCTCCAGAGAGTCTAGCCACTCATCCCACTCTCCGGCCGTCTGTGGGTCTAGGTGCGCCTTCAGCAAATCAGTGAGTACGGAATCTAGGGTGCTGTCATGTAAAGTGGGCGCATGGAGGGAGAGCAGGGTGAATTCGTTGGTACGCATTGGCATTGAGCCTTCTAGAATCAGTGAGTTCAGGACGCAGACAGCCCCACAGAAAACTGCCGCTGCGAGCAAAGAGGGGGTTAGGACCTCTCCCGGGTTAAAGCTCCAGATAGCATTCAGGGAGAATGCTGCGAGCATCGCTGAGAAAATTCTGATTCGCTCTCTCACCACTCGGTCTCTGAGGGTGTTGAGGATTCTTTCTGAGCCGGGATAGGATCCCTTTGAGGTATGCCCCTCTACGCGAAGGCTCAGCCTGTCCCTTGCTACCATCGACGAATACCAAGCTGCTAGATTGGTTGGAACGTACATCACAGAGAGGGCGACGAAACTGAAGATGGATAGCTCAATTGAAGAGTATCTCCAGCCCACAAGAAGTATGGCGGAGGAGATGATGGCAACAGCAGACAGCATCATCCTGAATCCCGGTGTGGGCCAGGCCATTGATGCCCATACCCAAAACCTCCTCCCTGCGTCCCTCCTTGCGATGGCTCGGGATAGTGCCCTCTCATTCGCTGGCACAAAACTACTGCCTTCGCCGTAGGGCGTTGGGAGGGAGTTTCGCTCATCCATGGTTGTTCGGAGTGCTTTTCGTGCTTGATGGCATCGGATGTATAGAATTGAAAAGGGGTGTTTTTCGACACTAGGCTTCTTGGGGAGGAGGCTTTGCGGAAGACGGGCGTGTAGCATAGCCTGGATAATGCACTGGCCTCCTAAGCCAGGGACCGCGGGTTCGAATCCTGCCGCGCCCGCCACTAAACGAATGCCAGACCATGGCGCTCCCCTGCCGAGGATACTCTGTGTAGAAATCTCTCCAGCGGGACTCTCGGCTGCATTGTTCTCCTCAGACTAGTATCACATTCTGCAAGAGCGTTTAGTAGCTCCTCACGAAGGTCGTCGGGTATCGAAAGTCTCCTTCCAGTAAGAACGTCGTGTAACTGTGACACCACATCTTCCGCGTCCAGGCCGTGATTGTTCATCAGGGTGTCAACCTCTGCGATCGCTCCCGCTAGAACCCTCCTCTTGCGGCCACCGGTATTTTCCCACCTCCATTCAATGACCCTTCCTCTCAATGCCATTTCTATGACATGTCGGCCTGCTTGAAGGGTGGTTGATTGCACTAGTTTGTGAACGGCCGATCTATCTCCTTCCAAGCCCCGTGCCCGTAGCATCTCCAATGTGAAAATGGATTTCCTGAGGTTTCCGTCGCAGATGTATGCAATATCCTCCAAAACTCCCTCTGCTGCTTCGAATCCCTCCGTCGAAGAGACTTCTCTCATTACTTGCAGTATACTGTCCTTGCTTGTGCCTGGTATCCTGATCATCCGACTTCTTGATCGTAGGGCGTCAATTATCCTTGAAGGGGCACTGGCCACTAGTATGAATCGGGATGCGTTGCCCACTGTTTCTAGCATTCTCCTGAGGTATGCCTGCCTTATCTGGCCCAGATGGTCTGCATCCTCGAGTACAATGAGTCTGCTGACTGGCAGCGTTCCTTCTGGCATTACTGCCTCCTTCCCTGCAGGGGGGACGTCGTCTGCGCCCGTAACCATGCCCCTGTCGAATGCATCGAGGCTCAGGCGGCCGGCGAGCGTGTCGACCGAGCCACCCGGCCGGAGAAAGTTCTCGAAGGTGGCCATTGCGCCCGCCTGCCTAGCCAGGTCCCTGCACTGCAAAACGTGAGTAGTAGATCTCCAACCCGGTCCAAGTACCTGCCTAGCGACTAGTTTCCAAGACTGGGTCTTACCGACACCAGCGGGCCCGGTAATCAGCAAGTGAGGGGGGTCTGCGCTTATGCTCGAGGAAACGAGCGCCTCACGAGCTGTGTCCGGCAGTGCCAATTGGTCGAATGTCTTGGGTGCATGAGACTCTAGCCAGCTCGCCACGAGTCGTCGTCGGGGTGACGGGCCTTGAACTCCGCGCCTCAGATTGCCTTCAGGGTCTTGTGTGGCCTTCCTTGGCTTCTGGGTTTAGCAAACACCCTGTAGCCACACTTGTGACATGACTTTCCGGTGGCTCCAGCCTCTATCCATGTCAAGTGGCCGCACCTCAGGCACTTGTATCGAATCTCGAGTGGGTCCATGGATGATTCGCAATGGTTGCACCTAGGCGGCTCCGCGGGGGTCCAAGGCCTCCTGTCCGTGCGGTTGCACTTCCTGCACTTGTGATTCACCAGGCGCTCTTCTTCCTTTGCCATCAGGGCGGCGACCTGCCTGCCCTTCTTCAACCTGTCCTATTCATCCATGAGCCCTACGGGCTCTCCTACATATGTCCACGAAGTTCTGAAAAATGTGCCCTCCGTACTCTGAATCATTGACTTCTGGGTGGAATTGGAGGCCAAACCTGTCGCCATCCTCGTTCTGCATGGCCTGGACCTCGCAAGACTCGCTTTTGGCGGTAATTATGAATCCCCGAGGAACCTTGGAAACCTCATCATTGTGGCTCTCCCATACGATCTGGGTATCGGGGGTACCGGCAAAAATGGGGCCTCCTCCCTCAATAAGATCGATTGACGCCGCTCCAAATTCTGGTGCTGGAGCCTCCCTGGCTTCTCCTCCGTAGTGACCTGCCATGAACTGATGCCCAGCACATATGCCCAATATCGGGACCTCCATCCCCAGATACTCCGCGCAGTTTCCTAGCTCGCCAGTTAGGCCCACTCTGGCCGCGCCCCCCGAGAGTATTAGTCCGTCTACTTCCCTCATTTCCGAAATCGGGGTATCATTGGGCAGTATCTTAGTATCCACACCCAGATACCTTAGCATGCGCCACTCCCGATGCGTCCATTGGCCGCCGTTGTCGATGACGTCAATTACGAGGTCAGTGGTCCCCATGCGCTCTCGAAGAGCAGGAGGGAGATGAATAATGCCCCCTCAAAGATTGAAAAAGAGAACCCGTGTCGTAGGTCTCCAAGCCCCGATGGTGTAGTGGCCTATCATGCAGCCCTGTCGAGGCTGCGACCCGGGTTCAAATCCCGGTCGGGGCGCCACTGATTTACGACTCTGGGGAAATCCATGCTTCGAATGAGCACAGCCTTAGTGTGCTACTGTAATCCCTTTTGATCGTAAGCGAGGGTTCAGTATGTCCTTCTAGGGTGGGCGGCAAAGCTTGTCGGATCGCCCTATTCGCCTCTTCTATTCCATTTTCCTCCACTATTGCCCTGCCTCTGACCAAAGATGGCGTGGTCCTATCCAATAACGGAACCAGGGAGGGCAGGAACTCTATGGTCCGATGTGGTATATTTACCAACAGAACGTCCCACTGCCCGGCTATGGATTGGTCTTCGGGGAGTTTTAACGCATCTGCAAACCCGACTGTCCTGTCGTCGTAGACGCGTGCGATTGGTGCTGGGTCCTTCGGGTACTCCCTCTTGTCCCATCTACGGAGGTTGTCCAATAGCATCTCAATGGCATCGGGATTTAGATCGGCTGCCAGCAAACTCCCGACCAATTCTGGCTCGGTGAGGAGTGTGGATAGTGCTGGCCCCACCCCACAGAACGGATCGCAGACCCTCAGGGGGCGTCCCAGTTTCTCCCTGAGTTCTATCGCGAGTTTTCTTGTTTCCAGCCTCTCTGCCTGTAGTTTTGTTGAGAAGTAGGCCTTGGTCGGGTCACAAAGGATGTTCTTTCCTGATTCTCTGACCATTACCCTGGTTTCGATAAGGTGGGGGGGAAAGTCGGAGGTCAGGATGTCTTCGCCGTCTCTACAGCCTATTGGCTCGATATCCCGAATCCTGAGTTCTCCTTGGACCCCCCTGTCTTTCATTACCAATCGGACATGTGGGTGAGATTGCATCTTTGCTTTCACTATGGCTTTGGTGTGCTGACACACAGCATCGTCGATTCTCAATATCATCATGTCCCCGATGAATTCGTGATTTGATGGCCATGCTTCTCCATGCAGGGCGACTTCTGCTTCGCCGAGGGTATCCGTGAGGTGCTTCCACCAGTCAGTGCTGGGCCTATCATCCGGCAGTCCCTCGACGTCTACCACCTCGTAAGCAGGAGTTAGCCCATCGAGCAATGGAGGCGCTCCTGGACTTATTGGAATCAATCGGTGTTGCCCATCCTCATCAGACATGACTCTGTACCCAATAGCGAGCCACTGCTCGGCCTTCATCTGCCCAAGGGCGGCTTCGACCAGCCCGTTCGGTACTCTGAGGTGTCGCATCACGTTCATGACGGGCAGCGGGGCAGGACGCTTCACCATGACGGATGAGGGGACGGGGGCTGGGCTCTGGCTGATTGGTCTTGGGCCCGGCGATCTAGGTATGATGTCTGCTGATGCGATAGAACGCGCCAGAGGCTGTGAATATCGATTTCTTGAGGGTTACACGGCGACCCTCCCAGAGGAAGAGGAGTCTCGTCTGGAAAGTGTGGTCGGGAGATGGGAGAGGGTCATGCGCCCCATGGTTGAAAACCCTGAAAAAATTCTTGCAAGGGCCAAAGAAACTTCTGTGGCATTATTGGTTGTGGGCGACCCAATGCAAGCCACAACTCATATTGATTTGGAAAGTCGTTGTTCTGAGCAGGGCATCAATTTTTCAATTATTCCGGGCATATCCGCTACTTCTCTAGCAATATCTGTTTCAGGTATGCAATCATATAGATTCGGCAGGCAGGTAACCCTTCCCTTCGCCTATGGAGAATACCTTCCGACATCTCCTCTCGAGTTGATTGATTCGAATTTCGTTAACAACCTACACACCTTGGTGTTGTTGGATTTGGATCCAACTGGAATGGGGGTGGAAAGCCCTCAACCAATGAGTCCCTCGCAAGCAGTGGATATATTGCAAAAAATGTTTGAAAAAATGGTAAGAAACGAGGGTTTTGTTCGTGAAAGTATGTCAGACCCCATTGGGAGCTGGGACGGGATATTGCTGAGTGATCTCGGTACTCGTGAGCAGCGAGTTGTTTCAGGTAAATTGGAAGAGCTCTCCACTGTGACTGGTGGGCGGATTCACTGCCTCATTCTCCCTGCTTTATTCACTGGAATGGAAAGAGAGGCCTATGAACGCCGGAGACCGCATAGGTGATGGGTCAGGTTATGTTCGGAAGGTAAGAGGGGGACTTGAAAATGGCAAAGCCACCAGCAGAAGTAAGGTTCCCTGGAGACAGGAACCGAAGGAAGAAAGTCAGAGTCAGGGGAATAAAGCAAGCATCCAAGGAAATTCAGAAGAGGTTGGAGAGTAACCTGGAAGGTTTGTTGGACGACCCAGAGGCGTTCGTTCCAGAAATTACAGGCGAGTTGGGTAAGATTTCCTTCTTTGGGTCGAAGGACAGGCTCGCAATGACTCTCAAAGAGATCGAAGTTGTGGCGGCGAAGCGTAATGACCCAAGATGGCTAAGAAAAAGAATGGTGAAGAAGGGCGGGGACGAAGTGTGCAAGTCCCTAGCAGGCAGCCTCCTAGCTGCGAGCGAGGAGGATTTGTCTACGGTCTCGGTATTCAAACACCCGTTATATGGTACTGCGAGCTACCTCAGGAGAGGTAACGGCAAACAGAGCCATCAGGCGGGAATTCAGAACTTCACTCATCCGAAATTGAGGTTGCTTGTATGGGATGGTCATGCGAAATCGGGACAGTACTTCTTCTCATGGGATGGTGGTTTTGTCTGCACCTGCTTAGAAGCCGAGGCGCCTCCGGAATGGATCAACTGGGTACTGGACAAGTCATCTGTGGATTTGACGGGCAGTGGTGTGAGGTGGACAGTCGGACTAAGTGAGGAGGTTGTCTCAGAGGGCCAAAACACGGAGAGTGGCTGGCTTCGTTTGGTGTTCCAAGATGGGACCACCGTTGGCGTCTCGACATCTTCCCTAGCGAAAACTGAGGTCCCATTGGCACAGAGCATAGCCATTTCGATGATGCCCCCGAACAAGCTCGGTGCTGTTTGTGATGCCAGTTGGATGTGGAGGCCGGATGGGTGGCCCGAGGATCGCCCCCTCCCTGACGAGGGCGAAGAGCGTCTGGGAGAGGCTCTGGATGCTTGGTTGAAGATGTCCTTGGAGGACGCTGCCCTTTCGAGAGCATGCAGAACCAGTATTCTCAATTCGATCTCTGATGGTTATGTTGTGGGGAACAGCTGGTTTGCAGCGGACGATAGGGAGGGTTTCCTTGGGCACATGGGGGGAACCGGCGAGGAGAAAGGCGCCCTCTCCTGTATTCTCGATTCCCTGGAAGGGGGCATTCACGTGAGGACAGATGGGTTGGCACTGGACATCGAGGATGATGTGATAAGGTTGGAAGAGTCTTCATGCCATCCCGTGCTGGTCGCGCTTTGGCCGGAGCATGGAATCAAAGTTCTGAATGAAATGTATGGGCTTAGTGGGGAGGAGGCCGAGGACATCCTTGCGAAGCAAGAGAGGCGAAAGCAGGGGTTCGGTGCGTTCCTCAGGGAACTGGGTGAGAATCTCGATACCGCACAAAGGCTGGATCGTTTGCCATGGGAGCAAAACTCACTCCCTGTGCCCCTCGGTATGGCCGACAGGTTGGTTCGGAAGGCGGTTGACGACGGGGTTGCATCGACCGTGTCGATCGCGAGGAAGGGCAAGGGGCTAGAGTCTGCAATGGGTTGGGCTTGGTTGGTTGTTCATGACCGCACCGAGTCCGATGCTTGGAGATTCGATGAGTCAAGCAGGGACAAGGGAGGAGACTGGGTGCCCGCACTCAGGGCCCTTTGGGACGCTTCAGAAGACCTTCTTCTCAATGACAATGAGGATGCGGTAGAGGACTATAGGAATGCGATGAAGTGGCTGGCTGAGTCCAGTGGCTCAAAGTGCCCGGAATGATAGTCAATGAGGCAATGCTATCCAGATTGCCACTGCTAGCAATGAAGCGCCCATAAATCGATTCAGCGCTGTTGCAGAGCCCGGGGTTGTGAAGACCCTTCGGAGGACGGAGCCGAACGCAGCCCATGACATCACTGCGGGCAAGCCAAAGAAGAGGTTCAGGAGGACCAGCGCCACTTTCGCTGTAAAACCCGGCCCGAATAGTCCACCAAATGCTGTCATCAACACCAAGAAATGTATCCATGCCTTGCCATTGACCACTTGCAGTGTCACCCCGGTGAACAGTCCCAGACGATCATTGCCTGCCTCATCAGATGACAGTGGGGGAGAGGTTGCGACCTTGTATCCGAGGTATGCGATGTAGGCGGCTCCGATGTAAGTCAGAAAATCGAATGCGGTCTTGTTGTCCTCGATGAAAACCGTGGCGCCTCCAACGAAAACCCCCAATGTGGACCAGCCTATTGCCATGCCTGCTATCAGAGGAAGTGTGTCCCTGAAGCCGTGTTGGGAGCCATGAGCCGCGCAAAGGACATTGTTTGGTCCTGGTGTGAAGCACATTGGAACGATGAACGCCAACGTAGCGATTAGCAGCTCGGTGTCCATTTGGGCGCCTCAGGCTCTTGTTTCTAGGAAATCATTCGCGGCCTTCAGAGCGCTGTCTATGTCCTTCCAGAGATCCTCTACATCTTCGATCCCCACACTCATCCTGACGAATCCGGAGACCACTCCGGCTTCGTTTCTAACGTCCTCGGGGACGAACATGTGACTGGAGTTGAACGGACATTCGACGAGGCTCTCCACTCCTCCTAGGCTTGTTGCCTCGAAAACCATATCCAACGATCTCATGAACTTGAGGGCCGCTTCGTCCCCTCCCTTGACCACGAAGGCCAACATTCCACTTCCCTTTGGCATTATTCTCTTTGCGACCTCGTAATCTGGATGCGAGGTCAAGGAGGTGTGCCTCACGCTTTCCACCATGTCGTGATTCTCGAGTCTCTTGGCGAGTTCGGCAGAGTTGGCGGAATGGATGGGCATTCTGGCATGGAGGGTCCTCATTCCCCTCTCCAGCAAATAGCACATGTGAGGGTCTGCAGCACCTCCAAAGTGGATCTTGTTGAAGAAGATGTCAGCAATGAGTTCCTTCTTTCCTGCTACTAGGCCCGCTATTAGGTCTGCATGGCCGCCTAGGTATTTCGTACCGGAATGTAGGACTAAGTCGAAACCCATGCTTACTGGGTTACACCCCCATGGAGATGCAAATGTGTTGTCGACTACGGAGATGACTCCATTTCTCTTGGCTATGTCTGCCATCGCTTCTAAATCGCACACTTTCAAGACTGGGTTTGTCATAGTCTCGACATAGAGGATCTTGGTGTTCTCCTGGATTGCCTCCTCATATGATGTCGGATCACGTAAGTCGGCCATGGTCACCTCTACCCCCATACGCGGGAGTATCTCAGTAAGCAC
>MDTG01238431.1_pt1 | contig 56519 bp, 78 predicted proteins | sample 811421 | NCBI WGS metagenome assembly MDTG01 (sample SAMN05326645, study PRJNA326480) | marine metagenome | isolation source: seawater | place: Pacific Ocean: South East | collected 2011
AGGAGCATGGTACTAACCCGGCTCAGATTGAGTATGAGGAAGATATGAACAGACTGAACTATGATGGTGATGGCTGGACTGATGAAGACATTAATATTATGGAAAGGGAGATGTTTAAATGAGCAATCATGTAAATGAAATGGTATTGGAACAATGCTATGAGGAAGTTATGACTATGACAGTTGAAGAATTTATTGATGCGTCAGAGGAAAAAGGTTTTTCAACACAAAGCACAGAAAATCTGATAAGTGATTTAGCAGAAGAATTGTTTGTTGATAGGAGTGAATGATATGACAGGTGAAGAGATGTTTAACATAGCATTGTTATTAACATATCTAACAGGTATATTTATACTACTATACATAGGATGGAGAGATAGAGGAGAATGAAGATGCCTAATAATTTTGCAAAGACTAGAGATATTGAGAAGCCCTATGCAACCTATCGTGTAGAAAATCCTAGCAATGGGATGTACTTTGAATGGAAGGTATTGAAAGCATGGCAGACCAGAAAATCAGAACAGTCCAAGCCCTATGGCAGATGGTTCTGTGCTGTTCAGTCACCTATGACCTATGGTTCGTGGGAAAGAGGGGATGTCTATGTATCTGATATCCTTGAGTTAAATCCACAACTAATCCAAGCAGACCCAGAATGGGTAGAAAGAATGGAAAGCTAATGGTAGAAAAGAAATACGAAATTATTGCACACGAGATTGTGGAATATACATACATAGTGGACGCAGAAGATATTGACGAAGCTATTGACATGGTACGGGAAGAGGAGTATGATCCTGTTCAAGTAGAAAATATTTTTAATGTTATAGACAGTGTAAAGGAGATTAAATATGTCTAAGATTAAACGTGAGCCTTATGAAGACCGTAAAGTTATGGTGTCTGCCTCAGACTTGGCAACACTAGTTGTATATCGTTGGGATGGAATGAGAGCCTTAGAAGAACAAGGCTTTGATATCTTGGCTAAAGACTTACAAAGTGCAGGTTCTCGATGCTCAGATAGACTGTACAAGTCGGGCTTCTGGACGGAATAGTTTTGGAAGCAATAGGAAATTTATTTTTATATGTAGGGGTATTAATTAATTCTATTCCCCTACTTATATTTGTCTACCTAGTTTTATTTGTGAGAGAAAGATGATTATTAATTGGGAACTAGTAATATATATAATAACTTTAATAGGTATGTTAAAGTTATATCTTAGACTAAGAAAAGGAGAATAAGTTATGTCTGATAATTTGTGGAATAAAGACCGTAAGAAATTGTTTCGTGAATTATACCACCAGTATATGGAAGAAGGGTACGAGAGTAAAGAAGCTAAACGTCTGGCTAAAGAAGAGGCAGAAGAAATGATGGCTGAATATGAGGACTTTGCTATGTCTGTTGCCTACGAGGAGTTTGGAGATGACTAGTCTTGTAGAAGAGATGATTGGGGATGGTGGCAAAGAAGCTACCATCTCTGAGTTTGAAGAAAGTTATGAAGTTCTGTTAGCACAGGATGGAAAGATAGAGCACAAAACATTCTTTCCCCTTGACGAGTTTGGTTTGGAACTGGCAAGGGATTGGGCAAGACGTTGGACAAAAGGAGTAAACTACAATGACAATAACGCTGAATGAATATCAAGAACTAGCAATGAAGACTGCAATCTTTCCAGAGAGTGCAAAGTATTCTTACCCTGCATTAGGTCTGGCAGGTGAGGCAGGAGAGGTTGCCAACAAAGCAAAGAAACTGATTCGGGATGGTGCAACAGAAGAGGAGTTAGCTGTTAAGCTGATGGACATTGCAGATGAGTTAGGTGATGTCTTGTGGTATGTTGCAGCAATGGCAAAGGCTTGCGATGTAAGTCTAGAACAGATTGCTAAATCTAATCTGCATAAACTAGCAGACCGGGCAAGGCGTGGTAAACTTGGTGGAGATGGAGATAAGAGATGACTAGAGATGAATTATTTAAATGGCTTGAAACCTGCCCCACTAGTGGGTGGAACTGGGTAGGACAGGACGAGGGATGTGTTCGTATTCTGTTTAAGATTGAGGAGAAAGAGGATGAAAAAACTGAGAGGTGGTATATTAAAGGAGGAGAAAACAGATGACAATTAGAAACATACAGATTGACTTTGACAAAATCGATAAGCGTGACCAAGAATTTATATATGGGATGCTTGCGGATTATATATATGAACACGAACTACCAGAAGATGATGAAGCGTTTGTGTTTTCATACAGCATAGATGTAGCAATGGAGATATTTGATGACTAACTTATACAAACTAATCATGGACAGTAAACACAACCCATTGCGTAATATACCTGACATGAATACACGTCACATGATTATGCAAGTGTTGGCATGGATGTGGTGCATCATATTCAGTATGTATTTGGGTAGCATTGTTGCCTTTGGTATCAGTGCCATGATACACGCAGTTGTGATAGCAGGTGTGTTTATCACAGTGGGTGTGTTTGAGACAGCCAAGCGTAGACCACAGTATTTTGGTGGATTAGGTCGTGGTGCAGGTGGAGAGCATGAGTAACAGCAACCCTTTCTATGAATTATTGGTAGAACTAAACAAACCTTTGTCTGCAAAGTGCAAAGACTGTACATACGATGAACGTGGCAGACTGACGCATACCTGTGGCCCATGTGAAGAAGAAGCTATCAAGGCACGGATTCAGTGGTGGCAGGATGGCAAGAAAAAACTGAAGGAGAAAGAACACGATGGATAAACTATTGAGAAAGCTAGGATTAAAGGATGACTATGGCTACTGTGACACTAGCATTGTCGGGTTCATTGTAATCTGGTCTGCGTTTGGCTACATATTTTATGCCGCCATAGTAGGTATTATAGAAAGGATAATGGGATGAAAGAGTTTGTGTTGGTAATAAGTATGTGGGCTAATACAACTTATTATATTGAAGGTAAATACAATGAAGGTTGGGAGTATATAGGTAATCAGATAATACTAGAAAAGCCCATGACACAGCGAGAGTGTGAAGCAATGACAGGTAAGGACGCATGGACTAAGTATTATAAGAATGAGTTTTATGCCATGTTACCACAGTGCTATCCCATAAAGTGTGCAGGTAAAAAGGATTGTAAAAATGATTGATGTTTATGTTACAACAGGATTTGATGACAAGGTAGTAACAACTATCCCACACTACCAGCTAGAGGATTGGCTGGAAGACAGAGAAAGGCTGTGTCGTGCAATGGGATATGAAACAAAAAGAACTAATCGTCTGCTTCATGTGCTTGACAATGGCAGACTAGATACTGTATACTTTGTCAGAAATTAAACAGGAGAAGAAATGGAATACGAAGATTCAAAAGAAGTTTCCAGAGGAAGTTGTGATGCTTGTGGTTCGTCAGATGCAAACATAACTTACTCAGATGGTCACAGTTATTGTTTCTCATGTACAGCATATACGAAAGGGGATACAGAAGATATGCAATATACAAAGCCAGCACCAGTACAGGGTGTATACCATAATAACTTTTCTGATGGTCAGTTCACAGGACTTGCAGACAGAAAGATTAGTCAACAGACTTGTCAGTTCTTTGGTGTAAAGACTGTCTCTTCTGGTGACCAGATTGTAAAACATATCTATCCATACTTTGACGAATCAGGCACACACGTTGCTAACAAGGTTCGTCAGGTACAAAACAAAGGCTTCATGTCAGAAGGACAACTGCCAAAGGCAAAGCTATTTGGTCAGAGTAAGTTCGGACAGAAGGGTAAATTCATTACCATATGTGAAGGTGAACTGGATGCCATGTCTGCATACGAACTGATGGGGTCTAAGTGGCCTGTGGTTTCCATCAAGAATGGAGCACAGTCAGCATTGAAAGACGTGAAGGGTAGCTATGACTATCTGAATCAGTTTGAAACTATCGTTATCTGCTTTGACAATGACGAGCAGGGTAAACTTGCAGCCAACAAAGTTGCTCAGTTGTTTGAACCAAATCGCTGTAAAATCATGGACTTACAGTACAAGGATGCTAATGAGTATCTGAAGATGAACAAGCGTGAAGAGTTTACTCGTGCATGGTGGGAAGCAAAACCATATACACCTGCAGGTATTCACAACCTTGCAGACATATCACACAGGCTTTACGAAGAAGAGGACGTAGAGACTTGTCTGTATCCTTATCAGGGTCTGAATGAGAAACTGTTTGGTATTCGTACAGGTGAACTGATTACTGTTACCGCAGGTACAGGTGCAGGAAAATCCAGTATGATGCGTGAGTTAATGCATCACCTGTTGATGAACACAGAGCACAATGTAGGTGTCTTTTCTTTGGAAGAAAACATCAAGCAGACTGCGTTTCACCTGATGTCAGTTCAAGCTAATGACCGTATCTATATTAAAGAGATACGAGAAAAGTACAGCTTGGAACAACTAAAAGATTTTGAGAGAAAGACCATTGGCACTCGTAGGTTCTATGCCTTTGACCACTTTGGCTCTATTACTACAGACGAGATACTCAATCGGGTTCGTTACATGGTTAAAGCTCTGGACTGTAAGTTCATTATCATTGACCACCTGTCCATCCTTGTATCAGGATTAGAAGGTGAGGATGAACGCAGAAACATTGACCAGCTTATGACTAAGCTACGTTCACTGGTAGAAGAAACCAGATGTGCAATGCTGCTTGTATCTCACTTGCGTAGAGCATCAGGTGATAAAGGTCAGGAACAGGGCAAGGAAATATCTCTGTCCATGCTACGTGGCTCACATTCTATTGCACAGATTAGTGATGCAGTTATTGCATTGGAACGTGACCAGCAAGCACAAGACCCTATACAGGCAAACACAACTGCAGTCAGGGTACTAAAGAACCGTTATGCAGGTGAGACAGGTGTAGCAACCTATCTTCTGTACGACAAAGAAACTGGCAGAATGTCAGAGATTGAAAACCCATTTGAGGTAGACACAAACGCAGAAGATATAGGAGACTTTCTATGAGTATAAAATATGAAGTACTTGAACATTTAAAATCAGGAAAAACTTTAACATCTATTGAAGCTTTAGATAAGTTTGGATGTATGCAACTAAACTCAAGGATACACGAGTTAAAAAAGGAAGGACATGATATAGAAACAACCTTAGTATCCAATGGTAAAAAAAGATGGGGCATATACAAATTAAAACAGGAGAGCACAAATGAAGGTAGCTAAGATTGATGGAGCATACAACAGACGATTTATTCGTGAGGTGTATGAGAAGAATGATGGCAAAGCAAAAGAAGCCATTATGAATTACTTGATAAAGAATGGACATGAGATACTTGATAGTCAGGAAAACTTTTCGTTTGACATTAAGAGCAAAAAAGGAGATAATATATACTTCTCAGAAGCAGAGATGAAAAACCAGTGGAGTGGTGATTGGCCTGAGACATGGAAGGAAATCAGGATACCATATCGTAAACACAAACTGATTAACAGGATGGCAGAGTTAGGAGCAGATAATCATTTCTTTAATTTCTATGTCATCAGAACAGATGCAAAGATGGCATGGCGAATCAAAGACTTTGTTGTTGCTGAATCAGAAGTGAAGAAGTTATTTAGTTATCGTGTAAAAGGTGAAAGCTTTTTCCACATACCATATCAGAAAGCGGAGTTAGTGGAACTATGAAAAGAGTAGTACTTGATATCGAAACAGATGCTATTGATGCAACAGTTGTGCATTGTATAGTAGCACAGGATTTAGATACAGGTGCAGTAGACACATGGTATGGGGAGTCCATCAAGGACTTTCCTGCATGGTCAGAGAGTGTTGATGTCTTTGTCATGCATAACGGTGTGTCTTTTGATGCACCAGTAGTAAACCGTTTAACAGGTAGCAATATACCTTTGAGTAAGATACGTGACACATTAATTCTATCTCAGCTTTATGACCCATCTCTTGAAGGTGGACACTCTCTTGAGGCTTGGGGTCAAAGACTTGGCTATCCAAAGATAGAGTTTAATGACTTTACACATTTCTCTGAAGAGATGTTGAAGTATTGTAAACAAGACGTAGTTGTTACTGTAAAACTATATGAACATTTACTTCCTCAAATGAAGAAGTATTCTGGTAAATCTATTGAACTTGAACATCAGGTACGAGCAATCGTAGACAAGCAAGAAAAGAATGGATTTACTCTTAACATACAAGAAGCCTCATGCCTTGTTGCAAGGCTCTCAGAAGAGGCTACAGTTATCGAAGAAGAGATGCAGGGTATATTCCCACCTATTGTCACAGAACGCTACTCAGAGAAGACAGGGAAGCGTTTAAAGGACAATGTAGAGGTGTTCAATCCTGCATCAAGACAACAAATAGGTAAACGCCTGATAGAGAAAGGCTGGAAGCCAAAGAACTTCACACCTACAGGTCAACCAATTGTGGACGAAGGTACACTGAAAGATGTAAACATACCAGAGGCACAGAAGATTGCACAGTATTTGTTGTTACAGAAGAGAGTTTCACAGGTCAGGTCTTGGCTTGACGTGGTGGAAGAAGATGGTAAGGTTCACGGTAGAGTTATTACTTTGAAAGCCATCACAGGGCGTATGGCTCACAACTCTCCAAACATGGCTCAAGTTCCTGCTGTCTATTCTCCCTACGGTAAGGAATGTAGACAGGTTTGGATGACTAGCAGTGATAAGTACAAGCTGTTAGGTTGTGATGCTAGTTCGCTTGAACTTAGATGCTTGGCACACTATATGGGTGACAAGAAATTTACTGATGAGGTAGTGGGTGGTGACATCCATACTGCAAATCAGAAAGCTGCAGGATTACCTAGCCGGGATTCAGCAAAGACATTTATTTATGCTTTAATTTACGGTGCAGGTCCAGCAAAGATTGGTAGTATCGTTGGTGGTGGTGCTAAAGAAGGAAAGAAAATTATGGACAAGTTTATGTCTAATATGCCAGCCCTAAAGACTTTGCGTGATAAAGTTGATAGAGCATCAGGCACTGGATATATTCGTGGACTTGATGGCAGACTTCTAAAGGTGCGACAACAACACGCAGCTATGAATCTATTGCTACAGGGTGCAGGTGCTATCATCTGCAAAGAATGGTTGCGGCAAATAACTTTAATGGCGCAACGAGATTATGATTACAATCTTGTTGCGTCTATACATGACGAGTATCAGTTTGAAGTACGTGTAGACCAGACAGAAAGATTTGGTGAGCTTACACAGAGAGCAATGAAGCAGGTAGAAAAAACACTATCAGTTAATTGTCCTCTGGATAGTGAATATAAAATTGGAAACAATTGGGCAGAAACACACTAATACTTGTTGACATACTATTTTGTATGTTGTATACTTTCAAAATCAGAAGTGGCTAAGACCACACAGTAAACTAAATAAGGAGATGAAAATTATGCCAGTACTTTCAGGTAAAGCCCATTGGGCAAGCGTTGCAAACCCTAATACTACTTTTGAGCCAGTATGGTCTGTTGACTTGGCTATCGAAGGTGACGAACTTAATAAGGCTCGTCAGATGGGATTGTCGATTAAGAATAAGGGCGATGACCGTGGTGACTTTGTTACCATTAAACGTAAGGTTAATCGTAAAGATGGTACGCAGAACCAAGCACCTGCTTTGGTGGATGCCAATAAGAACCCTATGAATGGTACTCTGATTGGTAACGGTTCTGATATTAATGTCCTGTTCAAGACCTATGAGTGGGAGTATGCAGGTAAAACTGGTATGGGGGCTGAACTTCAAAAGGTTCAGGTTACCAACCTGATTGAATACTCTGATGGGTCTGATGACTTTGATGTTGTGCCTGACGGTTATAGTGCAGTGGATACCTTGAATGACGATATCCCCTTTGGTAACACTGGTAGCTAAAACATAACATCAACAAGGGTGCTACACATATTGTAATATGGTAGTGAGTTGGCTAGTGTAGGGTGGGTACGCCAATTATTAAGGAGATATTATAGATGACTGATTATGTAAATAATCCACCACATTATAAGAATGGTGATATACAATGTATTCAAGCTATTGAATCAGCATTATCACCAGAAGAGTTTAAAGGTTTTTGTAAAGGTAATGTAATTAAGTATACTTGGAGAGAACAATACAAAGGTAAAGACCAAGACCTTTCAAAAGCTTTATGGTATCTAACTAGGTATTTAGAAAAGGAAAACAAATGAAAACTATAGATACTTTAATTGAAGATATACATACTCTGTTAGAGACAGGAATTAATACTTCAACTGTTCAGAATCGTGATAAGATTCGTGACTTTGCTATGGAAATATCTAAGTCTGTTGCTCGTCAATTAGGTGAGGGCAAACGTGAGAAGATGACTTCACTACGTATGTCACAGATTGGTAAGCCAGATAGACAGCTTTGGTATGAATTAAAAAGTCCAGTAGAGCCAGCACCGATTGACGGTCAAACTAAACTAAAGTTTATTATGGGAGATATCCTAGAGGCTCTTCTTATTCTACTTACTGACCTGTCAGGACATAAGGTAACAGAGCAACAAAAAGAAGTAGAGATTGATGGTGTTAAAGGCCACAAGGACTGTCGTATAGATGGCACTGTGGTAGATATCAAGTCTGCTTCTTCCTATGCTTTCAAGAAGTTTAAAGAAGGTACGTTGCATACTGATGACCCATTCGGATATATAGCTCAAATATCTGGCTATGCCGAAGCAGATAAAGACGAGGAAGCTGCGTTCTTTGCTATTGATAAATCATCTGGTGAAATGGCTGTTATGAAAGTCGAACCTATCAGAATGATAAATGCAAAGCAAAGAATAGGAAAGGTTAAGAACTTTATTAGCTCTGATATACCACCTGCAAGATGCTATCCTGATGAAGAGGATGGCAAGTCTGGTAACAGAAAGCTTGCTATTGGTTGTGTCTACTGTTCTTTCAAAGAAGATTGTTGGAAGGATGCTAATGGTGGACGAGGACTTAGAAAGTTCCAATACTCTAATGGTATTAGATATCTTACGCAGGTAGGTAAAGTACCTGATGTAAAAGAAGTTGCCTAATGGGTAAGAAAAAAAATAGAGATAAAAACGAGCACAACTATCGTTCTAATTCAGAATATAACTGTGCTTGTTTTTTAAATAAAAATAAGGTTGAGTTTGAATATGAAACATTCAACATACCTTACTTGTGGCAAGAGGATAAGAAGTACATACCTGATTTTATTCTTCCTAACGGCATCATATTAGAAGTCAAAGGAAGGTTTATGTTGGAAGACAGAAAAAAACATTTGTTTATACGTGACCAGCATCCTGAATATGATATTAGGTTTGTCTTTGATAATCCAAATAGAAAACTATACAAAGGCGGTAAGATGACTTATGGAGATTGGTGTGATAAATATGAGTTTCTTTACTGCAAAGGTGGAGAGGGAATACCAAAAGCATGGTTGAGAACAAATGCAAATAAAGGATATAATCCTAGCAGAAGACGAGCAGGTTGAGCTTAAAACGGCAGAGAAGACTTTATTCTTAACTGTCATACTACAAGCACTACTTGACGCAACAAAGCCCCGATATGATGGCGAACCTACTAACTCTATTCTTGAAAGAGAAAGAGCTATAGCTTGGTTCTTTGCATCAGTCGGGGTGACTGCTGAAGACTTTCATTCTGTATGTGATTATGCAGGAGTTAATCCTGTGTACATGAGAGAGTTTGCTTTCAAGGTTCTCAAGTCAGGTGAGGTTGAGTACGTTAGAAAAAGAATTAATGCTGTTTTGGGGCATGAATAGTATTGTAATTTTATCTTTATTGTGATACAATTTTAAATTCCAACTCAGTTCAAGAAAGGGATATCAATGAATAATTATTTACCTACAGATTACCAAAACTTTATTGCCTTGTCACGGTATGCTCGTTGGAAAGAAGACGAACAAAGACGTGAAACATGGCCCGAAACAGTTGGCAGATACTTTGATTATATGTCTGACCATCTTAGCAAAAAGCACGGCTATAACCTTAAAGACGGATTACGCAACGAACTAGAGGAAGCCGTGCTCACACAACAAATAATGCCATCCATGAGAGCATTGATGACTGCAGGTCCAGCGTTAGACCGTTGCCATGTTGGTGGATATAACTGTTCTTACATTCCTGTAGACAGTCCTCGTGCCTTTGACGAGTGTATGTACATCCTAATGTGTGGTACAGGTGTTGGCTTCTCAGTTGAACGTAACAACATTGATAAGCTTCCTATTGTAAATGAAGCATTTCATGAAACAGATACAGTTATCAAGGTGGGTGATAGCAGACCCGGTTGGGCAAAGTCTCTACGTGAAATGATTGCTATGTTGTACGCTGGTCAGATTCCTAAGTGGGATGTATCAGAGGTACGTCCTGCAGGGGCAAGGCTCAAGACTTTTGGTGGACGTGCATCAGGTCCAGCCCCTTTGATTGACCTGTTTAATTTCTGCATTGACATCTTTAAAAATGCAGCAGGACGTAGGCTATACCCTATTGAGTGCCATGACCTGATGTGTAAGATTGGTGAAGTTGTGGTAGTAGGTGGTGTACGTAGGTCAGCCCTTATCAGCCTGTCCAATCTAAACGATGACCAGATGAGCCATGCTAAATCAGGACAGTGGTGGGAAAATGAAGGTCAACGTGCATTGGCAAATAACTCTGTAGCATATAAAGAAAAGCCTCAGATGGGTACATTCATGCGTGAGTGGCTGTCTTTATACGAATCTAAGTCTGGTGAACGTGGTATCTTTAATCGTGAATCAGCTAAGGTGCAAGCAGCAAGTAATGGACGGAGAGATGCAGACCATGAGTTCGGTTGTAACCCTTGTTCAGAAATTATTCTACGTCCTTATCAGTTCTGTAATCTTTCAGAGGTGGTTGTACGTGCTACAGATAACTTGGAAACATTAGAAAACAAAGTTCGTCTGGCAACCATTCTTGGAACATTACAAGCTACACTGACAGACTTTAAATATATACGTAAAATCTGGAAGGATAACACAGAAGAAGAAAGACTTCTTGGTGTATCTCTTACAGGTATTTTAGACAATCAATTAATGTCTGGTAAGAGTGCTCTGTTTGGTATGAATATTAAAACTACTTTACAAACTCTAAAGGATAAAGCAATTGAGACAAACAAACATATGTCTAAATCTCTTGGAATACCACAGGCTGCAGCAATTACTTGTGTCAAACCATCAGGTACAGTATCTCAGTTGGTAGACAGTGCATCAGGTATTCATGCTCGTCACAACCCATATTACATTCGCACTGTACGTGGTGATAATAAAGACCCACTTACGCAGTTTATGATTGCACAGGGTATTCCTGCAGAGCCAGATGTAATGAAGCCTGATAGCACAACAGTCTTTAGCTTCCCTATGCAGTCACCTGCAGGGGCTGTATGTCGTACAGATATGACAGCTATTGAACAGCTTGAATTATGGTTGATGTATCAACGTCATTGGTGCGAACATAAACCGTCTGTTACAATATCTGTTAAAGAAGAAGAGTGGATGGATGTAGGCTCGTGGGTGTATAAACACTTTGACGAGGTATCAGGCATCAGCTTCCTACCTTTTAGTGAACATACGTATCAGCAAGCACCTTATCAGGACATTACAAGCATAGAGTATGACGAGGCCAAGATAAAAATGCCTGAGAAGATTGACTGGTCTTTGCTTTCAGACTTTGAAAAAGAAGATACTACATCAGGTGGACGTGAGTTAGCTTGTACTGCAGGGGTCTGCGAAGTTGTAGATTTGGATGCAGCATGAGTAACATTGTAAACATACCACCATGTAAAGTTTGGGTGAGAAAAGAATACCTAACAGACCATCAGTCTGGATATGGTGAATTTGTAGAAGGGTATTGGGTAACGGCAAAGTCGTTACCCGGTAGAACCTTTTACTTTGAGACTTACCTTCCTGCATATGCAGCTATGTATGATAAACTTCCTATATCTGCATTTGTATCAGAGCCTAAGACACCAGACCCTGACCTTCCTCTGGATGAGTTACAGTTCTGGAACTGCATGGACTATGGTGTAACTGCCATTGAAAAGCAGTTTATAGGTTCTATGGGTTTTCAAGCTCGAACAAAGAGGCATGGAATGATAGGTGGTAAATATCTTTTTACTCTGGATAATCTGCATGAAAACATTCAACAGATTGATTGTAATGTAAGTGAAGTTCCACAGGAACATAAATCATTTAACTGCCTTGAACTTGAGAATGGACAGTATTGTTTATATCCTAACAACAGAATGAGAATATATGATGTATCTCTTTCACCTAAAGATGTTAAAATACCAGACTTTAAAGTATCTACAGAATATTATGAAGTAGAAAATCCTTTCTCAGATTGGGGAACACTGGGAGACACTGAAGAATACTTTTGGAAAACGGAGAATGAAGAATGAGCATGAGAGAAAATATTTTAAGTGCATTAAAAAAACACGCTTATGGTAATATTGAATTGCATAAAATGAATATAGAAGTATATTTAAAAAATCCTGCAGGTATTGGAGAGCACTCTGATATTATGGAAGCTATTCAAGCAGAGTTAGATAAAATGGCTATGCATGAAGATAGACTTGATGTAATTGATAATTGGATAGAAGACCATAGAGTTTTAGTTCAAGAATGATTGAATGTAGTGGACTAGACTTATTGTGGTGGCAGTGGTGGATACTTGTAATGATTACGGTAAACACCCTGCTTAACTTAATTGTTTTCTTTAGACATAGGTTTAGAAAAAACAATTGACAATTATAAAATGATAGAGTATAATTGTAGATAATTGCAATTGAAAGGAGTATATGATGGAAGATTTATCAATGCTTGAAGAACAAATTAAAGAAACAGAAGCACAGCTTAAAGAGCTTAAAACAGAGTATCGTGAAAAGAGAACGGCAGGTCTTCGTGCAGCTTTTGCTGCTCGTGAAGATGCTAATCGTATGATTCGTGAAGAGATGAAAAACTTAGGATACCATAATCCTTTACAGATATTTAGGTAATATTATGTTTATAGAAAAAAGACCAGTAATTTATATTGGATATGATTCAAGGGAGCATGAAGCCTATGAGGTATTACGTAAATCAATTCTTAGATACAATCAAAAGTTTGATATCATACCTCTCGTACAACCAGCCCTTCGTAGAGCAGGGTTGTATAGGCGTACTATTCGTTTTGATAGTAATGCTGAGTCTGTCACTAGGATAGATGAGTTTGATGGTAGACCTTTTAGTTCTGACTTTACCTTTACTAGGTTTTTAGTTCCTGCTATTAACCAGTACGATGGTCTTGCATTGTTTATGGATGCAGATATGTTTGTACGTTGGGATATTGAAGAACTGTTTGAAAAGTTTGGTAATCGTGAGGAGTTTGCTGTACAGGTAGTTAAACATAATTACAGACCCAAAGAAGGATTAAAGATGGATGGTCAGATACAGCAGAACTATAATCGCAAGAACTGGTCAAGCTTTATTCTTTGGAATTGTTCACATCCTTCTAATTTAAACTTAACTGTGGACGATGTAAATACAAAAACAGGAAGTTGGCTACATGGTTTTTCTTGGCTATCTGATAACGAAATTGGTTGTCTTGACCATGAATGGAATTGGTTAGATGGTTGGTCACCAGAAGCTATTGTACCTAAAAATGTACACTTTACCACAGGTGGTCCTTGGTTTGAGGATTGGAAAGGTGAACGTAAATCAGACACAGAATACGCTGGAGAATGGCAAGCATTTAAAAGCAAAGTATTTATGGACAAACTTGTAGGAGAAGTAATATAATGTATATTTTTGTGACATCATTTAGTGAATCTGGATACCACGAGTATGCTAAAAATATGCTTGAAAGTGTAGTAGAAAAATGGAATCCAAAACACTTCAAGCTTTATGCTTACTACCATGACTTTGATATCAACTCTGTTGATGCACCTCAGTCTGAAACAATTGAGTATAGAAACCTTAATGATATTGAGGAGATGCTTCAATACCGTGAACGTATGAAACAGCATGACGGTACAAATGGTGGTACACAAGCATATAACTGGCGTATGGATGCAGTTAAATGGTGTCACAAAGTATACGCTTTGTCTGACCTTGCATTTGAAATGATGGAAGAAGAGTATGACGAAAGTAACTGGATGATTTGGTTGGATGCAGATACAGTAACTACCAAACGACTAGACATAAAACAGTTTCCTAAGTGGCTTCCTGATAAAGCAGACTTAGTACATCTTGGCAGAAAGGATGCAGATTACAGTGAAACAAGTTTCCTTGGTTTTAACCTTTCTTCTCATAATACTTGTAGTATTATTGCTGATTTCCGTGGTGCATACACTATTGGAGAAACCATTTCATATAGAGAATGGCATGACGGATTTATCTTTGAACGGCTCCTCAACATCTACAAAGCCCACGGGATGGTTACCAAAAACTTATCTGAGCACGCTAGAGGACTAACAGCTTTTGCTCAGTCACCTTTGTCAGAGTATTTTAACCATTACAAAGGCAATCTAAAAAAGAAACTTAGTAACACAGAAGTTTCTCCAGATGTAACAGGTCCACGTAGATACAAACAACTTGCAGATATTGTACGTTTCTATAAGCCAAGTACCATTCTTGAAACAGGTACATGGAATGGTGGACGTGCAGTAGAAATGTCTCTTGCTGCTTTTGAAAATACAGACAAAGTTCATTACATTGGCTTTGATTTATTTGAAGAAGCAACAGAAGAGTCTGATGCATATGAAATGAATAGCAAAGCACACAACATGGTAGAAGCTGTTGAAAAAAGATTAGAAGATTTTCAAGTTCGTATGATAAAGACAGGCAAAGAATTTACTTTTGAATTACATAAAGGTGATAGTAAAAAAACATTACCTGCTTGTAAGTCTTTAAAGAAAGCAGACTTTGCATATATAGATGGTGGACATTCTTATGAAACTGTAAAGGCAGATTGGGAAGCCGTTAAAAAATATATTCCTGTTGTTGTCTTTGATGATTTCTTTTCTAAAGACAAAGAAGGAAACCTTCCTAAAGAAGAACATCTTGGTGTAAACAAACTTATGAAGGAGATTGAAGCGTATGGAAAAGTCGTATTACCTAGTGCTGACGGTGTTCTTGGTGGTGGCATTACACATCTTTGTTTTGTAGCAAACAAAAAAGGTTTGGCTAAACTTCCTGAAGAATTAACTCGTGTACCTATCGTAGTAACTCCAAAAGATTCACGTCCTAAACAAGAAATTATTGACAATGTAAAAGCAAACTCAAAACTTATAGAAGATTTTGATTTTATTAAAACAAGTAAAGTTAATAACGAGACAGCAATTATTGTCTCTGGTGGTACTATTGACTTTAAAAAATTAAAGCAACGTATTAAGGCAACAAATAACAAAGTCTTTTGTGTTAAACATAGCTATCCTAAATTATTAAAAAATGGTATTAAACCTTTTGCCTGTGTTATCCTTGACCCAAGACACATTGAAGGTGTTAGCACACATAATATTATTCGTAAAGATTTATTTAAAAAGATAGATAAAAGTACAATCTTTCTTGTAGCTTCTATGACTGACCCTTCAGTTACTAAACATCTTCTTAGTAAAGGTGCAAATGTAAAAGGATGGCAAGCATACTCAGATGCATTACGTGATATGAATATTAAGAATAAAATTGTTGTAGATAAAGAAACAGGTATTAACGAGGGTTCCACACTTATTACTGGTGGCACTTGTGCAGCAATGAGAACACTTGCTATTGGACATACACTTGGTTTTCGTAACTTTGAATTGTTTGGTTTTGATTGTTCTGTAGATGAAGTAACAGAAGAAATGAAAAAAGAAACAACAGACACAGAAAAAACTAAACCTAAATACATGAAAGTAGAACTATCAGGTAAACACTTCTGGACAACAGGAGAACTACTTGCTATGGCTCAAGATTGTGAAAAGTTATTTGACCAAACTGAAATTGACATGGGTATTATATTCCACGGTGAAGGTACTCTATGTGCTCAAGTGTTTGAAAACTCAATGCGTGGAAAAGAAAAACATTATTCAGAGTTACTAAATGTCGCAGCTTAATGATAAGCAAGAACAGTTTTGTCAGAACTATGTCCTCAGTCGAAATGCTACGAAAGCGGCAAAGGCTGCAGGATATAGCGAGTCCTCTGCCTATAACCAAGGTCATAGACTTTTACAAGAAGAACGAATACAAGAAAGACTTAAAGAACTCACGAATGAAATGGTGACCAATGTAGATGTAGTCAGTGAGATTGAAAAGCAATATGAAGTAGCTCGTAATGGTGGACATGGGACAACAGCTTTGAAAGCTTTAGAGTTGTTGTCTCGTGTAAGAGGTAATAATACAGATGTAGAAGACCAGACAACAGAAAGCCTAGAGGAAGATATAAAAGGAATTATGCAAGCTCTAGGCTTTGAACAATGTTTTCTTCTTTTTGCAGAAGCTTTCCCAGATGAGTTTGATAATGAAGAAGAGGATGACGAACTACTTCTTACCGAAGAACTTAGTAGCACTACGGACACCGAAGCTGGCAGCTACGATAACTCCTAAACTATATTGATACCATTCAGGCATCATTTCTAATTGTTTAAATCCATTAGCAACTACTTCTTCCATACCCGGAATGAAAGCTAAAATTAATGGGATTGAAAACAGTATTACTAACCACTCGTCTTTCCAACTTGACGAAGAGGCACGAGCCATTTCCAAATCCCAATCAATTTCTCCAGTGGCTTTCTTTTCCATTATTGTAGCTTCAGCTTTTGCTTTGGCTACCTTTGCTTCCGTCTTTGCTTTTGATTTTTCTACAGAACCTTTTAACCAAGTTCCTGCCAACTCTGAAACTGGACCTATAAGGGCTGTCCACATATCCTATCTCCCTTGCTTTTGATATTATTATACCTATTATTTAAAACTCTCCGTTTTTCATAGCATCAGATAAAATTGAAGCACGTCTTCCTACCTGCCTAGCCCATCTAGAATCTAACATTTCTAGTGATGCAGCTTCCCACTTTTTTTCATATATTGCGTTCCACATTTTTTTAAACTTACACAATCTTGGAACACCCATATTAAATGCCATGTCCATTAATACAAGTTGTCTTGTGCTATCTAATTCTTCTACACATTTATGTACTGCACACAGTTCACGTTCTACAATTTTAACATCATTCATTGCAAGATAACGTGCATCTGCTTCTGTAATACCATGCTCATAGACAGCATCCATATTAGGATAGTCCATGTAGTCAAGTTCTTCTTTGCTTATGCCACGGTCTTTTAAGTTCCTACCTATTCCTATTGTGTCTATTCCAAGTGTATCTTGGTAGACAGTAAGAACCATCCCCTCATGTTCTATAAGCTTATCTAAAAAATGTGATTCACTATACTTCATTTTTTATTACTAAACCCAAAATAAGATGCGACTAGGGCTGACAAGCTCCCGTACATCATCATCAGTATTGCTTCTGCACTGGCAAACCTTCCCGGACTTACAAGCACAGCTATCGTTGTCACAATCATTATTGCAAGTGCAACCCACGCCATGTACCTTCTGTTCTTCTGGTACGTCTTCTTGTCTGGTATTGTTTCGTTCATTTACCATATCCTTATTTTTGTAACGGTTTATAATTTACTGGTGTATAGGTTTGTAAAGGTTTAAATATATCTAAACCTGAAATACGTGGCTCTTTAATTTTTTTACCAGTTTTAATATCTACTACTGTACCATCTGGAAGATACAATAAACCTTTTTCTCTATCTAATCTTGAACCTATAGGGCTTGGTGTCGTACCATAAAGATTTGCAATAAATGCATCACGTTGTGCAGCATCTGCTAAGTCTATAGTTTGAGTACCTACACCACGTTGGTAATAATCATCAGATGTTATTGGAGGTTGTGCAACTTCCCCTGATTGTAGTGTACCGCTTCCCCCTGCTATACTAGCCAATCCACTATCATTATCACCATCACCCATAGGACTTGGACCTGTTCCTACGATACGACCATCTGGCATTGTTACATAACGTACAAATTGCTGTCCACTTCCACTAGCAGTTGCATATGTTGGTATTCCTCCACGTTGAATAGCATTTTGCATAGCACTAATATTTCTTTGTTTAACCTTATCAAAAATAGAACCGATTAAACCGGGTATTTTACTAGGATTATTTAATTGATTTAATTGTTGTTGTGCTAGTACATTAAGTCCTTGTCTACCTTCAGAGGATAAAAAATCACCACCAGCCCCAACTGTAATAGCAGATGTCTGCTCTTCATCATATATACTTGGGTCAAATCCGCCATAGCTTACCTTATCAGGTCTACCAGTATCTCTACTTGGTCCTCTATCAACAACATCTAAACCAAAACTTGCTGCCAATTCTGCATCTACATCATCATCATCATATGCTCCACCATCGTCAGAACCAGAGCTACTTGAACTACTGCTTGAGCTAGAGGAACTACTTGAACTACTACTACTACTACTATCATTGGAGCTACCACCTTGATATGAACCACCACCCCCTTGTAAAGACATTAGGCCACCCGGACCACGATTAGGTTTACCATCAAGAGAACCATACAGATTTGCATCAATAAGAATTTTTTGTTCAGCAGGAGTAATATAAGCAAGTTCTGCAACTACATGGTCAGGAGAAGACAACCACTGTTTAGGTACAGTAACTGTTTCTGTATCACCTAAATAATTAATTATGCCATTTACTTTTTTAGGTTTAACTTTTTTATTCAGACGTATATCTTTACCTGAAACAGCTCTACTTCCATATACTGGAATACCAGCTAAACCTTTAGTATCTGTTGTTTTTTTCTTTGCCATTATTTTTCTATCCTTGTATTATAAAGTCTCTGATATAAATTGTAAACACTATCAGGTATGGTTGTTAGTGGTCCTTGAAATGTTTCTCTGGGTTTAGGTTCTGTTGGAACAAAAACATTTTGGTCTGCAGAAAATAACATTTCTAATTCACTAGGCTGTAGCTGTCTTTTTTTACCGCCCATAGTTATATCTTGTGTTAAACCTTCTACTGTATAACCAACATCTTTATATAATTGTATCACAGAACGTAATTCTTCAAAACCTTCAAACCTTATTTTTTGTGCATTAATATATTCTTCTTCTACTTCTTCAGGTGTAGCATTAGGATTATTTAATATTTGTTTTAATCTATTGTCAGCTTTTTTTATTTTAGATATGGGAGTATATATGTTTCTACTTATTCCTGCAGAAAGGTCTTGATTAGTTCTTCTTATACCTAATAAAGCAGGAACATCTATATCACCTTCTGATATAGTATATAAACTATCTGACAGTCCTTTGTTGTAATAATTTTTTCTTCTTTCCATATATTTAAGATAACTAGGGTCAAACAAATCTATAAGTTGTTTACCTAATGCTTCTGATATTCCCATTTCAGGAGAAGAAAAATCTTGTTTTCCTTTAACAATATCTATGATACCTTGAGTAAACATAGATGGTTGAACCATAGGATAAACAGTTTGTTCTAATGTTCCAAATAATAATTTATTTTGTTCATATTCAGATAAAGGTTCTCCTTCTAATAAACCTTGATGTATAGCTTTTGCTCCTACTTTAATAATACTATAAGGGTCATACGAACCTAAATATAAAGTGGGTGCAATAACATGACCTGTCTTTTTATCTTTTTGTATTGGACCTAAATAAATTCTATTTGTATTCATATAGTAAGGTGCATTAAGATAAGTCATTGCTTTATCTTGCTCATCTGTTATTCCAAATGCACTCATTGTCATGCTTTGTGCAACATCACCAAATGAACCTGCAACACCCATTCCTACTACTCTACCTGCTAGTGCCTGAAGTAAAGCTTCTCTATTAAAATTACTATCACTAGAATTAAATGCTGCTGTTTTAGCATCATCATAAGTATATTTTACAAGGTTCTTAGTTGTTCGTACCATTTCTGCAGGGAAAGACACAAAGTCTCCAAAAGGAGAATAACCAAGTCCTTTAATAAACTTAGGAACAAGTCTATAGTTTGGCATCATATCTCTTGTTCTTTGTGCTGCCATTTGTTTTAAAGTATTATTATCCATATTAGGATATACTTTTCTTAAATAATTTTTTGTGTTTTCAAAATGTATAATTTTAAAAAAATCATCTTCTGCTTGATAAATGTCAGCAGCTTTTTTACCTACATTTTTTGCTTTTCTTAATGCAGTTATATCGTCAATATATTTTCCTGAATCTTCTGATGCAACTTTTAAATTTCTACGAACAATACCTAATCCAATACCTGAATTTGTAACACCTAATTCTACATACTCAGCTAAAGTTTCTGCTAGTTCTTTATTATTTTTATTTAAAAGTTGACTACTTGTTGTTTTTACTGCTTGTTTTAAAGATGTACCTGTTGGCAATATACCATTAGCTGTAAGCATAATAATATTTCCCATCATATTTTTTCCATGAGTAGGAATATTTGCTACAGTTTTTGCATATTGAGTAGCTGCTTGAGCACCAACAAGACCTCTAAAAAATTTATTTTGAAAAATCTCTGGTAAAGTAACATCAATACCTTTTTTAATTGCATCTGCATATGCTTTGTCTGCATATACTTCTTGTAAAGGATTAATAATTTGTGGAAGTTTTATTGACTTACCTTCATTTAATGCACGAGAATCTTGATTATATTTTTGTAAAGATATTTTTCCTTGTTGTTTATATCTCTCAAGTGTTTCTCTTCCTTTGTCTCCAGATAATTTTACAAATTTATTTGCACCTTTAGTAATCCACTCAAGTTTTTCTACACCAACTCCTGAAGAAAGATTTACTAAACCAGCTTGAGCTTCTTTAATTGCTTGGTCTTCAGTTAAATTAGGATTAGCTTCTCTAATTTTTCTTACTCTGTTTTGAAATTTAACACTTAGGTCACCTGCAATTTCTTCCATAAATTTATAGTCTGCATTTAACTTTGCAAGTTTAACATAAGTATTAACAAAGTTTTTTCTTGGGTCTTTTACTTCTCCCATAAGTTCACGTATAGAAACATCAATATCTTGCCTCTGAAGTAGAGGGTCATTAGAAGATGTGTATCTTCCTTTATTAGCAAGACTTTGCATAAAATTTGTAAAAGTATCTACATCTTCTATTCTTGAAATTTCTTCTAAAGTTTTTTGAACTTCATTGTTTGTAATTCCTACATTTCTTTGGTTTGCTACATATTGTGCTGCTCTTTCTATAACATCGTCAGTTAAGTTTTCTTTTAATGTTTTACCCTCTGCAGAACTAAGCTCACCTCTTGCAACTCTAGTATTAATTTCTTTAACTTTAGAAAGATTTTCTTTACGGTTTAAAAGTTTTTTTGAAAGTTCTTTTTTATATGAAGGACTATCAAAAACTTTATAAGACCTATTAATATAAAAACCTTTATTTTTATCTATTATACCTTTTAATTTACCTGCCCCATAAGGCAATGCATCTGAAGCCTCATCTATTTTATCTCTCATTTCTTTAAGAATAGGATATAAGTCTGGAAATTTAGATTGCATATATTGTTGACCAGCTTCACTATATTGTAAATAATCATTTGAAGCACGAAGAATTATTTCTTCTGCTTTATCTCTAGAAGATGCTGGTAAATTTTTTACTCTTTCTGTAATTGCTTTATCAAGTTCAATAGCTAAAGCATCTGCACGAATAACTGCAGCTTCTTCTGCTGTTTCTCTTTTTATTAAAGAAGCTAAAAACAAATCATCTGTTCCCATACGAGAACTAAAAAGCTGTGCTGTTTTGCGTCTTGCAGGTTTAGTTATTTTGTCTAGTTTATTAATGTAAGGACGTGCAGCTTTTTTAGTTGTGTCTCCTATTTGTGTAACTTTATTTTTAACTGGAGACAAAACACCTGTTCTATAACTTTTAGCTATAGAAGATGCTATAGTTCCTGCACTATGTATTCCTGCACCAAAAGCTCCTTCTATAGAAAGGTTACGAATAAAGGCTTCTAAATAATCTTGAGCTTCTACATCTTCAGGATTTTTTGCTAAAGCTTCTAATCTTTTAGTTGCTTCCTCATTACCAAAAATAGCAGAACTTATTTCGTCATAAATACTAATACGTGGGTCTTCAATAAGAGTAGCAGCAGAAGCATAGCCAACTCCATATCCACCTGCAGTGGCAGCAGTCTTAGCTTTTTTGGACAGCCTACTTAACTTTGCTGCCATCATTGGTGTTTGTGCAACTAATCTACCAGTATTAAGAATAGTACTTACAGGTAAAGCATAAGAACCAATTACCCCAGATATTTCTTCTGCAGTATTGGTTTCCGGGTCAAGAAATAATTGTATTTCTTTTCTTGCACTTTCTGGAACAAAATGTTTATAAGCTTCATCTAAGTTATCAATTGTTTCATCAGGTAAAAAAGCTTGACCTAAAAACTTTCCTGCTCTTGCTGTCTGCCTACCCACTACTCTTGCAGTTCTTTGAGTATATTCATTAATACCTATTCTAGGTTCTTTAGTAAAATAATTTATAAAATCTTCTCTTCCAGTTGTAAAACCAGTTTTATCAAAAAGTTCATTAGCTTGTTTAAAAGCTTCTCTATAATCTTGGGCTGCTCCTTTTACATCTTCAACAGAAACTTCATTAGCTTTTGCAACTGCACTAATATCAGCCGCAGTTATACTACCTTTTTGAGCTTTAATACCAGCAAGCTCAGAAGATATATTATTATATGTTTTAGATTTAAAAGATAATGCCATTATTATTCACCTAAGTTTTCTAATATATCTCCTGCAGTATCATTTTTTGTATCAGGTGTGCGGTCTACAGATTCATCCATTGATGTATTATCTCCTACACTTTGACTAACAGACGTACCAAGAGGAAGTCCACGAGATTTAAAAGTAGGAGCAAGTTTTCTCATTTCTGCCATAACCATTTCTTCTTGAGCTTCTTCAGTTATATTAGAATCACCAATTTGTTCAAGCACATTGTTTCTTGCTTGAGTTATTAAACCATCAATATTAACACTAGCTACTCCTAAATCTTTTGCAAAATCAGAAAATTTACCATATTTAGTAGCACCTGCAGTATAATCTGTAGGTGTCATAATTTCTGTAATATCTGCAAGACTAGATATTTGTGCCTGTCTAATTTTAATATTTGCTTCTGCCATAGAAATTTTACCATCAGCTAAATCTTGTTGAATTTGTCTAATTTGTTGTTCAGCAGCATCTTTAATACTACCAGCATATTCTGCTGCTGCTGCGACTTGAGCACCAGTACCTGCTTCAGGGTCTGCCATTGCATAACCTATTAGTAAATCAGAAACATATTCTGTAGGAGAAGTTTGTTTCATAAGTTTTTCTCTTTGCTCTTTAGCAAGTTTATCTTTTTCTTCTTGTGCAGCTTTTGTTTCTGTTTTGTAAGTATCTAAATCTGTTTGTAAATCAAGAGCAGCATCCATAAGCTGTTCTCTATAAGTTTTTTTTCTAGGTGTTTCATTAGTTGTAGTTCCTACACTAGAACCATTTGATAATTTTTGTACCATGCCTGACAATCCACCCTGAGAACGGAAAGCAACATGACCACCTTCTTTAAATAAACCAAATGAACCACCAATTTTACCAACTGCACCAAGAATACCTGCAAGGTTTTGTGCAGAAGAAGGTTTAGCCACAGGCTGGAATTGTTGGAAAGCTTGGTATGGATAGCCATACAATGTAGACTGATACTGACCAAGTAAATCATAAGGATATTGTTGCTGTCTTTCAAACTGTTGTTTAGCAATATCAAGACCTGCTTGGGTCATACCACGTTGTGCTTCACCAATACCAGACAATGCAGTAAGTTCTGCAAGAGCCTGACGAGGTGCAACCTGCCCAAGACTAGTAAGACCACTAGCTGCTTGACGTTCACGTTGTAGTTGAGATTCAAATGCACGTTGTGCAGTATCAAATGCCTTTTGTGAACCACGAGTTTGTATATCTGCAAGAAGTTGATTTTGATTACGCATAGCTTCTGATTCAAGAATAGCCTGACGTGAACCACCAAAGCTACCTGCCCGTGCAGCCTGTGCTCCAATGTTTTGCATTTGTGGTGCAAAAGCACGAGCAGCCTCACGTTTTTCAACATCTACGACTGCTTGCTGATAAGGAGACATATAAGTAGCAGCTTCAGTAGGAGTAAACTGACGTGCTGTACCTTGTATCATTTGAGCAGCAGGAGTAAAGTAAGACTGACCTGCACCTACAAGGCTTGATATACCTTGCATAGCTGCAAGTTCTTCAGGAGCAAATCCTGCAATTTGTTGTCCAGTATAAGTAGGATATCCAGCAGTTTTCTTTTGCTGATATATATTACTAGCTTCTTTTAATACCTGTTCTAATCCTGACTTATAATCAGTAGGCGTTTGAAATTCTTCTGCCATTAGGCTAACTCCCTTAACTTTTTGTCTCCGTCAATTTCTTTAATTTGTTTGCGTTGTCCTGTTGCAGACTCACGAACATCTCCCATAAACTTGTCTAGTTTTTCTGCACCTGCATCAGATGAACCATTTCCAAGATAGGAAACTACATCTGCAGGTAGTACGTATTCATCTCTACTTAAAAGTGCCTTGTCAATTTTTGGGTCACCTTTTACTTTAAATAGTATATCATCTGACATTCCATCACCACCATTGCCATCTACATCCAACATTCCTTCAAATGGACGTTTTCCTGCTGCAAGTGCTGCAATTCCACCAGCTTGCTCAAAATTTCCTTGATTTAAAGGCTGCTGAGTAGGCATCTCCATACCCTCTAGGGGTAAACTACCGGGCAAAGGCACATTCTCTTGTACGGGCATTGTAGGGGCAGTAATGGGTGGTTCGTTATATTCGGCTATTTTATTGCGTCCATAGTTCATTAATTGTTGCATTGCCTCTCTACCAGACATATCTTGGTTCATAAGACCAGATAATCCACTCATTGCTTCTTCTAAACTAAAAGCTTCAGGCAATCCTGTCATAGGATTAGATGTAAGTTTACCCATTGTACGTAGCATATTTATTTCTGGCTTAGACATATGTACTAATTCTGTATCACCCATGCGTCCACGCATAGCTAGTAAATTTGCTAGACCGCTTTGTGGTGCTTCTCTGTTTGTAAAATATGCCATTATGTATTTACCTTATTTGGAGTCATATAATTTGACTGTGCTTTTGTCATATCTGCTTGGAAATTACTGCTTTTATTATACAATGAACCAAGGTTATATGCCATACCTTGTACCGTTTTTGTACCAAAATAGTCAGTGGTTACAGTAGTTCCACTATTTACATTACTAATAAATGTACTATTATTAATTAAATTAAAGTATTCTTGTTTGTTCATCAATTTAAATTCACCCATCCTGTACTGCTTACATATCCTTTAAACTTTTCTTCGCCCAATGAAAAAGCAATATCACCGGGATTAGGTCTACCTATTTCTGTTACTGTAACTACACTAAATACTTTTGTTGCAGGTTTTGCATTTACTTCTTCATCTCTAACATCAAGTTCAAAAGTTAATGTGTCAGTATATCTTTGTAACTCTGTATATACTTCTTGTGCATCCATACTTTTTGCCATAGCATAGTTAGGTAACTTAGGATAGTTAGCCATTACCGTTCACCATCTGCTTGTATATTAGCACGTACTTTACCCCAACGCCATGAACCATCTGTATTAGCAGACACTCTAACTTCTGCTTGTCTTCCCCTACCCCGTAAATCTATTTTATTAGTAGCATTATTAATTGTAAATGGTCCTTTTGTAATTGTATTACCATTTGGATATTCTTTAAAATCAATAGAAAATTTTATATTAGCATTATTTGTAAATTTATAATCAGGTATAATTCTATCTACAAATAATATTTTATCTCCATCTTCAATATCAAAAGAACCAGATTCAATAAAGGATGACAATGTTACACCATCTCCTGTATAAATATCATCTGGTTCATTATTATATACAAATCTATCTGCAGTTGCTGATACACGTCCTGTTGCAATAGTATTATCAAATACATTACGGTCAGCAAATGTACTATAAAAAGATGTACCAAATATCCAATGGTCTTCAAAAGTATTATATATTATATATGAATCAGGTTCTATAGAATTTTCTGAAGGATATAACCATATAACTTCTCTAAACTCAGAGTTTACTCCTGCATATACTTTATCTTTATTTACCATATTAAAACTATCAAATAAAAATCTACGAACAGTACAGTCTAGTTCTCTTACACGTCCATCAAATGCATAGAAATTATTATTACCCATCCAATAAGATATACCATCTACATCTACTGCTGCATGAGGTCCAATTAATCCACAGTTAGTACCTACATTTTGAAAGTTAAATATAAAAGGTGGACCTACAAAAGACTGAACAAACATTGCATCGTCTGTCCAAATATGTATACCATTACGAGAACGAACAGCTCCCATAATTTCTGTACCACCAGTAAGAACTACTTCACCTGCAGTGCTAGAAATAGAAGGTGTCCAATTATCATAATTTTCTTGGTCAGACCAACGAACAAGCATAGGATTAAAATTACCTGTTCCAAATTCTGTTGAGCCAAATGCAATAAGATGTCTATCATTAGGAGACACTTTAATATAATTTGTTACTGTAGGTGATGCAGAAATAACTACTGCTCTTTCTGGTGTAATAGATGCATCTATATCAAGGTCAAAGATTCTACCACCTCTACGACAAGCAAGTAAATCTTCTCCCCAATTATCTAATGTCCATTGAGCATTAAGAAATGTAATTGCACCAGCAGCAGCAGGCCTATTCCATGCTCTTGCTCCTGTTGTACTTGTACCTGCATTATATACACCTGCACCATAACCCGTGCCTTGAACAGGAATAGTATTTTCATTAGGAAGAATAAACTTTAAATCTGCAGTGCCACCATCTGTATAAGTAGCTGCCGCAGAAGTTGTTGCAGATATTGTAAATGTATTTAAACTATCTACTGCAACAACAGAAAACTCACCAGATAAAAGAATACCACTGTTACCAATAGAGGTAGCAGAGGTAATAAAAATTCTATCATTTACAGACACCCCATGATTAGTAATACTAATACTAACAAGAGGTGAATTTATTTGTGTGTTCATAACACTAGTTAATGTTACAGAAGAAACAAAAGGTGTTACATCATAAAGTTCAGAAGATTGTACAGCATATAAATATTTTTCTGTACCAAATGCCATAAATTTTTTGGTATCATTATCAGACCATGTAAGAAGGTCACGAGCAATACCAGTGTAACTTTCTGTTACAGCTTTAGTATAACCTCGCATATTTTCTGGTTTACCATCTCTAAAACGTACTCTGTTTCCATCAAACCATTTGCCTGTCTCTGAGTATTGTGTTGACTCTCTATGAAAACCCGGTATAAATTTTAAATTAGTAAGCCTTCCTTGACTAGAAGCCATACCTTACCTCTTCATGTTTTGAATTGCTACCATATCAATTACTGCAGTTGTAACACTTGCAGATACTGCAACATTACGTACAGAATAAGCTAACAAGTCTACAGAACTAATTGAAGTTGTAAATGTTGGAACTGTTCCATTATTAAATTTAAAATCACTAGCAAAAGATAATGTTTTACCTCCAGACGTTGCATCTTGAATAGCATAAATAATACCTTGTTGTCCTACATTAATATTATCTGGCTGTCTTAATGTACTATCTGCACTAACCTGAAATATAAAATTATTTCCTGTTTCTAAATTTATTGCAAATATACTTGTATCTGATACTGCAACAGTTACAAGTGGAGAAAATGCATGACCTGCACTAACTTTAATTCTACTATTAAATTCATTATAAGAACCAAATGTATTTGTATATCCAGAACTTACATTTGCATATCTATCATCAGTAGAAGATAATGCCATAAGTAATGGATTAACTGTACTACCATTTGATATAAAACGTGTATTATCTGTAGATGTTACAGAAGTTGTTGGGTCTACTGTTGTAGTTTCAATTTCACCAATACTTGTAAGAACATCTTTTTCTGCTGCTGCACCAAAAGACAATCCTCTTGAGTTAATACCATATACATTAACACCATCAGAAAAAGCAACAAAGTTACCTGCAGGTGTTCCTGATACAGATGTATTAACTGTTAAACCAGTTGCAGTTGCTCCTGCATTAATAATACGAAGTGTACCTGTTGCAGAAGATTGTACTACTTTATTACGTACAAAATAAAATTTAGATTGAGCAGGAAGAACAATATTAGCTGCAGACGCACTAACTACAAAACCTTGAAGTTCAAGCATTGCAGAACGTGCTTGGTCTACAGCACCATCATTTGTTGTAAGAGTGGTATCATTAACAAGTTGTGAGCCTGAAGTACCTATTGTTGTATAAGCACCAATAGCGTCATCAACTAAGCTAATGACGTTTTGATTAAGAATTGCACCCCAAGAGTTTGGATTTTCTCCATCACCTTGTTGTTCAAGACGTATTCTACTTGTATATGAAGATGCCATGTTGTTTCCTTAATATTTTACATTATGTTAATTATATAATAAAATTACTTTTTAGACAACAGATTGTCTAGTTTATCTTCTACTCTATGAAGTGCAGCCATTACTTGTTGCATATCATCTCGTAGTTCCATTCTTGTTGCATACTCTTCTCTTGTTCTATTAAGAAGAATTTGTATACGTTTTACTTCTGCAAACATTTGTCTAAATGCCCAAAATGCAGGAGCAATAACCATTGTTAAAATTATATTCCAAAACAACATTGCACTTATTTCCATAATTACACCTTATGTAATATTGTAGGCCATTTATTTATAGGTGCGGTTGAAACTGTTGTTGCTACAAATAAATTTTCAATTTCTCCTATAGAGGTACAAGCATCAATTGTATTTTTAATTTGTGTAGCACAAGAAACAACGGCTGCACGATAATTTGTAACACTCGTAGATATTGTACGACTACGTTCTGTGTTTGCAATTATCATCCAATCAGTAGGTTGAAGTATCATGTTTGCAGTTTCATTTGTTTGATTTTTAAATTGTGTTTTTAAACCATATGTATACACAGGAAATCCTAAGTTATCTGTAACAGTTACAGAAGTATCTGGGTCAAGATTAATTACATCATCTAAATTTTTTGGAATAAGATTATTATCTGAATCTCTACCCCAATAAAATTTATTGTTATAAGGAGTAGGGTCTTCTTCCCATATTAAATTTTTATCTGATTTTTGTTTTGCAGACCAAGAACCCCAATTAGCTGGATGTTGATATCCATTTACATCAGTCCATGCTTTACCTAATTTAATTATTTTTCCATTATGTTTCCAAGGCATTGTTATTATCTCCTAACGTGCATTAGCATATTTAAATGGCTGGTCTGCAAAAGCTACATAAAAATAGTCGTTGTTATTACCATTAAAGCCGGGGCCATTTGTTTTTAGTTTAAAACCATTGCTAAAAATATTTAAAAAGTTATTAGTGCTTTCAGCATTACTAGCACTAGGTAACAAATATCTATTTCCTGCATTGTAACCAAGACGCTTATTATCAAATATAATCCAGTTTTGACTAGCAGCATTTATTGTTTTTATTAATATCCACGCTGGCCTAAATCCTGTGTAAACAAACGTCCCATTTGTTAATTCACCATTACCCGTGTATGTGCCAACCTTGCTGTAGCCATCAATGGTTCTAAAGCAATAAGCAAGTATACTTGAACCACTGGGCCAAGAAAAGTTTGAAATTGTATTTGTGTCTAACATAGTGCCGTAACCAGCAGCATTAGCATATGTACTAGTATCATTAAGTTTTAACCTGTCAAAACTTCCATCAAAAACATCATAAATAGCATACCAGTCACTTGTGTTGTCTAGTCTTTTGTAAATTGCTAAATCAGGCTTTGCACCTAACCCATGACCAATAGTATTTGATGTTGACCCATCACCTGTCCAAGTAACTATGCTAAATCCTGCCTTTGTATTTTCTGAAACTGTTGACTGTACTGTTCCATCAAAATTGCTTGAGCCAAATGTAGAATTAGTGTTTGCCTGACCACCCATTCCAGAGTGAACTGAACAATAATAATAAAGAGTTGGAGCACTAGCAGCAACAACAATAGTTGTTTTTGCTCCTGCTGAACCCGGAGTTCCTTCTGTTGTAACTCCAGTTGTGTATTCTGAACCACCTCCATGTGTTCCATCTGATGTAGAAGAAAATCTTAATGGATGTCCAGAATTACTACTATCGGATTGGTCAAATACATATGTCCCACCTTCTTGTAAATCTAAAGTTACTGCGCTTGTACCAAAATCATTAAACCTATATTTATTTCCACTATCTGAAACTACTTTTACTGTATAAGTTTGTGATGGAGTTGCACCACCAGCCAGCCAATTCCATGCAACGTAGCTCTGTCCTGTTTGGTTAAAATATAAACGATTTGTCGCATCATCCAAAAGAGTAAAACCATCTGAATCAAATGAATCAAGACCCCAACCGCTTTCATCAAATTCAGCATTAGTTGCAGTTGAAAAAAGAGCTTTGTGTGGACCTCTGACAGAATCATACAGCCGATGAGAAGTACTATTACTTGACCTATTTTTTAACCAAACCCAATTTGGTTGAAATCCTACGCCTGTAATATTGTTTGTTGAGTTGTTGCCAGCATATAACACCGTATTAAAATATTCATCTGATGTATCACCTCCTGCAGGGTCAATAGTAGGTGTAGGTAAATTTTGTGTACATAAAGATAAATATCCTGATGGTGGAGAAAAATAAAAATCACCTCGTCCATTATCATCTGTATTACCCTGCGGTGTTTTTGCACCATCAAATGAGCTATCTTGACCAAAATTAAATGTATAAGTTGAAGTATTGTTACCTAGCGCATCTGATGCGGCTGGAAGAATATTATTGCCAGAAAACGTATATGAAATAGCTCCCTGTGAAACACCATTTTTATAAAATGTGACTTGATTATCATCTAAATTTAGAGCAACGCCAATAATATCATCAGTTGTATAGCTTGTTCCATACAATGTACCAGAGCCATTTATATACTTATACGCTGTGGTATAATAACCGATACTATCCACACCACTATTTCCATTAAGACCTCCAACAAAACTACTGCCATTTAATGAATCGTATGTTTCATCAACCAAACCAATGAAATCAGCCGCACAAGAACTAGTAATAGTTACTTCCCAATACCACTTTCCAGATTTAACTCCCATTGAACCAACAGCAGACCCAAACCCACTAACTCCCGTAACGTGTTTTAAATTTCCTTCTGACTGAGTTCCTAGTGAGCTTAATGGATTAAGAGTACACCAATTATTTGTAGAATTGTCAGGAACTACATCATAATTTTGTACTCCAGAAGGTGTTAAGTTATTATTATTTCCAGATTCATCACGGAAAAATGAAGCACTTTGTCCATCTACAAAAGCCATATAAAGAATTGTGTCACCACTTCCGTTTATGTCATTACCTGCGGTTTTAAGTGTAAAACCGTCACTATCAAATGAAACTAAAATATCTGTATTATCTGTAACTTCAGCACTGGTTGCATCTGCCTTTAAATAGGTGTCTACATCACTTGCATCTCCATCACGTTTATTATCTAATATTATCCAATTAGTATTATCATCTGTAGAATTTTTAAGAAGTAAATAACCCGGTTTAAAACCCAAACCTGTAACGGCTGGCCCTGATGATGAACCGTTTCCTGTAAAGCTACCAAAAGCTGACTTTCCTGTAGTTGCCGTCCAACAATAAGCTATAAAACTATCCCCTGAACGATTTACTGCATTTCCAGTACCAATGCTAACTACACTTGATGAAGGAGCAGTAGAGTTCCACACAACTCCACCACCACTGTTACTTCCATCAGAAAGATTAAGTGATAAGTATTGTGTTCCGGGACTGCCTGTATTTGCAGAATGATAAACGGTCCAATTAGTTGCAAAACTTCTATTCTTAACAACTACCCAATCAGGCGCAGATGATAGGCCATGTCCAAATGTAGCATTAGCACCCGTACCTTCATATTCTACAATAGAAAAACCCGTATCATCTGATGCTTTTACACGACTTGTTATTGAGCCATTTGTATTTACTGGTGCAATGGTATCTTTGCCACCTGCAAAAGCCATGTAAATATAAGTACCACCTGACGTATTACCTTCACCAAAGGCAGAAGAGTCGGCAATAATTTGAAAACCATTACTTTGGAAATCTATATATTCTTGACCTGTGCCTGAACCGCCCTCTTGATTATTTACATTTGGTCTTAAATATCTTTGGCCTTTGTTATCTGGGTCACGATTAACATCAAAAATATACCAATTACCAGAACTATCAGCACGTTTAATCATAACAAAAGCAGGTCTAAATCCACAAGTTACTGTAGGCCCTGTTGCAGAACCGTTACCTGTGTATGAACCTATTTTTGAATAACCCGCTACACTATGCCAACAATATGCTACATAAGTTGCACCAGAGTTATTTGAAGAGTAACCAGATGGTCCTAAACTAAACACAGAAGATGTAGGGGCAGTATCATTCCATGTTATTGTATCAAAGAAATCATCAGTTGCATTTAATGACAGATAACCATCTTCGGGTGAAGACGCTGCATCTTTATGATAAACAACCCATCCTGTAGTTAAACTTCTTGATTTAACTATATACATTTCAGGTGTGCTACTGAGGCCATGCCCTACAGTCGCACCAGCAGTAGCATTACCAGTATAAGTAACAACACTAAAACCATTTGCTGTAGATGCTTTTACTGTAGATGCAATTGTACCATTACTATTACTTGCTGGCGCACTATCTCCTGCATCCCAACACCATGCTACAAAATTATCTCCATTTTCATTAACTTGTGAATTGCTACCTAATGTAAATCCATCATTGATAAAACTTACTTGAGTATTACTATCTGTTCCTTCAGTAGAATTTGAGTTGGATATTAGGTTTTTACCCGGACCTCTAACACTATCAAATAATCTGTGATTAGTATTATTATCTGTTCTTTCTTTAATCCAAACTAAATCAGGGGAAAAACCTATATCTGTTACAGGCCGTATTGTATTTGAACCCGTATAAGTCACACAGCCATAGCCTGTAGCAGTTTGGTCTGCACCAGCGTCCCACGCCCATGCAACAATACCATTCCCACTATGATTACCTGCACTGTTTGGTCCATAATAATACCCATCGTTAGTAAATGCCTGAATAGTATTACCAGCTTCACCTTCAACTAGACTATCATCAGGAACTAAATATTTACCCAGCCCCCTTACCCTGTCTTCTATTGCATGAACATATGTAGCATCTCTATTTTTATACCATACAAAGTCAGGTTTATAGCCAAATCCTTGCACACTACGGCCTGCGCCTGTACCTGTGTAGAGAACTGTAGATTGCCCTGTTGCAGTTACAGTGCTATTAAAAGGAAGATAAAATCCATTTGTACCAAATGTTAAACTAGACTTTGCATTTTTAGGCATCCATACACCAGATTTAGTTTCTCCAAATGATGTAGGGTCTAATGCAGTTCCATCAATAAAATAAACTTCTGACAAATAACCTTCAAGATTATCTGTGCTTGCTCGTGAAGAACTACCAATATACTGTGTTGTTCCAGATAAATTTAAATATGTATCAAGGTTTTCATTTGGAGTAGTACTAGCATAAAACGAACTTAGTTGCGTACCATTTAGATATATTTTTACTCTATCTGTACTTGTTGCCTGAGTTGTATCTACTGCTAAAACAATATGATACCAAGATGATGCATCTCTAAAAACAGAATTTGTTTCATAAAAAATTTCATAACCACCTGTATATTGATAGAATTGAAGAGTATCAATTCTTGACCCTGAGTAATAAAATGAAAAATGTGCAGAACTTCCAGTATAAGGGCCAGCACTAAAAAGGGTATAAAAACTTTGAGAAGTTCCAAGAACTGAACGCTTTATCCAGCTACTCCAAGTCCATGTTTTTTGATTACCTGTTACAGAAGGTGTGCGAGATAAAACGGAACTTCTTCCACCTTCAAAACGCAAACTTCCTTGTGGTTCAAATGAATAAAAATCACCACTTGTTGCCCCAGAACTAAAAAATAAAGGACTACCTAATAAACTCATAAATTACTCCTATGCAGAAACTTTAATATTTAATGTTGGATTACCTATTAAAACTGTTCCTGTTACTTGTACAAAATAAGGAATTATATCTACTGCACTTGAATCTGTAGATAATGTAATAGCTGTTCCACCGGGAAGACGATAACTACTTCCCCAAGATACTGTTCTGTTTCCTGTTCCATCTTGTATTAATACAAATATTCCTGATGCTCCATGAGGCTCACCACTTGGATTATTAAAAGCAACATTATTTTTTAATGTATATACAAAATTTGTATTTGTAGAAAATGGTGGTGTTTTAGAAGAATCTGTAATACTTGCAAAATTTATTTTACCTTGAAATATATCACCAAAAATATGACCAGAAGAAACACTTGTAGCAACTACTTTACCAGTTACAGAAACATTACTACCTACTAAATTAGTTGCAGAAACTTCTCCAGTAAAAGCTGCAGCAGTACCATTTAATGTTCCTGTTAATGTACCCCCTGTTAGTGGTAATTGATTACCAATACTTGTTGCCATTGTTGCAGACAAATTAGTTATTACAGTATTAATAGATGTAATAGCTGAAGTTCTATTACCAATACTTGTTGCCATAGTTGCAGATAAATTTTCAACTACAGTATTAATGGAGGTTATTGCATTAGCATTAGTTGTAATGTTTGTATTACTATTGCCTATACTTGTTGCTAATGTTGCAGACAAGTTTTCTATAACTGTATTAATAGAAGTAATTGCAGTAGAATTATCTACATTAGCAATTGATGTAGCTAATGTTGCAGATAAATTTGTAATAACTGTATTTATAGATGTAATAGCTGTTGTTCTATTATTAATAGATGTAGCCATTGTAGCTGATAAATTTTCTACTACGGTATTAATAGACGTAATAGCTGTTGTTCTATTTCCAATAGATGTAGCCATAGTTGCAGACAAGTTTTCAACTACAGTATTAATAGAAGTAACAGCAGCCGCATTAACCGAAGTAAGAGCACTTACTCCTGCAATTACTGTATTAACAGATGTTATTGCATTAGTATTTGCTGTTATATTTGTATTGCTATTACTAATAGATGTAGCCATAGTTGCAGATAAAGCTGCAAGAGTAGCAGACATTGCAACATTGTCTCCACCTATAACAAAAGATGTTGCACTAACTACACCAAATGATTGGTCAGTTTTAAGTCCAATAGTACCAGAACCTGTAATGTTTGTAGTTGTAGTACCATTTGTTGTCATAAAAATGCCTGTATTAGCATCTATTTGTGTCATAGTACCTGCACCTGCAAGACCAGTAATATTAGAACCATCACCATGTAAAAATGTTGCACTTATAACACTTGTTATAATATTTTCTACTGCAAGTTTACCAGAAATACTTGTTGCACCACCTATACCAAATGAACCTCCTACTTGAAGATTACCCCCTATAGATGTATTACCTGCAATAGAAACTGCACCAGATATATTTGTATCTCCAGCAATTGCCATAGTTCCTGAAACAGATACATTATTTTCTACATAAAGAGAAGAACCTGAAAGTTTACCACCTATAAAAGCATTTGCTGAAATAGTTGTTGCTGCTGTAACATCTGTAATACGTCCTTGAGCATCAACAGTTATTGTATTCATTGGACCATATGCTGCAGCAGATACAGAAGTGTCTGCTAATGCAAATGTAGGATTACCTGAAGCACCATCTGCATTTGTAATAGTTACTCCAGTAGAAGCAGTAAGTGTTCTACCATATTTACTACTACCATCTTCTGCAACAATACCAGTTACAAGTGAACTACCTGTTGCTGCAGCATTAAGACCAGAAACATTAGTTGTAAGCTGAACTCCATTATATTCAAAGTTACCATTAATATTTACAGTATTTTGAGAAAGCTGTAAAGGTGTTGCATAACCATCACCATCTCTTACAGTAATAGGTGTACTTGCATTATATACACCTTCATTATCATTTTGAAGTTGAAGCAAATCTTTATATGAATTTGCTATTTGTTTTCCTGTTAAACTCATTATATCAAATTCCAATACTTAAAGTTATTGTTCCACTCTGTTGTAATATCCTGCCATTCACCATTTCTATCTGTATTAGCTTCAGGTCTAGCATTACGAATAAAAAATCTTTCTTCAATACGAGGTGATTTATTTTGTGGATGTGTTTTTAAATCATAGTTTCCATCGTAATCTGTAGGACATTGCATCATGCCTAAACTATTTTTCTTTAACTGATTTAACTTATATCTAAATCCACAAGTATCACAGACACCATATACATTTCTAATACCTGCTGTTGACATTATACCATAACTCTTGGCTTTAAGAAAATACTTACTCGTTCTCTATCTTCATCCATAGCACGTTGTAATCTTTCTTCATATTCTTGTTTAATCATACTAATACGTCCTGCTTCTACACCGGGACGTTTCATTGACATATGATATGCTAAACCTGCAGTTAGACATGGAAGAAACCTACGTGATATATCTGCATTTTGAATAGCAGATTTATTTACATCTTCCATATAAGATACAAGTTCAAGTTTAATTTTATCTGTAGAATTTTCTGGAATAGGCCAAAGATTAACAACAGGATTACCACGTTCATGTCTTACTGCATACTGAGTAGTTCGTCCTGTTTGACCCTTGTTAGGTATTTTAAGGTATTCCTGCATAGAAATACGTTCAAGCTGTATATCTCTATCTTCACGATTATGTACAGCTTCAAGTACATCAATAGTTGAAGAAGCAAGTGTAAAAGTAGTTACACTTGTTGTTAGGTCTACAGTAGAAGTATTTGCAGTCCAAAGCATAACACCACGGTTCTGCCAATCTTGAAGAAGCAAATTAATAGAACGTCTGGCAGACTTAGACTCATGTCCTAAAGTTTCTTCACCACCAATCATTTCCATTGCTTCTTGGATAACTTCGTCTATATCCATGTTGAAATCATATGTACCTGATGTTGCCATTATGATTTACCCCTATTACCTAAATCTTTTTTCTTGCCTTTATACTTTCCAGAAGTTCTTGCTACTAGGCCTCTTGCTTTCAATCGGGCTAAATTGGTTGCCCCAATCTTCATGCCAGAACGGTGTCTTTGCAATAACTCTGTTATTTTTATTTTTGGCTTGGCGTTTGCGTTTTTCTTTTTCTTGACCTGTTTCTTTTTTCCGGGCTTTATTATTTGTTGCCCAACGGATGAACGACTTATAGCCATTAATAAAGCCTATTATGTGTACCAACTGAACCACCACTTTTTTTCTTAGCAGTTTTTTTCTTCATGCCTTTAAGCTCTTCAGGAGTAGGCTGTACTTTTTTCTTACCCGGATAATTAGCTGTGCCTACACGTTGTCCTGCTTTTTTACCTACAGTTTTTTTCTTCATAGCTCTTTTCCCTTTTCTTCTTGTCTTTACTTCTGCTTCCATTATAGGTAATAATTGTTCTGCTATTTCTACATCTCTATAATATTTATTAGGGTCTATACCTTTAGCACCTTTAGTTTCTCTAAATAAATTAAAATTTTTAAATAATCCAGCAACTCTCATTGGTCCTGTTGTTCTAGTTAATTTTAATACTCTATCTTTAAACTTTTTAAAATCTGCATCACTTAATTGAGCCATAGACCTAACTGGTGACTTTGGTGGTGCTTTTGGTAATTTCTTTTTATTAGCCATTATGCTTTCCTTCCTAGTTTCTTATGCTTTTGAGTTTTCGGTGGACTTTTCTTGCTACCACTCTTACCAGCCCACAAAACTTTATCAGCCCAGTAAGCAGCAGATAATTTACCCTTTTTAATATTCTTTGCATGACGAGACTTAAATGATTTACGGGCCGTAGAAGAATAGTTATGACCATATCCTTTTTGTCCGTAGTGAATAAGTTTAATTGTATCTCCCTCTTTGGCAAGAACCATCCCTTTCTTTTCTGGACGTGTTGACTTACGAGGTTTATTAAATCCTGCAAATGTTGTACCACGATATTCAATCCTTCCTGATGGTAATCTTTTTACTCCGGGATATTTACTAGTCATTATGTTACCTTTCTATGCCGCCTTACTTTCTTTGCAATAGCTTTAGGCTGCTTAACGAATTGCTTTCCCTTTGCTCTTCCTTTTCTTTTAGCTGCCGTAGTCTTAGCATATTCTTTTGTGGATAACGCCTTGATTGCCTTGCTGGGGAGATACCGTTCACCCGTAGCCTTTGGACCTTGTGTAGAGGGCTTACCACTCTTGGTCCTCCATTTTTGTTTTGTCCAAGCCTTTAAGCTCCTTTGTGATTTTTTTAGTGCCATAATAGTTCCTATTATATCATTAAATGTTTATGTTTACAATGATTTTAAGAAAATAGCCCACCAAAATAATGCAGCTATTCCAAATAAACCTAAGATACACAAAACAGAAATACCTATTACTTCTACCATAAACTTTGCTTTACGTCTTCTAGCTTCTGCTTCTGCCATTCTTTTCTTTCTTGCCTCTGCTTGAAACTTAATCCAATCATGCCATAATCCGGGTCTACCTGAATATATCATAATTTGTTTTAGTTCTTCTTCTTGTTGTCTTAGTTTTTCAAGATGCATAAACTCTTCTAAGTCTGCACCACCTGCACGTCTTTTCTTTTCACCTTTTCTACGTAACTCTTCTGTAGCATTAACATACTTACCTACAGAAGATGCAACATCAGCAATTTCTCTACCATTTCTTATAGCGGTTTTAATAACTGCAAATGCTGCATTGGCTGCGGCTATTTCTGCTAACATTTGCTACTCCACTATTTTAACAATATAATTTTTACCGTCTGGGCCTTTATCTATTTCAACTATTTTATTTTCACAAGAATATCTAACTGTTCCTGTATCTTTATATAGGTTTCTTTCAATAGTACGTTTTGCTTTTAAACACTTTGAAATTTGTTCAAAGGGTGTATGTTCTGCTACACTACCTGAAAGATATAATATTAATGTTATTGTTTCAGTGACCATTTGTCATTTTCTCAAGACGTGCTTCTATTGCACCTATACGTTTTTCATAAAACTCTAATGTTAGTTTTTGCTGTTGGTCATGTGGTGCTCTGCCCTCATCTATCTGTGCGGTTAGCTCATCTAGCTGGTCAGCAAGATGTTCTATTAACATAAACTGCTCAGAGTCTGCAGGAAGACTACCCATTTCACCACGAGGCCATTTAATTCTAAATTCTGTATTATGTTCTAAGTCTGCTTTCATCATTGTAATATTAGTTTCAATTTGGTTAAGTCGTTCTATTATACCAAAATATGCCCATGTTGCCAAGGACGCAGCAGCAACCATACTTATAATATTACGAAGTGGTAATGCAACTTCTGTATTCTCATTAAGTTTTGCAGCCATTAACTAGTATATCCACCACCAGCTTTCTTATAAGCAGAAGCCAGCATTTGAGCTTTTCGAGCACTCCACTGACCCGGAGCACCACCCTTTCCACCTGCTTTAATTCTTTCAAACAATCTTTTACGCATAGTAGGTTTAGTATAGTTACCTGCTTTATTTACTGTAGATTTAGATTTAGGACGTTTACCAGATTTTAATTCTATAGTGCTTAATGTCTTAGCTTGACTTGCATGAGACTTAGAAGCTTTCTTTAAACCTTTTATAACTTTGTTAATTTTAGATTTAGGATTACCACCAGCAGATAAAGCTCTTACACTTTTTCTAGTATAAGAGCCTTTACCTTTTTTAGGTTTTACTATTTTTGGTTGGTATAATCTGTTAGCTAAAGATTTAGCTACAGGATTACGAGACTTAGTAGGTTTTTTCATTTGCCTTACCTTTCCTTTTATTTTTTAGGTTTACGGGCTGCTCCAAAACCTTTTACCTGACGTGCAACTTTACCATTACCTACTGAGCCACCACCTTTAAGTAAAACTTTTTTATATTTTTTAATTGTTGGTTTAGCAGTAAACTCTGGATGAAGACGTGGCATTTTAGGCATAGGTTTAGGCTTACCTTTAAATTTAGGATTTGCTGGTGGTACTTTAGGCATAGGTACTGGTTTACCTACTAACTTACCATTTTTCATTTTTTTAGTTGAAAGCTTTTTACCTTTGCTTTTTATTGGTTTATATTTATCCTTTTCTTTTTTATTACGTGCAGATTCCATCATTGATAATCTTTTTTCCATTCTATCAAGATAACCACCTGCTTCATATTTAGCAGCAAGTCTAGGACTCATTTTCTTTTGTACTGCTTCTGGCAATTTAGAAAATCCTTTATACTTACCCGGTGTACCTCCTGCTTTCTTTTTAGCAGTTCCTTTTAAAAGACTTGTTGCTTCTTTTGTTGACATTCCTTTTGGAATTTCATAAGTAGCTTTCTTACCATTAATAGTAATATTAACAAGACGTTGTGTTTTTTTACTATAACTACCATCAAATTTCTTAGGCATAACTACTTTTTTTGCTACTTTATCACCCGGAGTAGGTTTAATTTGGTCACCTCTTGGGTCTGGTCTAGGCATACCAATATTAGGTGCATTTCTTTTTGGACGAGACATTGGACCAGTTGGCATTACTTTTGAAACTGATGGTTTACCAGCTTTTTCTTTTGTTGTTGTTGCGGCTGTAACTCCTGCTACACCTGCTTTACCTATATTAGCTACACGTTGTCCTTGAGGAATAGGACGTGAAGGTGGAGGTTTAGGTAATGCACGTTGACCACCACTAGGAGTAATATTACGCATAGAAGGTCTTGTAGGACGGCTTCTAGGAATAGCTACAGAGCTAGGCTTTGGTGCAGTAACAGCACTTGGTTTACGTGTAGTTACTGAAGTAGAAGGTTTAACTTTAACTTCACCTGCTTTTGGCCCTGCTTTACGAGTACCTGCTGCACGAGGTAATGGTTTAAAAGGTTTCATACCTGCAGCAGTACGAATTTGAGGATTAGGACTAATTCTTTTACCACTAGGTTTAGGAATTTTATTTATATTAGTAATAGTTGCTGGATTTTGAGTTATCTTATTAGCAGCTTGTTGACTAATTTTTTTACCACCTCGTTTAATAATTTCTTTTACAATCCTTGGGCCTACTGCACGAACAACAGCACCCCCGATTAAAAATAGTGGAAGAGCCATTATCTTTTTCCTTTCATTGCTTTACCATATCCACGTAGTGCTACACCGCATCCACGAGGACCAGATTTAATTTGTTTACCTTTCTTATACATACCTACTTTACCACCAGCTTTTTTAGTAGTAGTATAAAAACTTTGAGTAGAGCCAGTTTGTGGCGGCATCTTAGAAAGAGTTTTCTTTGCTTTAGTTACTTTACCTTTTTCATAATTGTTTGCAAGATTTGTAAGACGTTCTTTTTCTTTCTTTAGTTTAGAAATATTTTCACGAAGTTTATTTTTAACTTCTGTTGTCTTAGCAGTTTTGAGTGCATCTTGTGCTCTATCAATTTGTGTTTGCACTTTTGGAATATCTTTATCACGAATATTTTGTGCTTCTTTTTTAATCTTACGTATTTCTTTTACTAAAGCTTGACCTTGCTTTGTACCTTTACCTTTACGTGTTTCACCTAAAGGAGGGAGAAGACCTTTATCTTTTAAACGATTACGAAGTCCTTCAATTTTTGTTTTAGATTTACCTCTAATATCAGCAGCAGATTTACTTTGATAAAAAATATCTTCTATCTGTTTAGGTGTATAATCAGGAGCAAATCTTTTTTGTATAAACTCAAGCTTTTGTGGTTTAGACATTTCTTCAAAAGCTGATTTAATATTTTGACGAGTTTCTGCTTTTGTTGCACCTTCAAATTTAGAAAGAGCACCTTTAGGTGGAAGTGATTCATTCATAGTTTGATAAAGATATGTTTTAGGTTTTTCTAAAATTTTATCAATACCACCTTTTTGTTTAATAATTTGTTCACCTTTAGGAGTAAGAGAAAGAGTACGTCCAGCAATAACTTTACGTTCTTTACCTTCTGATGCCATTTCACGTAATGCACTTGCAATAAGATTTTTACGTTCTTTCATTTGGTCTTCTGTAAAATCTTTAAATGCACCTTTTGCACGAAGCTTTGCAGTTTCACTACGAGCACGAGATTTAATTTTTGGCAAACGAGCTTCTGATTCAGACTTAGCTTTTTTAATGGCTTGGTCTGCAGTAAGTTTAGGATTATCTTCTACTAATCGAATAGCTGCATTTTTTGTACTGGCATCTATATCCTTACCACGGATAGTTTTTGTTTTCCTCTCAACACTTCGTTTCTCCGCAAGTTTAGTCTTTGTTGTTCCTTGCGCTTCTGCCTTCGCTGCCTCACGTTGTTGGAACTGTGTCTGACGTGCCTTTGATTGAGCCTTTCGTTTAGCTTTTGTTTTTCGCTTGTCAACTTTAGGTCTACCTTTTTTCTTTACAAGAGTTTTAATAATCTTGCCAGCCATATATTTTTTTAACATTAGTTACTCCCTAATATTACAGGATTATCTGCACCTGCTGGGCTTGCTGGTGTTTGCATATCATCCCGTCTTGTTCTTCTTGCCTGATTTCTTAATGATTCTAAGGCTTGGTTATATCGTGCTTCAAAAAGATTAGATGCATTATAATCTTTTTGAAAAATCATTGCCTCTACCATTGAGGCATTAAATAAAGCATCATAACAAAAATCTGAAAAATAATTGTTAGGTGTTGCTGATGCTAATGTAGTTGGCCTTGATACGTGTACAATTTCTCCATTGAAAGTAGAAACAGGAGTAGGTGCAATGAGTACCGTTGTATTATTTCTACGTGCATAATATTCTGGAGTTCCTGTGCTTGCACTTACAGGCCAGTAATCACGGATATATTCATCTGTTCTTGGCAACAAATTGATTCGTGTTGAGTTTGCAACTATATTAAAGTTTTTAAGTATTCGTGTACCTGATGGTAAAGTAACTTGATTGTTGCCAGAAGGTATAGCAACAGACGTATAAGTAACTAGCCCGTAATCATCAAGGTCACGAGTTAGTCTTTCTTCTGCACGATTAACCATTTTAGGTACATAGTCTACAAACTCTGTACCTTCGTTTTCTGCAGCCTGAATAATATCATCTACAAGATATGTATAATCAGCCATAATAAACTGCTACTGTAGCTGCTGATGTAGGAGCAGATACTTTAACAGGACCATACATTCTAACGCCAAAGTCAGGAATGTATATATCACCTGCATCTACATTAGTTGTACCTACAAACTTTATATTACTTCCATTAACATTGCCATTAGCATCTGTTTCAGAACCTGTAATTGTGAATGTGCCTACACCTGAATAGGTTACACTTTTAATACGTGTGTTTGCAACTGTTACACTTGTCAGGCTGTCTAATAACGCACCTGAACCCGTAACAAATGCGTTACGAATATTTGAAGCCATAGAAATCTCCGTTAATTAGTTAGTTAGTTATTTTTCTATTATTATATATTATACACAAAAAAAGAGGGATACGAAAGTACCCCTCTCCTTTTTTTAGCATTTTTTTGGTATTTCTTAGCTTGAGCCAGAAGCACCGTAGAAACCACGCCAATCTGAGAAACCAAAGCTATAACGCTCACGAGCTTTAAAGCGAAGGTTACCAGTATCAAAATCTGGTTCCATTTTTGTCTGCAGTGGAGCACGTACAAACATCTTTGTACCATTAGGACAATCTGTCTTAATGAACCAAGCGTTTGTATCTGTGAAACGTCTGTTAACATAGAACCCACCCGGAATCAAACCTTGATTGCGGATTGAGTTAATGTCATTAACATTTGTTGCACCATTAGCTGCAGTTGTTGGGTTTACACCGATGGTTGTTGACATTGTGCTGTTTAGAATCTGGTCAGCAGTAAATGCCAAGTCTGAAGGTATGTGCAAGGATGATGCTTGCAGACCAATCAAAATACCACGGTCATCTTTTGCTTTAGAAATAGTAATCAAAGAAGATTCCAAAGATGCTTCTGACAAGTCAGTTGCACCGAGGTTATTTGATTGGTTACCATCTCCAATTGTTGGATGTGATGCTGAGAAGAACGGCTGTCCATCACCACCTGCAAAGGCAGCATTAAATCCATTATTAAACACATCTGCAGCTTTAACCTGCTTAGTGTTTGCCATAGCACGAGCCAACCCACGAGCACGAAGCTTTGAGAAAGTATCATAAAGATTATCTTCCATAGCTTCTTCTGTTACGGCAAATGCCAATGCAACAGTTTCGTGTGTATAACGTGATGTAAAGCTTTCTTGTGCATCATCATAAGTAACAGCAGCACCTTCACTTTTAGTAGGTGCAGTGCCAAAACCTGTGAAAAGCACTTCTTCTTCAAATGCACGGTCTGAGTTTTCAGTCTCAAACAACGGTGCGTGTTCATCAGCAACTTCTCCATATTCCATTCCAAACACTGCGTTTAGGCCGGGGAGAAGTTCTTTTGCAATACTTGCTCTATTTATCGCCATTTTCTAGTCTCCCTTAACCTAGCAGATATGCTGTAATGGTTGCAGGTGCAGTAACAGCAGCAGTCAAGAAGTTATCTGTATGCTGAATAAGTTGAACATTCAGCTTTAGAAAAGCTCTTTCATCTGCGTCTGCAACATCATTCCCCGGCTCATCAACTGAGTCAAGAGGACGGCACATTGCAATACCTGTTGTACGAGTTGCTGCTTCTATTCCATGTCCTGACATACCTGTAAAGGTAGAGCCTGAACCTAGTGTAACAGCAAAATTTTGTGAACCATGAAGGTCACCAGCAGTCACAGATGCGTCTGCTTGAACTTCAAATACTGTTCTTGAATCGTCAGCGACCATTGCAAAGGCATCAGTACATGATGTATTAGCTGGAAAGAATTTTTTAAATTTTTGCTCTCCATCTTCTACATAACGACAGCCCATGAATACACCCTGAACAACTTCAGTAACAGTTGTAACGACTTCTATGTTCCCTGCATTAATGCGAACAAGGTCACCTGTAAAGATGTTTGTATCGTAAGCTGAAGCAATAGGGTATTCATTTGAACCCTCATTGTTCATGCCACTACCTCGTTTGCGAGAAGGACGGAAGCCAGACAATGCTTTAGTTGTAGTCATTGATATCTCCCTTTAAAATTGCACTACTAAATTATTTAATCCTGAAAATTAGGAGTACGTCCTTTAGTAACATTAGTTTTACTTGAATTACGAATTGGCATCCTTGAATCACTTTGGCCCATAAGTTGTTGATTAACTGCATCAACCATCTCATTGCTTTTGTTTTCAAAGTATGCTTGTCGGCTTTTCGCTTTTGCCATTGGCATTTTTGCTAGGGCTAAGTCACCACGACAGACTGCTCCTAAATACCGACCTTCATCCCTCACGAAGGATGTATGCTGCAACTCAGGAACTTCATCTACTGAAACAAATTGCCAACCCTCTTGCATACGAGTGCCAACATTTTTGTAATCATCTTGACCTTTAAGGTTTATACGTATCCAACGAAGTGCAAGGTCTTGATTAGCGAATCGTTCTACTATTGTATCTGGAATATCCAACATACTTGGTTCACGATATTCCATGTCTTGTTCCCTTGTATTGAGTTCACGAGTCTCTGCATTACGTGATGCTGTGTTATTACGTGCCATTTTATTTTCCTCCACGCTATTAATATACTGAAGTGTACTCACCGTCAGCTTTATCTACTTTAAGCTTTTCGGCTGCGTACTGTTCCAAAGGTATACCCCATTTCTCTGCAAGGCGTACATCTTCTTTAGTAAGACGTACTTTTTTGCCAGAAGAGGCTGATGAAGTGCGTGATGCTCCACCGACCACTTGGGCAGGAGTTGACGTTTCCTGCTCACGTTCTTGTTGAACTTCTCCACCAAAACGCTGCGGATATTGGCTGCGTAGGCGAGTGTCAATCTCTTTATAAAAATCTTCGTCAGTAGGGTCATAACCCTCTGTTTTTAACTCTTGGTCTATTTCAAGTGCCAATGTTGTCATTACATTGTCTTGTCCAAACCAAGGGTTTCGCCCTGCCCATTCAACTGCCAGCTTATCATATTGTGCTGGTTGTTGTTGTTGTTGAACTTGTTGTTGTGGCTGTTGGGCTTCTTCTGCCTCAACAGGTTGATACTGGTTACGTGTTACCTGAAGAGTTGTCGCATCACCTTGTGCTTTATTAAGGTTTTTTTGTGCTGTTACAATTCTATCAGTATCGCCAGACTCAAGTGCCTGTCTATATGCATCTTCAGCCAATTCAATACGACTGTTAATTTGTGCTTCAGCAGATTCAAAATTCTTTTCTAACGAAGTTTTAATTTCTTGCTGTTGAGACTTTAATCGTTCTTCTAGTTCTGCTTGACGAGACATAAGCTCTTGGATTTGCTCATCTCGTTCTTTCTTTTGCCGTACTAGTTGACGAATACGTTTTTGTGCTCCTGATTGTGGTTCTTCCACATCTTGTTGAACTTCTTGATTGTTTCCTTGTTCCGTATCATGTTCCCCAACACTGAGTGTATCTGCATCTTTTTGCCCAGATTCGTTTTCACTTTGATTGGTGTTAGTGGATACTTCATCTTCTGTTTCAATTTCATATTCAACTTTATTCTCCTTATTTTCCGGGTTAGAAGTGTCAACCGTTGTCCATTCTTCAGACATTTATATCTCCTTTTACGTCAGTTGCGACACTATGACGAGTTACGCATTTAAAATAATATTACAACATACTGTTTATTTATGCAATAGGTTGATATTACTTTTTCTTTTGTTTTGTTATTTTTTTCTGTTGTTCAATAAAATTTCTATACACAGAAGCTGCAGAAGCTTTTCCTGCAACCCTTGCACGTTGTTCCATAGCAATTGCTGCTTGGGTTTTGTGTGCGTGTGTTCTATTAGATTTTTTAATTTTAGCAACAGAAGCTACAGCATCTGCCCTTGTTGCAAACTTTAACCCTTTAATTGTTCCTTTAGGGTTTTCGTCTGTATAAAGGTCAGAGTGTTTCTTTGAGCCTACTGGCTGTCCTTTTTTTCTTGGTATACGTTTAGTAGCCATTAGTTAGACAAATTAAATGTAGGGTCTAGTTCTTTAGGGTCTTCTACAATCATAGAAATCTGGTCATCTGTTAAGAGTAACAGTTTAATACCTTTGTAGAAAAACTTTTGACCAGAATGTTTACCATAACAAACATAGTCACCTTCTTTACACCATGCACCATTAGGATAACGGTTAGTGTCTTTATAAGCATCTTTACCTACTGCAAGTACTTTACCTACAGTTGTAAGATATGCAATATCTTCTTTTGTAGAGTCAGGAAGAATAATACCACCTTTTGTTTCTTGCTTTACAGAAACAGGACGTATAAGAAGATGATAGCCCGGAACTACTGGTAGTACTTCTGGGTCTGGTGTTTCTTCGTTTGTATTCCATGCATCATTAAGAATAGATTTTTCCATTGCTACTGCTCTCATAATTACTCCTCATCGTCTTCATACATAACTTTGTTAATAATATTTTTAACTTCTGCTCTTGCCCATTCCAATCCTGAAATACGGCCTACAGAGTTCATATACGTATGATAATCCGAAGCACTTCCAGATGCAAGCGAATTTTTTACTAACTCTATTTCTTTTTCTAATATCTTATCTATTTCTTGTATAAGCATTATTTACTCGTATGGATTACGTTCTACAACAGAGCCTACACTACCACCTGCTTTACGCATAATAATATATTCGTATACAGGATGTTTTTTACCTTTTTTACCCATTTGTATTTCACCTACAATAGGACCAAATTCTGGTATACCTACAGTAGTTGGTCTACCATGAGGAGCTTGACCTCTTAATTGTTGTCGAATTGTAGAGCGTTCCTTTCCTTTAACATTTTTTAATTTTTCTTCTAACAATGCTTCAGTTTCTTCTAAAGACATTCCTCTAAATTCTGATTTACGTTTATCATATCCTGTAAGGTTTCCACCTTTTTGATAAATAGTTTTAAGAGTATAAGCATGACCTTCACCTTGAGGTGTGAATTTAGATGGTCCTTCAACTGCAACAAGAAATCCATTATCTTCATATCCTTTAGGAACTTTAGTCCAAGACCATCTTGCTCCATTTCCTGAATCAATAAGATTTGATTTTACTGTAACTGAACCTTTTGTTGGATTACCTACTGGTAAATCTGATGCCATATCAGCATCTACCATTAACTTAGCATCTTTTCTTAATATAGCACCTGCAGGAGATTCTATTTCAATATATTTACTATTTAAATTAGTAATATCATCTCCAACAATAGGACGTTTTAATTCTGGGTCAAATCCTTCAATAGGTTTAAATGAACCACCAATTTGACCAGAACGCTCTTGATTTGTATACATAACTCTTTTTAAAGGTTTTGATTTTACAATAGTTTGTGCAAGTTTAGCTAATGACATTATTCACTCCTAGAAGTTTTTGAGTCTGCAATCATTTTACTAATAACATCAATTGCTTTAGCAGCTTCTGAGCTTTCAAGATTGTCTTCATGCTTTACCATATCTGCAAGAAGTTCTACTGCTTTAATAGCTGCTTTAGCATTTCTGTCTTTTTCTTTTTCGTCAGCTTTGAGTGTACCTTCTGCACCAATCTTATATGCATCAAGTGCCAGCTTCTGTTCTTTCAAGTCAAGATCACGGTTCTTTAAAGCACCCTCACTTGCTTCTTTAGCAAGCTGTGCCTGTACCTTTTCTTGTTCAATATTAAGTCTTTGTGCTTCCATCTGAACCATTGCTTGTTCAGGTGTTGGACCACCCTGTGCAGCAGCCATGTTTGCTTGCATAACTTGCTGTGCAGCCGCCATCATTACCTGTTCAATGACTTGTGGGTTCTGAGCATTTGGGTCACCTTCTGGTGCTTCTGCCATCATCTGACGTGTCAAACCATTAACTTGCTCTTCATACTTCATTACTACGTGTTCTTGTATGTTAGCTTGTAGTATAGGAGATACACGTTGCATAATTGGATTACCACCATTAGCAGGGTCTTGTAAAAACATTGTCTTAATCTGAATATGTGCATCATGATTTTGTCCTGCAAATGCTTTGATAGGCAGACCTTTAGTTGCTGCTTCTATATCTGTTACAGGGTCAAGAGGCTGTGCCTGTGGTTTTTCTGGAAGTATTCTGTCCAAATTAGGAATGTTTGCTGCATTAAGTAGTGTACGATTAAGTTCTTCCATGTTAAACATACCGGGTGGTGATTGTTGTGCTTGCTGCATAACCATCTGTGCCATCATTAACCTGTGAGCAGAGGACGGAATGTTAGGGTCAGAAACAGGAAGTACATCTACACGACCATCAAAGTCACGTTTAAATACTGCTTCACTAATACCCGGAACATCATATGGATACTTAGGCGGTAAGCTTTCGTAGTTTATACGTGCAAGAATCTTAAATTCATCACGTTGTGATTTATGTAACCTTTTATGTATTGCACTAAAGAATTTGCTAGAAGCTTCAAGCAGAGCCATAGTTGTACCAACTGGGCCATAGTTAGAACCTTCTGTAATAACTTGTTCTGTTGTATCAGCAAACTTTTGACCTGCACCTGAGACAAACTGTAACATCTGGAACAAAGTACCTGACGGTTCTTTGTAAGGCAGAGGTACAATTGAACGAGATAAGTCCATACCTGTTGCTTCTACTTCTTTAAACTCACCCGGAGCAATAGGGTCATTGTCTCCTACTACACGTACACCCTTTGCTTTAAAACCACCGGGAAGATTAGCAAACTGACCAGCGTCAATAAGGTTACGCATAGCTGCAGTAGCAGACATTGTAAGATTACCCAAAAAGTGAATAAGACCTAAGCCATAGAAACCAAAGCCCGGAACAAAACGATAGTGAGTAAAGAACATTTTCTTTTGTTTTGTTTTATCATCTTCATTCCAGTTTCTACGAATAGACAATACTTTACGTGATGTTTCTTCAATAGTTACAATATAAGGACATTCATATCCATGACCTTCAATATCCAGATAACAATGCTGCTCAAGAAGAACATACTGCATATCTGTATCTGAAGAAGGAGATAGTCCAAGAACTGTATCCATCTTTTGTGTAAGGTCTGATTGTTCTGGAATATATGCATCTGGCAATTCAATTTCTGCATACATACCTGAGTACATTGCATTTGCAATTTCACGAGGACTACGATACAAAACATGAGTATATCTGTCTGCCCGTCTTAGGTCTGTTGCATAGTAAGATACATAAAACTGGTCAATAGGTACAAACTCACTAACAGGACGTTCTACTGATGCATCATAATAAATCTTTTTAAATGAACTACCAATAAGTGGTAAATGAAATAGCATACGTTCAAACTCATCAAAGTATTCTGGCATTTGCTCAGTCAACTGATAGTTCATAAAGTTTTGTACACGATTACTTTGACGTTGTTTATCAACCGTGACATCACCAAGAACCTGTGCTTTAACTGGGCCACTGGAAGGAAAAAGTTCTTGGGATGCACGGCTCTGGAATTTAACTGCAGACTCAATGAGAAGCGGATGCACAGCAGTAGCTGCACCCTCAAAAGGTTCTGTAGTTTCTTCCAGTTTCAAACCAAGCAGGTCAAAGCCACGTTCAAACATAGATTCCCATTCTGCACGAGACTCTTTATCTGCTTCGTATTTTTCGTATACTTCCTCACCAATACGTATAAGCTCATCTTCTTCAATTTGCTCGGCAAGGTTAGAATAAAATTCATCTTCAATATTAAATTCAATTACATTGTCAACATCAGACAAGTCAAACTCAGATGTAAACTCTACTTCTAGTTCCCCTGTATCAGGGTCTACTTCAAAGTTTACATTTGGAAAGTCTTCTTTATTTTGTTCTATATTTAGTTGAATTACATTTTCTGAATTATTAGGTTCATTTGGATTCTTTTCAGTAGCCATTTTATTTTCCTTTGTAGTTAAAGCCAGTTAATTGTTATTATATACTTATGTTCTCCAATATGCAACCCTCTTTTTTGTTCTTGGTTCATCTTCCCAGTTAGGGTCTTCTGGATGAATTAAGTTCCAACTATCTTTCATATAATGTATTGCCATTGTCATACAATCAACTTGGTCATCATGTGAACCTGCAGGAAAAGACATACACTCAGCATATAAATCATCTGCCCATGTTTTACCTTCTGGTAACCATACACGACCTGCTTCCATTAAAGCAGTAGAAGCATATACACGAGCTACCTTATCTCTATCTGGAAGATAGTCCAGAACAGGAAGTCCGGCCCGTCTCATGTCTTGAATTAATGATTGTCCTGAAGCTTTCTTTTCTATTATACAAACATCTGGTCTATACTCTGCATATAGTTCTTGTGCTTTACGTCTTAGTTCTGGATATTCAAATCTACCTCTTACATTACCTAATAATATTAAATTAGAAGTTATTTGTTCTATACCATATTCATCTTCTTCAAAAGAATTAAATATACCCCATGTTTGTATTACACTATAGTCTGCAGTACGTGAAGTGCTAAATGCTGTATCATATGTTTGTATTATAAAATCACATGGGGGTGGCTCGTCATACTCCCACCACTTTAACCATCTTTTTTTAATAATACCACCATCATCTGGGCTAGGGTCTTGCATATACAAAGAGTTCCAGTATCTACTACCATTAGAACTTCTTATTTCCATCTCGTCAATCTTTAAAACTTCATCTGGTTTCCATTCAGGAAAATAAGATGTACCTTCTTCAAGACCAAGAAGTTCTGCTGCTTCTTCATTAAGCCATGCAGGTATACTAATAACTTCCCAAGGATTTGGTGTTTGTTCTGCGTTCTGTTCCTGCTTTAACAACCAACCACATAGGTCATCATAGTGATATCGTGTATTAATAATAATAATTGAACCGTTAGGCATAATACGAGTACGCAAACCTGCAGGATACCATTCCTTAATATATCTACGTCCTGCTTCTGAGAAGCTATCTTCTTCAGACATTACATCATCTAGCAAAGCTACGTGAGCACCCCGACCTGCAACCTGACTTCTTACACCTGCTGCATAGTATGAACCATTTTTATTTGTCTTCCATTTACCTGCTGCCTTAACATCACTACGTAAAGACACACCACGAAATATTTTTTGAAACCTATCTGTGTTTACAATGTCTCGTACAGTTCTACCAAAGTCACTTGCAAGCTGGTCACTGTGGGAGACAGACATAATCTCATGGTTAGCAAAGTTACCAATGTACCATGCAGGAAATAGTTTACTACATATTACTGATTTAGAAGAACGTGGGGGAAGAAAGACCATAAGTCTTTTTGTTCTACCATCAAGCACACCCTGTAACTTATTGCATAATAATTCAATATGTCTACCCATTTTAAAGTCTGACACAATGGTAGGTGCAAATATTTTAACAAAGGTAAGAAAGTCTTCTTTTGCTTTTAAGTTTGCATAGTGCGTCATCTTGTCTCTTAGGTCAAGAAACATAGATACATTATGTATTTCTTCTGGTGTTCTTTCTTGTTCTTCTATATTATCTAACATTATGTAGCAATCTCTTTTTTAGTTTCTTTTTCATCTACAATACAACTTGTAATTTTAAATACCATTGGTGTTCTGGTAGACAACCACAAACCCATCAGGTCATTAGTCATCTCACCAATTCGGTCTTTACAAAGTTCTTCAGTTTTATAAGGACCACGGTTGTCTATTATGGTCATGCACATCTCAGCATAAGCAACATGACAAGCAATTATTACTGCTGTAAACATTTTAATCTTCTTTCTGTAAAGTGTTGCATAATTGCAACAGTAAAATAAATATTTGTGTGGGGGTATTGCAGAGTCTAAATAAATATGTTATTTTATATTTAGACCCACCGAGGTAAATACATACCCTCCTAGACCCAACACACCTACAAATTAATTATACTATATTCATACTTATTATACTAGTATTATTTATATTAACTAATTAACCCCCGGGATGAAAGACCCTTTTATTTTTGAAAATTTATGTCAGGGGTATATTATATATATAAATAGACAGACATTTTTTTGGTGTGGGTTCTATCAAGACTTGTCAAGATTGCACAAATTTTAGGCAAAGAATACTTTTTAGTGTTGCAAAAATGTCACAGATTTAGTTTGTTGCAAAAATATCACACTAATTTTTCCCAGTTTTGCTGAGATTCTGCACAATTCTTAGGCAATATCCCCTTATAATGTTGCATTTATAACACACCTACCCCTCCCCATTATGCAGTTACACGTTGTATTCATTAGATTTTTCCAGAATTTTATTACAATTTCCCATGTCTTTTTGTTTCATCATTACCAGTCCATTGTTGCAAAAATGCCACACAAAATGCTGAGGTTTTTGATGAAGAAAAAATCACCCAAAATCGCTGGAATATTAGTATATAACCCTTTACTTTAGTAAAGGGATTATATACTTATAACGCCCAAAATCGGGGCTTCAATCGGGAGACAAAAATCATGTCAAAAGCTTCAAAGATTTTCGCATTATCTGATTTGCCTTTGCAAACGCAGATGATTATTTCTGAGCAGATTAAAAAACATCTGGAAAAGACTAGTTCAGTTTATCCTGATGAATGGGGATTTACTAGAATTTCAAATGTCAAAATTCAAATTGATTTGAGTGTTGACATGAGCTGAAATATTAGAATAATATATACCCCTTTAGGGGTATATTATATTATTCTTATAACGCTTGAAAAACAACCGACCAGAAAGGGTCAATCAATCATGTTTAAAAAACACCAAGCCAAAATCAGCAGATGGGCCATGCGGTCTGTAGACAATACCGCAAAGGTCTGTTTGCTAGTATCGGCAACGATACAAACTCAAACGCCAAGGGTATTCGATGAATATCGAGATATTCTAGCAAAGGGTAAAGCTTCCCCGTATTGTTGGGGAATGAAAGAACAAACGTATGATTACGTTATGCAGAACAAAAAAGAGATTTATCGTGTTCTGAAAGATGCCAAGCTTGGCAAGGTAAAGCTTGTTGATTGCCTCGTTGAATTGTCCAGAATGGACGGTATCGGATTGGCTAAGGCTGGCTTCATAATGCAGTTATGCATTGGCGAGGTTGGATGCATGGATACTCACAACCTGCAAAGGTTTGGGCTGGAAGCAAAGACTTTCAAGTTTGGTAAAACTGCATCTGACAAGCTTAGACGGATGAAAGCAGAACTATATATCCAAGCTTGTGAGGAACAAGGCGGATGTGAATATCTTTGGAATAGTTGGTGCGAATTAATAGGCACTGAAAAATTCCCTGAGATTTACGGAACAGGCGAGGCAGTCTCTAAGCTTCACTGTGATTGGTTAGGCATCAAATAGAGAAAGGTAAAAAAGATGCAGAATAAATATAAAAATCCTATGGAAGAAACACCAGTAGGTAAAATGTTGAAAGCAAAAATTCACTCGTTTAACAACACCTACCACACAGACTTTGAAGTCGTGGTAACAGATGATACTGGAAATCCTCACGATTGGTTATATTGTCTGAAGGTAGGAAATAAATATCTGTTTAATGAAGGTGAATATGACGGACAGGAAATGTTTGCCTACATCTGCGGAATGTTTCATGGTGCAATGATTGGAAAAATAAATGGGAAATAAAATCAAATTCAAGAAAATCTACCGTTCCAAAAATCATAAGGTGGAACGTAGAAAGCAAGCCAGACAAAAACAAATGCTAGTCTGGAAAACACTAACTGCAAAATCATAGGAGAAAAAAATGCAGGTAGAAACTAAAATTGTGGCAGTTGATCCACAGGAAAACATCAACATTTTCGCAAATGTATCTGTGGCAGATGTGCAGGTACGCAGGATGGACAAGAAAAACCGTCATAAAAAGAATGGCACGTTCCATAACAACAAGGGTTATATTGTCGTTGGACGTAGCCCATATAATGGGCAGTTTGTCTCACTGAAAAAGTAGACTTGTTAATCTAAGGTGGATGTGATAGACTGCATCCACCTTAAACCTTTAGGAGAATTAAAAATGTCTAATCATACATATCTTTTTACAGTTGGTGGTGTTTCATTCTATGAGCACGAGAAATTTGGTGATGAGTTTAATCTGATTGCTAAGATTGATGGCAAATGGATTAATACATACTATTTCGACAAGCCTAGCATTGAGGAAGCTAAAGAATTAGTTGCAGATGTAATGGCTGGACATGAAGAAACTTATGAGGTGATGTAATGGAAGATATCTATAAATGCATGGACTGTGGTGGTGAGCACGATGGCTATCACAGTCTGAAACATTATAGTGAGGACAGTGGGGGCTTTTGTCGTTACTGTGGTGGTGATTATGTAATTGGTTTATCGGATTTAGAAGAAGAGGAAGAAGAAAATGGCTAGACCGTATGAAGGATATCCAAGTTGGAATAGTTGGAATGTAAGCTTGTGGATTAACAATGACTATGACTTGTATTGTGTGGCATATGACATGGTGCAAAAATATGGTATGCCGAGTGCAATAGCAATTTTATCTGCAAACTGGACAGGCAAACGCACACCTGATGGTGGAGTGTTTACTAAAAGAGCAATCTCATTAGCATTGGAAGGGATGGACGAATGAACATAGAAACATTACATATTAACAGGCTAGTACCATTCTATCTGATGTCTTGTTATTTATACTACAAAGAAGATAGGCAGGTACTTACAGATGAGGACTTTGACCAACTAGCCAAGCGATTACTTGATAATTGGGATAGTGTGGAGCATATACATAAACACCTTATATCTAAAGAGGATTTACAGGCAGGTACTGGATATGCTATAAAGTATTCACAGAGAATAATTAATGCTGCAAAAAACTGGATAGGAGAATAAAATGCAGGAAAATATCTATGAAGAACTGACCTTTGAATTATCTACTTATACTGTAGATGATAAGCACGTTTACCATGTATCTACTTTAGATGGTGAAACAATCGCAATAATTGATAAACTAGAAGATTGGGGATTTAACGATGACTAAGACACATCAAATACTGATTCGTAACAGCAAAGGCCAGTTACTATCTATCGTACAGGCAGATGGTGGTGGGCATGGCATCATGGGTAATACAAACTCTGGTCAGGTAGAAGCGGCAGGGTTCAGCCCATTGGCTGATGCCCCTGATGGATATTTAGATGCCATGGACTTAGCCAATGTGCTCTTACACTTTGAGGAGCATGGTACTAACCCGGCTCAGATTGAGTATGAGGAAGATATGAACAGACTGAACTATGATGGTGATGGCTGGACTGATGAAGACATTAATATTA
>MDTG01132197.1_pt1 | contig 56479 bp, 52 predicted proteins | sample 811421 | NCBI WGS metagenome assembly MDTG01 (sample SAMN05326645, study PRJNA326480) | marine metagenome | isolation source: seawater | place: Pacific Ocean: South East | collected 2011
CTCATACATTGATATTATAGTAAGAATATTGCCATTAAAACTAAAACGCCAATAACTGCGACTGTTCCCCACAACACAAACTTTGTAAAATTATTCCAAGTTCTTTTATGGTTTTCGTTGTCCATAAAATTACTTTTGTCTTGCTTTAAACTTAGGATTAGTTTTATTTATTACGTAAACTCTACCTCTTCTTCTAACTAACTTTGAGTTAAGATCTCTTTTTTTTACAGATTTTAGTGAGCTTTTTATTTTCATAAATTATATGCCTGGCAATGTCCTACTCTTCCGTGTCTTAAGACAAAGTACCATTGGCGCAGAAAGACTTGACTTCCGAGTTCGGAATGGGATCGGGTATAACCCTTTCGCAATAATCACCAGGCCAAGAACATATACATATTGACCCAAAACATGTCAATCTCAATATGTTAAGTTATACCAATTATTATTTGCTATTTATGGTTTAAGTAATCTTCAATTACCAGTGATAAACCTTTTTTCAAATTAATCTTTGGTTTCCAACCATATTTTGTAGCTAAGCTGGCATCAATTAACTTTCTATAAGTTCCATCTAATTTAATATTTTCTTTTTTAATTTTTTGACTTACCCCAACATATCTCATGATATATTTAGCATATTCTATAATGCTTTTTTCAACTCCTGTACCTATATTTATTAAAGAATGCTTAGTTTTTTTTTTTAAGAAAAAAATACATGCATCAGCAACATCATCACTAAAAATTAATTCCCTCAAAGGCTTTCCTGTTCCCCAAATTTTTATGTGATCCTTATTAAGTTTTTTTGAAGTTATTACTTTTCTTATCAAAGCTGGAAAAAAATGTGAGCCTTCTGCATCATAATTATCATTTAATCCATATACGTTGCATGGCATTAAACATTTATAATTAACACCATATTGCAAATTGTAACTTTCACACAAACTTATTCCTGCTATTTTAGCTATTGCATATGGTTCATTTGTTTTCTCTAAATAATTAGATAACAAATATTTTTCTTTAATTGGTATTTTTGTATTTTTTGGATAAACACAACTTGATCCAAGAAAGATAAGATTTTTTACTCCATTTACATAACTAGAATTAATTACATTATTTTGAATTGATAAATTTTCATAAATAAATTCTGCTCTTTTAATATTATTAATTTTAATACCACCTACTTTTGCAGCAGCTAAAATAACTGCATCAGGTTTAATTTTTTTAAGATAATTATGAACTTTTTTTTGGTCTGTTAAGTCCAATTGTTTTCTAGTCTGATAAAAAATTTTTTTATAACTTAATTTTTTGAGTCTTCTAAGTATTGCTGAACCAACCATTCCTTTGTGACCAGCTATAAATATTTTTGAATTTTTATTTATCATTCAAAAGACTTAAATTCATGAGATATCATATCATCAATCAGTGAATGAATATTATGTTTTGGTTTCCAATTAAGTTTTTTTCTCGCTTTAGATGAATCCCCAATCAATGTATCAACTTCGGCAGGTCGAAAATATTTCTTACTACATTCAATTATGCAATCATTATTTATATTATATGCTTTTTCCTTAATTCCTTTTCCTTTCCAAGAAATTTTCATATTAAGTTTCTTAGCAACAAGATTTATAAATTGTTTAATACTATATTGCTTACCTGTACTTATTACAAAATCCTCTGGCGACTTATTTTGTAAAATTTTCCACATAGCTATAACGTAATCCTCTGCATGACCCCAATCTCTCTTTGCATATAAATTACCAACAAAAAGTTTTTTTTGTTTTTTAAATTTAATTTTACATAAAGCGTTTACTACCTTTTTAGTAACAAAAGTTTCTCCTCTGTAAGGACTTTCATGATTAAACAAAATTCCATTGCATGCGAACAAATTGTAAGACTCTCGATAATTGGTTGTGATCCAATGTGAGTAAACTTTTGACACTCCGTATGGGCTTCTTGGATAAAAAGGGGTTTTTTCTGATTGTGGTGTCTCTAAAACTTTACCAAACATTTCAGAGCTCCCTGCCTGATAAAACTTAATTTTTTTATCTATCCTTAGTATAGCCTCTAAAATTCTTAATGTTCCTGTTGCTACAGTATTTGTAGTATACTCTGGTAACTCAAAGGATACAGCTACATGTGACTGAGCTGCTAGATTATAAATTTCGTTAGGTCTTATTTTGTTAATCAAATTAAATACTGATATAGAGTCTGTTACATCTCCATAATGAAGATAAAAGTTATTTTTTTTTGACAAAGAGTCAGTATAAATATCATCTACTCTTAAAGTATTAATAATTGATGTTCTTCTTTTTATGCCATGTACTATATAATTTTTGTTTAATAAAAATCTTGATAAATAAGCACCGTCTTGTCCTGTAACACCAAAAATTAAAGCTATTTTTTTCACAAATGATTTGAATTTTATAATTAATGCATTTTTTATATTAATAAATCAATATTATTATTTTTATAAACTATAATTTGCTTTTAATTCTTGAATAAGACTATATTTAATGAAATGAGTTTATCTATTATTATACCATGTAAAAATGAGGAAAAGACGGTTTTAAGAACTTTCTTTAAAATTAAAAATATTATTAAAAAGAAAATTAAAAAATATGAATTTATTTTTATAAATGACTTTAGCGATGATAAAACTTTTCAAATTTTGAGCACAATTTCAAAACAAAACCACAATATCACTGTTATAAATAATAAAATTAAGGGATTGGGAAATGCTATTAATTCTGGAGTAAAATATAGTAAAAATAAATATGTAGCGATAATGATGGCAGATTTATCTGACGAGCCAACTGACCTAATCAAATATTATAAACTAATATCAAGAAATAATCTTGATGCAGTGTTTGGTAGTAGATTTACAAGTCAATCAAGGGTAGTGGATTATCCAGTTAAAAAATTAATTTATAACAGAATTTTTAATTTGATGGTTAAGTTTATTTTTTTTTCAAAATACAATGATTTTACAAACGCTTTTAAAATTTATAAAAAAAAAACTCTTTTAGAACTTAAACCATTTGTTTCAGAAAACTTTAATATTTTTCTTGAATTGCCATTGAAAGTTATTACTAGAAAAAAAAAATTCAAAATCATTCCGATAAATTGGAAGAATAGAAAAAAAGGTGAGTCTAAATTTAAAGTTAATGAATTAGGGTCAAAATATTTCTTTACATTAATTTATTGTTTTTTTGAAAAAATGTTACTTAAATAAAAATAAAATTGAGATGCAAAAATAAAATAAAGCGGAAGTATAAATAACTTATATCTAGGTAAAATAAAAAAAATAGGTATTAAGGCAAGATAGTACAATACTAATATTAAGATATCGTAATTTTTATTTTTAAAAATACTTAAAAGAATTCCAAAAAAAGCAAATAAAGAAATAATAATCTCAGGTATAAATATGAGTGGGTTATAATAATTAGGATAATTTGAATCAAAATTAAAAATTGAGAAGGCAAAAAACTTTTTCAAGTAATGATTAATATACATATAAGGATTATCAATTAAACTTTTTTTAGCCTTTTGTAGAAAAAAATTATCCCTATACAACTCAAATTTATTAATATTAATACCGGAACGAATAAATTCATTAACAACCATTTCACCCTTATCAAAATTATTTCCATTGATATTAAGAGGTTCACTGTTTCCTCTCCATAAATTATAACCAAAAGATTTTGTAATTATTAACTTATCAAATATTTTATAATTTTTAATTATTACTGGTGAAATCACACAACTAGTAACAATTAGAGTAATTAATAATTTTTTAATTTTTTTTTTATCAGTGATGATTTTAAAAAAAATCATTAAAATAAAAAGTAACCAGAATTCACCTCTTATTAAAATTAAGAAAGATGAAAATAGACCAAATAAAATATAGTCTTTAGTACATCTTAAATTTATCAAAAAATATATAAAGTAAATAAAACAAAAAACCTGAAGACTTACAGATGAAATTTGACTTGCAGCATAGAAATTAACAGGAAAAATATAGTAAATAATACAGATTATGTATGCTTTTCCATCATCAAAATAATTCCTTAATAACCTAAAAAAAACCAATGCTGAAATAAAGGATAGAATACATTGAGTTATTAATATTAACTTTGTTGTAAGAAACTGATCCAGATTAAGAAACGAAAAAGAATAAAGAAAATAAGAGTAAAGTGGAGGCATATATATTGAGGGTATTCTATTGCTGTCAATTTCATAATAAGAAAATTCTCCAAAATTTACTAAATTTTGATTTATAATTCCCCATTCCATATCAATTGCTTCATCTCCCAAATATATGGAAAATATTATTTTTATTGCTGATAGGATTAAAATTATTCTAAAGAAAGAATTGTAGTTTATTTTTAACACAAAAGCTTATTTTTTTAAATTATGCAGAAAATTATCAATATAATCCTTTAGTTCAATTTTCCCAAACCTCTTAAACACTTGATTTGATAAGTTCATATTTCTTAATGCTGACTCATATCTTTCGCCTTTTCTTGCTGGTAAATATTTAATTTTACCACCAAACATTTTGGCAACATCAATTATCGAATAACTTTTTAGTGCTGAGATACTATAGTGTTTATTTTGATTTTTTCTCCACGCTTCTATACAAACTTTAGTTGTATCATAAATGTGAGTGAATCTTCTTCTTTGGGAACCAGGCCTAACAATTGTAAGTTTTTTATTATTTTTAATTTGATCTTCAAATATACCAATAACAGTTGCCATATCACCCCTAGAAATTTGATTTGGGCCATAAACATTATAAAAATAAATAACTTCATAATTAAATTTAAACCATTTTTTAAAGTTTTGCAGAAGTTCTAAATTTTTTGATTTAGTAAATGCATAGGGTGACAGATTTTGATCTTTGCCTTTGTTGCCCAAGCCAGCTGAAGTAGCTGAATAAATTAATTTAATTTTATTATACAAACAAAACCTAAAAACTGCTGTAGAACCTACTGTGTTAGATAAAAAACATTCATCAAACTTTAGAAAACTTTGATAGATACGGGCAAATTCTCCAAAATGAAATATTGTAAATATTTTATTTGTATATTTCATTAATACTCTATTAATATCTTTTGTGTGAGATTTAATATATTTAACTCTTTTATTTTTTAAATGGTTTAATTTATTTCCACTTGAATAATTGTCTATACTAATAATTTTAAAATTTTTAAATTTCAAGAGATTATTAATTAAATTTGAACCAACAAAACCAGCTCCACCTGTAACAATAATAATATTTTTTTTCATAAGTATTAATTTTTTAAAGTTTCTTTCTATTAAATTTATGTTTATTTAATTGAAATAAACTAATAATTCTTTGCGAATTTATTTGTATTATCTCCTGATTTAATTTGATCAAATATCCAACGATAAGTTTTTTCTAAACCATCTTTAAGTTTAATATTAGGAGCCCAATCAAACTCTGATAAAATTTTAGTATTATCACTAGATCTACCTCTTACCCCCTTAGGCTTATCAAGCAAATATTTTCTTTCTACCTTGTAATCTGCGATTTCCTCAATTATGTCTATCAACTGATTTATGGAAACCTGTTCTTCGCTTCCTAAATTATAAACTTCATTTGATTGAGAATTAAAAATTCTTTTTGTGCCAATTATGCAATCATCTATATACATAAAACTTCTTGTTTGTTTACCATCTCCCCAAACCTCTATTTCATCCATTTTTTTAATTTTAGCTAATGCAATTTTTCTACAAATAGCAGCCGGAGCCTTTTCTCTACCACCATCATAGGTTCCAAAAGGACCATAAACATTATGGTACCTAACTACTCTGGTCTCTAATTTAAAATCTTCATAAAAATGCCTACACATTCTCTCACTAAAGAGTTTTTCCCACCCATAACCATCTTCAGGATCAGCTGGATATGCATCAACTTCTTTCAGGCCTTCCACAAAAGTTTCTGATTGTTTGCTCGAATTGTAAACACACGCACTTGATGAAAAAAAATATTTTTTTACACTATTTTTTAAACAAGCTCTTAATAAATTTGTATTTATTAATACTGACAACATGCACTCAGCTTTGTTATTCTCAATGAAACCCATGCCACCCATGTTACAAGCCATGTTATAAACGTAGTCAACTCCTTCTGTTATTTTTAAGCAATTTTCATATTTTTTTAGGTCTAGGCTAAAATTTTTAAAATTATCGTTAAATTGAAACCAATATTCAAAAGGTTTTATATCAGCACAAACAATCTCAGCCCCTTCATCAAATAAGTTTGTTGAAAGATGCCCACCTATAAATCCACCAGCACCTGCAATTAAAATTTTCATATTTATTATTTATAACATCTTATTAGCTTAGCAAGCATAATGATAAAAATTCTAATCAAAGTTAATTCTTTCTTTTTCTATAACCAAGGGCATTTTTCTACTATGAAGAAGAATAACCCCAACATATTCTCCTAGTAAACCCATCAAAGTTATTTGAATTGAACTAAATAAAAAAGATCCAATTACAATTGGTGCTAAACCAAGACTAAAAGAATCCCAATATATCAATTTATAAAAAAAATAAAATATTGATATAAAAATACAAAATAAACTTGTTAAAAAACCAATCATAACCATAAACCGTAATGGTTTTCTTGAGTGTTTAACAATTCCAAGAATTCCAATATCATATAAAGTAAAAAAATTATTTTTTGTTTCACCAAACTTTCTTTTTGGTTGATTAAATTCTATTGTTTTAATGTTTGAAGTAACTTCGTTAATTAGACCTCTAAAATAGGGATAAGGGTCTTCTACTTTTTTTAATTGATTTATTATTTTTTTATCAAAAATTCCTGAACCAGTAGTGTTCTCTGTTAATGAATTATCTGAAATTTTATTTAAAAATTTATAAAACATAGATCTTAGAGAATATAAATATTTATTTTCATCTGATGATTTCTTTCTGCCTAGAACAACATCAAATCCTTTTTGCCAATATTCTATATATTTAGGAATTAATTCTATTGGGTCTTGGAAATCTGAGGCCATTAATATGGTTGCATCACCATCCGATTGTAAAATTCCATGAAATGGAGATCTTATATGGCCAAAATTCTTTGAATTAATTATAACTTTTAAATTTTTATCTTTAGCTGCTAAATTTTTTAAAATGTTTATAGTTTGATCTGAAGAGTAGTTATCTATAACGATATGCTCATAATCACAATTTATTTTTGAAAAAGTTTCTTTTATAGATTTATAAAGTTTTTCTATATTTTCTTCTTCGTTAAAAGTTGGTGTGACAATTGAAATTTTCATCGATCTAAGTTACTTATTATAGCATTTAAATCAAATTTAGTTTTAACTTTTAATTCTTTTCTGATTTTAGCACTAGATGGAATATAATAATCTATTTCCTTTTTAAAGGTTGTTTTTTTAATGATAATTTTTTTTCTAAATTTTTTGCATATTTGTCTTGCAAGATCATTTAAATTTATCGACTGCTCTGATCCAATATTATAGATTTTAAATTTATTATTTTTTTTTAAAATACTTATAAACCATTCATTCATATCATATGCATGCATATAACTTCTATAGATATGTTTTAAATTTGGCATTAAATAAAATTTTTTTTTAGATTTCATTGAGTTAAGTAATTTTGAAATAAAAAAATTTGTACTTAAGATATTTTCACCAAAAAATGTAAAGCATCTTGCAACAGTAATTTGAAATCCTAATCTAGACAAATCATAAAATTTTTTTTCTAAAAGTAATTTTTGTTTTGCATAATTTTTTTTATAGCCTTTTAATAAATTAATTTTATTAATATCTATTTCTTGAGTTTCTTTAATTTTATTTTTTACAGAATTGTTTGCGTATATTGCACCAGAACTTAAAAATATGATTTTAATTTTTTGTTTATTTTTTATTAAGTTTACAAAATGATTAAATATTTCAATATCTATTTTTTGATTTTTTGACCTAACACAATATATTATGGTATCACATTTAGGTAGCCTTTTAATTTTTTTAAAATCTTTTAATATTAAATTTGTTTTAATTTTAAACCCACTAATTTGAAAATCGTTATTTGTTCTGGATCTTTGGACTAAAGTTATAGATTTAATTTTTCTAAAGTAAAATTTATTTAAGTGTTCATTAAAAGATTTTCCTACAAAACCACTAGAGCCTAAAATTAAAATATTTTTCAAAATCGTTTAATTTGCCTCTAAAATTTTTTTATTTTTATTTATTAATGGAATTTCCATATTTTTATAAAACTCTTTTCTTGGTAAAAGTGGCGACATATCTTCAAGAGGATTTCCAAACTGCAATTTAGGGACTATTTTTTGATTTTGCTTTATTTTTAATTCTATTAATTCTGGCTTATTTGATTTAACTATTTTTTTAATTTTATTTAGTTCACCATGATTTTTGATAAAGTTATATTTTATATTAAATGCCTCAGATATTTTTTTAAAACTTGGATTTGAAACCCCCTTTCCTGATGCTTCCAATCTTTTTCCTAAATATAGCTCTTGAAACTGTTTAATTATTCCATAACCATCATTATTCAATACAAAAATTTTTATTGGTAACTTAAGTTTATCAACTGTATGTAACTCTTGTAAATTTATTTGTAAACTTCCGTCTCCATCTATACAAATAATTTTTTTTTTATTTTTAACTATTGATGCCCCAATGCTTGCTGGTAAAGCATAGCCCATTGGAGAATTGCCAAAGGCAGAAAAAAGTTTTTGACCCTTTTTGACTTTAAAACTCTGCATTGTCCAAGTAAGGTGAGCTCCGTCATCCGTTATAATTATATCGTTTTTGTTTAATAGTTTGGATAGTTTGTTCATAAAAACATAAGGATTTACAAAATTTTTTTGAGAGTAATAACTTTTTTTAATTATTGGATATTTTTTTTTTAAATTTTTTGCTTTTGAAAGCCAATTTTTGTCCGACTTAAAATTTAAATTTGATTTAATTAAACTTTTTAAAAAATATTGTAAATCGTGATTTATTTTTAAATCAATATTAAGACCTCTTTGTTTATTTAGTTCAAATTTATCAATATCTATTACAATTTTTTTTGCATTTCTTGCAAAATTTTTAGGTACACCTCCAGTGACTCTTGTATCTAGTCTGCTTCCTAAACAAATAACTAAATCTGAATTTTGTATCGTAAAATTTGCAGCTCTACTTCCATATACTCCGATATTGCCAATATAATCTGAATTGTTGTGGTCTATTAGATCACAACCACTCCAAGTCGTAACTAATGGAAGTTTAGTTTTTTTTAACAATTTACCCAAAAGGATTTCTGATTTGGAATATTTTAAACCACCACCAAGTATCATTACTGGTTTTTTTGATTTAAGTAATAATTTCTCAATTTTATTGATTTCATTTTCAAAATTTTTTTTCTTTATTTTTGGTTTATAAAAACAATTTAGTGTTTGCGGGTTTACAAATTTTTTTTGTAAATTCATTGGAATATCTATTAGGACAGGCCCAGGTCGACCAGACGTTGCAATATGATATGCTTTTTCCAAAATATACTTTATTTCTCTCTCATTTTTTAATTTGTAAGAAAATTTAGTAATTGGTTTACTCATGCTCACTATGTCTGTTTCTTGAAAACCAATTTGTCTGACGTATTTTGTACTTGGATGTGAGTCTTGTTGCTCATAGGTATTTACTTGACCACAAATGTGAAGTGATGGAATTGAGTCAAAATAAGAACAAGCTATTCCTGTTAAGAGATTCGTGGCACCAGGACCTGATGTTACCATCGTACATGAAAAATTTGGCCCAAGCCTGGAGTAAGAGTCTGCCATCATTGCTCCTGCTTGTTCATGCGCAACAGATATGTATTTAATTTTTTTATTTTTAGAAAAAGAGTCAACTAGAAATGATATTGCACCTCCAGTAATTAAAAAAACTTTATCAACTTTTTTTTTTAGGAGAAACTTTAAAACGAAATCTGACAAGTTCATTATTTAACTTAATACCTAATTTGAACTAATTGTAAATCATTTTTACACATTATAAGATTGTATAATAAATATTTGCACTTACTAAGAATAAAAAGAAATACGAATATAAAAATAAAATTTGCTTTTCTCTCAAACTATCTAAAAGTTTTGTATAAATCATAAAATATATTAAAACTAATGGATCAAGATATTCTTGAAAAACATAGTTACTGAAGATTATAAAAATTAAGTATGGGACAACGAAAAAAATTATTTTAAATTCTTTATCTTTTATAAGTTGAACTGTTAATAACAAACCTAAAAATGAAGAGCTTATATAAAAAAATTTAAAAAAAGAATTTTGATCAAATATAAATAATAAAATTTTTTTTATAGCACCACCGGCTAATACATCACTTTCATAGCTCCAAAATAAATAAAAAAATACAAAAATACAAACAATTATAAGATAATAATATTTTTTATAAAAATGTAAGAATTCGTCTCTTGTAAAACATACAATACAAACTGGTAGTAAGTAAATTGATAAAATTGAAAAAAAGTCGACTATATTATTGATTTCAAAGTCTACTCTAGCTGATGAAATGTTGTTAAAAATTTGAAAAAAAACGTCATAAAAAAAGAGAACTGGTGCAAAAAGAAAAAAACAATTCAATATTATGATAAATAAAATATATAATTTATTTCTCCAAAAAAAAGTTATTAAAAATAAAAAGTTTATAATTACAAATACAAATAAGTTTTGAGAGCAAAAAAAAGCACAATAAATAAAAAATAAATTTGTTAAAATTTTTAAAAGTTTATGATTATTTGAAACACTTAAAACTGAGAAAAGAAAGTAACTAGAAATTACCAAAAAAAATATTCCAAAATTTTCCTCTAGCATCCAATATGCGCTTGTTCTCAAGTATGGACTTAAATAAATTATGAAACTTTGTGCAATTATTAAATATACATAATGATTTATTTGTAAATTATTTATTTTTTTTTGAAGTGATAAAAAAAGAATTATTGGAATTAATAACGATAAGATAAAATTATTTAATTTTATTATGTTATAATCTAAAGGTAAGTAAAGTTTAGTTATAAAATAATGTAATGGAAATCTAGAAGAGTCATATTTATTCCAATTTATATCTAAAAAATTGTTGGAAAAGATTAAATTATAATTGGTTGCAATATGATTATAATCGCCCGGTCCACCCCCTGCAGAATTTTCCTTAAAAATGTAACCAATTATAAATGTCCAAAAAACTAAGGTATTTAAAATATAAAAATATTTTTTATTTACCATATCAAATTATAAATAAATAAAAGTTGTTAGCTCTATAATTTTTCAAATCAGTGATTTTTTTATTAAAAAGTTTTTTATTTGATCATGAATATAATTAATATTTTTATTGGAAAGACCATGATGACACCCGATTAAAATTCCATTTCTCATAATATAATCTGAATTAAGAAATGTATTAACTTTATTTACTTTTGAAATCAAATCTGTAAATGCAGGGTGTCTCAAAGCATTACCTGAAAATATCGGCCTTGTTTGAATTTTTTTCTTTTCTAGGAAAATTTGTAAGTCATTTTTTTTAAAAATATTATTTTCTTTAATAATAATTGGATAAGCAAGAAAATTTGTTCGGATACCTGTTGATATTTTAGGTAATATAAAAAAATCTTTAAATCTTTTAAAAAAATCAAAATGTAAATTAAAATTTTTATTACGCATTTTTGAAAAATTTTTAAATTTTTTTAATTGAATGTTTCCAAAAGCAGCTCCAATTTCTGAAGGCTCAAAATTATAACCTGCTTTAGAAAATACAAACTTTTGGTCATAATCAAGTCCCATTAATTTAACACTTAGTCTTTTTTTAATATTTTCAGAATCTTTTAAAAGTGAAGACATCCTACCCCAGCTTCTTAAAATTTTAGCTTGATTGTAAAATTCCTTATTATTTGTTAAAAACATACCTCCATTTCCCGCACAACTTATTATATGTGATCCATAAAAGCTTGTTATTGAAATATCACTATAATTGCCGGTTGAAATATTATTAATTTTAGCACCAAGTGTATCTGCTGAGTCTTCTATAATTTTTAATTTATTTTGCCTTGCTATTTTTTTAATTTGTTTCCAATCTGGGATATTGCCAATTAAATTAGGTATTAAAAGTACTTTTGTCTTTTTAGATATTTTAGCTTTTATTTTTTTTACATCTATCTGTAAGGTTTCTTTATTTACATCTACAAATACCGGTTTTGCCCCAGCTAAAACTATTGAGGAAATTGCCGTACCAAAGTTCAAGGCTGGTGTGATAACTTCGTCTTTTTTTTTTAAATTTAGAACATTCATTGCTAGCGTTAGAGCAGATGATCCTGAATTAACCATAAGGCCGTATTTCTTTGAGAAATGTTTTGCAATTTTTTTTTCAAATTGACTCACAGATCTACCCATCTGGGTTGATTTGTTAAGTTGTTTTACTACTGCTGCAATTTCTTCTTTATCGTAGACATTTTTTCCATATGAAATTTTCATAATTTATCTCATCCAAGGTTTAGTTTTATTTCTTATCATTAAGTTAAAATCATTTTTATCTTTAAGAGTATCTAAACTTTTCCAAAACCCATTATGTTTAAAAGCAAATAATTTTTTCTTTTTTATAAAATAATTCATGGGTTCCTTTTCCCAATAAATTGATTTATTTTTTATTTTTTTTATTGCCTCTTTCGAGATAACAAAAAAGCCACCATTAATATACGTATTTATTTTTTTATTAGTATTGTCAAAAAAACTAATTATATTATTTTTTATACTTACTATACCATATCTTTGTTTTGGTCTTACTGCCGTCAATGTAACTTTAGCTTTATTTTTATAGTGAAATTTTTTTAACAGTTTTATATCTACATTGGAAAGCCCATCTCCGTAAGTCATAATAATATCTTCATTCAAATTTAAAATTTTATTTGCAACAAGTAATCTACCTCCTGTTCCTGTTTTTGTACCAGTTTTTACTAGATTAATAAAAAAGTTATTTTTTTTATTTTTAAATTTAATAAAAATATTATTATTATTTTTTTTTAGTATTTGGACATTTTTTTTTTTTTCTTTTAAAAAATAGTCAACTACAGTTTCTGCCTTATGTCCTAAACAAAGAACAAACTCATTAAAACTTTGTCTATAAAAATTCTCTATTATATGCATTAATATTGGTTTTTTGCCTATTTCAACCATTGGTTTAGCTTTGATTCTGCCTTCATAATCTAATCTTGTTCCATACCCTCCACATAAAATAAAAACTTTCATAATTTTTTTTGAATATTTACAATTATATTAAACTTAGATTAAAAAAGTTTATAAAGTATATTTAAAAGAAAAAAAAGAAAATTAGAATAGTCTCAAGTGAAAAATTTTTTCAAAAATAAAAAAGTATTTATTACAGGTCATACAGGTTTTAAAGGTATATGGTTAGTATCAATTCTTCATTATTGTGGTGCAAAGGTATATGGATATTCAAAAAACGATAGTAATACTGAGAATTATAAGATTCTAAGTAAAAATTTAAAAATAAATAATTATTATGGAGATATTTTAGATAAAAAAAAATTAATTAAATGTTTAAAAAAAGTAAAACCAGAAATAGTTTTTCATTTTGCAGCACAATCGTTAGTCAAAGAGTCTTTTAAATTTCCACTTAAAACTATTAATACAAATGTAATTGGTACAAGTATTTTACTCGAGTGTTGTAGATCTATTAATACAATTAAAGTTATATTAGTCACTACTTCTGATAAATGTTACGAAAATAAAAATAAAACAAATACTTATTTTAACGAAAAAAGTAAACTAGGAGGTGATGATCCCTATAGTGCATCAAAGGCTTGTAAAGAAATTATATTTAATGCATATTTGAAATCTTTTTATAATAATACAAATGTCGGTTTAGCTACAGTAAGAGCTGGAAATGTTATAGGTGGAGGAGATTGGTCTGAAAATAGAATTATACCTGATTGCGCGAGATCAATTATTAAAAATAAAAAATTAATCTTAAGAAATCCTAGTTCAATTAGACCTTGGCAGCATGTCTTGGATGTCTTAAGTGGTTATCTGCTATTAGTTAAAAAATTATATTTAGAAAAAAAGAAGAAGAGATTTAATTCAAATTATAATTTTGGTCCTAACGAAAGAAAAAAATATAAAGTTAAGTTTATAGTAAACAGTTTTTTTAAAATTTTAAAAATAAATAAAAAAAAAGTAATTTTAGCAGAAAAACAAAAGTATAATGAAAAAAAAATAATATTACTAAATTCAAGTAAGGCAAAAAAAATGCTGAAATGGAAACAAAATATTAAAACTAAAGAAGCAATTCATTTAACTGCTGATTGGTATCAATCATTTATAAAGTATAAAAAAAATATTATTTTACAACAAATTAAAAGTTCAAAACTTTTTAATTAATAAAACTTCAAATTTTATTTTTTTTTATATATTCTTCCCATTTTAATGTTGCATAAATACTTTGTTTAGTGCTCATTTTCCGTTTCCATCTTGGTAAAATTTTTAATAATAATGAATTATCAGCATAAATCTGATCAATTTCTCCTAATCTTTTTTCCAATGTATTAATTTTAATTTTTTTTTTAATCAAAGTTGAAAAATATTTTATAATTTGAATAACTGAGTTTGGTTTAGCATAACCACAATTAATTATAACCTTTTTAAGAGTTTTAATTTTTTTTAAAATTAAATAATGAATTTCAGCTAAATCAGTTACATCGATAAAATCTCGAATTGCTGAACCGTCCATTGTATTAAAATTTTTACCGTAAATTTTAATCTGATAATTTGAATTAACAATATTTGATGATAAATTTTTAAATAAAGTTCCAGATTTAATTGGCCCAATCCTTCTCTTGTAGTCACTGCCAACTACGTTAAAATATCTCATTAAAACATAGTTTAGTTTATTATTTAAAGAATATTTTTTAATTAATTTCTCAGAATACAATTTTCCTAAACCATAATTACTTATAGGTTTTTTAGGATCTTTTTCTTCAACTTTAATCTTATCTACATTACCATAAACTGCAGCTGTTGAAGAAAAAATAAAATTTTTTATGTTATTTGATACAGCAAAATCTAATAAATTCTTTGTCATTAACAAATTATCTTTCAAATATTTTTTTGGTTTTTTTTTAGACTCAATAACATCAGAGTAAGCAGCTAAATGGATTATACTTAAAATGTTAAAATTTTTTAATTTTTTAAATATTATATTTTTATTTAGTAAATTTAATTTAAAGAATTTGGCTTTTTTATTAATAAAGCTTATTTTACCTGAAGATAAATTATCAACAATAATAATACTTAAATTTTTTTTTATTAAAAGATTTACTACATGTGAACCAATATACCCGGCTCCACCTGTGACTAAAATAAAATTATCTTTCATCACTAAAAGATCTGAAGTAAAATAATAAAACAAAACTTAAAATCAAATTAAATATAAAAAAAAATTCTGAATATTTGAGCTGCATAATAAAAGATATTAAGTTAAATATATTGTAAATAAATGTAGACACAAATACCTTTCCGTGTATCTTTGAAATTCTTATAGGAATTAAAAAATAGTAATCACTTAATCTAACCCAGGGGTAATGACCTTTTAAAGTTTTTTTGATTAAGGTAATTGAGCAATCTAATATTGGATATAAAAATAAACTAATCACAAAATACTCTTTTTGCATAATTACATACTCTAAAATTATAAATCCAACTATAAATCCAAGAAAAATACTCCCAGCATCTCCCATAAAAGCTTTTGCTCTAGGTTTATTAAAGAAAATTAGAAATACTGATAAAATTGGAATCAATATAAATGCCAAAATATTTGAAAATAGATTTGTTTCGCGAATATAAGACATTATTAATATCCCAATCATAAAAAATAACACATGCATAGCACAGTGCCCATCTGATCCATCTATAAAATTTGTAATATTAATTAAATAAACCCAAAAGGTTAAAGTAAGAAATATACTTAATTTCAATGGTAATTCTATTTTATTAAGTTGTAAATTAGTTAAGGTAAAATAAACTAATATAAGTTGAAAAATCAATCTAAGCTTTGGATCTATTTCTTTTTTATCATCAATAAAAGATATTACTGTCAATAAAAATAGAGATATAAAAAAAATATAAAATCGATTTGGTAATAAATTTTTTAAATCAGTTGTGAAATAAAGATATAATGTAAATATGCTAAAGCATATTAAGAAAGAAATACCCAAGGATGTTACAGTCAATTTTGAGCTGCTTAATTTCAAATTATTACCATCTGTCCAATTGAATTTTCTAAGTATATTAAAAATAATATTCATTAGAAAAAACGACGAAACTGTAAATAATAATAAGTGAGTCAACGTGTTTTTAAGCATGGAGTAAACTAGCAATAATTTTTATTTAAACAAGTAACTTAATTTTATTCAATAGTTTTTTTATTATTGAAAATAAGAAATATTGCAATTGTAGCTGAAAGCATAATCATTCCAAAATTTGTGTAAAAACTTCCGAACGGCTTAAATGGAAAAAAATAAGTTATGATAAAAAATCTAAATATGACATGATTTAAATTAGTATTTTTCTTCGCTAAATTAAATAACCCAAATATTAATAAAATAAATAAAATAAAGCCTAAAATACCTTGTTCAGATAAAACTTCTAAATAAATATTATGAGGATGGGTGCTACAACCATTAAAATTTAGATTTCCTGTTAAATTAAAATACTCTGCATCATAAATTTTCTTTTTGCACTCAACTCTAAAGCTTTTATAACTGGTCCCAAATATAATATTTTTTTTAAAAATAGTATAAGATTTTAAAAAAATACCATAATAGGCCCACCTTTTTAAACTTCGCTCATTTTTATCAGATGTTAATATATCCTTTTTTATATCTTTAAATGTATTCTCATATTTTGAATAAGCTGAAATTTTTTTAATGTTTTTATAATGAACTGTGTAGCTTGATCCTATAATCAAAAGTATTAAAAAAATAATCATATTAATTTTTTTTGATAAAAAAATTTTTTTTAAATTAAAAATCGCATATAAAAAAATAAATAGATTAATTGAAATAAAAGGTGTTCTGTCACCAGAAAAAAATATTGCAAAATAAATTACCAATAATAATATTACAATTAAATTATTTAATTCTTTTGAAAAAAAAAATACCATAAAAAAAATAAAAAATAAGTAGCTTCCAGCAATATATTCCTCTCCAAAAAATGAAGTGACTCTTTGATAATCATTACCTTTTATAGATCCAAATATGTTGATGTTAAAAAATACTTCTAAATATAAATTAATTAAGAAAATAATAAGTGGAAAAATAAAAAATATTTTAAATTTTTTAACTAAAGATTTTAAATCAAAGCCAAATATCAAAGGAAATAGCATGTATAATGGAAATCTTATAAGCAAGAATGATTTAGCAAATAAAAGTAAATTAAAATTATTTATTAATAAATTTAATGAAATATAAAAAATAAAAATAAAAAAAAATAGAAAATTATTTAAAATGAAGAAATTTTTATTTTTAGTTAAATCTAACAAGGTATAGATAGCTACCAATGATAAAAATAAATCAGCTAAAAATTTAGAAAAAAAAATAATTATTGGTGTTAAAATGAAAAGGTATAAAAAAAAATTTTTTAATTTTTTATCAGAAAAATCAGAAGTGTCAGTATTCATAAAATTTGTTCTATCTAATTTTTTTATATGTTCTATTTTTAGATAATATTTTTTTATATAACTTTAAATATTTTTTGGTTATAATTTTAGTAGAATATTGTTTTTTTGCAAAATTTCGTATTTTTAAACTTAAATTTTTATGATTTTTTTTTGATAAATAGATATCTAGTATTTTTTGTATTTCCTTTTCGTTTAATTTATTGAGTAACTTACCATTTAATTCATTTTTTATAATTTCCTTCACACCACCAACATTCCATGAAATAATTGGTAACCCACACATATTAGCCTCTAGCGCGGTTTGTGGTAAATTATCTCTTTTAGATAAAATGAAAGAAATATGTGAAAAATTATAAATGTCTACAATTTTTTTTTCATTATTTATTAAACCAAGATGAGTAGTATTTTTTGGAAAAATTTTTAAAATTTCATTATTATATTTACCAACTGTAACAAAATGAATTTTATCAGGATATATTTTGTTTATAATTTTAGTTAATTTGCCAAAATACTCAAATCCTTTTCTTTTTTCATATAAATATTTTGCCGTAAATAAAATTATAAACTTTTTCTTAGGAATAGTTTTCGGAATTTTTTTTCTTTTTTTTATTCTGTAGATATTATCATCAATTGGAGTTGGAATTACTGTTATATTGCAATTTCTCATTAAGTAACTTTTTTTTGCCTTTTTAGCTAACCATAATGATGGGGTTACAATTGAAATATTTTTATTTATTAAATTTTTTTTTTTTTCCCAAGTACTATAATCAAAGTCGAATATGCCCTTTTTTGACTTTTTTTTATTCCACGGAGAACTATCTGCGAAATGTTCGACACCAATAAAAGGCCACATATCTGATAAGCGCCATACCATTGGTTTATTTATCTTTGCTATATCACCTAAAGATAAAAAATTATTAATCCAGTTTATTTGAACTATATCTAAGTCCATCGAATTAATAATTTTAGAGTTGTGTGTTTTAAATAGATCTAGGCTAATAAAACCCTCTTTGCTTTGCTTATTGTAGAATAGTAATGCAAAAATACTGTTAATATAATTTCTTAAATAAAAAAAAAATTTATATGAAAAATTTTTTTTCAAACTTATGCCCGAATTTGTTTTTTTAATAGCTACATATAAAGAACTTCTAACTCCATGAGTTTTTAGGGCTCTATTTATTTTAAAGGCTGCATTTCCTGCGCCGCTATCATCATATGTTGAGAAAATTCCTATCTTCATAATTTATATACTTACCTTAAAAAGGTTTTTTCATACCAAAATTGAAAAATAAAAAATGTCCAAATTTTTTCAACTAAAAAATTGTTATTTTTATATTTATAGAAATTTTCAATCAAATACTTTAATTCGTTTTCAGAAAAAATATTTTGATTATTAATAAATTCTTTAGATGAATAGTAATTTAATTTATTTTTAAGATCATTTTTTAGCCAATTTTCTTTTGGTAGTACAAATCCTTTTTTTTTTCTATTAATTATTTCATCTGGTATTAAGCCTTTACTAATGTCTTTTAATAACTTTTTTGAGTTAGTTAGTTTTCCCATTAAATTGTTCGGCACTGAACTAATGAAACTCATCATTTCATCATCTAAGAATGGAGTTCTTGTTTCAACGGAATTGATCATTGATAATCTGTCAGTAATATACAAAAATTCCCATGGTAATTGCATATTAAAATCAATTTCCTGTATATTTTTTTTGGGTTCAAATTTTTTAGATAGAACGAGAGAATGAATATTATAAATTAAATTATTATCACTTTTATAATCTATAAAAAGTTTTCTCAAATCCTTTTCATAAAAAATCTTTTGATACAAATACCCATAAAAATATTTTAAATTACTAATCTTTTGTCGTGCAAAATTATTGTAAAAATTTCTAATAAAAAAATCACTCAAAGTATAACATTTCCATTTACCATAATTTCCAAATATTTCGTCTGCACCTGTTCCAGTAAAAATAACTTTATCTGAACCTAAGTTACTATAAACATACCATGATGCTAAACTTCCACCATAAGGTTCACTAAGATTTTCAAAAATTCTATCTAAATCATGTAAAATTTTATTTGGATCTATTATCACTTCATGATGGTCGCTTCCTATGTAATCAGACATTTTTGATGCAAAATATCTTTCATCATATTTTTTATCGTCACCATCAAACCCAACTGTAACAGTTTTTATTTTATCTATTGAATTTTTTGCAAAAATAGAACTAATTAAACTAGAGTCTAAACCACCTGACAATGAACACGAAATAGATACATCACTCTGAGACCAATTTTTGACTGAATTAAACAATGAATTTTTTCCAAATTCAACAACTTCGTTATAATCTTTAAAAAAATATTTTTTATCCTCTTTCTTGTATTCTTCAATTTTTAATAATTTCTTCTTTAAATCATAAATAAAAAAGCTAGAATTTTTTAATTTTTTAATTTCTTCATAGATTGTTTCTTCAAAAGGCACATACTGTAGTTGAAAATAATTATAAATTGATTTTTTTGATAAAGTCTTATTTATTTCTTTAAGGTTAAGTAAAGGTTTTATTTCAGATGAAAATGAAAACAGATCTTTTTTATTTGTATAGTACAAAGGTTTTATTGAAAATCTATCAACTGCACCAAAAAGAGTATTTTTTTTTTTGTCAAAAATTACAAATGAAAACATGCCATTCAAGTCTAAAAGCATATCCTTTCCCTTAAAATGGTAGAGTTTTAAAATAACTTCTGTGTCAGAATTTTTTGTACTAAAAAAATAACCTTTTTTTTCAAGTTTTTTTCTTAAAAAGGTAGAATTGAATATTTCACCATTGTAAATGATCACTAGATCTTCAAAATACATAGGCTGAGATCCATGTTCTATATCTAAAATACTAAGTCTGTTATGTATTAAAGTTAAAATATCATTTTGAAAATAATTATTTTCATCTGGCCCTCTATGATTATTTTCATTAATAACTTTATTTATAAATAATTGTGTTTCTTTTTTGTTAATTCCAAATATTCCACACATTATCTAGTCCATTCATTTAATGGATCTTTAAAATAATCTTCATCAGAATTAGATAACCAGTTAACAATGTCATTTTCTGTGTTTTCATTTAGATTTTGAATATTATTTACAGATACCTGTAGCTTTGATTTAAAATCTGGTGTGTAGAAAAAATTGAAATCTTTAGGTGAATAATTTTTACAAATTAAACTTATATAAGCAAACTTGTAAGATAGTTCTTTTACTTGACCCAGGCCACTTTTAAATTGATGTAAATTAAGTATTGTGTTTTGATAATCTGTAAGATTCATAAAATTACTTGTAAAACCTTTATTTTCATATCTGCCTGTTCCAGCTGTAATAACCTCTTTGCCACGCATCGCTGCTTCTATACCTACAGTTCCTCTTACTGTTAAACAATAATCAATAATATCTAATAGAAAATATGTATTTATTTTTGATTTACTTGAGAGATAAAAAATATTTTTTGGTAGTTTACCAAACAAGCTTAATATGTGTTCCAGTTCTGGTTCAACAAGTTTTTCTTTTATATTATCTTGATAATTTTTAATTTGGTTACTTGGATGAGCTTTAATTATCCAATTAATATTTTTATTTTTTTCAGCCAGTTTTAAAGTTTGTTTAAACCATTCTTCATAACTTGAGAAAAGATCATTTCCATAAAAAAAGGTTCCGTCCCAAAAAATATGTGGAAAAATTACGGCAATTTTTTTTGTATTTTGAATTCCAATTTCATCTAAAATTTGCTTAGGATCAGTTAAATTTTTACCAACCATTGTTCCAGCACTTGGATACCATGTATTTTTTAAATAACCATTTTTTATTTCATTATCTAAAAAATTTTTTTGTTTGAGAGTTAAATCAAATTTTGAGCTTACTTCCCAAATTTTTCCTCCAACAGAACTTGGATGATCTAATTTATTACTTTTAGTAAATTTTTTTATAAGTAATGAATTGTTTTTATACGTTGAGATAAATTGAATACATTTAATATTTTTTATAATACATAGGTCGTATAGCTCTCCTTCTCCTGCATATCCTCTATCATTAAATAGAGCAAATTTTACATCATACTTTTTTAAATAATTTAAAGATGCATTTGTATATAAAATAGATTTTTTTAAATTATAAAAAATACATAATTTATGACTCTTTTTTTTTAAATCTATTTGTGAAACTCGTAAAATTCGCATTGATGAACTGATTGCGTATTTTCCACATGCGACTCCCTCATATCTATAATTAATAACTTCATCTATATTTTTTTTTAATACATGATTGATTTCTTTATTTAAAAAGGAATTTTTTAAGTCAGAATAAAATATTAAATGTCTTTCTAAGAAAAAATCAAAAGAGCTTAATTGACTTTCTAATTGTTTAGTTTGGAATATAATTGGCTTTAAATTAAGTTTTTTAAAGTAGTTTAATAATTCACATGTAAAAAAAAAATGGTCTAAATCATTAAAACTTATATTGGAGTTAGTGATTACATAACCGTTAAATTTATTAATTTTTTTTTTAAATTTTTCTAATTTTTGACAAAACAAACTTAATTTTTTTTTTCTTGGTAAAATAAAAAAATTGACTAACTTAAAAAAGAATGAATAAATATTTGAGAATGATTTTGATCTTAATAAATAAAATTGAAAAAAACTAGAAATTAAGTATTTTTTATAATCCATATTTTTTAGTTAATTCAGCTAAATTAAAATCATATTCTGTATCGATATCTATTGACCTACTTAATGGCATTTCATATCCAATAATTTTTTTTCCTCCTACAATAAATTTATTTATATTTTTTTTGTGAGTTATATAAATTGCAGCTCCATTGCCTGAAAAATATTTTGGTTTTTTTTGTCTAATTGGTATAGTTTTATTTTGATTTAATTTTTTAATAAAGATTCCCTTTTTTTTATAAATACTTTCTGGATTATAAATATGACTTATCTCGTTAATACTAATTAACGAATCTGGCTCATGTTTAATAAATAATTTACATGAGTTTAATATATCTTCAGAAATTCTTAAAGGAGATGTTGGTTGCAAAATAATAAGTCCAAGTAAATTTTCCTTCTCTAAATTATTTTTTTTTGAAAATTCTTTTATTACATCAATCATTTTAGTATTACCAGAAGATAACCTTTTAGGTCGATTTGAAATCGATATCTTATCTTTAAATTTTTTGCATACTTGTTCTATTTTTTTTGAATCAGTAGATACGTAAATTTTGTCTATAACTTTTGATTTAATTGCTGCTTCTATGGTCCAGTTTATTAATGGTTTTCCAAGAAACTTTTTGATGTTTTTATTTTTAATTTGTTTTGAACCACCTCTGGCTGGTATTATTGCAATAAATTTTTTTTTAACCATTAATTTTTTATTTTGTTATAAGTAGATTGAATTAAAATATTTATCATATATAGCACTATTAATGTTAAAAAAAAAAATATGTATAGTAATACATTCAAGGGCAAATTACGGTAGTATTAAATCTTTACTTAAACAAATTAAAAAAAACAAAAAATTAACCCTTCAGATTATAGTTGGGGGATCTGCATTATTAGATAGGTTCGGGTCCGTAATTGAAATAATTAAAAAGGATAAATTTAAAATTAATAAGACTGTAAATTTTTTAATAGAAGGAAATTCACCTCTTATTATGACAAAAAGCACTGGTCTAGCAATTATAGAGATTTCAAATTGTTTTTATGAATTAAAACCAGATATAGTTCTAACTGTAGGAGATAGATATGAAACTATTTCTACTGCTATAGCTGCAACGTACATGAATATACCTCTAGCCCACACTATGGGTGGAGAAATTTCAGGAACTATTGATGAAAGTGTCCGGCATGCTGTAACTAAATTTTCCAATTTACATTTCACTGCTACAGAACTGTCTAAAAAAAATGTTATAAATTTGGGAGAAGATCCCAAGAATGTTTTTAATGTAGGTTGTCCAAGAATAGATTCAGTTAAAGAAATTATAAATACAAAAATTAGTAATAACGATCTTAATAAATTAATTAATTCAATCGGTGTAGGAGACACAATAGATGTTAATAAACCATTTGTCATGATAATGTACTATCCTGTAACAACTGAGTTTGGGAAAGGTGAGACCCAAATAACAAATTTGTTAAAAGCTTTAAATAAATTTAACGTTCAAAAAATTTTTTTTTGGCCGAATTCAGATGCAGGATATGAGGATATCTCAAGAGGTATTAGAAAATGGAGAGAAAAACATAGTGATATTAGCACAAAATTTATTAAAAACTTAGAACAAAAATACTTTTATCATTTTTTAAATAAAACAAAATGTCTTATAGGAAATTCATCATCTGGATTAAGGGAAGGATGCTTCATTGGTGTAAGAAATATTTGTATTGGAACAAGGCAGAATGGCAGAGAAATAGGAAAAAATACCATTATGATAAAAAGTGATTATAAAAGTATTTACAATGCTTTAAATAATACCTTAAAAAGTAAAAATAATTTTAAAAAAGATTACAGATATGGAAAAGGTAATGCTGGTAAACAAATTGTGAAAATTTTAGAAATGGCAAAGATACAACCTCAAAAAAAATTAAATTTTAAATAAATAAACACAAATGTGTGGAATTGCAGGTATTTTCTATAAAAGACAAAATAATTCTATTTCTCGTGATATCAACAACATTTTAGCAAAAATTAAGCACAGAGGTCCTGATGGTAGAGGTGTTTTTGTTGAAAAAAATAAAATTGCACTTGGAAACACGAGGCTGTCTATTCAAGATATAACTAGAAATGGGAATCAGCCATTATACTCTGAGTGTAAAAGGTATGTAATCGTTTTTAATGGAGAAATATATAATTTTAAAGATCTAAAAAAAAAATTAAAAGAATATCGTTTTAGGACTAACACTGATACTGAGGTTTTATTATATCTTTTTATTAAATTCGGCTTTAAATGTCTTGATTCTCTTAAAGGTTTTTTTTCATTTGCTATATGGGATAAAAAAAAAGAAGAATTATATTGTGCTAGAGATAAGTTTGGTATCAAACCATTTTATTATACGAATAATAACTCAAAATTTATATTTTGTTCAGAAATAAAACCGATTTTAGATTTGAAAAATAACAACGAACCTAATTTAAATGCTATAAATGCTTATCTTACGTCTGAGTACTATGAAAATATTGATAGAACTTTTTTTAATCAGATTCATAAGTTAAGCCCAGGTCATTACTTAATATTTTCAAATAAAAGAGTTAGAATTAGAAAATTTTGGGATTTTAAAAGTAATTTATTAAATATCAAATTACCAAAAAAAACTTCACATATCAAAGAACTAATATTTAACAAAATAGATAAGGCAGTTAAACTAAGTTTGGTGAGTGACACAAAAGTATCTATTGCAGCAAGTGGAGGACTTGACTCATCAATCTTATTTTACCATGTTAAGAAAAACTACGGCAATATTTCCTCACTAATGTCATTTAAATTTAATGATAAAAAATATTCAGAAGAGAAATATGTTAAATATTCTCTTAAAAAGTTTGGTTATAAATCAAAATTTTCGAAGATTGATGAAGATGATTTTTTTTCATCAATTGATAAGTCGATAAAAATTCAAGAGGAACCTTTTTCTGGTTTGCCGGTAATGGCTTATGAAAAATGTTTTCAGGATAATAAAAATTATAAAGTTATTTTAGATGGTTCTGGCTTAGATGAAGCACATTGTGGTTATGATAAATACAAATATCTCAAAAAAAACCAATATAAAATTTCTCAAGATGGATCATTTATTGGAGATATTATTTCAGAAAATTTAAAAAAAAATTCAACAAACTACGATTATCAATTAAAAAAATTTTTTGAAGACCCATTAAAAAACTCAATGTTCCAAGACCTGTTTTATATAAAACTTCCGAGAGCACTTAGATTTAGAGATAAAATTAGTATGGCTAATTCTTGTGAATTAAGACCTTCTTTTTTGGATGATGAATTAATTTTAACTTTATTTAAATTAAATAAAAAATATCATCTCAATAAAAATTATGGTAAAGTCTTATTAAGGGAACATTATTTAAAGTTAATTGGTAAACAAATTGTTTACAGAAATAAACAACAAGTTCAAACTCCTCAAAGAGAATGGTTTAAAAAAGATAAGTATAATTATATAAATAAATTAATTAATTCTAAAAATAATATTTGGGAAACAAATTGGATAGACAAAAAAAAATTTGTTAATCTTTTAAATTTAATTCAAAAGAAAAAATATAATAATTCATTTTTTATTTGGAAAATGATCAATCTTAATGTTTGGTATAAAAATTATTTTTAAATATAAAAATCTGAAATTTTTATAATTTGGTCTTTCTTAACGTCTTTTTTGAGTTTTTTCTTAAGAATTTTTTGATATTTGCTAGCTGGTATTTGTTGTGCTGGTTTTTTAAAAACTATTAAATTTTCTTTTATAATTGTATTTTTTTTAATATCAGATTTATAATAAATACCTTTTTGAAAAACCTTTCTCATATGTAAAAAGGGTTTTAAATTATCTTTATTTACCTTAGCTGAGTTTATTAAGAAAGCTTCATCTAAAGAATCACAATATTCTCTAAAATTTTTTGGTTCTGAGGCAAACCTGGCATCGCTTCCATACATTGAATTTGAAAATGTTATATGTTTTTCAAAATATTCTGAGCCTAGTGCATGTGCTAAAATCGCTGCTACATTGCCTTTTGTGTGATCGGAGAAACCTATTTTATGTAATGGAAATTTTTTTTTTAGATCTTTTATAATATTAATACCTGAAAATTTAGGTGGACAAGGATAAAGTGAGGTGCATTGAAATATTACTAATTTATTTTTATTTAAAATTGAAACTGCATCAAATATTTCTCTCCAATTACTCATGCCAGTTGATATAAAAATTCTAATTTTTTTATTTAAAGATATCTTTTTTAATAAATAAATATTATTAAGTTCGCCTGAAGGTATTTTAATATTTTTACACCCAATACTGACCAAGAATTTATAAGATTTTAAACTGAATACGGAACACATGAAATCAATTTTAATTTTTTTACAATAACGAATTATTTTTAACCACTCCTCTTTGCTAAATGAGATTCTTTTAAAATAATTGTATCTTTTTTCCGAATTAAAATATTTTGGGTTAGGTGCATTTTTTAGGGTTTCTTCCTCTGAAATATGGTGTTGGAGTTTAACCATCTCAGCTCCATTATCTTTTGCACACTTAATTAAATTAAGACAATTTCCTATTGATCCATCATGCACAGAACCTAATTCAGCAATTACAATTGGTTTTATCATTTTTTTTTTTTCATATAAGTAGTATACCACTTAACAAACTTACTTATTCCACTTTTGATAGAATGTTTTGGAGTATACTTTAATTCTTTAATTGTAATCCTATTATTACCAAAAGTTTTTTCAACATCTCCTTTTTGCATTTTTAAATTTTTAATAAAAATTTCTTTATTCAATTCTTCTGAAATTAATTTTACGAATTTTCTTAAATGAATTGGTTTAGAACTGCAAATGTTATATATCTTCCAAGGAGCTTTTGAACTCATCTCACTAATTTTTGACGATTTTTTTGCTTTTTTTAAAACAGCTCTGTATGTCAATTCTACTACATCATCAATGTATGTAAAATCTCTTGTATGATTACCATGGTTAAATAATTCAATTTTTTGATTATTTATAATTTTTGATACAAATTTAAAAAGAGCCATGTCTGGTCGTCCCCAAGGTCCGTAAACTGTAAAATATCTTAATCCGGTCGTTGGTATATTAAATAAATATGAGTAAGAATGAGCTAGTAATTCATTCGATCTTTTTGATGCTCCATAGACTGCAAGTGGATGACTAGCAGGATCGGAAGTAGAAAAAGGTCTTGCATTAGAGTTTAAGCCGTATACTGAGCTAGATGACGCATAAACAAAGTGTTTAACAGCAAATTCTTTTGAAATTTCTATTAAATTAACAAAATCAAGAATATTATTTTCAATATATGTGTGCGGATTTTCGATTGAATATCTCACACCAGCCTGTGCCGCTAAATTTAGAACATAATCAAACTTATATTTTGAAAATAATTTTTTTAAAAAATTTTTATTTTTTAAAGATTTTTTAAAAAAAACGAAATTTTTACTGTCTATATTTTTTAATCTATTTTTTTTTAAATTAATATCATAATAATTGTTTAAATTGTCAATACCTACAACAAAAAAATTTTTATTCAAAAATTTTTTTGAACAATGATACCCTATAAATCCAGCACATCCTGTAATTAAAATTTTTTTCAATTTAAAAAACTCCCTAATTTTACGTCATAAATTTTGCATTTTTTATTTCCAAATTTACTTAGTATTAATTTAGAATTTTTAAAAAAAATCTTATGCCTTACACATATAACAATTAAATCATAATAATTTTTTTTAGGTACCTCAATAATTTTTTGTTTATAAACCATTTTTTTTTTTATATTAGGATCATACAAATCAACTTTAAAATATTCTTTTTTTAATACTCTTGAAAGTTTAAATGCTTTACTGTTACGTACATCATTACAATCTTCCTTATAACTAAGACCTGAAACTAATACTCTTATGTTTTTATTTTTAATTTTTTTTTTAAGAAATTTAGAAATATTTTTATGATAATTTTCATTTAAATCCCTACCTGATAAGATTACTTTAGCTTTATAGTTTAATTTTTTTAATGTATGCGTTAAATAGTAAGGATCAACACTTATACAGTGTCCTCCTACAAGTCCTGGATTAAATTTTAAAAAATTCCATTTACTTGATGCCAAGTTTAATACATTTCCAAAATTAAGATTTAATTTGTCACAAATGATCGAAATTTCATTGATAAACGCAATGTTTATATCTCTTTGAGTATTCTCTATAATTTTTGCCATTTCAGCATCCTCAATAGAAATTGAGGTATGTATTTTGTTAACTATTTTTGAATAAAGTTTTTTTAAAAATAAAAGAGATGACGCTGAATTGCTAGAAACAATTTTATCAATATTTTTTAATGTATAAAAATTATCACCAGGATTTATCCTTTCAGGACTAAATCCAAAATAAAAATCTTTGTTATTTAATAATTTTTTTTTATCTTCAATTAATTTAATATATTTAGAGCAAAGTGAGGGAAAAACAGTGCTTTCTATAACTATAAATTTACCTTTTAAATCAAATTTAGTTAAATCACTTATCGCACGATCAAGATAAAATAAATCAGGCTTATTTCTGTGATTAACTGGTGTGGGTACAGTTATAATAAATATATCACAATTTTTTATAAATTCTTTACTATTGGTGAATGATAATTTTTTTGAAAATTTTTTTTTATTTTTTTTCTTTATATTATTTCGGTCAATTTTTTTTTTTAGTTCTAATATTCTGTTGGCATCAATATCATAACCTACTACTTGAAAATGTTTCGAAAAGGCTTCTGCTATAGGTAACCCAACGTATCCAAGACCAATTATTGCAATTTTTAACTGTTTTTTTTCAATTTTATTGTTTAAAGAGCCTACCATTATGTATATTTAATTACTAATCTACCTAATCATTTGTGTCAGTATATATATATAATTAAATAATTATGAAAGACCTATTTTTTTTATTGGGTAACAGAGTAAAATTTTTACTTCTTTTATCTATGCCATTAGGTGTGATAGTAGGAATGGTAGAAATAATATTTGCAATTGCTTTAAATGATTTGCTGATATCATCAAATTTAATTGAAGGTAAAATAAAATTTGAATTTATAAATCCAATTTATTTTATAATTATAGTTGGATTATTGAGATTTATTTTTGTTTTTTTAACCCAAACAAATACAAATTATATTTTTGAATTAGTAAACAAACAAATCCGGGAAATAACTATTGACAATAACTATAGTTTTAGGAAAGAATTAGGTTTAATTAAATCTCAGAAATTATTAAATGTTATTTCAACTAAAGTAGCAGAATTTTTGCATTCATGCTCGAGTTTATCAATACAATTGTTAATTTTTCTAATAATTTATTTTAATTTAGTTTTGAATTCTTTTTTGTTGACGAGTTTAATTTCAATTGTATTCCTAATTTTAACAATACCTTTAATATTTGTAAAAAAAAAGATCTCTGTTTTTTCTAATAATTTTCAAAACTCATTGAATAAGGTAACTGAAAAAATTTTTAAAGATATAAGAAATTTAAACTTTTTAAGAATAATTGGCTCTTTAAAATTAGAAAAAGACAAAATCATAAAAAAAAATAATATTACCTTAAAGCCATATAAAAAATATTTATTATCTATTAGTTTTTTAAATCAGACACCACAATTTATTGGTATTATAATAATTTCTCTCATAATTATTACAAATCAAAAATATTTATTCATTGATCAAGCTATTATAGTGCCATATCTGTACTTAGTATTGAGATGCATAATTAGTTTTGGGAACATAATTAATGAATATGGAAGAATACTTTTTACAAAACCATTTGTTGAAAATTTAGTTAATGTTATAGAAAATAAAGAATCAGAATTAAAAAACGAAATTACTAATAACAAAATAGTAAAAAGTGATTTTCTTAATTTAACAGTCAAAGATTTATCTATTGGTTATGATAAAATAATAAAATCAAATATAAGTTTTAATATTTCTGGTGGATCATTTACTTTGTTTTCTGGAAAATCAGGAACGGGAAAGACAGCTTTACTTATGACTTTAATAGGAATTTTAGAAAAGAAAAATGGTGAAATTCTTTGGGATGAATTGTCTATAGATCAAATCAACTTTAACGATTTTAGAAAATACATTTCATATTGTGGAACAGATCCATTCTTAATTGAAGGAACAGTAATTGAAAATCTAGAATACGGGCTAAAAAATCCTAGATTTAGCATTCAAAGTATAAAAAAAGTTCTGGATATTTGTGATTGTGAATTTTTAAAACAAAATAATGAGTATGATTTAAATTTCCATTTATTAGATGAGGGTTCTGGACTTTCATCGGGTCAGAGACAAAGACTTTCAATTGCCAGAGCCTTAATCAAAGAACCTAAAATAATAATTTTAGATGAAGCGACTGTAAATATTGATGAAAAGACTGAGTACCAAATTTTTAAAAGGATAAGAGAAAATTATAAAAATTGTACAGTATTTGCAATTTCACACAGAAAATCACTAGAAAAATTTGCTGACCAAAAAATTAATTTGGATAATTAAATTAATTTGTTTTCTAAATCAGTAACAGCATTTTTATAGTTAAAATATTTATTAAAAGTATTAATCCCTTCTTTACTTATTTTATCTAGGTCAATTGTGGAATTTTTAATTCCTGTCAATAAATGGTCTAATTCGCTAAATGAATTAAAAACTAATACGTTTCTATTGTGTTCTAGCTCAGGTATTCCACTTAAGTTAGATGAATGTGTCAGAACTACTAGACCATACGATATAGCTGTAATTATTCTTACTCTCATTCCAACCTTTATATCATTGGGTACAAGAAGAATTGACATGTTGTCAAATTCATCTGATATATTATTAGACACACCTCTAAATTTTATAAATTTGTAATTATTTAAATCTTTTAATGAACTCTTTAATTTTCCATTTCCAAAAACATTAATTTCAAAATATTCTTTATCGATACTATTTGAATTTTTTAAAAATTTTTGAAGATAAATCAGAGAAGAAATTGTAACCGTTCCTGTTAGATCTCCTATCAATAAAATTTTATTAACATTCTTTATATTGGTTTCATATTTAATTATTTTTTCTGGATTTATTATAGGAACTCTATAATAATTTGTATGTATAATTTTTTTTTTTGATTTTTTCTTTATAATGATGAGCACAAAATCCAATATTTTTAAATTTAGACAGTAAGTTTAATGTTACTCTCATAGAAATAATCTCCTCCAATTTATTTATACATTTAGTAAATAAATTATTGACATTAATTAATCTACCAGCAGATCTTGGCTCATGCATAAGGTCCCCCATAAAACAAATTATATTTTTACTGTTATTAAGATAACATGAGCTCAAGGCATCAAAGTGATAACAAATAATTTTCTGAAAGTTTTCTTTTTCAAATATTTCTTCAACTTTTTTATTTAATTTCGATTGTTCATAAAAAAAATATTCAGGTGTCTGAAATAAAAGGGATATAATAAAATTTTTAATTTTATTAAATAAGTTTTTTTTTTGATAATTAAAAAAAATTATTTCATAATTAACTTTATTTAACTTTAGGAATTCTTGACAATCTTTGAAGATAGACGCATTAGTATTTTGATCGCATAATAATATTAATTTTATATCATAACCTTTTTCTTTATAGGCTTGATAAATACCCCATACTGTCATTGCCCCACCATTGTATCTAGGCCCTACAGGGAAATTTGCTAATATACCTATTTTCATTATCTAATTTTGATAATTTATAAACATATCTTCTATAATATTGTTTATTGAATAGTTAATTTTCCATTCTGGATAATGACTTTTAAATTTTCTAATATCGGAAATCCACCACTTATGATCACCTTCTCTAGATTTTGGTTCAAAAATAAATTTTGTTTTTTTTTTAGAATAAAATTCCATAATTTTAGATGCTTCTAAAATTGAGCAATTTGAATATATGCCGCCTCCAATATTGTACACTTGAGCAATTCTGGGTTTATTATAAAAATGCCAAAAAGCATTTACTAAATCTTTACTATGAATATTATCTCTTACTTGTTTGCCTTTATAACCTTTAACAAAATATTTTTTGTTACTTAAATTACACTTAAGTAAATAAGATAAAAAACCATGCAACTCAGCTCCTTGATGTAGAGGACCAGTAAGGCAACCACCTCTAAAAATCGCAGTTTTTAATCCAAAATATTTTCCGTATTCTTGAACTAAAATATCTGCTGAAAGTTTTGATGCTCCAAAAAGGCTATGCTTTGATTGATCTATAGTAAATGTTTCTGGAATCCCAAATTTTTTATAAGGATGTTTATTTTTTAACTCATATCTTGTTTTTTTTTCATCATAATCAAATAAGTTTGAGGCATCACCATAAACTTTATTCGTTGACATAAAAATAAATCTTGCTTTTGGAGAATATTTTTTAAAAGACTCTAGCAAATTAAGAGTACCATTAGCGTTTATTTCAAAATCCGTATGAGGTTCCTTGGCAGCCCAGTCATGTGAAGGTTGTGCTGCACAATGAATAATTAAGCATATTTTTTTTGTATAATCTTTAAAAATTGTTTCAATTTTTTTTTTTTTTCTTATATCAAGAAAAGCATGTTTATAATTTTTATATGTTTCTTCTAAAAATTTTTTGTTTTTTAAAACCGAACTCCCAAAAAAATAGCTTCTCATATTATTATCGATACCCAGTACTTTAAATTTTTTTTTACAAAAAAAAATTGAGGTCTCCATTCCAACAAGACCTAGAGATCCCGTAATAATAATTAAATTTTTCATATTAGATTAATTAATTTTGACTTATTATTTTTGACCCATAAATATATTTCTTCAACTGTTTTTTCAACCGGAATTTCTGGTTTCCATCCGGACAATTTTTTTATTTTCGAAAAATCAGTTACATAATAAGGTATATCTCCTGCTCGTTCATCACTAGACTGAAAAGGTACAGTTGTTGTTTTAAAAATATTTTTACAAATTTCTGTCAAATTTGATAGAGAAATTCTACTGAACATACCACCCCCAATATTAAAAGTCCCGGTGTTAAATTTATTAAAATCAGAAATTTGTAATTCTATTACTTTACAAAAATCTATTACATTCAAAATATCTCTAACTTGAAAACCTTTTGAGCCATAACCAATATATTTCAATTTTTTTTTGAACATATAAGCCATTATCCAGTAAGCCATAAATCCTTGATCAACTCTTCCCCATTGCCATGGGCCTGAAATTACCCCAGATCTGTTTATAATATAATCTGTTCCAAAAATATTTGAATATTCTTTTATTAACTTTTCAGCACTTATTTTTGTAAATCCATAAAATGTTTTTAATCCTTCTGTATCAAAATCTTCAGAAATTCCTTTTTTTATATCTAGGCCCTTACAATTTTTTATTGGAAAAATTTCCTTATTAGTAGTTTTAAATCTTAGACTATTAATTTTTTCATGGGAATACACTCTACTTGAAGAGACAAAAATAATTTTAGCTTTATTTTTTTTTACAAGTTTTAGACAATTTAATGTACCATTTATATTTGTCTCTACTAAATAAGAAAGTCCATCACTAACACCGCTGAGAGCAGATGGGTCTGCTGCACAATCAATTAAAAAATCAAATTTTGGAATTTTAGACAAATCTTTCTCAAATCTTATATCTCCTTTAATAATTTTAATTTTATTTTTTAATAATCTTTTCTTATTAAAAAGTGATCCTGCTCTAAAAAAATTATCAAATACAAAAATTTCCGACTTTTTAAATTTATTTTTCAGATAAATAGCTAGATTAGAACCAACAAAACCACAACCACCTGTAATAAAAATTTTCATACGAATAATTGTTTAATCTTATTTTTTATCTTTTTAAATATCATAATCATTGGATAATCAATATTTAAACCTTTTAAAATTTTATAAACTTCATAGTTAGATTTGATAACACTTAAAGGTGATTTTGTACTTAAACCTCCTATTAGCATATTTAATGAAAATAATTTCAAGTATTTTTTTTTTAAATTTTTATTTAAAAAGAGTTTATACATTAGTTCAATATCTGAGGAAATTTTATAATATTCATTGTAATATCCTATCGAATTAAAAACATTTCTTTTTAAATATAAACCCGTATGAGGAGGTAATAAACCTGAGTCTGAAAAATTATTTATTTTAGAATTTGTCCATCTACGTATAATTTTTTTACTTCTATCTACTAAAAAAATATCTGTATATAAGGCATCATATTTGTTTGTATTGAAATTTTTACATACTTTATCAAGAACATTAGTTGAACAATATTTATCATCTGAATGTAGTATTCCTAAAATTGTCCCTGTAGACTTTTTTATTCCGTAATTTATTGAGGCATATAAACCTAAATTTTTTTTTTCAAAAAATAAAATCTCTTTTTTTTTAAATCTTTTAATTAGATCAATGGTTAGATCTTTTGATCCACCATCTACAATAATTAATTCTTTATTTTTATAAGTTTGACTTAAAAAAGATTTTATTGACCCTTCTATAGTCTTTGCTGAATTTTTACATACCATTACTATTGAAATTTTTTTCATTTATATATCAATAATTATTTGTTAGGATAGGTTAACTTTCATAATTAGGATAGGTTAACTTTCATAATAATGTCTATTAAATTTTCAATTATAACTCCAGTTTTAAATGGGGAAAAGTTCATCGAACAAACAATACAAAGTATTATTCATCAAACATATGAAAATATTGAGTATATTGTTGTAGATGGAAATTCAACAGATGATACTTTAAAAATTATCAATAAATATAGAGAAAAAATTTCTAAAATTATTATTCATAAGGATAAAACTATGTATGAAGCCCTTGTAAGAGGTTTTAAAAATGCAAATGGAGAATTTTTTTGTTGGATAAACAGCGATGATTATTTGTTGGATAATAGATCTGTGGAAAGAGTTGTTAAATATATAAAAAAATATAACCATCAGTGGTTTAACTGTAATATAGCAATATCTGATAACAACGAAAAACCAAAAAAATATTTTCCACTTCTTTATCCTAAATGGATTTTAAGCAATGGACTTGCTAACAATTGTTTTTGGGGATTTGTACAGCAAGAAAATACTATTTTTTCAAAGAAATTGTACGAAAAAGTTGATGGTATAAATTCAAGTTTTAGAATGGCAGGTGATTATGATTTATGGAAAAGATTTGCTAAATACGAAAAGCTTAATCCGGTAAATTTAGATTTTGCTTGTCACAGAAAAAGTGCAAATCAATTAACAAATTTAGACAATTACTATAAAGAAATTGGCAAATCACGTTGCTTATTTAACCTGCTTTATCCCATAAGAATAATAGTGAGTTTTTTTTACAATTTTTTTTTACCACGTGTTAAATGACAGAATTTATAGTTGTTTCTTTTGTATCATTTATTTCAATTATTTCATTAGGAAAAGTTATCAACTTCAATCAAAGATATGATTATTTTATTTCATCTATAATTTTGATATTTATTTCGTTTATTTGTTTATTACTAAACATAAATTTTTTACTAATATTTTTAAAAGTATTTTTAATAATTTTATTTTTTTACTCATTAATAAAAAAAAAAATAAAAATACAAAACTTTGACTACTTATTATTAGCTATTTTTGTATTCTTAATTTACTTTAATTATAATGATAGATTCGTAAAAACTGACATAATTTCCTCTTATGGTTATCTAACAAAAGTAATATTTTTAAATTCAAGTTTTCCTATTAATGATACAATCACCAATTTTAGAGGTTACAAAGTAGATCTATTACATTCCATATATTTTAATTACTTTTTGGCTGGATCCTCCACTTTTAGGGAAGATGTTGTTATCTTATCTCAGAATCTTTTTTTGGTTTTCTCTAGTATAATTATTTTAAAAATAAATGACCTCAAGGGGAATAAGAATATATTTAACTTAATAAAATTTTTACTCATAATTTATCTTTTAATTGGTATTTTTCTTCAAAATGGAAAAAATATATTTGCAGAAGATTTTATAATTTTTTTTATATTTGGTATTTCTATTTTTTTGATTGAAAATATAAAAAAAAAAAATCCTCAAATTTTAATATTTATTCTGTTAAGTTTTTTTTTAATTGGCCTTGGAAAAAAAGCAGCTATATTTTTAGTTCTTTTCCCATTGGCTATTACGATTTTTAATTCTAATAAACTAGTGCACAAATTATCATTATCTGCATCCTTAATATTAGCTTTAGTAATATCTTTGAATTTTAGTTTAAATTTTAAAATTCAAAATGAGGGAATACTTGAGGAAAGAAAGCTTTTTAGTATTAATTCTATTTCAAATTTTAAGGAACAATATGATCATGATGAAAGAATAACAATTAAATTAAAAGATTTTGGTATTTTATTTCAACCTAATTACTCATATCCTCAATATTACAAAAAGTTAAAAATGCGTTATTATTTTTATAAAGAGGAAAACGATATCTTCACAAAAAAAATAAAAGAAATGAATGAACAAATTTTCAAGATTGAGATATATAAAGCTTCATTATTACCAACTCTCAGATTTATTATTAACAAGCTGGATTTAACTTATAAATTTCCTCGTATATCTATCATTTTGTATTATTGGATTATTATCATTATTTTTCTGAGTGTTTATGTACATTTAAATTCTAATAAAATTTACAAGTTAAAATTTTATAATTTAAAATTTTTAATTTTATTTTTTATTTTAATTACCCTAAATGTTATATTGGTTTATGAAGACTTATTTAGACATAACGAAGCAATTTATTATGAAACAAATAAGTATTCATTTAAAAATTTTTTTTTCTTTAGAGACACATCTAGGTATCTAGGTTGGTCAATACTTTTTTCAATTTTGTTTATTATATATCTTGCAAAAAAAACAAATAAGGTAAATTTTTCAAATTTTTTAAATATATTGCTTTTTGTATTATTGATAATTTCGCCTGCAAGAAGTTTTGGATATCTAGTAAAACTAGATAATAATAAAAAAATTTTTGAAAATTTAGACAAACAGTATGAAATTTTTTCAGAAAAATTTCAAAAATCGTGTAATAAAGAAAATTATGTAGTACTATATGATAATGACCCAAAAAAGTTATCCTTTAATAGATTTTTTTATACTTTTTATGAAAATAAATATTTTCAGTTTGATACTTGGGAAGACACAAATAAAAAAAACATTAAAAATAATTTGAAAAATTTTCTTGAAAATGAAGATTATTCAAAAATAATTCAATGTTTAATACTTCCAAATTCCTCTAAGATCAATAATTTAGTTGAAAAATATAGTTTAGAAAAATTTAATGTCACTTCAAACAATCAAACTAAGTTAGATTATACCGTACATATACTTTTTAAATAATATTTTAATCAATGTTAAAGTTCACATATATTATTTAAGTATAAAACCTTAAAACTAACTCATAATTGAAAAATTGAATTTATTTTCAACATAACTTAATTGAGGTATTCCTTTTATTTTTGAACTAAATTTTTTTGATTTAAAATTTTTAATATATTTTTTTAAAAATCTTAAATAATCTTTATCAGAATAAAATTTTAAATTCTTATTTTTAATTACTCTATTTTTATAATAAATAATATATTTTGATAATCTTTTTTTCTTTTTAAAATTATTTTTAATATCGTCTTTAATTATAGTCTTGAGAGAGATTTTTTTTTCACCAAAAAATATTTTTTTATAATAAATCATTGAGTTGGGTAAAAAATATCCAATTGGCCAAAAATCTATTAAGAGTGTTTTATTTTGATTTATCATATTTACTATATTCCCACCACCTGCTTGAGAAATATGATATTTAGATAATGATTGAAAATATAAATCAAATAAATTCTTATCTAAATTAAACTTATCTGAAAAAAATAGATTCTTATGTTTTATTTTTATTTTATTAAAATCAAAATCTCCAGTTAACACAACCTGATAATTTTTTTTTAATAAATAATTAAAAGTTTTAAATAATTTATCCAGACTACATCCATTTCTAAGCTCTGTATAATTATCGTTACCCTCCTTAGACCTTAAATTAAAGCATATTGTATTATTTAATCTAATATTTTTGAGTTTATTTTCTACCAAATTTCTAATTTTATTATTTGGTTTCAATTTAAAATGATGTTTTCTATCAAACAACTCTGGATATGGTTCTCTAATAGACAAAATACCTTTAGTAAAACAATTTGTATTTTTCTTCATAAACTTATTTGTTTTTTTTTTAATAATTTCATCCGATATCTTCTCTAGATAATCACCATATATGTAGTTATTTTTTCCTATAATAATTGAAGTATATTGAAACAAAATTTTTTTAAAAAAATTATTGATCTTAAAAAAATTAACTAATTGATTATCACCTCTTAAGTCAAAGATTGGATACAAATTATATATTTTAATATTTTTATAATAGTCTTTTATATATTTGTTGTGATATCTATGTTTTTGAAACAAGTTTATTACTATCTTTTTACCACTCGTAATATAATTAAATATAAAAATTTTAGTGTTAAACGAGCCAAACCCAGATTCATAGAGCATAAAAATCGAGTTTTTTTTTTTAATTTTTTTTTTCAATAATATTATTTGAGGAAATAAATAAATTATATTTAATAGAAAAAGAAAAAACGAAATAAAATATTGATATGATATTTTTATTATTTTTAACATCACCAGTTAGTTAATAAATTTAAAAATAATTTTATCTGCGGTAAGATTTTGTGGTTTTTTTTGAATAATTTTTTTTTCAAAATCTAATATGTCTAAATAAAATGTTCTATCAACAGAATTGAATTTTCTTATTATTTCCTTTGGTTTACCTGATGGAAATTTTCTTTTAAAAAAAATGAAAGAAACTTTACCCCATTTGGATAAATTTTTAATTATTATACTTCCTTTAGACCCAAAAATTTCTAAGTTAAATTTATTCTTCCATGACAAATAACTTGCCTCTAAATAAATATTTGTTTTCATGTGACTTATTTGTAATTTTGCAAAGTCTGCTTTCTTATTTTCATAACAAATGTCATTCTTAAAAATAAGTTTAAATTTATCTGATTTTAATAGACACATTGACATGTCTAAAAGATGAGGAATTAGATCTGTTCTTACTCCTGTTCTTGTATCTTTCCAATTAGAAGATTTAATATTTTTTGATGTTCCATTTCCATAAAAAATTTTCAAATAATATATTTTACCCAAGGCTTTTTTATTTAAATATTTTTTACATAATTGAATACTTTCTTCATATCTATGATTATAACTTGTTTTTAAAATAAGTTTATTTGTTATTAATTTTTTTTCGATTTTTTTAAAAGATTTAATATTTTTTAAAATTAGAGGCTTATCAACTAAAATATTTTTTTTCATTTTAATTAATTGATTTATTGTTTTTTCTTGTTCATGATAGGGAACAGAAACTATTGCATTATCAAAAATATTTTCATCTACTTGATTTAAGTTTTTGTAGTTAACATTGGATACGTGAGGGTCTACAATTCCAACACATTTTTTTTTTAAAATTTTTTTTCTTTTTTTTCCCTGAATTCCGTAACCTACAAGTAAATATTTCATCAGATATTTATCAAATTTATCAACTTAGAGAAAATTTCTTCTTTTTTAATTGGTAGATTTCCATCAATTTCACATTCTATTGCTGCAGCAACAGAACCAATTATAGAACTTATGGCTAAGGATTTGGATGAGTATAATGAAAGAGCTGAATAAGCTAACAATGCATCACCTGCCCCAACTGGATCTGTAGGATCTTTTGTAAAACTATCTAGTACATAAAAATTCTCTTTTTTACTAAGATTTTTAGCTTTAGAGGATATGATACCTCTTTCACCCAATTTTAAAATTAAGTTTTTACATTTTGATATTTTAAAAATATCTGTTGCAAGGTTCTTCACATGGCTATCTTGATCAAATAGTGCAAACCTAGCTTCTTTTTCATTTGGTGTAATAAGATCAAAGTTTTTAAATTCTAAAATGTTACCCCATCTACTTGCAACTTGAGTATCAGCAACTGAAAACACGTTTCGGGGTATTGCTTTTTTTAAATTTGGAATTGTTTTTTTTGAAAATATACCATGACGAAAATCTGAAAATATTATTATTTCTGATTTTATTATTTTTATAAGATTACAAATCTTAGTTAATATCTCATCATTTATTGGAGAATTATCCACTGTATCTAATTTTAATAACCTATGATCTTTATTTAAGATAACTTTTTTGACAGTAGTTGGTCTGCTTATATCTTCAATTAAATTTGATTTTATTTTATATTTTTTCAATTGATTTTTAACAAATTTTGAAAATTTATCATTACCTACAATAGTTGTAAAAGTGACCTCCGCACCTGCCTCTTTTAAATGCTTGGCTACAACCCCTGCACCGCCTAGATAAGTCGATTGATCGGCAATAGCCAGACTTGGAGTCGGAGTTTTAGTTTGACCACCTATCAAAACCGTATCTTGATAAATATCTATTATAGTATCTCCTATTATATGAACTTTTATATCTTTAAAATTGTCTAAAGTTTTTTTCAATTTATTGATACCAATTTTTTCATTATCCAAAATTAATTTCAATTTATCTTTCGAAAGGTCTGGTTTTTTTTTATTTATAAATTTACTTGAGCTAAAAACTACATCTCCAGGAGAAAATATCATTTCGCCACCGTACTTTTTAATAGCTTGAAGCTCTTTTAAAGTCTTGGGGTTATCTCTATTAGAGTAATCATAACCCTTAACAAAAAAATTAGGTTTAATTTTATTAATAATATTTAAAGGTTCTTTATTATTATCTATAATAACATAATCTATAATTTCGTATGCTGCTACATTTATAGCTCTTAAATATGCTGGTACATATGGTCTGTAATTGTCTTTATTAACAAATTTATCATCTGTAATACTTACAACTAAAATGTCAGCTTTTGACTTTGCGTGAACAAAATGTCTTAAATGTCCAGGGTGAACTAAGTCAAAAACACCATGACATAATGCAACATTTTTTTTCTTTTTTTTTATTTTATTGAAATGTACTGCTGTGATTATTTTTTTTTTATATTTTAAATTAAATTTATCTATTTTCATATTAAGACATATATTTATACCAAGATTTAGTCGCTTTCTTGATACTTTTTTTATTCCACAAAGGTGCTTTTCTCCAGTAGTCAATGTTATTTAGTATTATTTTAATTCCCTTTTCAAATGGAATTTTTGGTGACCAGTTGAGATCTTTTTTTATTTTTTCAATATTTGCCAAAGTTTCAAAAGGCTCACCTTTTCTTAATGGTAAAAAGGTTATTTTTTTACTGAGTTTTTTTGCTAAATAGTTAATTGTAATACTTTTTCCAAATCCTAAATTATATATTTCATTTTTCTTATTACTAACAGCTGCCATATAAAAGGCATTAGCTACATCTGTTACAAAAATAAAGTCTCGTCTTTGTCTACCATTTCCAACGACAGTTAAAGGTTTTTTCATAATTTTTTGTTTTAAGAATGTTCCTATCACCGCTCCATATGCGCCCGAAGTTCTTGATCTTGTACCGTAAGCATTGAAAATTCTTATAGAAATATATGGTATTTTGTAAACTTTTTGCCAATGAATTACTAGCTGTTCTGCTTGATACTTGCTTATGGCGTAAGGATATTTTGTGTCAATTTTAAAATCCTCACGAGTTGGTGTTTTAGCTAAGCCATAACAAGAGGATGAAGCAGCATAAATAAATTTTTTAATTTTTAGTCTTTTTGAAAGTTCTAACATATTAACTGTTCCCAAAACGTTTTGATTTATATAATCAAATGGTTTTTCAATTGATGGAACAATTTCACCTTTACCTGCTAAATGAAAAATATATTTTGTATTAGCATAATTTTTATTATTAAAATCAATTTCTAATATATTTTTTTTTTGAAAAATAAAATTTTTATTTTTAATGTGATGTTTTATATTAAGTAAATTGCCACTATGTAAATTATCTATGACTATTACTTTAAATTTTTTTTTTATTAACAAGTCCACTAAATGACTGCCAATAAAACCACAACCACCTGTGACAATTGCTTTTTTAAGCACTCAAGTCCTTCTTTAAATGTTTTACATTATAAAAAATTGTATCATTAAATTTTTCTAAAGACTCTTGAGATGAAAAATAATCAATCATTTCTTTGATAGCATCTTGAATTGCAAATTTTGGTTCAAAATTTAGTTTTGATTTAATTTTATCAGAATTAATATGGTAGGATCTTATATCATCAGATTTACTATGCTCTATCGCTATCTTATCTTCAAATTTTAATTCATAGATATTTTTTACCATTTTAGCAATTTCATCTATTGAAAGATTTTGGTAACCAATATTGAAGGCTTCACCTTGAATTAAATTTTTATCTACATTTATAAATAATTCATATACTCGACACATATCTTTAATATTTAAGTTTGGTCTTAGTTGAGACCCACCAAATACATTTATTTTTTTTTTTGATACAGCGCTAAATGTTAGTATATTCACTGATAAATCAAGTCTCATTCTAGGTGCGAGACCACAAACTGTTGCTGGTCTTATAATTGCTCCACAAAAATTATCATCAAGATATTTTAATAAAATAGGCTCACATAAATATTTGTATTCATTATAATATGTTAATGGAACTTTCTCATGGTCTTCTTTGACCTCAGGTTTATCTGAAACTCCATAAACGGAACTTGTTGAACAATATATAAATCTTTTAACACCATTTTTTTTGCTTATTTTTACTAAAGGTTCAAAGCAATCTAAATTAGTTGATTTGCTTAAATCTTTGTCTAGCTCAAAACTTGCATCATTTGAAATACAAGCTAGATGAATTACACATTCAATTTTAGCTAAACTTTTTTCAAATTTTTTAATGTCTCTAATATCCCCATTAATAATTTTTAAATTTTTATGATTTGGTAGATAATTTGCATTAAAATAAAAACGGTCATAAACAGTAATGTTGAAATCTTGTTTTAGAAGAATTGGAACTAGATAAGACCCTACATAGCCTCCACCACCAGTGATTAATATATTTTTGTTCATGAAATTTTAAAATTTGAAGAAGTAGCATCGTCTAAAAACATTTTAACAGTATCTTTAGAGTAACTTTCCAAATTTTTTCCAATTAGGTCAAACTTATTAAATTTCCCATGTTCTATTGTAATTATATGACAGTTTGATCTGTCGGCTTGAAAGATATTATATGTTTCTCTAAAACTGGCCCATAAAATTTTTACATTATTTAAATGTTTAGTAATATCAACTATCTCTCTAATTATCTTTTCGGGATCGACACCCGCATCGGCTATTCTACCAGCAAATACAGATAAAATTATCTGGCATTTGCCATTAATAATATCAAGTATTTCCATCACTTGTTCTTTGGTGAAAATTGCTGTGATATTTAGATTTATATTTTCAATAATTAAATTTTCTATAGATTTTTTTGTACTGACACCTTTTGAATTTATAATAGGAACTTTTACAAAAACATTTTTGCCCCAAGAGGCAATTTTCTTTCCTTGTTCTACTATTTCGCTATCTTCGTCTCCAAATACCTCAAATGACACAGGTTTATTTGAAATATTAGATAATATTTTCTTAGAATATTTTTCATAATCATTCACTCCAGATTTTGCCATTAAAGATGGATTGGTAGTGAACCCTTTTACTAAATTATTATTATTTAGTTTAATTATATTTTCTAAATCAGCACCATCAGCATAAATTTGAACGTTAAGTTTTTTTAAAATTTCAGACATGCTTATTTATTTATAATATACTTACATGCTTGCAAGAAACTTTTGACAGTAGTTGTGGCATTAATTGTTATTTCGTTCATTTTTCTATCTATCATAACACCATTTGAACCTGCATTTTTAGCTGCCATCATGTCTGAATCTCTATCTCCTATAAAAAATGATTTTGATAAGTCAATTTTATACTTTTCTTTTAGATCTAGTATCATGCCTGGACCAGGCTTGTAATTAAATGGGTCAGTTTGTTTAGTTCCAAAACAACAAATATAATCTTCTAAATTTAAATCTCTTTTAATTTTTTCATTAATTTTAATAACCTCTTTTTTTGAATATCCATTTGTAATCACATCAGGTTGATTAGTGACCATAAAAATTTTGTATTTTTTTTTTAATAAACTTATACCTTTAAGTGTATCCTGATAGTATTCAAGTTTTTCTATTTTATCTATTGCTATACTTTTATTATTTTTTATAATTGGCTTAATAAGTGTTCCATCTCTGTCTAAAAATACACTTTCTAAGACATTGGCATCTACCATTTTGTTTTATTAACTTGTATTTTTGGATGCGATACAAGCATATGCCAAACAAAAGGTTGCATACTTTCAGTAATTGGAGTGATTAATTTCTGGTCTATGATTCTTATAAAATGAAGATTGTCAGCATAAGAATATGTGTCACCATTACTTTTACCAACAACACCGATAATTTTAATTTTCTTTTTCTTTGAGTACATTACAGCTTTGGAAATATTATGACTTACTTTTTTTTTTAAATTTCCACCCCCAACAGAAAAAATGAGAACTAAATCTTTGTTGTTTGCTTGATTCCACTTTAGCCAGTCCTCAAAGACATTTTCCCAACCTTCGTCATTTACTCTTGCAGTAAATTCAGAAATATTATCAGTTATAGTCATAGCATTAATATTACATAATTTTCTAAAATCATTTACTGCATGACTAGCATTTCCAGCGCTTCCACCAAGGCCAATGATAAACAATCTGCCTTTATTTTTTTTTAGTTTTACAAATAAATTGACTGTTTTTTCGAATTCTTTTTCATTAATATTTTCTATTGCAATTTTATATTGATCAATAAAATTTTTAAAAAAACTCATAATCAAATCTTAGTATATCAAAGCTGAATTAATATCAAATTTAATTTCAGGAAAATTATAGGCATTGAGTACACTATTAATTTCAATTTTAAAATAATCACTCTCAGGTAATTCAATAGTTAAATTAAAATTCCCTTTTTTAGAAACTGTCCTAAAAATTTTTTCACCAAATTGGTTTTCTAATTCTAATAACAAACTTCCTTTATATAATTTTCCATTTATAGATAAATAATTTCCATTGCTAAACAACTTTTCTGTTTCTATCGTTTTAAATTCTTGTCCACATATACTAACATATTTTGGTTTTAAGTTTATATCCTTATTAAACTTACCAGAACACATATCAAAACTATTTACTCTTTTATTAATTCTTATTTTATCATTTTTCAAAATAAGGTTTTCTTTAAAATGATCAACTACTTTAAGATTATTAATTATATCAATACCATTTTTGTTAAAAGGACCGATTTTAAATAAATCTTTTAAATAATATAATAAATTAATTTCTGGAAATAAATATTTTTGATTAGCATCAACCAACTCAATTAAGAAAGGTAGATTATTAGTATCTATAGAATAAACTTCTTCAATATTTAAATTTTGGATTTTTGAAATTTCAATATTTTGAAATATGGGCGTGTCACCTTTGCAATTTTTAATTTTAAAAAAACAATCAGATAAATAAGGTATTAAATATATAACATTTTCAGAGTTTTTATTAATCTGAAAATTTTTACTATTACTATAATTTACTAGGTATTTATCGACAGATATTTCTGAGGAATAATTCATATTAATCATGGAACTAACAGCTCTATTGTTTTTATTATTTACTTTAATTGCAATTAATGGGCTTGATTTAAGTAGATCTAAACTTTTTAAAGCAACGAATTCTTTTCCATCTTCAAATTTTCTTTCAATTTTAATAACATTCCTTGGAGAAGATCTTAATTTTTCCAGGTAATTTTTGGTCATAAAATATTGGAAGATAAAAAAAACCAATATGATAATTATTAGAAATAGAATAATATATAAAAAATTATTTTTATTTTGCATTTAAAAAAAAGTTAGAGCAATTTTGAATTAAATAAAATAAAGACCAAAGTGATAAAATTTCCAAGTGAAAATAATGTCTGACATAAAAATAAATTGTCGAGGATGATAATAAATAAAAAATATATAATATTAACAGAAAGTACAGTTTGTTATTACTAAACAAACCTTTCAATAAAATTAAAGAGAAAATAAATAAAAATGAACCAAATCCAATAAAATTTTCAAATAGAAAATTTTTAATTAAATATATATTTTTTATATTTCCCTCAAAAATTATTGGTTGACTTGAATAGATATAAGATAAATTTAGTATCTCATTCAAAGCAAAGACAATTTTGGTAAAAGCATCAAAAGGAAATGTGATAATATATTTTAAATAAAATAATAGATAATGAGTATTTATTTTATCAAGATAGTATTCTACTAATGGTTGTTCACTAATATTTGAAATGACATAGTCATTAGTTTGACCTAACATAAGATCAAAATTTCCCATCAAGCCGGTCAATAATACAATTGGCATACTGCTTACAAGAGTTCCTCTCGCCGGGATGATAAGAAAAATAAATATAATTATAAATGAATAAGTTAAAATTTTTTTTAATGGTCTTTCATAAAATATAAAAGCAGAAATAAAAAATGGAATGACATAAATTAAAAAATCATTTCTAATTGTTAAACTAAAACCAATAATAATTGCAATTAAATAAAATTTAATATTTCCTTTTCTGTTATCTGAGGATTTAAATATTAAAATAAATAAAATTGATAATAATAAAAATAAAATTACTTTAAAATAGTCTCTCTCTATAGATGGTATCAAATTATACAGATGAATTTCAGAAGAAATAAATATCAATGCACAGAAATTTGACAGTAACCTATTAAGAGTAAATCTCAAAATTCTATAAGTTAATAAAAAAGTTATTCCTAAAAGAAAACCATAAACCATAGAAATCCGTTCGATAAATATAGATACAGTTTGAACAAACCCATAAATTGTTCGAGGATAAAATAAATTTAAAGACTCAGTTTTATGAACGACGTTAAAGTAGTATAAGCCAAATAAAAAGGTTAAAATAAAAAGTATTAATGAAGGTAATTTAATTTTTTTTAATTTAGACCTAGATATATTTATAAAAGTTTTTATTTGAGATTCAGTTATTTTAAAATAATAATAAACTAATAATATGGTTAAAATGATAAAATCAACAATAACAGTAGCTTGATTTAAGGTTAATTCAAAATGCAATGCGCTTTTGATTATTTTTGGTAATATAAAAAATAATCCAGCTGCTAAAAATACAAACAAAATTAAAAATATCTTTATTTTTAAATTAAAAACATTTTTAAAATTCATCCAGAAAAATTTAAATTGTAAAAACTAAAGTTTAACGGTTTTTCTAAAATTTCTAGTAATTCAAAATTCAAAAAAAGTGAAACTAAAAAAATTATTACAATAAATATTAAGATCATCATTAGAGATTTTTCTTTGTATAAGTATTCTACATTCTGCACAATAGAATTAGGTTTTAAACTTAAGTTAAAATAAAATACAAATAAAATAATTAGAGATATTATAAAAAATATAAATTCAATCTTATATTTTATCATAAAAATAGTAATCATGCTTATTGCAATCATTGAAAAGAAATAAATCAACATCATAAGATTTTGCTTAGAATAATTTTCAAATGATTTTCTATATTTTATCAATATTGACTTATTTATTGAATTATATTCTGCTAACCTTTTGCAAGTCATTAGAAATGCACCTGCACTCCAATAAAATATTATCAAAGAAGAGGGTAAAATTTCACCAACTTCAAACATGAAATAGCCTAAAAGTAACCTTATTGGGTTATTTATAGACTCAGATATTACATCAAGGAAGGCGACATCTTTTGTTCTAAATGGTTCAACATTATATAAAATTCCCATGATTAAGAAAAATACTATCGTATAAAAAAAATATGGATTAATTAAATATGATAAAAATATTACACTTAAAGTAGTCACTCCATATAATGTAAAGACAACTTTTTTTTTTACTTTATTAGTTACAGATGGTCGATTTTTTTTCTTTGGATTGTATAGATCATATTTACGGTCTAACCACTCATTTATGATATAATTGCTAGAAGCTGCAAATTGAACACAAAATAAACCTAGGACTATATTCATTAAATTCGCCTCATAACCCAAAGCAATAGCTAAAATTATTCCTGGAATAACAAAAAGTTGCTTAATTATATGATCAAACCTAAATAGTGAGAGATAGTTGTTTATATGGCTGGGAATCATGAGAAAGAAAAATTGAAAATTTTTTTAACTTTAGAAACATTAATAGGTTGTTTCAGAGGAAAGACTTTTCCTAAATTTGGTTTGACTAGCTTATTGAATTTATTTTTATTAATACAGCTTAGAAGATAGACTCGGTCTAAATAAGAATATGGTTTGCTTCCTAAATTATATATTCCATAATCTTCATCGCAATTGATTAGTTTTACCATAAAATTATTTAATTCATTTAACTTAACAAATGATCTGACCACATTACTAAAAATATTTAATTTGCGATTTTTTCTTATTTCATAAATAAATTTGTCAATTAGGGAATTTTTTTTTATATTGCCGTTAGAGTGGACAATCGGTAGCCTTAATATAAAATAATTATTGGTATATTTCTTTATAAAATTTTCAGAGTTTAATTTTTGCTTACCATAAAAATTTAAAGGTTTCACTGAGTCTGTTTCTGTATTTTTTTTATAATCTCCATCATATATCTTATCAGTTGACAAAAAAATTAATTTTGTTCTTTTAGTGATACTTTTAACTATATTTTGTGTGACTAAAAAATTATTTCTATAACTTCTTTTTTTATCTAATTCATTAAGTTTTGGATTTGTCATGGCAGCAAAATGAAAGATCACATCAGGTTTCATTTTTTTTATTAATTTTTGGGTTTCAATTAAATTAGATAAATCTATTTTTACTGTTTTGTTTAAATTAATTTTTGTTGAATTATAAGTACCATAAGTATTAAAACTATTTTCAATTTTTTTAAAAAAACTTTTTCCTATAAAGCCACTTACTCCTGTAATAATTATCTTTTTTTTCATATGTTTTCGAAATTTATTCTTCGCATTTTATAAAGATCTGTTTTTAAAAATTTATCTAAATCTTTTAAAAATTTTTCATCATCCCATGGATCAAAATTTACACTTATAGTCCTTCCACTTAGTTTTGAACCTTTTTTAGTTAATAAAAATAATATACATTTGTATACTTTTTCCATTGCCTTATTATTTTTTTTTGTATCAAATTTTTTTTTTAAAAAATTTAAATATTTAGTTCCTGTCAGCTTCTTATTAGAAAAAATTTTTTTATGAATATTTGTAGATATAAATCCTGGGGCAATACAAAAAACATTTAGATCTTTAAATTCAGATGCAATACATTCTGTGAACCTAACCACTGCGGTTTTAGAAATTGCATAAGAGCTGAAATTATCAAACTTATCAAAAGCACCTCCACCAGAAAAATTAAATATTGATTTTTTTTTTGACAAAAGAATCATGTCTAAAAAAAATTTTGACGTGAAAAAAACACTCAAAAAATTATTTTTTATAGACGCTATCCATTCCTCAGAGTTACATTTTTTTATATTTCCTATAGATCCAATATCTGCAGCACAATTAATCATAATATCAATTTTTTTTGTATATTTTGATATTTTATTCCGAAGTTGAATGACTTCCTTTTTTTTTGAAACATCGCACTTGAAAATTTTTAAATTTTTAAATTTATTTTTTTTCTTAATTTCTCTGATATTTTTAGTATTTCTCGAACAACAGAATACCTGGTCATTTTCATTTAATACTGAAAATTTGTGTGATAAATATTTTCCAATTCCTGAATTAGACCCTATTATTAAAATTGAATTAAAGTTTTTAGATTTCATTTTAATTTTTTATGATTATTTTTTTATTATGATTATTATAAAAAACAATATAATAAATCGATATTATCTTATGAAAGGTTCAATAAAAAAAGCAATTATACTTGCTGGTGGAAAAGGTAAAAGATTTAGACCAATATCATATGTAATACCAAAACCACTAATTCCTCTTAAAGATAAAAATCCAGTTATTTTTCATATTATAAATAAACTTTATAATGCTGGTATAAGAGATTTTTATTTTTCTACAGGATATATGGGTGAGTATGTTGAAAGTTTTATTAAAGAAAAATTTAAAAATAAAATTAAGATGACTTTTATTAAAGAAAAAAAAATTTTGGGAACAGCTGGCCCATTAAAACTTTTTGGTAAATATTTTAATAAAAACGAAAAAGTTATTATAACAAATGCTGATATAGTTACTGGTTTAAACTTTAAAAAATTTATAAAATTTAGTCTCACCAAAAATTGTAAAATAGTGTTATCAACCTATATAAGTGAATCATATTCTAAATACGGGATAGTAAACTCTAATAAGAGCAATGTTATGAATATTTTAGAAAAACCGAAAATAAAAAATAAAATTAATGCTGGTATTTACGTAATAAATACCTCGGTGATTAAAGAAATACCAAAAAATAGTTTTTTTACTATGGTTGATTTAATAAATAAAGTCCTAAAAAAAAAACAAAAAGTGTTTTCTTACGAATTTAATGAAATATGGAAAAGTGTAGAATCACTTGAAGATATTTAAGGTCAGAAATTGAAAAATAAGTTAAAATCAATTTTAATAGGTAGTGTTAAGTTATCAGATGCAGCTATTTTAACACTAAAAAAAAATACAAACTTAATTCTTATAATAACAAAAAAAAATGATGGTTATAATAGTGACTTTTTAGATATAAAAAAAAAATATAAAAATATCGAAGTAATAGCAACTAAAAATATTAATAGTTCTAAGATAAAAAATAAAATTAAGAAGTTAAACCCAGATATTGGTTTTTGCGTGGGGTGGAATCAAATCATAAATAAGAAAATTTTTGAAATTCCAAAGAAAGGGTTAATAGGGCATCATCCTACACTCCTACCATTTAATAGAGGCAAACATCCAATTGTTTGGGCAATTTTTTTAGGATTAAAAGAAACTGGTTCAACCTTTTTCAAAATCGATAAAGGAATTGACAGTGGAAATATAATTAACCAAAAAAAAATATTATTAAAAAAAAATGAAGATGCTGGCTCATTATATCGAAAAATCGAAAATATTATAAGTATCCAAATAAAAGAAATAATATATCAAGTAAAAGAAAATAGTTTAAAGTTTAAAAAAAAAAAATTATTTAAAGGTAATTATTGGAGAAAAAGAGATGATTTAGATAGTAAAATTGATTTCAGAATGAATTCATATTCCATAAATAAAATGATTAGATCTTTAACTCACCCATATGTAGGCGCACACATACTCATAAAAAACAAGAAATATCACATTTTTAAATCTAAAATTATAAATGCAAAGAAAAATCTCAATAATATTGAACCAGGCAAAGTTATAAAACAGGACAAAAAATCTTTAACTGTTAAAACTTATGATGGTATTATTAAATTATTCAGTACAAATTTAAGAAAAAAAATAAAATATCAAAAATGATAAATATTAATAACTTATTAATTGTAGCACCACATATAGATGATGAGACATTAGGATGTGGAGGAACAATTTTAAAACTTAAAAAAAAAAATAAAAAGATATCAATGATACTGGTATCGGAAGCAAATGGCTATACTGAAGATAAAAAAATTTTAAAAAAAAAAGAGAGGCAAGTTCAACAAGTGAAAAAATTTTACAGGTTTGATAACTTTATTAGATTTGGTTACCCATCATCTCAAATTTACAAAATAGATGAAAAAGAACTAATTAATAAATTTGATAGAGCAATTAAAAAAATAAAACCTGATACTATTATAATGCCCTTTGTAAATGATGTTCATAGTGATCATAGAATAATATCTAAAGTTCTTCAATCGTGTATTAAAATTTTTAGAAAAAAATATATTAAGACAGTTTTATTTTGTGAGATAATCTCTGAAACAGACCACTCTATATTATCTTGTATAAATGGTAATTTTAACCCAAATCTTTTTATAAATATAACTAGTGAATTTAAAAAAAAAATTGAAATATTTAAAAACTTTACAACTGAAAATGGGAAACATCCATTTCCAAGATCAGTAGACTCATTAACATCACTTTCAAAATATAGAGGTTCGCAGTGTGGGCATACTTACGCTGAAGGTTTCATGATTTCTAGAATAATAAGTTGAAAATTTTTATTTTTATTTTCCATAAAGACAGATTTAATTATTTGAGTAATTTATTAGCCTCAGTTGAAAAAAATCTTAAATTACCAAAAAATTACTACGAAATTATTATTCATGATGCATCAAAAAAAAATAAAGTCCGAAATAAATTAAAAAAAATTAATAAAAAATATAAAATTATTCTAGAAGGCCAAGATCAAGACAATATTCACAAAAGTCTTGGGGGATTATACAATTCAATGAATAATGCATTAAAATATTCCATAAATAAAAATGCAAATTTAATGATGTTCTTGCAGGATGATATGCAATTTACAAGTGAAGTGGATTTAAAAGTTTTAAGTCATATAAGTGATATATTTGAAAAGACAAGTGCAACATACATTAATAATACTTTTATCAGATTGAACAAATACAAAACATTTAATAAATTTGTTATTTCTGAATGTAAATCTTTTTATTACAATTTCGACAATTCTTACAATGACACAGGTATTTTTAATGTTGATGTTTTAAAAAGAATAAACTTTACATTTCAATATTCTGAAAATGAAAATGAATTATTTTTCAAAAGTAAAAGTTCTAATTCTGTTAATTTAAAAAATCCCTTTGTTTCCTACCTACCATGGCCAGTAACATCAAGGAGAAGCAAATTTGATAAATATTTTATAACAAGGCTGATAAAAAATGTTTTAGTCTGGATCAATGGAAAAGGTATTGGGGCTGGAGTCAATAAAATAGAGTTAAAAAATTCATCTAAATTTTTAAACAGAGACATAGCAATATTGCCTGTTGCAGAAAATTTTTTAAAAACGAAGAAAAAATTGCTATTACCTTGGTCCTACGAACCCTATTTTGATATAAAAAAAATAACAACTTTTAAAAATTTTATTAAATTTGATTGGATTTTTAACGGAGGAAGCGGTTATATAAATGAGCTTGAGAATACCGCAAAAGAAATACTTGAAAAAAAAGAGTTTAAAATAGAGGATTAGACATATAATTTTAAAAAAATACTATTTAATGTACTTTCTTATTGAATTTCCTTTTACCAAATAGTTTTGATTGCAAATTTTAATTACTGGTAGATCCACTAAATCATCTGTAAAAAAAACAGACCTATACTGATTTAAATTTGGAAATTCTTTTAAAATTTTTTTTTTTTTTAAAAAGACCTTTACAGTTTGGCCCAATAAATTTAAATGAATTGTATCCAATTTTAGTTTTAGTTGAAATTACTTTTCTTATTCCAATCTTATAAGCAAATTTTTCTACATAAAAGTCTGGACTAGCTGTAGCAATGCATATTAAATATCCCTTTTTTTTATAATAAAAAATCTTATTAAGCACTTTTTTATTAATTTTAATTTTTAATAAATTTGAAAAAGAATTTAAAAATTTTGTAATTTTGTTTTTTTTATTGTTTAAAAAAAAGATTTTTATCAGATCTTGTTTTAGTTTTTTTTTATATACGTCTTTTTTATTAAATAAGTATAAAAAAATTACTTTTAATATTAAATGAGTTTTAAGTATACTTGAAATTTTATTTTGTATTAACCATTTGAATAAAAACAACTTAAAGCTATCAATTGTCAGTAAAGTATTATCTAAGTCAACGAAGCAAACTTTCATAATAAATTTACATTAAAATTATCGCTACAATAAATGATTACTGACAATACTTTGTTCATAATTTTTATTATAATCAATTAAGTCGAATTATTTACTAAAAAAAAATTTTATATTTATAAATCACTTAATTTTTGCAAAGAATAAATTGAAAATGATCTATTAAATTTAACATCATTATAAAAATAATTCAAATAATACATACTTTCGACATTCAAATTTGTATTTTGATTATGATAATAAATAAGAATATCTGGATTATTAATTTTAGAGTTTATTCCACTCTCATTCATCCATATTATTTTTGAATTATATTCATTAATTTTATTATGATTTTTTTCTTTTAAAAAATTGTTAATCTTATTTGTATTTAAACAGCTATATATAATTTCTGTATTACATTTTATTGAAATTTTTTTATTTGTAGTTTTTTTATAAATTTGAATTATATTTTTTAATTCAAAATCAAACTTTTGATATTTCTCTGATCTTTCGTTTAATTTAATAAAATAATCAATAGGATAAAATAATAATAATAAAAAACCTAAATAATATATTTTTCTACCTATTATATTTTTGAATAAGATAAGGAAACCGATTAAAGTAATTATCGGAAATAAATATCTAAATTGAAAACCATAATTATAAAAATTATTTAGTCCAAATAAATGACTCCAAAAAAAAATTAAATTAATTGATATAATCATTAAAGATATCAAATATGCAAATCGTGTAAAATTAACCAGATTTTTATTTTTACTAATTAATAAAAATGAAAAAAGTAAAAGTATGAATAAATAAAGATATGAATTAAAGTATTGATTTAAGTTTAAATTATCAGAAATTATATCTGAATTATAACCCAGAATTTCTGGACTATTAATTATTCTTTTTAAACTTGAGCCCCAATGCGATACTAATAAATTGGTAGATATTAAAAATCCAATAATTACAAAATTGATAATAAGAAGAAAATTATAGTTATAATATTTTTGAAATATATATGTAATTAATAGGCTTAAAAAAAATATGATAAAATAAATAAATAATAGCTTGAAAAGATCATATGGAACATAACCAATAACAAAAGTAACCACATTAATTAGAGCAAACGGCCAAAAAAAAGTCATTAAAAAATTAAAATTAACAGATATTTTTTTTTCTAGTAATTTAGCCTCTTCTATTTTTTGGTAATAAATAAATATAAAAAAAAGTAAAAAAATAATTGTATTAAGGGCAGCAAAATAAAACACACCAATATTAAATCCTAAAATTATAAAAGATATTAAGATTATGATCTTATTTTTAATTTTATCTTCAAAATATAAAATAATACTTGAAGTACTTATTATAAATAGTATCATGCATGTATAATATGGAAAAGTTACAGTTTGTGTATTGAGAAAAATTGGACAGCAAAATATAAAAACTGATAATAAGAAAATATTAAAATTTTTTAAATAATTCGAATAATTTTTTAAGATAGATATCCATAAAGCAACAAAAAATAAAAATAAATATTCTAACTTCTTTAGTTTTTTATAAAATTCTAATATTTCAAATTGGTGGTTTATTTTATCTATGTTTATAAAATTCGAACTTATCATATGAAAAAAATCACCTGGTGTGTGCAAAAAATAAATAGAGTTATTTATATTTTTAATAAAATTTATATTCAAAACCTCATTTAAATTTAAGAATTTATAATTTAATCCAAGTGAATAAATTGCAGTAATATTCTCAGAAGGTATTAAATTGATATTGTCGCTTATTATGAGGTAATTAAATGTGTTAATTAACAGAAATGGAAATAAAAAAATCGTAAATGTTAAAAAAATATTAGCAATTTTTTTCATAATTTATAATATAAAAATATTTTACTCAAAACTCTAATTGTTTAGACTGGAGTTATAAAATAAATTATCAATTATCTTTATAATCACTTAAAATTTTTTTCAGTGCATAAATCAAGCCAATTGAGCTATTAGTACTGGTCAGCTGCACGCATTACTGCGCTTCCACATCCAGCCTATCA
>MDTG01013455.1_pt1 | contig 56452 bp, 71 predicted proteins | sample 811421 | NCBI WGS metagenome assembly MDTG01 (sample SAMN05326645, study PRJNA326480) | marine metagenome | isolation source: seawater | place: Pacific Ocean: South East | collected 2011
AGATGCATTACTTACTCAATACCAACCAACTCATGTGCTTATAGAGCTTGGTGCAAACGACGGTCTTCGCGGCTTTCCGGTAAACAAAATGCAGGCTAACTTAACTGAACTTATACAAAAAAGCCAAGCAGCTAACGCCATGACCGCACTGATGGAAATTTACATTCCACCTAATTATGGTCCCCGCTACAGTAAAATGTTTACAGATAGTTTTAGCCAAATCAGCGAAGAAACTAATACGCACTTACTAAACTTTTTTATGCTCAATATCGCCGATAAACCAGAGCTAATGCAAAACGATGGGCTACACCCTAACAAAAAAGCCCAGCCGTTGATACGAGATGAGATGTACGACTCGATCAAAACTTGGTTAAATAAAGACTAGCTTAAATAACCAAACTTAAGTGAGCTTTTTAGCTCACTTGCCTAATAAACACTCAAACAAACAATCGCTTATTGATTTTTAAAAAAATACACGTACTATTGCACTCAACGTCGGTATGTAGCGCAGCCTGGTAGCGCACTGTCATGGGGTGTCAGGGGTCGGAGGTTCAAATCCTCTCACACCGACCAATTAATTCAATAACTTACGCTGTTTTTAACCCCGTCAAATAAAAGTGCGTACCCTTTCCGTACCCTTTCCGTACCCTTATACAGTAGTCAGGAAATCTTAATTTCAGCAGCTGGAACACGAACCCATTCAACATGGTTCTCTTTGTAAATCTTTGTCGATTTTGCATCTGAGTGAGCGGCCCTTGATTGTGGATCTACGCCAGCCTTATCAAACAGGTGAATAGATAGCGCCCGAATTTCATGAAAGGTGGGGCGAGACGCTTTGGGCATATTGGCACAAATACCCAGCGAATCACGTAAATCACTAAAGCCCCGGCTAATGTATTTGCTTGAGACTTGGAACGGGTGATCGCAACCTTCGCCAATTTGCGTGACATATCGGCCAACACGATGAACTACGTAAGGACAAGCCAGTTTCCTGCTGTCATCAATTACGCGCTGCAACTCTTCGGTAACCGGTATCTCAACCCTTGAGGCTTCTTTTTCTTTTACTTTCTGTCGATGGATCCGCAAATACCCATTCTTTATATCTCGGTACTTTATGCGGCTCACTTCAAGTGTTGCGTGAGTTGTTTGCAGAGCTAACCGCATTGCAATATATAGCCAGTGCAGATCAGGGTCGGCTTTTGCAGCATCCAATATGCGCTTAAAATCCTCAAGTTTTAGGCGCTGGCGCTCTTTGCTTTCTTTGGGTTTGGTCTTTTTACGGTCGGCAAAATTTTCTGTCATGGCCGATTCGTCAATAAGGTAATTAAACACCTTGCGCAAAAAGCTGATTTTTCGGTTGTAAACGTTATTGCTTTTACCATCTGCAGCAACAGCTAGGTAATCATTAACCGTTTCAAGGGATATTGATTTGCTCAATACTCGGCCAAAGTTATCAACCAGCAATTCACAGTCGGAGTTAAATTGCCGCCAGGCATCAACACCAAGGTTTTCTTCACTCTTTACGCGCTTAATGATAATCGGGATCCAGTAGGATAGCGGCTTGTTGTATTTATCTGCTTTGTAATGCGATAGCGCGTGATCTCCGCGCTGTTCGATATTAAATAGAAGTGTGGCTTGAATGGCGTCAAGTCTGGACGTTCCAGCAGGAAAATAAAAATCCTTCCCTGTTGGGTATCGGTATCTAAAACGCTCAACTCCTCGCACCTTTTTAGTGGTCAGGCCGGTGGGTAAATCCTTATTTGCAGGCATTCTCCGTTTTGGTGCCATATCATGCCGCCTTTGCTCGCATCATTTCCAATAGCGTCATAGTATTAGATTTCTGCGTTTCTTCCATAAATAAGCGATACTGGCCAGCTGGCGTTGTTTCTACATGATGAACGCCTTTGAGTTTCTTGCCAGCCTTGATCCAGTTTCTAACCGTCTTACTGGTTACGCTTCCACCCCAAACGGTTTCAGCGTATTCAGTTGCTGTTAAAGCTATCATCACTCACCACCCCGTAAAAGTAATTGTGAAAAATGAAAGCAGCCACAAAATTAACTCAATTGCCGCCCATCCTATGAATCCAATTACCGAAAACAATAGAAAGAAGTCAAATTTAGTTTCAGGGAAAATCTTTCCTATTGGCCCCATTACTCACCCCCGTTTAGCTGTTGGCGTAGTTCTTCTAACTATTGTTTTTACTGCTTTTCTATTCCCGTGATTCGCATGGAATCCATACATAGACTCGGCATTCCTTCTTGATTCAATTGCTTTTGATTTATCATCAAAAGACCCAAGGTGTATATGCCTTCCTTCGTGCTTTATATAGGCAACCCACTTACATACTGATTTATGCCAATGAACACCTGTTACACCACTTTTATTATCATTTCTAACCCCGGTATTTTTGTTATTTTCCGACTTTGAGCACAGCCTCAGGTTCTCCCATCTATTATCGGTTCTAACCCCGTTTATGTGGTCAACATCTTTATTGGGCCAAACTCCCGTCGTAAGCAAAAACGCCAGTCTGTGTAATGGAATTTTCTTACCTCTAATTTGAATTTTAAGATACCCATGCGCATCTGGCTTTAGCTTTACCTCTCCAGCTTTAACGTTCCCCATCCTTGATGCCCTATAAAACTTACCAGTATTTTTGCTATATGAAATAAACCTGCTGACATACTCAAAATTAAGAATCTGCCCATTTTCGGATGGTCCAAACCAGTCTTCCATAACCCCTCCTAACAGCAATGAAACGTTGAAGTATGGCTTGGCGGTTTAAATGCCAGCGCCGCATTCCAGTTAGCCGGGTTTGGCTCTGGTTTGATTTTTTTACGGCCGGCTTTAGTTGGCTCGCCAATAGCTACCACTTTAACTTTTCTACCTGGTAGCGGGGTTTCCTCAGTTTTATAGCGCTGAGAGTTTCGCAGTCTCAATAGAACACCACTGGCATAACGTGGATCAAACCCCATGGCCTTTGATAGATCGCCAGCTGTCCACCAACCACCGCGTCTAAGCATTAGCATTGCTGCTTGATAGTTTTTATTAACGGTTGCCATTATGCTGACTCCTTCATGTACATAGGTAATCGACCATCTGTAAACACAAACAGCCAATAGATATTGTAGCGATTTACTACTTGCGCCTCTGGTGGGTAATACTCAACAGCAACCGCTTCTTTACCAAAGATGGCGTTTTTAATCCGCTGCATTTCGGCCCAGTGATTCGGAAAGCATGCGTCATCATGACGTTGAACCATGGCTTTAATGGCTGGTAGCCCATCTGTCATTTGCGCATTATCGTCAATCATTACGGTGTAATGGTTGTTTGAGTAGGCGCGTGTCATCCAGGATGGCGGGTTATCCTGAGATTCAAGTGGAATTTTACTGAATGAATTGAACGGTTTTTTTAGCAGTTTTTTTGCTATTTTTAAGCGTTCTTTAGATTGAACTCTCATGCCGCACCCTCTACAGGTGGAGCCAGCACTTCACGAGCACCGTTATAGCCAGGCTTGCTTACAACACCGTCATACTCCATTTTCTCGATGATGTGAGCGGCGCGGTTGTAGCCTATACGGAATTTACGCTGAATGGCTGATACTGAGGCGCGGCGCGTTTCGGTGACAAAAGCCCTAGCTTCTGTATATAAAACATCGAAACCTTGCTCATCAAAGAATGGGTTGCTTTCCTGTTCGCTGTCATCGGTTCGCGCGGTAATGACGGATTCATCATCCAACTTCAATTCCAGCTTAATGTAATCAGTGAACTGCGCCAGCAAACTAACACCCAGCACTACATCAGCATCGAACTTCGCGGCCACCTGGTCTTTTGGAATATCAGCGTTTTCTTCAATCACTCGGTCAGTGAATTTAATTCGCTTTAGTGAGCCGTCATTGTCGAATACAGCGTAAAATGATTCGTCGTACTCAATAGAAACTTTCTGAACCAGCTTGCCAGCGTCAAGGTGCTGCTGGATTTCTTCGCTATAAAGCGCAGTGTTTTTGGCTTTGATGGTGCTGCCGGTATCATCCGTAGCTTTTAATTCGGCCTCTTCCAACAATTCAACCTTGGCCGGAGTGGAATCGGTTAGCCAGCGTGTTAATTCCATGCTTGTATTGTGGCGGACCATGGGAACCACTGGCAGGCTGCCAAGTGTTTTGCGAAGCATGGCAAGGAATGCTTCAGCGGCCGAATCACTGGCCGCATTTACGATTACCAGGTTGCTTTCAGGAATGATGGTGCCATAAGTGTAGGAGTGGTCAGTAAACGCCTGCGGTAGTAGGCGAGTAATGATTTCCTGTCGCAAATCAGATTGCGCTTTTTTGCCTACTGGCGATCCGGTTTCAGCTTCAATGGCTTCAACCTTTTCACTGAGCTCGCGATTAATTACGCGAGAAGGTAGTAGGCGTTCTTCTTTTTTCAGTGCAACAGTGTAAAAACCGTTAGCCACATGACACAGAGCTTGGCCCTGGGGAACCGGTGAAGCCCAGCCCATAGTTGCAGTTTCCATGCTGCCACATGGGTGAAAAGCTAACTCAGCCAACTGGCTTTCAATTTCAGCCAGATTAACCGCGGCTGTCAGGTTGTAAAATTTAGCGTTCTTAAAAAGCATAAGATTTATTACCTTTTAGTAAGAAAAGTTACATAGAGCGGCCTAAGCCGCCTCCGAACTATGTTGCTGAATATAATCGTCAGCCCGGCGCGCCAGTTCTTCTGAGAAAGGCGAATCTTCAGCGCTGGTGATTGACGACACAAAATTAATAATGCCGTTGATTTCCATCATGCTTAGCTTGCGCTTGCTTGTATCCGGCTTTTTGCTGTTAGGGTGGCCCAGGTATTGCGTTGGCTTCGCTTCCTGTTTAATTGGCGCTTGTACTTCATCTTCTGATTCCCTTGCTTGTTGCTCTACCATGTCGGCTTTGGCTGCTTCCTCTGCGCGTAGCTTCGCTTCAGCTTCACGCTTTGCCTTAGCTTCTTCTTCCGCGCGAATGCGGGCCCGTTCTTCTTCCTGGCGTTTAGCTTCGCGCTCTTTGTGGTCGGCAATTCTTGATTTAACAAGCGCCTTAAAGTCTTCGGTGGCTTTAAATGCTATTTGCTGCCAGTCGTTAAAAAGGAATTCATAATCTTGCCCTTGCGTAGAAAGACACAGAGAATTACCCATTGCTAATTCAACGCACTCATTGATTTCAATTTTCGCCCTGGCAACTTCGCCAGCTGCGGCATCTTTCAGTGAATCAATGGTGCGTTTGCCTTTCATGGCATTGGCGATATTGACCGACAGAGCAGGGAGGTTAGCGTTAATTTTGTTTTCCGCCTCATTCTTCGCTGCAATGATATCGGCGTTGGCCTGAGACATTATTTCGGCGCGGATTTCATCTTTGCGGGCTTTGATTTGCTTGCCTTCAGCCAATCTAGCCTGGCGCATCTGCTCTTTTAGATGGCGAACAGATTTCACAAAGTCATCAATCGAACCGATTTCACCGAGAGCGCGATCGCATATTTCATCGCACGCTTTTTCAGCTTTGGTGAATATTTTTTGGCGAGACTCAGCGTTAGCAAAATCTTGATCACACTCTAAAGGCTTGCTTGCTTCTTCGATTTGCGCTTTAGCCTCCTGCTCAAACTGAGCGAGGTTAGAGGAAAGAGAAAGGCCATCCATGGTATAGCGTAATGCTGGTAAGTCTTTCACCGGCTCAGCCTCTACCAATTCGGCTTTGGCTTCGGGTACATAGTTCGCCAGGTCTTCCTGAAACTGCTTCCAGCCAGCAATTAATTGTTTGCGGCGTTCTGGTACCGATTCATACCAGCACTGGGCGCGGTTTTCTTCGGTGCCATCTGAAACAACAAATAAAATGGCATCGGTTCCAGCTACCAGTATTTGCTGTTCCAGTTGTGGCCAGTGGGTTTCTGGCACTTCGCCGTTATTAACCAGCGACATTAGTTCTGCGTTGGTCATTTTGTGCTCGAAACCTTTATCACCCAGCATGGTAATGCCATCCATTGAGGCGAGCAGGGGTAAGCCGTCAATCTCATTACTGATAGTGGCGGGGAACAATTCATCGCCGATGTATGCCTCAGCAATAGGCCGCGCCAGTTCTTCTACCTGATGGCCTTTATCAAACAGTTTTTGTTTCACCGGTGTCACTTCCTCAGTTTCACCAGTGGCTTTTTGGTGCAGTAGTTGACTGCGAGTTTGGTACTTTGACAGGCCCAGCATGGCAGCGGCTTCGCTGGCAGTAAAATGACTGGCACGTAACTGGTGCCAAGCGTCAGATCCTTGGATTAAATCTGTGTGAAACTTCATGCTGCTTCTCCTTCTGGTAAGGTTTCAATTTGCTGGCGAATGTCATCAGGTAGGGTGTACTTGCTGGTTACCGTAGCAATAACTCGCTCTGGCGTTACCCGGCCGGATTCAATCGCCTTTGCCCAGGCTTCAACGTTGTCGTTGAACTGCTCCTGCGTATAAACAGGGAGTTGCTTTTCTTCCTGTTTTGGTATTGCGGCTGATTGCTGGTTAGGAGTGATATCGCGCTCTTGTGGGATATCTTCAGCCTCTTCGCGAGTAACCAAACCGGCCAGCGCGTCCGCGAATTGATTGCGCAGCGCAAATCCACGGGCCCGCATTGCCAGCATGCGCTTAGGGTGCTGCTTCCACGGACCTTGCTTGCCCCATAACCCAGCCGTTTGTGCGTCAGCTTGGCTATAGGTCTGCGTATGCTTTTCGCCGCCTTTACGCCAAACGGTACAGGTAGCCGTCATCGTGCCTTCATCAAAGCTTTCTTGAATGCCACCAAAGGCCGGTGAGTTTTGAACAAGAGCAAGCAGAGCATCACCGTAAATCGACGGGCGACCATTGATTACTGCAATATTTTGGATTGACTGAAGAGGGTTCAAGCCAAGCTCATGACCCATCATCATGGCAACAAGTGTATCTTCAGGCTTGCCCTTGTAGTTGTTTGGAGCAAGCTGGCTGCGACAAATCATATCTGCCAATTGCATCGCTTGATCTAAATTCTGTGGCGATAAATCAAAGCCAGATGTTTTAGCTAAATTACCCATGCTTCACCTCCCGGCGTTCAGAGTCAGTGGCGAGCGATAGAGCAAAGTTTGCTATATCCTGGGGGGAGCAGATGCCGCGCTGAACGGCTTCTATAATGCGAGCGCGAAGCTCTTTAGTTACCATGTTAGGTAACGTGTTGATGAATTTTTGTTTCATGATAATATCCTCATTGCTTTATGGCCGCTTTCGTCTGCAAAACTTTGACGGCCGTTTGGTTGGAGCCCCGTAACAGGGGCTTTTCTAAATTAAAACTTCCTGATGAGGTACCGACGCCGGCCGGTTCCTGACTTCCACCACATCAATCAGCGGATCATTTTCAAAGCCTGCGCAAATCTCAGTGCAGAAAGCCTGCTTATGGTGCTTATTGCACTTGCCGATTTGAGTTCGGGTAGGGATGTCGCCAAGCTGGTGAGACTCGTAAAGGCATAGCTCATCTTCTTCCCAGCCAGTGGGTTCGTAATGAGTGCAACTGATGCAAGCTTTTGGCATTGAGATATTCATCACTCATCACCTCCAAAAAATGCCCTGGCTATAAACAGCGCAATCGCAAACATCAATGCGATAACGCCGACTACCCATAGCCAAATCATGCGACCTCCTGAATGTCAGCCAGCTCGTAACTACCATCACTGATAGCTTCATAAATAGCCTCAATGGCCATTTCGTTAACTTTGGTGGTGTAGTAGCGCTGGGCTTCAATTGGGTCTGTTTTGAGCTTATTGGTTAGCTCGTCGATCAGGTCGATTTCTTCCTTGAACGATTCCTCAACACCCTGGCGGGTAAAAATCACATCGCCATCACCAGTAGTGATGATTGCCTTACCGCTTGCAATGAAGTTCTCATAAGCCACGGCGACCACATCAATCAGGCTTGAATCGACATACCAAGGGCAGTGCAGCTTGACCAGGTTGAAGTAGCCCAAGTCAGGGTGCAGTTGAATAGGGGCCGCAACCGGTGGGTTGCAGTGGTTAGCGATATCGCGTGAAACTGGGCAGATGTTCATAAGTTCGTCCTTAATGCGCTTTCTGTACAACTTTTACAATGTAAGTAGATACACTTGAAATGTAAGATAACTTAAATTTTAAGTCAAGCTAATATGTAAGATAACTTAAGTTTATTTATGAAAGGATAGAGTCCTAGTGACCAAAAAGGATTGTTTGTGGAGTTGGGTGAATTTGTTGGAGCGTTGATTAAATTAATATTTATGGTGTATTTTTTAAATTCGGCTTATGTGCTGACAAAAAACACGGCGCTATTTAAGTTTAACTGCTTCCCGTGTTGGGTTGCGTGTGTAATAACACTATCATTTAGTTTTTGGTACTTATGCCTATATTCGGGGGTGGATGGGGGACTTGCTGCTTTAGCGTGTGTGCTTTTGATTTATATTCAACGAGATCGATGGCGTGATATAGCGGAAAGGAAATCTATTGATAGAAGCTATAAAGATTCATTTAATGTAAGCCATGGTGACTTAAAATTATTCGTAGGTAGGGCTTCGTTCGCCATTATTTCGGCTGCTTTATGGGCTCATCTGTACAGTGGTTTGTATGAATACATGTAATACATCCTTACAAAGCCCTTACTAAACCTAGATTTCCATAACATTGTACGATTTGTATTTTTTAATTTGGTGATACTCTTGATGAAATGTATATTGCCCCAAAAAACAATACAACACACAATAACTGTATTAGCAAAACAGCAACATCTATATGCCCTGATATGCCATGATGTTGGGGGGGAGTTAGTATAAACTGATAACCAAGGTTAAACTTCACACCATCGCGCTGATAAAATGTGAACGGGGGGAATATTGCCATAAAAGCTATAAGGGCTGCAAAAACATGAAATATTGAAGGATTTTTGGTTTTCATATTATCTATCCTTTGATTGTTACCAAATACTCGAATGCCAGAATACGCGACCAATAACGGTTATGCATCTCGATTCATCCGCATCATAATGTTCATCTGGGTATTCTGCTGTGTTCATTGAGTTGATGCGAATGCCGCCTCCAGGCAATCTGTAAAGCCTCTTAACCCGAAGTAAGCCATCATGGTTAATTGCGTAAGTTTTACCATCAACAATCTTTTTGTCATAGGTGTTCACGCCAACTACGTCACCATCATATAGCCTGGGCTCCATACTATTTCCTGATACTTTAACGCATGCGGCCGCTTCTGGCTGTACACCGCAACTTCTTAGTGTTGATCTTGAAAAGCGTAATTTTGGACCTTTTGTTTCGCTTACCAGCTCACCGCCAACCCCGGCTGCTAGTTCTACATCCATATAATAAGGCACTTCCACTTCATCCTCGTCTACTTCAGTACTGCTATCCCAAGCGTCTATATGACCAATATACTCAGCGTTTTTCTCACCAATAATATTTGCGTTAGGCAAATGCACCTTGGGCAATAAAGAGCTGTGCTTACCAAGGAGGTTTACTATTTCGTAGATATTGTCACTACTGGGTTTATATTCGTCCTTTTCCCAGGCTCGAACGGTCACATGAGAAACGCCCAGCCTCTTGCCAAATTCTCCAGCTGATTTAAATCCCGCCGCTTTTCTAGCTCGCTCCAAACAAGAGCCGAAAGTTTCCATAAGTCACCAAAATTATTTTTAAGTTATCTTAAAACATCTTGACGTAAGATATGTTAAGGTTTATTTTTAAGATATCTTACATTTAACGAGGTCAAGGGCTTTGAAAAAGATTGACGCTATCGCACACTTTGGAAGCGCAACCAAGTTAGCCAAAGCGATAAAAATTGCCCCCGCCGCCATATCTCAATGGGGCGAAAACATTCCCATGCTACGCGCCTACCAAATAGAGCGAATTACTAATGGTGCTCTGAAAGCTGAAGAGCCCGAACTTAAAAAAGCCAGCTAACACGGAGAAATCACGATGTATGAAAATCGAGACCATGTGAGGGATATCACAACAAAAGTGCGAAGTAGCACTATTGAGGACGAAAAGGCTAGGTTCGTTGCAAGTCGCCTTGGTAAGCAAAAGGCTTCTCTTTTTCATTTAGCTATCAATGAGTTTGTTGACCGTGAATACGAACGCATTATGCAGCAAGACCAACAGCTAAAAAGGGGCTAAAAATGTCCAATGTTAGAAAATTAGAAAATGTGCGCTTTGAAGACCTGGATCCCGAGCGTCAACACAAACTTTTAGTCATTGCAGAAGCGCGAGGAATGTCTCCTGACTCTCTATTACAGTCTTACGCCCGCCAAGCGCAGGGCTACTGCAACCAAATAGAGGCCAAATCCGGCCCCTGTGAATCTGTACAGTAGTTGGGCCGCCTAATGCCAACAGATACCCAGTGGGAATACCTGAATATGAAGGTTAATCGATGAAGTCGCTGAACATTAAAAGCTCCTTGCATTCATTACAGGAAAGTCGCCAATGAAGATTTCCATCCACCGTGTAGTGCTCCTGACGAAGCGTAGCGTATACGCCTTTCTCGAAACAATTTGCACAAAGCTTGTGGCTATTAACGGGAGACTTCACACCTTCCTTGGGCGTTCTCACGTAGAGGCCAGTAGCAATTTCGGTAAGTGGATATTCTTTCGACTTGGCAGTATGTCGTTTCATTTCAGCAATTTCATCTTTAAGTCTGCTGTTTTCTTCCATAAGAGAAAGCTTATCTTGCTGTATGGAGAGGAGCACACCTTGGCTACTAATAAGGCGTTCTTCGATCTCGCGGATAGCCTCGGCTCGTTTGGATTCATCACGAGCATAAAGCACAGTTTTGGCAAGCGTGAGGGTGTTCGTTAATGATGACAAAACACCAAGAATCGGATCTGGCATTGCTGAATTCCTTTTTCATTTTGAGCGTTTCAATTAATGCTGTAGGCGGCTGCCGTTTATGACTATACCAACCGATACCCAGTACCGCTATATGGCCTACATCGATCTTTACATGCGCAGGTTTGATAACAGTCCGAGCATGAAAGAAATGGCCGAGTCTTTTGGTGTTAATCCTAATGCGGCGCGGGATAACTGTGTTGCCCTGGAGAAAAAAGGGTATCTGAAAAAAGTGCCAGGTCGCCAGTGCTACCAGCGAACGATTAAATTCAAACAGTACATGGCCAGCTGGCCGAAAGGTGAGGCCGCATGAATGCTTTAGTCACGCTTTGGGTATGTGCGCAGGTGACAAACCTCCCGGCCGTCAACAACTGTCACAGTCAAAACGAATACGCCGTGTCGTGTGCTAACGATTTTAGTGTATTTCAACATCATCAATCCTCCCATTTGTTGTACGAACAGCCTACCAGCTGGCCGGTACGGGAAAAACTGAACAAGGGGATAGTCAATGAGAAGTGCTTTTCACACATGGTTACGCCGGAATTTCCCGATAATCGAGCGCCACAAAAACCTAATCGCGTTTTCTGCGTTTTGGATTGCCCTGGGCATACCTATCATTTTTAAAACGGCTCAACTTGCCGGTATTGAATAGCGTCTGGTATATGCGTAGCCCAGTTGTACCGAATCATGTGTCCTCATGCCTGTAGTTCCCGGACAACTGGATCAGCTGAATATACAAGCCGGAGTTCACGGAGTTCTCTTGAAGCTGGTAGGTGCGCCAGCGGCGAAAAAGCACCAAACACTCATAGAGTGCGTTTTGGAAAGACGGTTGACACATATCTTGTCTGTCGTTAGTTCGGCGTGTTAGCCGTCTTTGCCAAAGCGTTATTGTTGCAGGCTGCGGGCGAATGAGGGTGCCCGCTATAAACCCCACGGAATTGACCGACAAAGCCATGGGCCTGGGAACGTTCGGATAAGGCATGACACCGGCAACGCTTTCCCGAGTCTCTGAAAAATGAGAGCCAGTTTTACCGACTGTGGTTAGGGTCAATAAATAAATAGGTACCGGTAAGGCAGTTAACTGGCAAGCGGAGGTTAACACCGGTTATAAGCGGCCTGAGGCGACACGAGAGACTGAGCTTGCAGCCAGGGCTTACCCACCTGGACCAAACGGGTTACCAAAAACACTCACAAAACAAAATGTGATTGTTTCAGGCAATAAAAAACCTCGCCTGCCGTGGAAAGCAAAAAGCGAGGTTTGTTGATAAACAACAGGAAAGATTATGACTCAAGTAAAAAGCAAAAGAAAGAATCTTACTAAAAAAGTGAGGTTTGAAGTTTTTAAGAGGGATTCTTTTCAATGTCAGTATTGCGGCAAGTCTGCCCCTGACGTTGTTCTTAATGTTGATCACATCAAGCCAGTTTCTAAAGGTGGTGATAACGAAATAATGAACTTGGTTACAAGTTGTTTTGATTGCAATTCAGGAAAATCAGATAGAGAGATTGATGATCAAAGCATTCTAGCCAAGCAGAAGCGTCAAATCGATGAAATTAATGAGCGGCGAGAGCAACTGAAAATGCTGCATGAGTACCGCGACTCAATGACTGACATTGATGAAGAAAAAACTCTTTATATAACCGACATGATAAACGCAGAAATAGCAGATCACTCAATAAATGATGTTGGCATTAGGAATGTTAAACAGTGGGTGAAGAAGTTTGAGTACAAGCACCTGCTTGATGCAATAGAAAAGGGCTTCAAGCAGTACATAAAGTTCGATTCAGAAGGCGTTGTTATACCCAGTACAGTAGAGACTTTCTTTAAGCGCATACCTGGCATAACAAGAAATTTAGAGAGTGGTGAAGCTCAGCCTAATAGGGATGCTTATTACATCAGAGGCATAATCAGAAACCGATTTTCATACATCAATGAGCGGATGGCAGTGGAATTAATAGTTGCCACTCACGAGTCTGGCGTGCCCTACGAAACCATCAAAGATTTTGCCAAAGAAGCCAAGAACTGGAGTCACTTCAGGGGGAGCTTAGAGGCGACAATTGCAAGTGCAGGCGGTGAAGAATGAGCGTTAAATTAATGTGGTCTGCAATGACCGTAAAAGCTGGCAGCCCTACTGCAAAGCTAATCCTTTTAAAGTTGGCTGACAATGCTAATGACAAAGGCGAGTGCTGGCCTAGTTTAAAAAACATCGCTGAGCATTGTGAAGTATCACAGAAAACGGTTATCACCAACATCAAGAAGCTTGAAGAGCTAGGGTATGTCAAAAAAATCAATCGATTTAATGACAAGGGGAAAACATCAAATCTATATGTAATCACCCTCACTGGAAGTGAACCAGTTGAAGGCAATTCTTCTACCGAACCATGTGAAAAAACTTCAACTACCCATGTGAAAAAACGTAAAGAACCTAGTGAAAAAACTTCAACTACCCCATGTGAAAAATCTTCACATGAATCTGTCAGTTCTGAATCTGTAAAAGAACCTGAAAAGACAAAGGCAATTTCAACGGAAGAGAAAATAGTAAATCTTTACAACGAAATTTTAGCAGATTCAAAAAATCAATATCACCTGCCATTCGTGAAGGTGATAACTGAAAAACGAAAAAAGGCATTAAAAAAATTCTGGGCTTTGATAGACAAAGATATTAATCGAGTTGAGTCATATTTTAACTGGTTTATTAGTAACGCAGAACATCACCGCTGGATATTTGGAGACAATGACAGGTGTTGGAAAGCGGATATTGAATATATTTGCCGGGATGAAACTTTTGCCAAAGCTACAGAAAACCGCCTTACTGACTGGAGGGCCGCAGCATGATGCACAAAGTAAACACGGCACATGTTGAGCAGTTGCGTGTGCCACCACACAGCATCCCGGCTGAACAGGGTGTGATTGGCTCAGTCATCCAGCGCAATGAGCTTATCGACAGCGTGATTCCGGTGATTAACGCTGATGATTTCTACAACCATGCTCACCAGGTTATTTTTAAGGCGGTTACCGAAATGGCCGGGGCAAACAGGGCGATTGATATTGTAACGCTCCCGGATTATCTCGCATTTAAAAATCAACTCGAAGAGGTTGGAGGCGAAACTTACATTTACGAAATTTGCCGGAATGTGGCATCAATCGCCAGTTTAATGACCTACGCAAACACAGTGCGTAACCGTTCGTTACAGCGTCAAGCGATCGCCGCGGCAAACGACATTCAAGAGCAGTGCTATCACTCTGACGGCTCGAACGTCATTGAAATACTCGGCAATGCTGAAAAGATGCTTGGCGATGTGTCTGAGAAGCTTTGCAGCAAAGAGCAGGATTACTCAATACATGCAGCTATGGGCGCAGCGATAAATCTGCTCGAGAAGCGCGTAGAGTCAGGTAAAGAAATTGCAGGAATATCAACAGGCTTACCCGATATTGATAAAAGCCTAAACGGGCTTGAGCCAGCAGATATGGTGGTGATCGCTGCCAGGCCATCGCAAGGCAAAACAACTCTAGCGATGAACATGGTTGCCGCTGAGGCTACCCGGGAGGGAGGCAGACCAGTTGTGTTTAGCATGGAAATGCCGAGAGAGCAGTTAATTAACAAACTGATGTCATCACTTGGCAATATCCCGTTAACTGCCCTGCAGCGCCCAGCTGATGAAAACGAGGGGATGAGCGACCAATATTGGCATCGCACATCGGAAGTAATGGCGAGAATGAAAGAAACCAAACTTTCCATTGTCGACGAAGCCATTATGACAATCCCACGCATGCGGTTAGAGCTTCGCCGGTACGCGAAGCAGCACGGAAACCCTACTTTGATAATGGCTGATTATCTTCAGCTGATACGCGGCCATACAAAAACAGATAACCGCACAAACGAAATATCCGAAATAAGCCGCGGAATTAAAGCCCTGGCTAAAGAGTTTAATTGCCCGTTCATTGTGTTATCTCAGCTTAACCGTTCACTAGAGCAGCGCTCAAATAAACGCCCGGTTAATTCAGATCTTCGTGAATCAGGGCAAATTGAGCAAGACGCCGACAAAATAATGTTCGTTTACCGCGATGAGGTATACAACGAAAACACAGAGGATCCTGGTGTAGCTGAAATTATCATCGGTAAAGCAAGGATGGGGAAAATAGGCAAGGTCTACACGAAGTTTGAAGGGGCTTACAGCCGTTTTGCTCCAATAGGCGATAAACACGTGGTCGGTGAGGCAGCCCAGCCAAAGAAATTTTCAGAACGGTTTGAGGGGTAATTTATGAGCAACGATACCTGGGCAACGCCGCCCGAGATTTTCCACGCGCTGGATCTTGAATTTTGTTTTGGATTTGACGTATGCGCCGAGCCTGAAACGGCAAAGTGTGATGATTACTGGACTATCGATGATGATGCTTTATCGAAAGATTGGGGTAAAGAGGCGCTTTCACGCATACCGGGAGCAGGTGGTATAGCGCTTGGCTGGCTTTGGTGTAATCCGCCCTATAGTGACATAACCCCATGGGTAGAAAAGGCCATCGAAGCTCAGCTTGCCGGACGAGGCACGGTGATGCTGGTTATGTGCGACCCATCGGTTAAATGGTTCGCAAGAGCATGGGAATACGCTTCAGAAATCAGGTTTGTTACCAATGGCCGGTTGGCCTTCTACAAAAACGGAGTCAGAGCAGCAGGCAATAACAAAGGCTCAGTTATATTTGTATTTGATCCGCACCGCATCAGTGCTGGGCATGTGTCAAAGGTAGATCGTGACGAGTTAATGCTAAAAGGCGCAATCGAAAGCAAGGAGCATGCAGCATGAAAGTTCTTTTGGAAATATTGTATGTATGGGCTTACAACAAGCTCATTGGACAAGTCAAGTTTGACCCTGATTACAACAATAAAGTAGGTCAGTGGCTTGATGAAAATAAGGAGTTAACTGTCTCAAAAAACACGGCAACTCTAAATGGATTTGAATTGTGGGTAAGCAATTACCCGTACTCTTATGGTCACCCATGGAGCATGAATGGATGTTCTTCCAAAAGGTTTGGTCTTTCATCGAAAAATATAGTTCGTCTTGAACTCAAAGTTAGGGAGATTCGCAAAAAAACTTTGATGGATAAATATGATTTTCAGAAAATCAATCTGTTGGAAAAGATGGAGAGGCTTTCATGAGCAACCCACAATCAACCAACTGGATCCGTCCACCATACGCCAAGGAAGAAAGCGCCAGTGCTCAGATGCGTAAACGCAAACATGCACTGGACGCTGCCGAGGAACGGGCAAACAAACAGCCGGGCGATATCTTTGAGGACTTTGAACAGATGTTTAAGGAGTTGGCGTGAGAGATAAAATCATCATTTCCATACTGGTTATCGCCATTGCATATTGCATTGGCGCCATGCTGGTAATTGCGGAGCTAACTACAGCTAACGGACTGGCCGTGTTGGCATTGATAGCCACATGCTCGGTAATCGTTGTTAATCAGCTTTGCCGGGCAATGGGCTCGCGCCGCAGGAGGTCCGGACGATGAAGGGGCAGTTTAGAGTTATTAATTCCCGGATATCGCTTGAGGAAGCCATTCAGGAACTGCGAAACAAGTGGGAGCAGGATAAGTGGTTAATGATTCAAACCACAACTGAAAAACAGCGCAGCCAACTGCAAAACAATTCGCTTCACCTATGGCTGCAAATGGTGGCTGACGAGCTAAACCGTCAAGGGTTCGATGTTCGTCAGGTATTGGAAATGTCAAAGCGGCAGGAAATAACCTGGACAGCAGCCGCTGTAAAGGAGCACCTATGGAGGCCTGTACAGCAAGCCTACAACGGCAAAAAATCCACCACGCAAGCCAGTACCTCTGATTACCCGGCAATCTACGACATTCTGAATAAAACACTGGCTGAGAAAATGGGGGTTTTCGTTCCGTGGCCTTGTAAAGAAAACATGGGGAGTGCGGCGTAATGAAAAGTAAAAAACTCCGTAATTCAGCCAGAGGTCAGGATTGTCAGGTTCGTATACCAGGTATATGTAATTTTAGACCTGAAACAACAGTGCTGGCTCACGTTGGCAGCATTTCCGGCATGGGTATGAAATCGATTGATACCGAGGCTGCGTTTTGCTGCAGCGCTTGTCATGACGCTATAGACGGACGGATTAAAACTGAATTTAACCGCCTTGAATTAAAGCTAATGGCTAAAGAGGGCGCAGAGCGCACCAGGGCAATATGGTTAGAGCAGGGGCTGATGAAAATCGCATGATAAAACTCGAATTACCGTACCCGCCAACTGTAAACCATTACTACGGTCAAAAACCAAGAGGCGGCAGATACATTAAGCCGGAAGGCAAAGCGTTTAGGGTGGAAGTCCTAGCAATAGCTATGCAAAACAAGGCGTGCAATTACGTAACTGATGATATTGAAGTTGATATTGAGGTTTACACGCCTGATAAGCGAAAGCGTGACCTGGATAACATCAACAAGGCTTTGCTTGATGCGCTTGAAGCGGCCGGTGTATTTAAAGATGACAGTCAGATAGTGAAGTTGACCAGCACTAAGCGCAAGCCTGTTAAAGGCGGCAAGGTGGTTGTCAGAATCCACAAAAAGAAAGCGGCTTAGCCGTGCGCTAGAGGTGAAACAATGGCTCATCCAATAAAAGAGTTAGCGAAATTGACAGCGAAATCAAAACAAATTGACGGCATGGGTTTCAGTGGTGAAGCACCAGACAATTTGGAGGTAGCGGCAATGCTGGCGATGGCTAATCCAGATACTGGTAAAAAACTCAACCGGCACGCATACTATTTAGCCAGGTTTATCTATGCTGACGATAAATATTCAGGCGTGCAGGTTAAGTCTGGCGTACTCAGCATAATGGTGAAATCAGATTTAAAAATTCCAGAGGTTGGATTGTGGAGGCTAATTAATTGCGCCGTTAAAGAAATTCGCTCACCGGTAATGCGGTTAAACCGTGAAACGGGTGAAATGGAAATAAGACCGACCAGTAAACGCGAGATATGCCGCCGCCTTGGCATTAAAAACGGCCGGCTGCCAACAAACATCGATGAGGCATACAGCGCAATACTGCAGCAGCTGTTTGAGTGGAACAGCGAGGCGCTACGCCATATTAGTGCGACCATGGATGATGAGGCGGCGTAAAATAAATTGAAATTATTTTATTATTTGTATTGACAAATAATAACAGGAGGCGTATATTTAAACCATACCAAGACGGTATACCGACTCAGCGGAACTGAGATTAAGAGGAAATTAAAAATGCTTACCAAATTTCAAAAAGACAACCACGATTTTTGCTCAGAAGTTGAGTTCTTGATTGGCGATAAGATCGAGAAGGCCGGTGGAGAGTTTGGCGACTGTCAACATCATATTGAATCAAACAACACTATTGTATTTAAATTTCAAAACCGCTATTTGGCGTGGAAAAATGGCGTAGTTGTGACGGGTTATACTGGTGGCGGAAACATTGTTAATGTTGGTTATGATTCTGATGACTTTTTAGCTATGCCAGAAATGGCGGCGGCGTCTTTTGTGATGACAATGCTAGGCATACATCCTGATTCAGAAACATCAGAACAAGTAAACAAAGATTTTTTAGCTAAAAAATGAGGGTTTCTAAGGATTGGCTCGGGGGTTCTCCCCGAGTCACCATTTCCCGCAATGGTGATCTAGCGGTATTAAAGTTGTTGGGTGTTCGTAAAAAAACGGGCGCAAAACGCCTAGAAAACTCAAGTCAATGTGAAACCATCGCGAAAAATATTGTTGAGTTGCCGGTCAAGAATACCTCATTAATCTTGAAAACAGCATTAAGTATGGCAGGGTCAGCGAAAGGTTGCTGGGTATGGGATTCGTGTGATATTGGCGTTGCTCGGCTTCATAACAAATTAGCGATCACGGATGGTGAATTTAATGACGATATTGGATTCTAGTGAAATGAACAAACAACACCACAACGCAGGCCGCAGGCATGCGGCTAAACCCGAATCAGAAAAAGCGACAGCCACTATACAAATGCGTTGTCATCCTGAAGATAAAGCGCTAATTATTCGCAATTTAAAACACGGTGAAACCATAGCCAGTTTTATGCTGGGCCTAGCTGTCGAAGAGGCAGAGAAACGCCAGCAAAAAGGTTGACTCCCCGGCGCATTTATCATAAGATTTTCCCATACTCGCAGAAGTACACCCAAAGCCCCAAGGTTTACGCCTCGGGGCTTTTTTATGCCCGAAGGAAAGCCATGTTTCAGCTCAGCGAAAGAAGTCAGCGCCATTTAGACGGCGTTAACCCTGAACTGGTTGAAGTAGTCAAGCTCGCCATCCAATTGACCAAGGTGGATTTTGGTGTACCTGTCACGGGTGGTTACCGCACTCCTGAGCAGCAAAAGGCGCTGTTTGATGCTGGTAAATCTCAGCGTGACGGTTATCAAAATAAATCACACCATCAAACCGGTAACGCGGTTGACGTATTTGCCTATGTGGACGGCAAAGCCAGTTACGATATGGGTGATTTAGCCCAGGTGGCAGCGGCCATGCTTGAAGCCGGTCACCGGTTAGGCGTCAGTATTCGCTGGGGTGGTCTCTGGAAGTCTTTCGTAGACGGCCCGCACTTTGAGTTAGCAGAATGAACCGGGAAAGCGTCGGCGGCGGCTCATCAGATATAAACGATGGCTTGTGGGATTGATAATGAACTGGCTAACCACACTTGCATCACCAATCACGGCAATCGTTAATGGCGTATCCGGCTTTGTGTCAAAGAAACAGGAAATCACCGCCAATAAAGAACGGGCGGTTGCAAAGCTTAAGCAGTCAAAGCAAGAAGGCCAGCAGCATATCATTCTGACCGATGCAGAAGGCGAAGCAATGCTTGCCAATGGCTTGGCCGGCAGTTGGAAAGATGAGTACGTCACCATCGTTATCACATTCCCAATTGTGCTGATTATGCTTGGCACGTTGTATTTTGCATTCACCCAGGATGACAGAATGCTGCAGGCAGGCGTTGAGTCAATTAAAGCGCTTGAATCTGCCGGGGTCGATATGGGCTTTCTCATGGAGGCTGTTGTTCTGGCTGCTATCAGCCTGAAAATATGGCGAAAATCTTAAACTAATTATCAATAACATAACTGTATGTATATCCAGTAAAGTGCAAGTGTGTGAACAATTGAGACATATCATGCACGTAATACAGCAGAATATTAATGACGACCAATCAATGATCGATAAAGCCAGCGCGACAACTTACATCAGCGGGGCAATGACGGCATGGTGGGGGTTTGTCACTTCACAAGAGTTCGGAATATTTTTCGGTATTTTTATCGGTAGCGCCACTTACCTTCTAACGTGGTGGTACAAACAGAAAGACCTGGCATTTAAACGCGCTGACGAACGCCGCAAACAGGAGTTGCACGATGCAACTATGCAGGCCATGGCAAATAGCGCTCCGGAAAACATGAAAGAAGAATAAAAGTGATCGTCATCTTTGGCCGTAGTAATCATTGGATTTCTCGGTTGGTAAGATGGCGCACAAGGTCAGATTGGTCCCATGTCGGAATTGTTGATCTTAACCGAGTGTTAGAGTCAAAAGGTCCGATAGGCGTACAGTTTACCCCGATCAGCGAATTCATAGCGCGTTACACTCACACCGAGATACGTTGTCTCCCTGGCAGCATAGAAAAAGCAAAATCAAAACTCGGTGCTCCATTCGATAGGCGTGGGCTGAAAGGGTTATTTTTTAAATTAAAAAACACTCACGATAAAAAAGCGTGGTTCTGCTCTGAGTTAGTCGCATACGCATCTGATGAAATACACGATGATGACGCACACTTAGTAACACCAGAGCGTATTTATAGGTTAAGCACAAGGTTACCGAAATGAACACTGAACTTACTAACAATCAAGTTTTCGGCGGTCAGCGTGACTTGGGGTTTCGGTTTGAGTCCAACGGCGGCACGGCAACGCTGCAGTTTCAAAAGTCTGACGGTAGTTGGGTAAACGAAAGCGGTACAGACCAATCAACAGCGGACATGCTGTTTCGACTGGACTTGTTCACTGACCAGAAATATCGCTGGGTAATTACTGGCAGCGCGAAAATGTACAGAGAGCCGAAGTAACCACTATGTCAAACCTGTCCGAGTTAAGACCCACACCTAACGATGAGTTGGTAAAAATGCTTGAGTCGTTAGTGGAGCGGGCAAAGTCGGGCGAAATGCAATCAGCTGCGGTATGTATCGTAAACAGTGATTGCAGTGTGGGGAATTGTTTTGTCGGCTCATATTTCCCTACCGCCTTAATCGGTGAATTAAGAGTGTTGGAGCGCGATATAATCGATGTTTGCGTAGATACTCGCCGTAAGCCGTTGTGGGAGTATTGCGAGTAATGGCTGGGTTACGAAAACAACAGTTGTTATTTGTCAAAGAATACGTTGTTGACCTGAATGGCACACAAGCCGCCATTCGAGCAGGTTACAGCGAAAAGACAGCTCAAGAGCAGGCTTCACGTCTGTTATCAAATGTTAAGGTTCAGCAGGCTATAGCTAAAGAACAAAACAAACGCCTTGAACGCACGGAAGTAAGTGCCGATTACGTTCTTAAACGCCTGGTTGAAATTGATGAAATGGACGTCTGCGACATTCTAAGTGATGACCTTTCTTCGTTTAAGCCGCTAAGTCAGTGGCCAAAGGTCTGGCGGCGTACAATCAGTGGCCTGGATTTAACTGAGTTGTTCAGCGGGCGCGGTGATGAGAAGGAAATGACCGGCATTCTCAAAAAGATTAAATGGCCGGATAAAGTGAAAAACCTTGAATTGCTTGGTAAGCATATTGATATCCAGGCATTCAAAGAGAAGCGCGAACTGGAAGGTGAGTTAACCGTAAATAACCTGATTGCGGAAATCTCGTCAGGCAATGGTGAGAACAGGGCGGTTTTGCCTAAACATTCAAAATAAATGAATGTGTATTCATTTTTATTGGAAATATACGGGCGAAATACAAATAAATCTGGATATTGATGCAAAATGACTGAGGAAGAATTAAAAGCCAACCTCAGTAACTGGCGCTGGCGTATCAATAATCTGTATTACATTACCGACAAATCCGGTAAAAAAATAAAGTTCAAACTCAATGAAGCGCAAATGACGTTCTTCGAGGGGATGCACTACCGAAATATCATTCTGAAAGCCAGGCAGTTAGGCTTCACGACTTTCACAATGATATTTATGCTGGATGCCTGTTTGTTTAACGACAACACAAGGTGTGCAGTAATAACGCATAGCCGCGATGATTCAATCCGGTTATTCCGCGAAAAGGTGGAATATGCGTATGACAATTTACCGCCAACACTCAGGGCGATGATGCCGGCGCAGATTGCTCGGGCAGGTGAGTTGACGTTCGTAAATGGCTCATCGATTGCCGTGGGCACCTCATTCCGGGGTGGTACGCTCACGTATTTGCATATCAGTGAGTTTGGGAAGATATGTGCGAAGTATCCGCACAAGGCTAAAGAAATTGTTACCGGTGCGTTTGAGGCGGTATCAAAAGACTGCGTAATCACCATAGAGTCAACGGCAGAAGGTAAGGCCGGTTATTTTTACGACTACTGTCAGGAAGCACTTAACCGGCAGCGTAAAGGTGCAGAGCCCAGCCAGATGGATTGGGAGTTATTCTTCTTCCCCTGGCATGAGAATCCGGACTACTCGTTGGAGGATGACAATGTTGTTATCCCTGACAGGTTACTTGAGTACAAATACAAACTCGAACAAAAGTACGCGATACGCCTCACGAACGGGCAGTTAGCCTGGTACACAGCAAAAGAAAAGTCACTCGGCGCTGATATAAGGCGTGAATACCCGTCGACGCCAGAAGAGGCGTTCGAACAGTCCATTGAAGGCGCGTATTACCACCGTCAGATTAACGATATTTATGCCACTGGCCGACTAACCAGCGTCCCATTTGAGCCAAGCGCTTTGGTTCATACGTTCTGGGATCTCGGTATGTCCGACACCATGAGCATTTGGTTTATTCAGCAGGTCGGCCGTGAATACCGGGTTATCGATTATTACCAGAATTCCGGTGAAGGCCTGGCATTTTACAAGCGTGTGCTCGATGACCGTAGGGATAAGTACTACTACAGCTACGGATTTCACGTAGCGCCGCATGATATTGCGGTTAGAGAGCTCGGGACGGGTAAATCACGTCTCGAAACGGCCCAATCGCTGGGTATTGATTTTATAACGGCGCCAAAACTATCTATCGCAGATGGTATTGAAGCGGTGCGTACTGTGCTGCCACTGTGCTGGTTCGATGAAGCTAAGACCGAAAAAGGCTTCTCTGGCCTGTCGTCGTACCGAAAAGACTGGGACGACAAACACGGCGTCTGGAAATCTCAACCGGTACACGATGAAGCAAGTCACTCTTCCGATGCGTTTAGAACTTTCGCCGTTGCATTAAATGAAATCAGAGATCGCATGAACGAATCATTCCATACCGGATTTGCGCAAGTTCAAGTCCAGGACTCAGGAGGTTGGGCATAATGCTGCAATCAAAATCAGCGCTTCAGCTGCAGAAAGAGCAGGATAAGGCTAAAGACGATAAGATCTTGGCCGAGCGCGAAGCAGCACAACCTGTTATCACCGACAACCTGGCGCAGCACGTTCTGAAATGCTGGTCCGTGGCCAAAAACCACAAGATGGATATTGCCCGGCGTTTAACTGAGTGCCTGCGCCGGCGTAAAGGTGAGTATTCGCCGGATAAGTTAGCGAAAATCCGCAATCAGGGCGGTAGTGAAATCTACATGAACCTGACAGGCACTAAAATCCATGCCGCTAAAGCATGGTTGTCAGACTTGTTTGCCTCGACGAATGACCGGCCATTCAGTCTGGATCCGACACCTATTCCAGACTTGCCGCCTCATATCGCGCAAAACTTAATTTCAATCGCTATTCAAAACGCGATGCGAACCGCGGGTACGCGCGAAGAAGTCATGGCGATGACCGAAGAGGTGCTAAAGCAGCACGAAGACCGCATTAAGTCAGAACTCATGCAAGAGGCTGAAGCCCGCATGGAGAAAATGTCTGACCACATTGAAGATATGATGGTTGAGGGCGACTTCAGAAGTGAGTTTGACGCCTTCCTCGATGATTTGGTCACCTATCCCTTTGCGGTGCTGAAGGGGCCAATCTACCGCCGTGAAAAACGTATTCGCTGGAAACAGGATCCGCGCACTGGAAAACAAATGCCCGCGCATGAGGATAAGCTTGTCCGAAAATTCCGCCGGGTTTCGCCGTTTGACTTTTATCCGTCACCATCAACCACCAAGATTGGCGATCACTGGCACATTGAGCACGTAAGGTTTACGCCGAATACCCTGGCAGCAATGCGAGGCTCTAAAGGGTATAACAGTCAGAATATCATGTTGGCGCTGCGTGATTATCGTCACGGCCTACGCAAGTGGGTGTTTAACGACTCCGAGCGTGAGCACCTGGAAGGCAAGCGTAACTTTAATTACCACAACTACGAAAATATTGACGGGCTTGAATTCACAGGTTGGATGCAAGGCAAGCAGTTAGCCGACTGGGGCATTAGCCACCCCATTGAAGATTTGTATGCAGAATACCCGGTATCTGTTGTGGTGGTTGGCCAATACACCATTAAAGCAACCGTTAACCCGGACCCGAATGGTCGCCCTGGTTATTACAAGGCCACGTTCCGTGATGTGCCTAATAGTTTTTGTGGTGAAGCATTACCAGAAATCATTGCGCCAATTCAGGATGGTGCCAACGCCACTATCCGGGCGTTAATTAATAACATGGCCATTGGGGCGCAACCTCAAGTTGCTGTGGATTTAGCGCAAATTCCTCAAGGTGCCAATATCAGCAGTCTGCACCCCGGTAAGATATGGCAATTCAATAGCAAAGGGATTAACGGTGGCGGGCAGGGTAAACCCGGCGTTACCTTCTTCAGCCCTGATATTAAGGCCAATGAACTGCTCACTGTCTACGAGAGGTTTGAGCGTTATGCGGATGATAAAAGCGGCATTCCTGCCTACGCGTATGGCTCAGACAATGCGGCCGGTGCAGGAAAGACAGCCTCTGGCTTGTCTATGCTGATGAATGCTGCCAGTAAATCCATGAAAAACATTGTGCGTGGCGTCGATATCGATGTGATTGAGCCGTTGGTTGCTAATTTATACGTTAGCGCAATGCTGGATCCAGAAGTGCCGGACGATGCAAAAGGCGATGCCCAGGTGAAAGCGCGCGGCTCTGATGCGCTTATGCATAAAGAAGCCACGGCGATGCGTCAGGCTGAATTCCTGTCGAGTACAAATAACCCGACTGATATGCAGATTATTGGCCTCGAAGGGCGCAGGGTACTGCTTGAGAGCGCTGCCAAATCAGCAGACTTACCTGCAGATCGCTTTATTCCTAACGAAGATGAGTTGCGTCAAAAGCTCATGCAGGAATTACAGGCTCAACAAGCGGCGGCGAACAATGCCGCCATGCAGGGTGAAATGCCGCAGTGATAACCGGGCTGGATGAACAACAGCTAAAAGCACTGGTTTATCTGCGTAATACCCAAGAGTATTCGTACACGCAAATTATTAGTGTGCTCAGTGAGCTGATAGGCCAAGAGGTCGAGTCACTGAAAAACGGCACTGAAATCATTTCTATCTATCGCGCCCAGGGCGCTATCAATACCCTGGAAGAATTTAAAACGCTACTTAGCGATCCGAATACCGCTTTGGCTCGGCTAACTGAGAAGCGTTAAACGTCCGAAAGGGCATTACCAAAGTCGCCAAGGCGGCTTTTTTATATCCAAACAACAGTGAATACCAGTTGGAATACCGGTAACCGGCTCCTTTAACACTGACTCACCATAGGAAAACACAATGGGCTTACCCACGGCACTGCAAAATGCAGAAGAAGAAGCAAACGAACTGATACGCAAGCAATCAGAAGCAGGTAAACCAGCTCCCGAAGGGAATACTGGTGATAAGGCTCCTGAGCAATCAGCGCAACCACAACAGGAAAGAACACCCGAGCAAAAAGCGCCGGGCTCTGAACAAACGTGGGAGCATAAATATCGTGTACTACAAGGCAAATACAACGCCGACACCAAGCAGTTGCGTGATGATCTTGAGCGCGCTAAGCAAAACAGCACGCCCGACCCGCAGCAACAGCAGTTTATTCAGCAGTTACAGTCTGAAATTACCAGCCTAAAGCAACAATTAGAGCAACAGCAGACAGCTGGCAATCAATTTAATGACGGTGACATTGAGCTGGATAAGGATTTGGTGGACGAATACGGCGAAGAGTTTGCCCGGGCAGTAGCGCGCCAGGCTGGTGCCGCAAACCAGCAGGTTAAGAGTCTTGAGCAGAAGTTAGCAACACTGCAAGGCAAGTTCGAGAATAACGAACGGGTTACGCAGCAAACCACCGCTTCTATGCGAGAGCGCGAATTAACCAGCACACTGAGCGCCGCCGGTATCGATTTTGCGCAAACTAACGAAGATCCGCTGTTCCATGACTGGCTAAAAGAAGTCGACCAGGCAAGCGGTGAAACGCGTAACGAGCTGATGAATCGAGCGTATCAAAAAGGTGATGTGCAGCGCACCGCCTACTTCTTTAAAGCCTTTAAAGCCCAAGAGGGCTCCCAGTTCAACGACAATCCTCTGCAGCAACACGTTGATGTAACCAGCCGTGCCCCGGGTGATACCGGTGCCGAAGATAACGTCTGGACCAAAGAGCAGATTTCAAAGCTCTATGATGACTACAACAAAGGCGTAATTACAAAAGCAGAGTTCGATGAATGGGAGCGAAAATTATTTGCCGCCTATTCAGCGGGTACAGTCATAGGATAAATCCCGCATAGGCTGGCCATTAGGAGACTATTCTTATGGGTTATCCAGTCGCTTCCGGTAGTGTTAACTATTCATCTACTGGTGCAAACAACAATTCGCAGTTTATCCCTGAAATTTGGTCGAAGAAGTTACTGACCAAGTACTATGAAAACTGTGTGTACATGGAGATCTCAAACACCGATTACGAGGGTGAGATCAAAGATTACGGCGACAAGGTGAATATCCGGACAGTACCAGATATCACCATCAACGATTATGAGAAGGGCCAAAACCTTTCTTATGAAGAACCTGAAAGTGCGCCGGTATCACTAACCATCGACCAGGGTCATTACTTTGCCTTCAAAGTAAACTCGGTTGATGAATACCAATCCGATATCAACTTGATGGATACGTTCTCACAGGACGGCGCCATGAAGATGAAACGCCGGGTTGATAGCAACATTCTGGGTTCAGTTTACGCTGCTGCTGCTTCAGTTAACTCTGGCGCAACGGCTGGTAAAGATTCTGGCTCACTTAACCTCGGTACGGCTGGCACGCCGCTGGATATCACTAAGGCAAACATTGTGGACGTTCTGGTTGAGCGTTGCGGTGTGTGTCTGGATGAAACTGATACCCCGGATGAAGAGCGCTTTGTAGTGCTGCCGCCTTCGATGTGTGCCCGTATTAAAACGTCAGAACTGAAAGATGCGAGCTTAACCGGTGACGGTAACTCAACTTTACGTTCAGGCAAAATCGGCATGATTGACCGTCTGCAAATTTACTCTTCACGTAACCTGCGGGTTAACAGTGGTGCGTATGACGTGCTGTTTGGTCACAAATCGGCGCTGTCTTTTGCTGCGCAGATCACCGAAATGGAAACGCTGCCTAACCCGAATGACTTCGGCCAGTTAGTACGTTCACTGTTCGTTTACGGCTTTGACGTATTACTGCCAGAGCAACTGGGTCACGGTGTATGGCAACTGGGCTAATTGCCTGAGCAATGCCACTTACGGCCCCCTTTACTGGGGGCTTTTTTGTTTATATAGGAAAGTGTTATGTCAACAGTTAAACCTATCGCTCCTGGCGCAGTCGACCTGCAAGATCCAGGTGCGCAAAGTCCGGCCCCGAAGTACCTCAAAGCAAGCAATGGTCGTGTGTTTATCGCTACCCCGGCGCTGGTTAAGCAGTACCGCAAAGGCAAGTTTGGTCTTGTTGCTATCAGTGAAACTGAGTTCAAGCAAAGTGACGAATACAAAGAAATGGCTGCCGCTGAGCAAAAAGGTGCTGATCTGGCCGCAGAAAATGAAGCGCTGAAAGCGAAAATTGCTGCCATGGAGTCAGAAAAAGCCGCTGAGACAAGCGGTGACACTGACGAAAAGCCCGCAGCTAAAAAGCCAGGCAGACCGCCTAAGTCAGCCACTACTGAATAATTAAAGGGGTTTACCAATGTCGACACGTAAAGTCGTTGATGCTATTTCACAGGTACGGGCAACGCTTGTTGATACGACCGGCACGCGCTGGCCAAATGCAGAGTTGCTGAATGCCTACAACAATGCAGTGCTGGCAGTGGTAAACCTTCGCCCTGATGCCAGCACAAAGAACATTGCCTTCACGTTAACACCCAATCAGTCTAAGCAGGACTTGCCCAGTGATGGCTTGCGCTGGATGGATTTTCTTTATGATGTGACCACAGGTACGCCAATACGGAAGACTGACCGCAGAACACTGGACGATCAAATCCCTAATTGGCACAAAACTACGGGCTCGCGTGTGACCAACTGGGTGTTCGATGAGCGGGATCCAAAGACGGCTTATGTTTATCCTCAACCTTCAACCGCCGCCGACTTGCAGGCAATTTACTCCGTAGCGCCAGCTGCTGTTGATATTTCTGATTTTGAAAATGATACGACTACGATCGGCATTGATGACAGCTATTTCAACGCTATCAAAGAGTACATGCTTTATCAGGCCTACTCTAAAGATGCCGATTACGCAGCAAACGCCCAGCGTGCCGCATCACACTACAGTATTTTTGAGCGGACGCTTGGTAATAAATCAGGCGTTGATATGGCATTAAACCCTAGTCGTGAGCAGGCCAACTAATGGCGCTATTTAATGACATGGTGACACTGGTAGCGCCTTATGCGCCGAATGTGCCGGCATTTACTGCCGGTAATGCCATTAAGGACGCTGCCAGGCACTTTTTCCGTGTTGTTCATGCAATGCAGGAAGAAATATCCATTAACGTCATTGCTGGTCAGCCTGAATACGACATTACTCCGTCAGATGGTGAGACAGAAGTCGTTGCCATTCTAGGTGTAAAGCGAAGCGATACCGACTTATTACGTTTTGTGCAAAGTGATCGGTACGCCAACTACGAAGGCGAGCCCCGGGAATATACCGGGAAGTTTGGTGAGAAAATTAAATTAACGCCAATCCCGGACAAGAACGAAACGCTCACAGTCTCTATTGCCGTAAAGCCTAAGTTTAACGCTACACAAATCCCTGACTCAGCCTTTGAAGAGAATGCTGAGGCGCTGCGGGCGGGCGCTCTGTCCATTTTAAAGCGCCACCCCGGCACGGAATGGCATGCGCCTAACGAAGTGAGTTATTACGAGCAATTATTCAGAGAGGCGATTGAGCGCAAAGCAGAAGAGATCTTGCTGAATAACATGCCTGGCAACATTAAATTGGATATTCCAGAGTTCTTATGAGTCTATATAAAACGGGTACCGTTTCCGTTAATAACGGGCAAAACACTGTTACCGGCAACGGTACATCGTTTATCGATATTGCCAATGTGCAACTGGGTGACTTATTTACCGTTGATGGCAGTAAGTTCTACGAAATCTACCAGGTAGACACTAATACGCAGTTCCGCATTCGCAACATTGTCACCGGTGGAAACTTTGCGGAAACCACCGTCACCAATGGCGATTATGCCATTGTCAGAAACTTCACTTCGCAAACCAGCGCAGAGATTGCCGCCAAGGTACTGGCCGTACAGCAAAAATGGCAAAACCGTGAAGAGGAAATGACAGACTGGTTTTATACCGCGAATGACTGGGCAACAGTTACCAGTATTAACGGTGATACATTAAGCGTCATGACGCCTAATGGGATTAATAACCTGTTAGGTACTGCTGCTACATATAATGTAACTACAAGTACCACAGATACAACAGCCAACAGATTAACCAAGGTCGGTGATTTTGGTATTGGTCTGACCCCAAATTCACTAGGCATAAATGCTGATGGTTATAACTCTATACTTGATATGCCGAGTGGGAATTATCGAATTGCTTCTGGTATCTCCACGTTTGCTGTGAATGCGGGAATAAATCAAGGTGGGGTTTTATCAGTTTTATCATTCAACCAAAACGACAAAGGGGCATTGTTTTTAGGTAATTCTGGCGGGGTTGATGATGAATTTAAGTTTATTAGTGCTGGTAGTCAGGACTTGCGAACTGTTTACCACTCTGGTAACACTAACTTTAATGAAGTAATTTCTGATGGTTCTACTGGTGCTGTATTCATACCATCACAAGCGTACAATACAACAGAAATTAGATTTTACGTAACTACATTTCTTAACAAGGTTGTAACCAGTATATCCGTGACCGGTACGTTTTCCCTATCTTATTATCAAAACCAAGCGGCAACAGGGCTTGGCGCAAGCGACATAACTTTACTCGGTAGTTCAAAGAATTTAGCTATCTTACGAATAACAACTGTAAGTGGTCTTGATTTAAATAGGCTGTATACACTATTTGCTGAACAGTCTTCAGCGAAAATACAATTAAATTTCTAAGGGACGACAATGCTTAAATTTATAGATGAAAACGACTTCGCGCTAGTCGATACATACAGTGAAAATACAGATGGTTCTGTATCTTGGATTTATGACGAAGGTGAAGGTTTACCAACTCACTCTGGTATTATCCGCGAAGGCTTCACTCGCACAACTCAAGTCCAAACTGGCACCACTTCCGCAGTTGTTGGTCAAGATGAAAATGGTGAGGATATTACCGAAGAACAACCTATTTTCGAGGATGTCACAATTGGCGTATGGACTAAACTGCAAGAACTTGCATCCAACGGTACGATTACAATCCAACCGGTACCGCAGTCAGAATTAGACGCCATAGCCGCCGAGCAGGCTAAGCAAGCGCAAGACGCACTTAAACGCACTGGCACTGAGATTAACGGCCATACAATCAGTCTGACAGAAGAAAATCAAAACGGGCTCGCTGCCGTGATGCAGGGGGCGCAATTGGCCGATGAAGCCGGGGCCAGCATATTCCCGCTTAACTTCAATGCCCGCACCGCCACGGGTGAGGTCAGCATCCCGTTTGCGAACAAATCTGACTACGAAGCGTTCTGCCTGGCATTCCTGCAAGCACGTCAACAGTTTTTCTAAGGGGTAACCATGAAGCTAATCGACAACTGGCAAAGCGCCTGGCGCTTCTGGTCTTTCCGGCTGGCGGTGATTGCCGCCGGGGCTAACCTTGCGCTTTATTTTCTGCCGATACTCGGCGTGTCCGGTGGCTGGGTAGCGGTATTGAACACTGCCTTTGGCATCGCCATTGCCTTTGCGCGAGTCGTAAAGCAAAAAAATATTTCGGGTGAGTAGTGATACTAGTCGTACCTACATTTAAAGGGTTGGTTAATGCAGTATCGCCCAGGTTGATTGCTGAGTCTCAATCTCAGGTGGCCAGCAATTGCCGGGTACGAAACGGAAATATACGCCCCCTAAAAAGTAACAGTGCAGAAGGCTCGCCAAATCTGGCAACGAATGCCAAGACCATTTTTCTCTATGGTGATACGCATTGGTTTAGTTGGGATAGTGACGTCAGTGTGGTGAGCAGCCCTATTGCACAAGATGACTATCAGCGCGTTTACTTTACCGGTGATGGTGAGCCTAAATATACGAATAGTTCTATCGCAACGGGGGCAGGCGTTCTTCCCTTTGCTGAGTATCAGCTTGGTGTAGATAACCCTGAATCGTTTTTGTATTCGGTTGTATACCACGACCAGTCGCTGGATCTTGAAGAGGGCGACGACCCTGCGAATTACACCACCGAACCAGAAAGCGGCTATATCAACGTTGAAACTGACGATGATGAAACCCGATTTTATGTGTGTACCTATGTTACAGCCTACGGTGAAGAAGGTCCGCCGAGTCCTATCACATCAAACATTGAGCTTTTCAGTCCCAGTGACGTGGTAACGCTGAGCTTTTACGATAATGGCGGGTTTGGTGATCAAAATATCACGCTGCGAAGAATTTACCGGACGGCCACAAGCGGCGATGCGACCCAGCTATACCTGGTAGATGAAATACCGGTCACTGATGCGTCTTATCAGGATAATAAACAGTCTTACGAGTTGGGCGCGCTACTGGCGACCGACGATTACGACAAACCGCCCAGCGATATGCAAGGCTTGATTGTCACGACTTTTGGCGTGGCGATCGGGTTTGCGGATAACGCCATCATTCCCAGCGAACCTTATTTGCCGTATGCGTACCCAATTGGTTACCGGCAGTCTCTACCAGATAATGTTGTTGGGCTGGCCGAAATGAGCGGCGGCATTGTTGTCGCCACTGATAACAAACCTGCCATTATGTCAGGCACGTTGCCAGATAGTTTTACAGTTACCGTGCTAGATGCGGCGCTGCCTTGCGTGTCAGGGAAGTCATTGGTCGATATGGGGGAGGCGGCACTTTATGCCAGCCATGACGGCCTCGTGTCTATCAGCCAGAGTGGCGCACAGATTATTACCAGCACCTTGCTATCAAAGGAATACTGGCAGTCACTGCAGCCAGAAACTATCCGCGCCTACCGCTATGGAGAGTATTATGTCGCATTCTACGGCGGGACTTCAGGTTTTGTGTTTGATTTGCGCAACGGTGATTTCTTTGAGCTTGATTTTTATACCGATGCAGGCTTTTACGATACAAAAAGCGGCAAGCTTTATCTGGTCGTAAATGATGCGTTAGTGAGCTTCGATAATGGCAGTGAGCTAACGTATACCTGGCAATCGAAGGATTTTGATTTAACCGATAGTATGCTGTCGTGCGTCAAGATCCGCGGCGAGTCACTGGATAATACGCAGTTTACTTTAACTGCAGACGGCGCTGATATTCTCACTCTTTCTTTGTCGGGGGCTGATCAATTTTTCAGGCTTCCTTCTTTTCGAGCGCGCCGCCTATCTTTTACATTAAGCGGAACTGATGAAATCGAATCAGTAATACTCGCCACATCGCCAGAGGAATTACGCGTTGGCTAAAAAAGCGTTTCTTGGGGTAACCGGTTCGGCCAGATTTGAACGGCCTGACCAGCAGCGCCACGTTGACTCTATCGCTAAAAACATTGCGGTATTAACTGGCCAAACAAGAAACACTCAGGATCGTGCTGTCCTTGTACGTGATTTAATTAATTACGGACTGCTCGATAGTCGTGGCCGCTATGTAGGAGGCGCAGGAGGTGGCAGCTCAAGCACTATTGTGGTGGGCGGTGGTGGCGGGTCTTCAGAGCCTAACGCCGAAACACCAACCAAACCTGGGAACGTTATAGCGACAGCCGGCTTTACTACCATTATGGTACAGTGGGATACGCCGAGCTATGCAGGGCACAGTCATGCAGAAATATGGCGGAATACGGTAAATTCGCTTGGTGATATGACTGATCCGCGTGACCCGGGTGAAGCGGCCCTGGTCGCAACAGTATCTGGCTCGCTTTACGTTGACGCGGTATTGCACGATACAAGTTATTACTACTGGGTACGCTTCGTCAATAATGTTGGTACCGCTGGCCCAGTTCACAATTTCTCTGGTGTGTATGCTAAAACCATGCGCAGTGTTCAGGATCAACTAGATGAATTTCAGGAAGATAGTGAGCAGGCGTTAAATGAGTTTCAGGATAACTTTAATCAAGCGTTATCCAATGCTAATGATTTAGTTGCGGCAACTGACGCTAAAGCCGAAGAAGCACTGAGTAAATTTGAATTAATAGACCAGTTAAACAGTGACGTGCTTACCCTGGCAGACGGATTGTTTAACTCTATCGTCATCAATGATGAAGATAGCACCGCAAAGTTACAGCGTTTACTGGATACCCGTAATCAACTGGTTACCGATATCACCACAGAGAAGAACGCCCGTATCACTGAGCTTGAAAGTGTACGCGATAGCCTGTCTCTGGAAGCGAGTACACGCCGCACGGAATTAGAAACCGTTCAGCAAAGTGTCTTGGATGAAGCGCAAGCCCGGCGCACCGCACTGGACGCGCAGCACGCAGAGTTACTTCAGTATTATGATGAGCAGGCTGCGTTAATTTGGGCAGAAGCAGAGCGACTGGCAGATGAAATTATTAGCAAGTCACAAGGGTTAGGGCAACAGATTGCAGACGAAGCACAGGCCCGAGCGGATGCGCTACAAGCCATTGTCGATCAATACGATCAAAGCTTTGCCGAAATAGATGCTGACTACTACACGATTGAAGAAACTGGTTTATTTGTATCAGGTGAAATCGAAAGTTTTAAAAGTGGTTTCTTGGCTGATAATTACGCCACCATATCTACACTGGAAACACACTATTACACGAAAACCACCGCAGATTCGGCCATTGCTCAGGCTATTACCACGTTCCAGAACGGCTATTTATCTGAAAACTACACAACAACGTCACTGCTTGAGCAAGACTATTACACAAAAACGGATGCGGATGGAGCAATAAGCCAATCCATTACGGATTTTAAGACTAGCTACATTGACGTCAACCTGGTCACCAATGCAGATTTATCGCTAAATTATTACACTAAAACGGGTGTAGACGGGGCGATATCCACTGCCATTCAAGACTTTTCATCAACCTATGTCGATGTAAACTTTGTAACCAATGCAGAGTTAACCAACAATCATTACACTAAGTCTGGCGCGGATGGGGCGATTGCACAAGCGATAACGGATTTCACAACCCAGTACATCGAACCAAACTATGTTACGCAAGCCACGCTGACATTGGATTATTACACCAAGGCTGATGCTAATGAGGCTACGTCCGGCGCTATTACGCAGCACATAACAAATTATCTGACGCCGAATTTTGTTACCACTGCCACACTAACCAATGAGTATTACACCAAGACTGACACAGATGAAGCCATTGCAAGGTCAGATGAATTACTAACATCACAATTGGCCGAGGCATCTTTTGCAGCAGTAGCAAATATTAACCAAACGTTTTACACCACGTCAGCTAGGGATGCAGCGATAGCGGGCGCGATTGAAACGTTCAATGTAGAGTATATACAGCCTAACTATGCAACCACGGCTTACCTGCAGAATGAGTACTACACCAAAGCGGGTGTAGATAGCGCCATTTCGCAAGCGGTATTTCAAATTGAAACCGGCTACACCAATGTCGATGAATTGGTACTTTCACTTCTAAGCGAAGGGTATTACACATCGTCTGATACGGACGGGGCGATTGCACAAGCGATAACGGACTTTCAGACCACATACCTTGATGCGAACTTTGTCAGTACATCAACCCTGACAACGGATTACTATTCTAAGTCGCAGGCTGACTCTGCTATATCTCAGGCCATTGAGACACACAAAACTGAATACCTTGATGAAAACTTTGTTTCTACGGCAACGCTGAATAATAACCACTATACGAAAAGCGATGTAGACCAGGCGATCAGTGAAGCGACACTGGAAACTAATGCAACCATGGCTGACGGTTTATTCCTGTCAGTAGCATCTACATCGACAACCTATTATTCACACGCGGCCCGTGATGCGGCGATTGCCGGTAAAATTGAATCATTCAAAACCGACTACTTGGACGCTAACTTTGTCACAGGCGCAGAGTTAACACAGAACTTTTATTCTAAATCCGAAGCCGATAGTGCCATTTCTCAGGCTATCACTGAGTTTAAATCACTTACTGCCGATGGCGAGTATGCAAGTCAGGCGACATTAACGACTGACTACTATTCAAAGACCGATACAGATTCGGCAATCAGCGAAGCCATTAGCCACTTTTTCTCTACCACGATAGACGGTGATTATGTTGCCAGCGCAGAGCTAACGACAAATTACTACACGAAAACAGATACAGATTCAGCTATATCAGGGGCGATTTCGGCGTTTCAGTCCGGGTACTTGAATAACAATTATCTGAGTGCCAGTGATATCACTAGCAATTACTATACTTCTGCTGATGCAAACCAGGCGATATCACAGGCGATCAATGATTTTAAATCAACCACAGCCGATACTATTTATGCCAGCCAGGCAACGCTTTCCACAGACTATTACACGATTACGCAGGCCGATCAGGCAATAAGTAATGCGCTGACACAGTTTAACTCATCGACCATTTTACCTACGTATGTCACCAACTCGGCACTTGAAACCAGTTATTACACGAAAACCGATGCAGACTCTGCGATATCCAGTGCGGTCGAAGCGTTAAAGTCAGATTATATTGATGTTAATTTTGCAACCAGCGCACAACTGACCAACAACCATTACACCAAGTCGCAGTCAGACAGCGCAATCAGCGCGGCCATTAACACGTTCCAAAGCAGTGTGTTGCAGCCTGAGTACACAACAACGGCTGAATTGCAAAGCGCGTACTACACGAAATCGCAAGCGGATTCAGCAATATCTGAAGCCATTACGCTGTTTAATACAGAAACCATTACTGCTAACTACACCAACTCTGCGGATTTAGCGGAAAACTTTTACACTAAAACCGATGCTGATGGAGCAATCAGTTCAGCACTGACCACGTTTAAAAGTGAAACGCTGGATGATGAGTACGCCGCAAAGGCGACACTAACCAATGATTATTACACCAAAACTGATGCTGATTCTGCAATGTCGACAGCAGCATCAGCGCTTAAATCTGAGTTTGTGGATAATAACGGTAATATCACTAGTGCCTTTGCCGATAAAGTCAATCAGGTGGTCGTTACTGATACCGAAGCTGTAGCGCAGGAGATTGCCGATTACTCGGTGAGTTATGGCGGCAATGACTATTCGATTGCTCAAATCACTCAGGTAGCTGTCAATATCAATGGCGAATTCTCGGCGCAATGGGGCGTTCAGGCCCAAGTCGAAGATCTTCAGCACGGTATTGGGTTCATGGTGCTTGATGGCAAAACATCATTGACTGTTGCATCAGACCGGTTTGCAGTATTTAACCCCAGTAACGGACAATGGAAGTCCGTCTTTGGTGTAGAAGGTGGACAGGTATTTCTTAATGAAGCGGTAATAGGTACAGCCTTTATCGGCTCGCTGGCAGTAGAGCTAAGCACTGTATTTGAAGGTGAAGTGCTTGTGAATACTCGCCTTGATGCCGCAAAACTGTACGGTGCTAAGTTAGAAGCGAATGAATTCTGGATTGAAAACGGCGGCTATTCTATGGCCTTCGATCCAGACAGTTCGCTGGCCATGTGGTTTGGCTCAACGACTTATTACAATCCCGATACCGACACTGACAACCGTGCGCTAGGTAACGCCAAGTTTGCCCTGACCAATACCGGCGAGGTGCGTGCCAGGAGTATTTCGATATACAACAACAGTAATCAGCTGATGATGAACTCTAATGGCCTTTTTGGCACCTACATTAGGGATCTGACTGTTGGCACAATCAAAATCATGGACGAGGCGATAACCAAGTCGACTCCTATAGAAACTGCAGTGATAAGCGGTTCATCACTCACAGATGGTGTCATTTTTGATACAACAATCAGTGCCGGCGCAGTGGGTGTTGTTAACTCGGTATTGTCTGTGGTTATTCATCAATCAGGCTTTCCTGGGTTAACATCAAATATCACACTGACATATGAGCTGTATGACGGTACGACTACCAACACTTTACTTGATTCCATGAGCACCAACACAACAGTTGATGGTAGCTACTCTTATCAAACGCTACCCGTTTCGGTTGCTGCTAATACAACTCAGACGTCATTTAGGCTGAGACTGATTGCCAGCGGAAGCCAGACTTTTATTGAATATCAGGCGAAAGGTTATGTCATCGCAAACAAAAAGTAATTATTTCATATGTAACAGCGCTACTGGCCAAGTTGAAGTTAAGGTTTTTGGTAAACCTGGTGATTTCCCATTAGCACCGGGGAAGGCAATTGTTGAGTCTGCCAATCACGCAATCAATGACGTGTATTACGATAGCGGTTCAAACTCATTAAAGGCTAAAGGAGAATTGCCAGAAGGCCAGTGGGTGGACGGTGAGTATGTTATTGATCTACCGGCGGGTGCCAGCCTTATTTGGCAGGAGCAACAATACGTTATTAATGACGGCCGGGCAGAAATCGCAATCGATCAGCCAGGCACCCACTTTGCCAAAGTTTATCACCCTCATTACTACGAAAAGGTTTACGCCATTGAAAATTAAAAAGCCTATCAACCCGAAGAAGCTTAGGCAGCAAGCATATATTTCTGTGGGCGATCAACTCGACGCAATCATAAAGACGTTTGCCCATTTGCAAAACCAAGGCATTGATATCGGTCAGGATGGCAAAGAGCTTGTTGAGCATTCTAAGTGGGTTAAATCCAAGTTTGCAAAGAGCTGATTTATGGCATTTAAACAGTACGACAATTACGAACAGCAAATTAACGCATTGGATAAGCGTTTTGGCGAGCAAAACACATTCGCCCGATTAAAGCGGGAAATAGAATCCCAGTCGGCTTTTTGTGTGACTACCAATGATTTTTGCTTCGTGCTAAGGCCGGTGCTCGATGAGCATCGTCAGCGGGGCGTGTTTATTGCGCTGGGAATACATAACAATCCCGACTGCTCAGTCTCTGACTTTTCTAAAATTGAAAGCATGGCAAAAGATTCGGGCATGACATTTATGCGCTTTCGTTCATATCGAAAGGGTTTTCAACGTATGGCAATCAAGCATGGCTTTCATGTTGAATCAACATCGAATGGCGCAGTTTACTACAGAAAAGAGGTGTAACCATGGGTGGCGGCGGTTCAAAAATTGAAGAAACAGAACAGGAACGAGCGTTAGCGCGCGTTTCTATGCAGCAGTGGAATAACTATTTAAGTACGTACAAGCCGTTTGAAGATGATTACATGGATAATGTGGATCGCCTTAATACTGATGAGCAATACAATCAGGCGGCGAGCCTTGCCGCACTGCCCGTGGAAGCAGCTTATAGTGAGGCGGTGAATGACACGGTTAGCGGTCTGAATTCGCGCGCTATTAATCCAAACTCAGGCGTTGCGAAAAGCGCGATGACGGCGCTCGATACCAGTAAGCGAAGCGCTAAAGCTGACAACATTACCCGGGCCCAGGTTGGCCAGCAAAGCCGTTACTTGGGTGAGATGGGTAATGTGGTGGCTATGGGGCAAGGGCAGGCAACGACTGCAGTGAATGGCATGGGTGATTTGGCCAGTCTTTCAAGTCGGGAAGCTTACAATGACACCAACATCGCACTCAATAATCGCGAGCAAAATAGAGAGTTGGCCGGCGCTGTCGTAGGCGCTGGCACCCGCTACGGCCTGCAAACAGAGACTCCAGGCGGTGGCCAGTGAAAATATTTGATAATTTATATAGCAGCTACATCAATCAGGTTGGCTACGCTTCCGGTCAGGCCATTAGTCCACTTGATAAGGAATATGCGTCCAAAACTTACGCCAGCATTATCGGCAGCCAGTACGATGATTACCTTGAACGATTTCAACCTTACGAGCAAAGGCTTGTTGACCTGGCACAATCTCGCGAACTGCTTGATCAGCAACTGTCGCGCATATCAGTGAGCAACGCCGCATCATTCAGTAATCCTCAAATGAGTGCGGGCAGCTTGCAAATGAGCCGCTATGGCGTACAGCAAAGCGAACAGCAACAAGCTAAAAGCACAAGACAGAACAGCATGCGGCAAGCCCTGTCATTGGCTGATGCTAAAAATAACACGCGACTGGCCAACCAGGACCAGCGCATGGGGCTGATCACCGGCGCTTCCGGCTCGCGTTCCAATTTCAATAACGGTGCATACGGAGGGTAGTATGGGTTACGGCATCATTAATACCGGCGGCACAATTAAGCAGCGCGCGTTGTCCGGTATGCGTCAATCGGCGGATTCAGAACAGCAGCGTAATATTGCCAATAAAAACATTGAGGCAGCGGATGACGCTGCGAAGAAAACAAATGCCGGCGCCGGCCTGTCAACCGGCGCTGTGGTTGGAGCTAATATGGCCAGTGGTGTTGCTGGTGCGTCAGTTGGTCTGTCGGCCCTTGCTTCTGGTGGAGTTGGCCTGGGCGCTGCATTGTTATTGTCGGAGTTATTCTAATGAGTTTAGTTCAGGGGTTTCGCACTGGTTTTGATATCGTTGACCGATATTATCGCAATGAGGAAAGCGATCGCCGATTTGATCAGCAAATGGGGTTGCAGCGCCGGCGCATGGGTATGGCCGAAGAAGGGCATGAAGCGAGAATGATGCAGGCCGGGCTAAATAATCAGATCCTGCAAAATCAGGTAGATGATATCCCCGATGCAAATCAATACCGTGATAAAACACGCGCACTGTCGCTTCAGACTGCTGAAACGCAAAACGACACAGCAATGACGCAGAATGAATCTGCAAAATTCAATCTGGATACCGCTAAAGCGGACAGAAAGAAAAAGCAGGCGCTTGAACGGTTAAATGTGTACCGGGCATCCGGCGATTGGTCTGGTTTCCTGCAGGATGATACGTTTGACGGCACGAACCTGGAATTGCTAAAGAACGGCGCCAACGCAGATTCTGCAATTGCACTAACGGACAGTATCAGCAAAAACGATGTGAACGGCGTTGTCGCACACGCCAACAACCTGTTTAAGTCCAAGCTCAATCGCAATGTTGGTAAAATGAAAGGGCGTGATGGCGGCGTGATCCGCGATATTTCAATTGTCGGTTTTGAGCAGTTAGAAGATGGCACCACTAAGTTGCCAGTTAAGGTGACCACAGATAAGGGCGTTTATACGTCCTACATTAGCGACTTGCGCGGCATTGACCCAAGCGACCCAGATAAACAATTTACTGCTGATCAACTTTTTGGCACCGCCGCCGTAATGGGAAATATGGCGCAAACGCTTAAAGCCAGCGGTGTATATGGCGGCCTGAATGACGCCGCTGATAGAGCGCTGGGGGCGACTAATCGCCCATCTGGTCAGGTGCCTGCGGAGGTTCAAACCATCAGCATGCTGTCACAAATGACAGGTATTCCCGCGGATGAATTGGTTCGCGCGAGATATATGTCACAGAAAGACCCGAGCGGCGCAACGCTTCGCAAAAACGCACTTGAGTTAGCGCAAAGCGATCCGCGGTGGGAAGATATCCAATATGCCAAAGACCCGATTGAACGGTCCAGAATGACACAGAAGATTATTCAGGAATATACCGGTTATCTTATGGGGGGAAGCCCAGAATCACCTGCCCCTCGCGACCTTGGCGATGATCCATTGGATATCCGCTAACAGTTCTTTTTAGGCGAAAAGGAAAGTAACTTCGCAAGAATGGCAGCTGGTGCAATTAAGCCAACAGCTACTAGGGCAAACATCATAAAGTCCGATGGCTCGCAACTGTTCCTAACTAAACAGTTCATGCGAAACGCCAGGCCGGAAACCAAAACAATCCATAAGGCAACACCGGAAAACAGACCAAGACCGGTTAGATTTTTCATAAGTCATCCTTAACGATAAGTGAATAAATGAAAACAATAGCAGAGTTCAGAAAAGAATATCCACAATACGATGATGTGAGTGATCAGGATTTAGCGCGAACACTTCACCAAAAGTATTATTCTGATATTGATGAAACTGAGTTTAACCAGCAATTTTTGGCAACGCCTTCCGCTGGTGAGTCGGGTATCGGTGCCGCCTTTGGTGCTGGCGTGGATCAAATGCAGGAGCTGGGTTACCGGGCAGTAAAAGCGTGGACGGATGTAGGCAATGAAGCCCCGGAAGGAAGAGAGCCTGGTTGGGTAGAGCGTGGCGGCGATATTGCTCAGTGGGCTGATGAAGGAATCGAACGCAATCTGCGCGAGCAGGAGGCATACAAGCCGACTGTGGGCTCCTACAAAGATATTGATTCACTGAGTGATATAGTCTCTTACGTTGGAGAAATGACCGCGCAATCTATCCCTATGATGGCCACGGCAATGAGCCCGGCCGGCCTGTTTGCCATGGGCGGCGGACTATCCAACGAGGCCTATGAGGCGCAGCCTGAAGAAAACAAACAACCGTGGCGGGCGGTGGCGTCAGGTTTTGGTCAGGCGGGCTTGGAGCGGCTAGGTGTTGAAACGGCTGTTGGTCGCTTGTTTGGCGGGGCCGGTGAAAGCATTGCTCGACGTGTTGGAAATTCCGCGCTGGGTGAAGGTTTAACTGAAACTGGTCAGGAGGCGCTGGCACAGTGGGGCGGCGGACGAGCCCTTAATGAGCTTGAAAATCTGGATGAAGCCTTTGTTGGTGGTGCAGCGGTAGGCGGAACTATCCGCACTGGGGCCGAGAGTGGGCGTGCGGCATTAGAGCGTTATCGCGGAGAAACCCCCGCAATTAATAACTCAGAAGAAATTGATCTGACAGAAGATGCAACGCCGGATCCGTTTGCGCATATCACGCCCGAAGCCGACCAGGCAGTAAATACTGATGAAATTACCATCATTCCCGGGGAAACTGCTGAAGACTGGCAACCTAATTGGCAGTTTGGTCAGAACGATATGCCATACCGCGGGCAGATGCAGCCATACACTTACGAAGGCGATTATGAGCAATACCGGGATGCTCCTAATTCAGTGCCAGTCGGCGCAGCCCTTAATCCACCTGTTATTGATGGTGAGTATAACCGGCCTCGCGCCTTGCCGGATCGGTCTGATGTGATTATCGGTGAAGATGGCCGGCCTATGCAGCAGGCGCAGGAATTTGCCGACCAGGTTAATGAGGGTGCGCAACGTCAACTGCCTGACAAGGATATCGTGTTTGCCGGTGATAACCGTAATGTACAGGTTAAGCGAAATGGTAAACCTTTCGGCGGTCGCAGGGCAGCAGAGTTAACAAAAGAGTTTCGCAGCGCCAGAGAGCAAGGGTTAAACCCGACTGTTGTTAAAATTAATGGTGGGTATGGCTGGATCATGGAAGGCGGCAGCAATTCCGCGCCATCACAAACCGAAGCCCAGCCCGAAGCGACACAAGCGCCATTACAGACCCGAGCTGCCGTTAAAAAAGAAAAACCCCGCAGCAATAGCAGTAAAGTGTATACGCCGGGTGGTCGTGAGCTCGATGTGGAATACGCGATTGTCGATGCGGATCAACTGGTCACCTCAAACCTTGATGATGGCCGGGTAAATCAGGATTACCCGCAACTCCTTCAGCCGCGTGACAGAACCCGCGCTTCATCTGAAATTCAAATTAATAGCATTGCCAACAACATTAACCCTGCCTTGCTGGGGGAGAGCGCCACAACGGGAGATGGTGCGCCGATTGTGTCTGATGCTGGCGTAGTGGAAAGCGGTAACGGTCGAAGCTTAGCGATTCGTCGTGCCTATCAAAATGGCAAGGCTGGTAATTACCGTAATGCGTTAATTGAGCAAGGCTATGATGTATCAGGCGTTGAAAAGCCGGTACTGGTTCGTGTTCGCCGCTCACAACTCAGTGATGAAGATTTAATTGCTTACACCAAAGAAAGCAATGAGCGTAGTACGCTATCGCTTAGCGCCTCTGAACTGGCGCAGGCTGATGCGAAAGCCGTGAACAATATCATTGCCGACTATAACGGTGGTGATGTTTCGGCCGCGGCAAACCGTGACTTTGTGCGTAAATTCATGCAAGGCGCGGTGAGCCAAACCGAGCAGGCCAGCATGATTGATAGCAAAGGCATGCTGTCACAAGATGGTCGTCGGCGCATTGAAGCGGCGATGATTTCAGCGGCTTATGATGATGCCTCGCTGGTCAATGATTTATTTGAAAGCTCTGACAATGAGATTAAATCCATTGGCGGCGCGTTGCTTGATGCGTCTGGCGCCTGGGCGAAAATGCGCTCATCTTCGCAGGCTGGCGCCACACAGGATAACGTCGATATTACGCCCAACGTAGTCGAGGCCGTTAACCTGGTGCGCCGTTCCCGGGCAGAAGGCAAAAAACTCAGCGAGCTCGTATCGCAAACGGATATTTTCGCCGGTGATATTGATCCTGTTACCAAGATGGTAATTGGTCTATTCTATGGCGGTGACAATTACACCAAGCCGCGAAGCCGCCAACGTGTAAGTCAGGCCATTGCCAAGTATGCGGAACTGGCTGGTAACACTCAGGGCGGTGACAGTTTATTCGGTGGCGACCTTGAAGCCGTATCACCCGATCAATTATTAACGAAAGCGAATGAAGCAAATGAACAAACCGAAAGACAAGAAGCCGGCCAAGGCGGCTTATTCAACCAGAGCGTTGAACCTGCTCGGCCAAGTGGCGAAGGAGATCGGGGAACAGGACAACGACAAGCAGTTACTGGAAATGAGCAAGCAAGCGCTCAGCCACAAAGCCAAACAGAAGTAATTACTGCTGCCGCTAATGAAGCGGCAACATCGCCTACCAACGATCTGCCAGAGCCTACACCGGCCCAAAAAGAAGCCGGCAATTACAAAAAGGGCAAAGTAAAACTGCACGGCTTTGATATTTCTATCGAGAACCCAAAAGGCTCTACGCGCACCGGTACCGATCCTGACGGAAAAGAATGGTCGTCAAAAATGAAACACCATTATGGTGACATTAAAGGCACTACCGGTGCTGATGGCGATTCGATTGACGTATTTATCGGGGATAATCCGGACAGTCAGAAAGTCTTTGTCGTTGATCAGGTTGATCCCGGCAACGGCAATTTTGACGAAGTAAAAGTGATGATGGGCTTTGATGATATTGAAGCCGCACGCAAAGGGTATTTATCTAACTACGATAAAAACTGGAAAGGCCTGGGCGAAATTACTGAAACCACGGTGGAGGAATTTAAAGCCTGGACTCAGCGCCCACGCAAATCAAAGCAGCCGTATGCGATGCCGGTTAAAAATAATCAAAAATCAGGACGCAAAGAGCAGGTAGTAAACCAGATTGATGATTTTGGCGAGAAGCTACTTGGCGCAAGAAAGCATGTATGGGCTGGATTCAGTGACACAGTAAAAGAGCAAATGGATGTTTCAGCCGTGCCACTTAGCCAGTCATTCCCGGATCCTGATTATGTGAAAATGGCGAACGATGGCGCGGATAAAAAAGCGCTTGGCCTGATTGCGATGCTAAAAGATAGCATCCCCAACAAACCAAGAACTAAATACAAAATGCCTCGTTGGACAGACACCGTTAACAAGGCAAGAAAAATCGCCAGCCAATTAACTGATGGCACCCTATCCTTGGATGATGCTAAACGGCAAGTCCGGGCTATGGGTGGTCGATTCAATGGAGTTTCAGAAACAGTTGATGCATTTGAAGGCGTCAATCCCGATGTGATTAAAAAGGCCAGTAAGCGCTGGCGCATTGATTCTGGTAGCTTCAGTATGTTTCGCGGTGAAAAGTACGATCCGCCAAAAGTAAAGTACTTCATTCGTCGTGACGGCAAAGATTTGTATGATCTTTCCTTTGATACCGAAGCAGAGGCAACTGAATTTCTAAAAACGCAACTGGCTAAAGAAAATGGCCAACCTGAGAAACGCAAAACTAAAATCTCTGTGTATCAGGACCGCTACGACAAAACCTACTTCCTTGGCTGGAAAGGGGCTAACGGCGTACTTAGAATTGCCGAATACGATAATATTGTTGATGCCCGGGCAGCGCTTCGCGATAACCGTGATGAGATTGAGTTGAAGCTGGCGAAAATGAAAGAAACGCCAGATATGCGCCGTCCGGAAAACAGAAAACGCGTGGGGCCAGCACGCTTTGACGGTAATGTGACACCTGAATTGTTTGCTGAAGAATTTGGATTTCGCGGCGTTCAATTTGGTAACTATGTTGAAAATAAACGCCGTCAGCAGGATTTAAATCAGGCTTATGACGGACTGATTGATCTCGCTGAAGTGCTTGGCATTCCACCCAGGGCTTTATCGCTAAATGGGAAATTAGGTATAGCCTTTGGTGCGCGAGGTCGCGGCGGAAATGGCATGGTGCCGGCAGCGCATTACGAGCCGGGCAGTATGGTTATCAACCTTACCAAAAAATCAGGCTCAGGCTCGCTGGCGCATGAATGGTTTCACGCGCTTGATAATTACTTTGCTACAGGCGCTACCGGTAAAGAATCCTACATGACCCAAGAGAATCGCTATCGCCGTATTGAAGGGATCCGTCCTGAAATGCGCGAGGCGTTTATTAACGTCATGAATGCCATTGAGGGTACGGCGTTACCGTCACGAAGCGGCGAATTGGATAAGCGCCACAGCAAACGCTACTGGGATACCAAGGTCGAAATGTCAGCGCGCTCATTTGAGCGGTACGTTATCGACAGGCTGGATGATTCAAATCAATCAAACGACTACCTTGCTAACATTGTGAGTGAGCAGGGGTGGAATGCGACAGATGAGGGTTCATATCCTTACCCAACGGAATCAGAAGCAAAAATAATCAACAAAGCATTTGATCGTTTCTTCCGCACCATTAAAAGTAAAAATACAGATGATGGGAATGTTGCGCTATTCGCGCTTAATTCTGGCGTTGTCAGTAGTGGTGCCGGTAATATGGCCGTCAGTCGTGCGAATGCAAATAAAGTCGTCAGTCGATTCCTTGACAGTTGGGGCGACACTAACGCGCGTGGCGATGTGACGGTTGCGCAGACGTATGATGAACTGCCGCAGGAGATAAAAGACGCCGCCAAAGAGCAGGGCGCCGAGTATCAGGTAAAGGGTGTATTCCATAAGGGTAAAGTGCATGTTGTTTTAGATCAGCATACCAGCCCGCTTGATGTTGAAACAACGCTTTTTCATGAAGTCTACGGACACCAGGGTATTGCCAAGTTATTCGGTAAGGATATTACCCAAAAACTCAATGCGTTATTTGTTGCAAATGGCGGCCTGAAAGGGTTACGCGATACTGCAAAACGCCACGGCATTAACCTGGGTGGTTACATCGATGGTCTGGACGGCACTGCACTGCCGCAGGATATTAAAAATCGCATTCTCATGGACGAGTTGTTAGCGCACATGCAGCAGGATAATAAACCCAGCGTTAAGCGTTTGGCGCGTGAAATCATCGGCATGGTGCGGGCGGGCCTTAGAAAATTAGGCTTGCCCGGTATGGCCAGCATGACGGACAGCGATTTATTTTTCATTCTGCGCCAAGCGCGCAACGCCGCACAGCGAAGTCGGGATAATCGCGGCACAAGGCCGATGTTCCGCACCGCTGAGGATGCAACCGGCAGTTTTGCCATGCCAGAAGAAACCTGGACAGATAATGCCATTCGATTTATTCAGGATAAATTCAACCGGGTTAAGCGGGCTCAGTCGGCAGCGCGGGAGTCTGGCATTAATATTTCAGATGCCGCTGACGTCTATGGCGTTGAATCGCTTTACTACGGCAAGGTTGAAGAAGACTTCCGCGAATTAGCCGATAAATATTTAGAGCCCATGGCCGAGAAAATGGCGCGGCATAATATTAAACAGGAAGAATTAGATTTATTCCTCTATGCCCTGCATGCGCCAGAGCGAAACGCTCACATTCACAGCATGGATGAGGAAATGACAGCGGGGTCTGGCATGACTGACGACGAGGCCCGCGCTATTATCGACAGCATTAACCGGGATCCGCGCCGCCGCCAGTTTAATGAGTTGGCTAATCAAGTGCGTGAAATGATTGATAGCCGTACCGAGGAAATGTTTAACAAAGGCTTGATTGATGAAGAAACGTTTTCAGGCTACCAGAACAATTATCAGTTTTACGTACCACTGAAAGGCCAGGCTAACGACGAAGGCGGCAAGCCGAAGGGAACCGGTATGGGCTTTAACATTAAGGGCAAGGAAAGCATTGCCGCACTGGGCCGTCAATCCCGCGCGGAAAGTCCGTTACTGCACGCCTACATGGATACCCAAAAGGCCATTATTCGCGGCCATAAAAACGAAGTGGGTAACGCGCTGATTAATTTAATTAATGAGGCACCTAATCCGGAGCTATGGAGCGTTTACACCAATGAAGGCCCATTGGAGCGCAAGAAAGTCGCTGACGGCACGATTCAGATGGTGCCAATGTCAAAAGAGAAAATGTCGGCACTGGCCAGTAATCCACAGTCCGAATGGTTTGCGACTAAGCGCGATGGCATGGAGTACTACGTTAAGTTGGGCGATCCGGTACTTGCCATGCAAATGAAAAATGTCGGGGTCGATAACGGCAACCGTATTACCAGGGCGCTGGGGAGTGTTAACCGATTCCTCGCGATGATGGCAACCTCTGCCAACCCTGAGTTTTTAATTACCAACGTAGCGCGTGATGTGCAAACCGCCATGTATAACCTGGCAGCTGAAAGTGATGTAGATGACGGCCGGATCAAAGGCGTTGATATTAAGAAATTCACCGGCAAGGTGTTAAAAGATATGCCTAAATCTTTTGCCGGTATTCGCCGCGTGTTACGCGACAACCGCACCGATACCGAGTGGGCCGGCCACTTTGATTCCTTCAGAAAGGCGGGTGCCAAAACCGGCTACTTTGATATGAAGGACATTGAAGCGCAAAGCAAAGACCTACAGGAGTTAATGAAGCTGCAATCCAAGCAAGGTTTAATTAAACACGGTAAAGCGGCGCTGAAATTCATTGATGACTATAACTCAGCGGTAGAAAACGCTATTCGTTTATCGGTCTTTAAAAATGCCATGGACGCCGGTGTAAGCCAGCACCAGGCAGCGGTCCTTGCTAAAAACCTGACCGTTAACTTTAACCGCAAAGGGCAGGCAGGTACCTGGTTAAATTCCCTTTACCTGTTCGCTAACGCGGGCATTCAGGGAACGGCAAACTTTGCCCGGGCCATTGGCACCTTTAAAACCGTTAACGGCAAGAAAAAGTTGAATCTGGCACAGAAGGCCGGGATCACGATTGCCGGTATTAGTCTGGCAATGTCTTACCTTAACCGCCTGATTGCCGGTGAGGATGATGACGGCGAAAGCTACTGGGATAAAGTGCCGGATTACGTGAAAGAGCGTAATTTCGTATTAATGATCCCTGGCAGTAATGAGTATGTTACGTTCCCAATGCCATACGGCTACAATATCTTTGCTAACTTCGGTACCGCCGCTGAATCATTATTAAATGGTGGTGAGGTGTCAGAGAATGCCGGTTTCCTGGTAAAAGCAGCTATGGGCTCCTTTGTGCCGATTGGTATGTCAGAGGGTAGTGACGCACTTCAAACAACCATTAAAAGCACCGCGCCACAAATACTAAAACCATTTGTCGATTTAGATACAAATACGAATTTCTTTGGTAGCGCCATTTACAACGAAGCCAATGAAAAATACGGCAGTAAAAAGTCTGATGCGGGCAGTGGTTTTAAAGGCACGAATGATTTTTACAAAAATGCCGCTCTGGGCATTAATGAACTCACTGGCGGTAGCGAATACCAGTCAGGCGCCATTGATGTGCACCCCGAATCCATTCGTTACATGATGGAATACCTTGGCGGCGGACTGGGGCGCTTTGTACTGAATACTGCAGAAACCACAGCGCGCGCCACGAAAGGTGAGTTTGAGCCAGCCCGCACCCCGTTTGTACGCCGGTTCTACAATGAAACCAATGATTTTGGTGACTCTAATACGTTTTACGATCGCCTTGATGAGCTTGAAACGCTGGCCGCGGAATTCGACTCATTGCGAGGGCGGGAAAAGCTGGATTTCAGGAAAGAAAATAAAGACAAGCTTCGCCTGGTTGCGGCCGCTCAGAGTACTGCCAAACAATTGCGCGCCATGCGTAAGCGTCTGGATAAATACAAAGAGCGTGATGACCAGGAAAGAATTGAGCAGGTTGAACAGCAAATGGAAAAGGCAATTGACCGGTTTAATTTGAAATACAACCGGCTTGATGGCTAATCAATTGGGTAGACGTTTGTCCAGCCAATAAAGGCTGGCAGCAGGACAAACAGCAGCACAAACAGAATAATGAGCATCTGTTTCCACATGTTTTTTATCTTGCTGCCGTTCATTCAACACACTCGCATTTAATCGAACAATAAGTATAGCGCAGTGGTGATTTATTCACCATTGCTGTTTTGCGTGCACCAGATTTAGGAGTAAGCACCATGTTCAATAACTTTAACGAAAAGCTTCAATTCGGGAGTACTAGCCCATGATTAAACGACTCATTAAATCGCCGATTCAGCGGCTGATTAAAAGCCCCATTGGTGGCGATGCGCCTGTCATCATTGATGGCCTGATGTTTTTTACTGATGGCACCGTGATGCAATTTACCGATAACACCGTTATTTATTTTGGAGACTAATTATGGCCTCAGTTGATGCAAGTATTTCGGCATTCCCCATTGCCGCCAAAAAACCCACCGGTAATTTTACCGGGGCCCAGGCCATTGAGGCGATGATTAACGCCAAGCGACTGCAAAGCACCAAACCGGGAGCGACCGTGCAAACGCTGGCTGATGCTATCTCTCTGGCCGCCACGGATATGATAGTGGGCGAACGCGTGACATGGAACGAATACTATGCTGGCAGCAATGTGGGCGGGAATTCTGGGATCCTGTATGACGCAGGCGACGCGCAAAGTCGCCCGGCGCCTGACGGCGGGAGCATTTTTCATGTCGGGAGTAACGGCCTGTATTTACGGGCCAACTTTCCCGATGAAGTCGGGTTGAGTAAATTTGGTATGAATGCGGCGGGCGATGGTGATGCCACGGCCTATGAGGCGGCAGTAAAGTACGCGTTTGATAATGGCAAGACGGTTGCTGTTGACACCAATATTCACGCCGGTTACACCACGGCCACGCATGCGTATCATGTGTCTGTCAGAGGCGGCGGTAAAATCACCGGCCTGACCATTGACGTCGATATGCTCACCGATGACGATGACGTGTTATCAGTGTTTGAAGGATTTCAACTGGCATCACTGGTCAGCCGCGCCGAGACGATCCGGTTTACTAAGGGCCGCAATGTCAGCATTACAAAAGTGAAGTTTATTGATCTTGTCACCCCTATTAGTGGTGTGGCGGATGAAAATACCGCGTTCCACAGTATCGGGCTGATTGAGGTTGCCAATTGTAAATTTATAGCCTGTGACTATGAGGCTGAATTAGTTGCTACGCAACCACAAAACCGCCCGTACAATGATTTGCAGTGGCGCGATAATGAAAACTGGTTCTGTAAGCAGTATGGCATCAAAGCCGAACAATTAGACGGATTAACGTATAACGGTAATCTCAGCCACTTTGACAAAGGGCTAGCCACGTCTAAAAACCATCTGTGTATTGAAAACGGAGAACAGATTGTTATTGGCGCTGGCAATACGTGTTTCAACAGTGGTGAAGATTCCTACCTCTTTATCAATACAACGTTTATCGAGATTGGCGGCTCTAACTATTTGCGTTATGGCGGTCAGCAGGTGCCATCGAGTGGCATTAAAGTCATCAATGATGCCGCCCATTACCTGACGATGACTGTGGGCGGCGGGGTGCATATCGAAAAACCCACATTGCACTTGATTGATATACAGGCGCCGAATGGGGTGGCCAACATCAGCGGTATCAACGGTTCGATTGATTACCGGGTCGCGTATAATCAAACCACCAATCCGGGCGGGCACTTTTATGATGACCAAATTAACTTATCGTCACTGGCGCACTACGGCATCAATGCGCCGCTAGGTTGTGAAATCAACGCCGACGTTAAAAACCTGAAATACATTAACAGCGGCGGCACCCTGCTGAATATTCCCAACAATTTCCCGCTCCCAGCCACGCAGGTGTATCATGGTGAGCGTGCCATGGACGGAAAAGCCAGCGGCACCCGAACGGTGACGTCAAACGCCAGTGTCACATTGTGCCGTATTTTTGATTCACTGCAGGCGAACGGTGACGGCAGCGGGGAATTGTTGGTTAATGTGTACAGCAGCACCGGCAAGCGGGCGGTGTACAAACTGCTGGTCTGCGCCGATACCGCCACCCCGGCCAGTATCACGCAGATCGCCGCAATTGGCAGCACCAGTGGCGCGGCCGCAGACGATCCTGCGTTCACTTTCGGGATTTATGCTGGCGGCGATATTTATATCAACCGCATCGGCTCCACTGTCAACGGCACCTTTGATTTTACCGTACATGGGTCCGGCGATGTGTACCCACGGTTCCTGTCGTAAGACGTAGGCCATTTTTCGTGAAGTGTAAGTAAAACAAAACCCGCTGTTGAGGAAATCAACAATTTAGGTAATACTGGGCGCGTATTTTCGGTTATAAAAGGAATATGCGAACATGGCGTTACCACCAATAGTTGAGAAACCGCAGCGGGAATTGTTGTTCAAAATTACCCGCCAAAACTCGAAACAGCCTGAACGTGATTTATGCCTGCTGGCATTTTTCTTCGGTACGGGTATGACGACCCTCCAAATAAACCGCATTCAACTGGGTGACGTTTTACACAAAAACGGTAAGTTGCTCAGGGAATTTAAAGTGCGCGGCGCTGAGAAAGAACGCCTGGCACACATTTCAAACGATAGACTCATAGAATGGCTTAACGCCTATATTGATTACCGGGTTAAACACCGGATCCTATTGGGTGACCATCCAGACCACTATCGCGGCCTTGATCCAGATGATGGGTTATTTATCACTGATAAAGGCGCACCGTATTCAATCGCCAGAAAAACCACCTCAGCAGGCGCAGACAGCTACAGCAGTGACGCACTAAACCGCCACGTTAAACGCTTGATGACTCAGGCAGGTGTTGAGGATGCAAGTATTCTTTCAGGGCGTAGAACGTTTGCAACTGAGTTGCGGCGTATGGGGATTGATGTAGCAACGATTCATAAAATGCTTAATAACAAGCAGCTTTCAACAACTCAGAAACTACTTAGGTCCGACACCGTTAACATGGGTAAGATTTTGTCCGATGCATTCTGATAACAAGAAAAAAGACTTCTGCAAACATGGTTATCACATTGGTATTTTGTGTTTGCAGTGTCAGCAGGAAAGAAAAAACAGGGCGGCCGCGCTTAAAAGAGTGCAGGAAGCCGCTAAAAAGTTGACCTGGTAAGTTTCACGAAAAGCAGTTCACGCTACATCAGTGCGTAAGCAGGCGAATGAATCCTTAGTCAATGTCACTCGAAGTGGCCTGTTTAGGTATTCCCATTTAACGCGCTCTGCCTTTTTGGCCTGGTGTTTAACCAGCGCTTCGTGAGCATCCTTAATATCTTCGTATGTCAGTGGCTTTTGACTCATCGCCTCAGAGTCACCAGTCGTCATAAGACCTAATTTTTGCGCAAAATCTTTTTCAAGAACATCACTGAGAAGCTTCTCAAGGTTGCCGTATGACTCAAGATCTGGCGGTGACCCGGGGCAGGCGTGAATGCCCGCAATACCACATTTATCACACGGTAAAAATTCAGCTTTCATAATCCCTCCAAAGTTTCACGAAAAGTCGTTGTTACAGTGTTTTGTTTAAGATCTTGATAATAAAGTCACGCATATGAATCGCCTCGGCGTCATGTGTTTCGTGGGTTAACTCTTTTATCTTCTCTCTGAATTGACGCTGGAACTTCGCAACCGCCATGCGTGCGGCATGATCTTCGTCGGGGCGAGTATTCCACGCGTTTACCGCTTCGGCTTGCCATGCTGGCCATGGCTTATACCCTGTTCTTACTTCTGGACCATCAATACAACAGCGAATGCCGCCGTATTTGTTATCGTGGATCTGATAGTGACCCGATTCACCATTTAGGTCGGGCGTCTCGCCGCAGAACGGGCAGGGCTTTAGTTGCTCACTCATAGTTCAATCCTTTAATAACTTTCACGAAAAGTAGTTTAGTCCTGCTTCTTGACCAGTTCGGCCATTTTATCCACGGCCTCACCCTCATTACGCAATTTATACCGCTTCTTAATGTCTTTCAGCGTGTCTTTAGTTTCCGGCAACACATAGGCGTCCAGCCGCTTTTTTGTTTCCAGTTGCGACTTGTGGTGCTCCATTCTCTTTTTAGCAACGCTGCGCTTACGTTCTTCTTTTGATTGTGCCACGTCAATAATCTGATTCATTGAAAAGCCCGGATAATAATTAAAAGTTACACGGTAAACAAACTTTTGTCACTGTTATTGTTTACACGGTAAACAGATTATACTATTATTTGTTTACACGGTAAACGTTTTTAATTTAACGGAAAGATCGAGTTATGAAAAACAATCAAATTGAAAGCGCCTTAAATCCAGCCTATCCAGAAGATAAGGCACTAATAAGCAGCCTGTGCCCAAATGAGCTTTCAAATTTTGAAAAATGGTTTGCATTGCTTAATCAGGAAAACGCCAAGCGAAGCAATATGTTTTATAGCGGGCAGCGATTAGAGATAGCTACCGGTATAAAAAGTTGGTTTGACTACTTTACTAATGGTTATGAGCCAGCCGAAGCGCTGGACGAAGATGCAACTTATTAATTTAACGGAAAGATGGTGTGTATATGATCGACTTAAAAAAATTCGATGCTTTTTCTGTCAATGAAAAATACTGGAGCCAGGATGACGATGTTGTCACTGATTACTGTGAGGAGCATTTAAATCCCGGTGATGAATTTTCATTTTGGGCTGGCGTTTCAAAGCAAATAACAAACGATCAGTTAATCAGTGATTTTTGCCTAGAGTCTATTGTCGAATCTATGCAAGAAAACTTGTACGACGAGATAGGAGAGGCTGCTGACGGCTACCTTGATATGCTTTCAACGCAGGAGAACTGCGCGACGTTTAAGAAGTTGGTTTCTGATTTTATCAACTCAAAGGGAGGTTCCTGTGGTTACTTCAAGGTTGAAGAAATTAAAGAATTTAAAGCCGTTTGGGATGGCGAAAACTATACGGTTAAAGATTAACGAAAAGATGGAGTGCACTATGAGTTCTCAATACAAAAGCACTGAAGCAGTTCCAGACCATGTTTTACTGGCAAGGGTGGCTGAGTTGGTAGACGCGGTTACTAAAGGCAGTGCCGGGTCAAATGAATTCACAATGAGAGTTCCTGCCGAGTGTGATCGTGATGCCGACTTGGTGTTGACAGAGCTTACTATTCGCTACCGCCAAGCAAGAAACAGAGAAAGTAAGGCTGAAGCTAAATTAAAGGAGCTTTATGGTTTTATTGAAAAGCTCAAAGGTGAATGTATTGATGTGTTATTTGACTTTGCAGCGGAACGTGACCCGAAAGGGTTGGTATTGCCAATGTGTGACCAAAACACACCTATTGTGGACGCAATGCGCGTCGTAGATGAACAGCCAATAATTTAACGAAAAGGTGAAATATGAAGAAAAGCACCACAGCATTTATATTTCTAGGCGCGGCCGCTTTCCATACTGTTTGCAGTTTTGGATATGTTGATTTCAATGGCCATGGCATAGCTTCGGTAATTTTTGTTTGTGCCGGAGGAATTATTTACCACTGCGGCAAAGATGTATAACTTTCACGAAAAGGGTGATTAAGCGTGAGTAAAACATTTGAAAAAGCTTCTGAGTTTCCTTTGCAGTGGCCGGCGCACTGGCCAGAAACAAAAACGCGACAATCCAGCCGATTTGATACCTTGCTATTCCAGGCGCTTGAAAATGTAAAAGGTGAGATTGAGCGATTTGCAAAAGATAGTGGCAAGCGTGTTACCGACATTATCATTAGCTCTAATTACTCGCTGACAAATACTAAACCGGATAACCCTGGTGTTTGCGTGTATTTTACGTGGGATGGCGAGCAAACCTGCATCCCGGTTGATCGCTATTCTTTGGTTCAAGATAACCTGCAAGCAATCTATCACTGTATTAACGCCGAGCGCACAAAGTTGCGTCATGGTGGTATTAATCTGGTTAAGGCGGCTTTCCGTGGCTATGCCGCCTTACCTAACCCCAATAATGTTAATTGGCGAGATATTTTAAACTGTCATGGCGTGGATAACCTTGAAGATGTTAAACGGGCATACCGCTCAGCAATTAAAAACTGTCACACAGACAAAGGCGGGAATCATGAGCGGGCCGTACTGGTAAACGCAGCCTGGGAGCAGGCGCAGAAAGAGTTGAAATAATTTAACTGAAAGGGTGAAAGGATGGCAGAGGTAAACTTAACTTTAAAGATAACTGTTAAATGGTACGCAAAACCAGTTTTATATTTCTGTGCGTTCTGCAGATTGCCGGTGCCGAATTGGGTTTTTACTATTCACCCTCCAGAGGAAGCGTAATTCATTTTGGGGTCATAATGGGGTCACTTTCTGTCTGTTTTAGTCGGGTTTAGTCTGTGACTACCTCTATACAACCCTGATAATACGCGACTCAGACAGACAGGCATTTTTACTCAGCCGGTTCAAGTCCGGCCCCACCCTAAATAGAGATTTCGCCGCACCCTTATACAGTAGTTTGCATTTTTGCAGTAAGCGCTAAGTTTTTGATTACGATATGTTCTTTATTTCCTTGATTTCGCACTTTTCCGAAGTCGAAAAACGATAAAAATCACGGATAATATATTGATTTTAAATTATATTGACTTGATTTGGTCTTTTATCATGGGGTGTCAGGGGTCGGAGGTTCAAATCCTCTCACACCGACCAATTCCTTACCCCAGTTTATTCTGCATACAATCTTCCAGGA
>MDTG01261379.1_pt1 | contig 56443 bp, 51 predicted proteins | sample 811421 | NCBI WGS metagenome assembly MDTG01 (sample SAMN05326645, study PRJNA326480) | marine metagenome | isolation source: seawater | place: Pacific Ocean: South East | collected 2011
AAGTACGTCTCTTACCAGCTCGCTCAAGAGCGCATCCGCGATACAGAGCTCCGTGAAAAAGTCTATCCTCACCTTGCTAGAAAATAGTGAGCTTTGAGCTCCCACTTTAATTATTGATTCTATATTCTCACAAAAACAGTCTTTGAGTTAAGCCTTGTTGTGCTTACACGCTTTTCAGAACTCACGTTATCGTATATAAAAGCTTATTATGAAATTATTTTGGAGGTACCTGCCGATCATTATCTATACTTATCTGGGAACCTCATCACTCCAAGCCATGGACCGTGGAAACAATACGCACAATAATGATCACTGTACCTATATGGGTCGCGAACGGTCACTCACTCTCGTACTCCCTCTTCCAGCACAAATACAGTGTGAAAATGACAAAAACGAAAAACAAGAACGCTCACAATCAGCGCGAACCAAACGACGTAAAAAATCTCCTCCTAAACGAGAAAAGTCCGCCATTATATCTCCACGAAACACAAACACCAATGACACCGTACCCGTACCCATCCTTGAACTCAATGGACCTTCAGTCAATGCCTACAATTCTCCACCCCTCCAAACACGCCACAACGACAAAGAAAAACAAGAAGAAGACATTGATGAAACAGAAGATGAATTCAGCACAACACCCTCTAGTGAAAAACGTAAACACCGCTCTTCTCTTGGTAAGCTCACCCCAAGAAGCTTAAAAGGCATACTCAAAAAACATTCATCCAAGAAAAAAGAAATAGAGAAAAAAAAGGTTCACTTCAAAGACGAACCAGCAGATACAGATGAACAACTGGAGAACGAAATTGAAATTAGCCCTATAATCCTGGCCGAAATTCTTCGCGTTGAAATCATACCTCAAATTGAAAGCGATGAGCCTGAAGTTCGTATTCGAATTGCACTTCAACACTTAATGGAAGCTCTAATCAATTATATTGATGATGATGACATCGAAACATCTCAACTTGAAGATCCACGAACTTTACTTCAAGATATTGAAGCATGCTACCAAGCCCTTGTCGCCATCTTAGAATGGAAAATTGAAAATAGTTATTTAGAACGCAGTGCCCAACAACGCCTTCGTTTTATCAAATTATTCTACCCACTTCTCAAAGATCATCTCGGTGACGACCCATTCATAGGTGCTATCACAGGCATGCATATCGAAAGCTGGATCGAAGCACTAAAAACAATCATTCAAACAAAATCCAACGTTTTAAAATCTCAAGAAAGAGCACGTCAAATCACGCTAGGCCTCCATCTAGAAACATACCTAAAGCTAAATGGAACAAATACACGGCAAGCTTTCTTATGCACACTAGACATGCTCTCTGCCCTCTTAACGATATCCTTACTAGAGAACTACGAAGGGCAAAATGCTCCAGAAGCACTTCGGCAATGCGCCTTTCATTACATGCTGATAACAGCTCGCCATGCTGAGCACAACCGAAAGATCTTGGCTACCATCTTCTTTAACCGAATCGCCATCGCCTTATTCAAGACAGCCTACGCATTAAACAATGCGTTGCCTCCCATCACCCATGACATTGAGGACTGCAAGACCCAAGCAAACCCCTCTCTTGAGCAGTTATTTGCAATCCAATAAGGGCCTAGGCACTTGCCAAAAAATTTCTTTAACCTAAGGTAAGCCTCACCTATGAAAAGCGCCATCACTTTAGAGCACACAGTTGATTTCTCCGAGACAGACATGGCAGGCCTCGTGCATTTTTCAAATTACTTCCGCTGGATGGAAAAGGCCGAAACAGCCCTCCTTAAGTCCCTGAGCATTGAGCTCATCGAGCTCAGTAAATCCGGCATGCAAGGCTGGCCGCGAGCCAAGGCCGAGTGCGACTTCATGGCCCCCATCACTTTCGGAGACACTGTCTCTATCTGCCTCTGGGTAGACGCCATTCGCAAACGCACCCTCCACTACCGTGCAGACATTTATAAGCAAGAAGGCAAGACCTGGGCACTCTGCGCCCAAGGCCGCCTAAAAACCATCTTCGCCCACAGAGCCTGGGCCGAAGATAAACTCTCGGCAGAGACTATCCCTGCATCGGTCTTAACAAAAATCAGCGTCTGCGAAACGCCCCCTAAGCCTGGCCCGTCCAATAAAGAATCTTAGCTCCTGCTTCACCCTTATATTTCTCAGCAACGGTAAAGGGGCGAACTTTTCCATTTTCCTGAATCAAGAAAAGCGGCACACCACCCTGCTCGCGAATGGGACCCACATCACCCAGCTCCATACCCTCTTCATAATCAGCAAACTCAAGAGGAAGATCCTGTAAGAAACGTTTCTCAAGGGTACCATAATGCACCTGAGTCCCAAAAAGAATATTCTCTTTAACATCTTCGCTCGGCGCATTGCCCGAATCAGGATTGGGCATAATTTTATAATAATGCGCACTATCAAAAAGATCGTTCAAGGCATTAAAAGCAAAAGTGTTCACCTCGTCATTGGAGGTTACAGCCAGCACCATCCCCATCTCAGAAAGATCAAGCAAATCTAAAAACTCCTCAGAAAAAATATTCCCCGAATAAGCATTAAGACCCATACGCCGAGCAACAAAGACATTGGTCGTATTGCTATCGATAAGCACGGTTGGCACTTTAATTCCATCAAGTTTTGAAGCAAGAGCGCGGCCCCAAGCATGCGCTCCGACAATGAGGACCCCACGCGGATTTCGATTGGCAAGCCCAAGCCACTGGGCTGCCGGCCCGGCTAAAAGGCCGTAAAAAGACACCGTCCCAACAACAACAACTAAGATCGTCGCTAGCCAATTGCTCGCTTCCTCTGGATTGTGTTCGCTCAAACGAAAGGCAAAAACCGAAGCCATCGCCATAACAACAATACCGCGCGGCGCTACCATCATAAGGAAAAATCGCTCTGCCCAAGGGAGCTTTGTCCCCAAAGTGGAGACTAAAACAGTAAGCGGCCGGGCTACAAAAATAAGGCCCAGTAAAAATAGAAAATCGTCCCAACCAATATATTCAAAAGCAGACAGTTCCAGCCTGGCTGAAAGGACAATAAAGAGACTCGCAATTAACAGGACCTGCAGATTCTCTTTAAACTCAATAATGTGGTGAACCGAAAAGTTTTTCTGATTTGCGAGAATAATCCCCATCATAGTAACGGTGATTAGGCCGGCATCCTCCGCCCAGAGATTAGCAAGCACATAGGCAAGCATCACCATCATGAGCGTCACGCTGTTGTGGAGAAAATCCGGAATCCACTTTTTGCGCATAATAAAAATGAATGTCCCAGAAAAGATGCCCCCAATAAATAAGCCAATCATCAAAGTCTCAAACATTTGGGCTACGATTGAAGCGCGCTCGTGACCAAGACGCCCAGCGATAATCGCCTCCATAATGAGGACCGCAAGAATAGCCCCAATCGGATCATTTAAAATACCCTCCCACTTTAGAATGTCGCGAACGCGACCCCGTGGCCGGATAGCCCGAAGCATGGGAGCGATGACTGTGGGGCCGGTGATAATGAGAACGGCCCCCGTTAAAAGAGCGGTACCCAATGGAAAATCGGTACAAAAATAAGCGAAATAGGCAACAACAAGCCAGCCGACCAAAGCACCTATCGTGATAAAGCGAAGAATAATGGGGCCGGACCCACGCCACTCGCGTAGATCAAGTGAAAGCCCGCCCTCGAAAAGAACAACAGCAACGGCTAAACTAACAAAAGGTTGTAAAAGATCACCAAGAAGAAACTGGGGATTGATCCAGTTAGCAATAGGCCCGGCAAGAAAACCAAAACACAAAAGCAATAAAATGGAGGGAAGTTTAAAGCGCCAAGCAATCCATTGGGCTAGTGTCCCCAAAACCAAAATCAGTGTAAGACCAAGCGTAAAGTGCTCATTCATAGGCCTCTAATGTATAAGATATGAGTCATAAATCCAAGATTAAGTACTCGCCTTTTTCAATGTATTTTGTAATTTTGGCATTCCCTATAATCAGCCTTTCATGTATGCGCTCTGTGAAAGCTATATTGTTCTATTTCTTAAACTTATCCATTTTAAGCACAGCCTTTTCAGCAGTGGATATTATCGCACATAGAGGGGCCTCAGCCTATGCCCCAGAAAATACACTGGCTTCAGTAGACCTCGCCTTGGAGCTCGATGCAGACGGTATTGAAATCGATGTCCATGTGAGTGCAGACGGGCGACTTATGGTCATCCATGATGGCAGCACAGGACGTACGTGCAACGAAGACGTCATCATTCAAAAAACCCACAGCCATACCTTGCGACAACTCGATGCAGGGAGCTGGAAGGGCCCCGAGTGGAAAGATGAAAAAATACCCTTTTTAGAAGAAGTCCTCGAACGTGTTCCCCTAAATACAAAGCTCTTCATTGAATGCAAAACCAAAGACCCAAAACTTTTTCTTCAGGCTTTGGAGCCCTTATGGAGTCGCCATCAAGAACGCCTTCAGTCCAGTATCCTTATTAGCTTCCATGCACCCATACTGAGCGCTTTCAAAAGAGAGTACCCTGAGCAAATGGTTATCTGGCTCATTGAGGAAATGGAATCACTCGAAGCTTATGCAAGGCATATTAAAGAAGGAGGAAAACGCTTATTTGATGGACTCGGCGTCGATCATGAATTGGGCATTAGCGATCATGACATCACTACACACTTAGCAAGCGGGCACTTACTCTCGGTCTGGACAGTGGATCAACCTAGGTGGGTTAGCTACTACACATCAAAAGGCTTTGCTTTTTTCACGACAAATCGCCCCGACCTTGTTCAGCTTAATAAAAATACACAAGTCACTAAATAGTAATGCATTAAGAATAAACCACTAAAACTCTTTATCGAAAAATCCTTACAAATTTAATATAATATGTTAAATATACAAGGATGATACTCAGGAACATAAAGTCCGATTTACTCAAGCAAATCAAATCCCAGGCCGTGGTAGGACTACTAGGTCCACGTCAAATAGGAAAAACAACGCTGGCCCGAGAAATTGCCCAAGAAATCGATAGCCTATACCTGGACTTAGAACTCGATTCAGATATTCGAAAACTAGAAGACCCATTTAACCTACTTATCCAAACATCAAGGAAAACTCGTCATTATTGATGAAATACAACAAGCACCTGACCTATTTAAAACATTAAGACCCTTAGTTGATAAAAATAGAAGAGAGGGTTATAGGTATGGACAATTTCTTATTTTAGGATCCGCATCGGTTGAACTTATCAAGCAATCTGCTGAAAGTTTAGCTGGACGCATTCACTATCTCGATATTCCCGGCTTAAATGCTCTTGAAGCCACTCAATCACACAAGGAAATCGATAACCTATGGGTTCGAGGAGGGTTTCCCGACAGTTATTTAGCCCCAGACGATGAAGCAAGTTGCACCTGGAGACAAAACTTTATTCGCACTTACCTTGAGCGAGATATTCCTCAACTAGGACCTAGGATCCCCGCAAAAACGCTACACCATTTTTGGACCATGCTTGCCCATGTACAAGCAACCATGGTCAATGCTTCAAAAATAGCCTCCGGTCTAGATATATCATCACCCACCGTTTCTCGCTACATAGACCTCATGGTAGACCTTTTATTAGTCAGGAAGCTGCATCCCTGGTCTAGTAATGCTGGAAAGCGACTGGTTAAATCACCCAAAATCTATGTTCGTTATAGTGGCTTAGTGCATCAGTTGCTAGGGATAACAAATAAAGAAGCTCTTTTAGGAAACCCCATCATTGGACAGAGCTGGGAAGGGTTTGTCATCAAAAACATACTGTCTGTCCTCAAACAACCCGAACAAGCATTTTTTTACAGAACGGCAGCTGGAGCAGAAATAGATCTCTTGATTGCGTTCTCAGATCAAGAAATCTGGGCCATTGAAATTAAACGAACCACCGCACCTAATGTTAGAAAAGGCTTTCACAATGCATGCCAAGACATTAAGCCTCAAAAAAAATTTGTTGTTTATAATGGCGAAGAATCCTACTCCCTTCAAAATGAAATTAAAGCCATAGGCCTTAAGTCATTAATGACTGATATTATTAATTTTCAAAAAATAAGATAGAAGCATTTTAGGCAAACCTGCTTATGCCTTGCTTCAAGTAAGTGCTTGAATGCGCTCATAAAGACGCAGTGCTACCCAGGCATCCGTCGCAGCGTAGGTGATTTGAGCATCCGTTAATTGACTGCGTGCCCAATTAGAAACGCGAACCGACTTAGAGACACGCCCCTTGAGGAAGATAGCAGCAAGGCTGCGAAGGCCTGTGTTTTCGATACCCCATGTGCGTGTAATAGAACTTAGCTCGACAAAGCCTACTGGCTTAAAATCGTGAAGGTATTGAAGGGCCTTGACGTCATCATGCAAGGCAACGCCTACTTTAAGGAGCTTCTTCTTAGTAAAGAGATCACTTAAGCCGCCAAGGTTTTTGAGTTTATTCAATTGAAAAATGTAGACGCAATCGTGCACTGCGAGCTGAACTAGCGAAACGGGAAAAGAAACCCCCTTGCGAAAGGCAGGGCGCGTCTCGGTATCAAAGCCAAGAACAGCTTCACTGCTTAAGTGATCGATAGCAGCATCGAGCGCCTCTTCTGATTGGACAAGCTCCACCCTGCCTTCATAGCGTAGCTGAGGAAGCTCTTGTATGGCTGATTTTTCGATGCGCAGGGGTAGCTCTTCGCGTTTATTGGGTAAGGCCTGCTCCATACGACTTAAAGATTAAGCTCCCAACCATCATAAGAAGCGGAAATATCCTGAGGGTAATCGTAGTCGCAATCTGCAGCGTAATTTTGAGCGTGACTTAAGGATTGCTCGAGCTCTTCATCCGTACGCGTAGGATCGTGATGAAAAAGAACGAGATGCTTGGCCTGGGCACGGTGAGCGAGCTCTACCCCCATCATGCTACTGGAGTGCCCCCACTCGAGCTTGGGTGCATCATCGTCAGCAGAGTACATGCCATCAAAAATAAGGACATCCGTACCCTTAAAAAACTCAACAAAGGGGTAGCCTGCCTCCTCGACACCTTCCAGATGCTCCGAATCAGTCGAATAAACAATCGACTTGCCCGCTTTTTCAAAGCGATAACCATAGGAGAGACCTGGGTGCTTTTGTTCAATACTGTGAACCGTATAGCCTGCTACCTCAAAAGGGACACCTGGAGTGTGCACCTCAAAAGCGATACTTGCCTTGAGCGCATCAAAGGGAACCGGAAAGAAAGGAGCTGACATTTGAAGGCGAAATGCATGCTCTAAGTTTTCGTGAAAGCCGTGGACAATAATGCGGTTGCCAGGGATGTAAATCTGGGGAAAGAAGGGAAAACCCTGGATGTGATCCCAATGAAGGTGGGTAATAAAGAGGTGATAAGTTGCCCCAGAGGAGGCCCCATGATCCACCCAATACTGGCCTGCATCGCACAAGCCAGAGCCCGCATCACAGAAAATGTGTGTGTCAGCATCATCGTCTAAAATTTCGACACACGATGTATTGTTTCCAAAAAATCTTGGAATCGTCCCAGGGAAAATGGTATCGATAAAAGCCTCAGCCTCGGCCCTGCTCTTCAAAGGCTTACCCTCAGCAAGGTGCACCGCCTCAACCATGTGCTCACGAAGTGCTGCACGGGAAGTCCCTACGGGGAAGGAACCCCGGGTACCCCAAAAGCGAATACTCAAAGGACTGTGCATGTAGCAATAAATAACAAGTGATAGGCCTAAAACTTAGGACTCAAGTGATAAAATCTTTAACAAACTCATACATTCAATGCGACAAAAAAACACCCCCGAGAAGAAATCCCCCGGGAGTGCATGCATTATTAAAAGAATCGTTGGTAATTAAGCAACATTCTTGGATTCTTCATTAAGAACGTCTGCAGCTTCTTGAGGTGTTGTGGCGTTCGTCTCGTCGCTCGGAGCGGCATTGTCAGCTACGACAATAGCCTCCTCTTCGGCAGCAGGAACTTCTGGTGTAGTGCTATTACCGCTGTGACCTACGTCCGTAACGGTGCTGTTGCCAGCAGCAACTTCATCTTGAGGATCCAGCCTATCACTGAGCTTATCTAAGCCACTAGCAACCTTATGGCCTGCTGAGCCAATCTTGTTGCCTAATTGATGGAGCCTATCAGTAATACCATGAACATTATCGCTAGCACCATCAACAACGTTACCGGCTGTATTTAAAATAGGCTGGGCTGCAGAGACACCTGGAACGGCTGTACCTACCAGTGAAGAGACTGTACCAAGGCCCTTAATGCCCGCTGCGATAACATCAAGCGCTTGAGCAATAAGTTTTTCTTGCTCGGGAGTGAAGTCTGTACGATCATCAACGATCCCCGTTACACCTTCAACAACGTCACTGACAACATCAGCAACATTGGCAACTGCGCTAGTGATTCTACCATCGCGCTCACCAAGGCCATCAAAGAGGTGACCCCGTTCACCGACCCGGACAAGGATATTGTCAAAGCGGTTCATGGCACGACCTAAGAGTGAATCAGGATCTTCATCACCACCGTCAAGAATGTCACCTAAGCCATCTGTAACCGTGCCAACGATATCCCTAATACGACCCAATGGGCCTCCATCGCTTTCACCTTCACCGCCTTCAGCATCGCCCTTGTCGCGGCCAAGCACTTTATTAATGCCATCCTTAATGTCGCCAGCAAAATCTTTAACGCGGTCTAATGGGCCATTCTTCTCGTCGCCCTCTTCAGCGTCTCCATCAGAGTCACCCTTATCGCGAAAAATGCCTCCGATGGTATCTTTGACATCATCTACCAGGTCTCCAACGCGGTCGAGAGGGTTCTTTTTGCTTTCTTTATCGCCATCTTCGCTCGAAGCCACTTCTTCAGCGACAACTTCTTCAGTAGCAGGCTTTTCAGTCGTTGTTTCATCTACAACAGCCTCAGCATCTGGGCTCGTGCCAATGCCATCGGTTTCTGTAGCTGAAGCTTTAGCGCTTGCGTCATCATTTTTTTTGTCATCATGGCCGGTCACCGTGTCGACAAAGTGCTCTCCAGCATGCACAGCGTCTTTAGCTGCACCTTTAACGGCACTGCCAAAGCGCTTAAAAACATTCTTTTTCTTGTGCTTCTTTTCACCTTCGTGATCGTCACCAGAGTCTGCATCAACCTCATCTATGCCGAGGATCTTTTTGGCAGCAGCTTCTGCTTCGTCGCGCTTGGATGCATCACCATCAAAAAAAGTATCTAAGACCTTCTGCGTTTGTTCAGCGAGCTGATCAAGGTCTATATCAGCAGCAAGAAGGGTCCTCGTTTCGAGGGATTCGAGTCTTAATGAGGGGGTTTTCATATATTTATTGTTTAGGTTAGGGTTAGTTTTATGAGAAAAATGAGTAAGGGGGTCTCAGCTTCAGTCATCACTGTATACGAAAGAAGCGACCTTATTCCAAAATTGAACCCAAAGATCTTTCCACCAGATTTCCTTCTCTGCGTATTGATCGATAATCTGCGTGTTGCTCGGGACAAGTACAGGCGGAGAAGAAACACCATCGGAAGGCGTTTCAACTACACTTTCTTGGGTATTGAGTTGAAAATTCTCTTGAGAGGCTTTGAGACTAGTTCCACCACCTTCAACGAGAAAATCAATAGCTAGAGGAGCGTCTTCAGAGTGTTCGCAGAAAGGACAGACAGGCTCACCCACAGTTTCATTGAGTAATAACAATGACCATGCAGGACACATGTTAGCATCGTCTGCGGCTAGCAAAACACGCGGTTCTAAAACTTCACACAGGGGCTGTGCTGCGTTCATGGGAAGGGATAAAAATCTTTAGGGAACAAAGAAAGAAACTTCATTTTTAAAGTTTCGTTTGAGGCATTTCAAATCCTATTTTTTAAAGAAAACGTATTTCTTTTCGAGGATATCGATATAATACACTCTTAAATATAGAGCGCTAGTGCTTCTTTTTGTAGGACTTACGATCGCCTATAACGAGAAGTGAAGGCGTTAACACTAGGGTCAACACCGTTGCAAAGGCAAGACCGAAGACGATGGAGGTTGAAAGCTGTTTCCACCACTGAGTCGATGGTGCCCCGAGGGTGATCTCCCGATCGATAAAGTCGAGATTTAAACCGAGAACCATAGGGATGAGGCCGAGGATCGTCGTCACCGTGGTTAATAAGACAGGACGCAAGCGTTGGGCACCCGTACGCAAGATAGCATCCATAGCATCAAGACCATGATGGCGTAAGTGAGCATAGGTATCAATCAGGACGATGTTGTTGTTCACCACAATCCCTGCAAGAGCAACAACGCCGATGCCATTCATCACAATGCTGAACGCCTGACCCGTGATGAGAAGACCAAGAAAGACACCTACGGTAGAAAAGACAACGGCCGTTAAAATAAGGAAGGCGTGATAGAAACTGTTGAACTGAGAAACGAGGATAATCGCCATGATGGAGAGAGCAACAAAGAAGGCCTCCATCAGGAAGGCTTGCGCCTTTTGCTGTTCTTCATCTTCGCCACGAAATTCAACACGAATATTAGGATCTAAATCTGCCTCTTTAGCGAGCCAAGTACGCAGCTCTTGAACTTTATCATCAGCAAGGTAGCCCTCTTTAACACCTGCTTTGACAGCAAGTGCACGGCGGCCATTCGTCCGGTGGATCGTACCGACCTTAGGAGCGGGCGTAAAGGTGACAAAATTACTCAAAGGAACAAGGCCGTAGGCCGTTGGGATGCGCAAAAGCTCAAGCTCCGAAAGATTGCGATAATCGAGAGGGTAACGAATGCGGATATCAACCTCATCATCCGTAAAATCCGGACGATACTCACCTACTTTGACACCGTTTGTCACAAAACTGATCACATCGCCAACGGAAGCAACATCGGCACCATAGCGGCTGGCCTCAACCCGATCTACATCCAGACGCCATTCGATAGCGTCGTCGGGGCGAGTATCTTCAATATCCTTAAGGCCTTCCATCGAGTCGAACTTGGCACGAATACGCTCAACAGCAGGCTCTAAAAGATCAGGGAAACGTGATGTCACCTCTATTTGGACGGGCTTACCCACCGGGGGGCCACCCTTTTCACCCTCAATCTCAATAATGACGCCAGGAATATCTGCCAAGCGATCACGCATTTCTTGCATGATGGCTTCTGCCTTGCGACGATAACGCCAATCAGAAAACTCGAATAAAATGCGACCATGCGTATCTTCGGGGATATCGCCCTGCCCCATTGAAATGCCGCTGCTGGCGTAGATCGTCTTCAGCTCGGGCATATCAAGAATGCGTTTTTCAATCTCGTAGAGCTGATTATCCATCTCTTGAATGGAGAAATTGCCCTGTATACGCATATTGAGGTATCCTACCTCAGGCTCAACATTGGGGAAAAATTCCACCCCTTTGCCAAAAAAGATTTTCGCCGTATAAACGAGAACCAGCGCAAGGATAATGCAACCCACAACACGCCAAGGACGCATGAGCCATCGATGCAAGGTGCGCACATACCAACCTGTGAAGCCTTTAAGAGACTCTAAGTCTCCCCCTTCGGCAGCAGCTAGAGAGCCGAGGACAGAAGGATCCCCCGAGCCTACTTTACCGAAAATCCCCCCGAGTGTTGGCACAAAGATGAGGGCCATAAGCAAGGAGGCCGTAAGCGTTGCAATGAGGGTGATAGGGAGAAATTTCATGAACTCGCCCACAATGCCAGGCCAGAACAGAAGCGGCATGAAGGCTGCAAGCGTCGTCAACGTAGAGGCGATAATGGGCAGTGCCATGCGCTGTGAGGCAAGTAAGTAAGCGCGGTGACGTGGAGCACCCTCGGCCATCTTACGATCAGCAAATTCGACAACGACAATGGCTCCATCGACCAGCATGCCCACAGCAAGAATCAAACTAAACAGAACGACGATATTGATCGTGAAGCCAATTAAATTCAAAACCATCAGGCCCATCAAAAAGGACCCGGGGATAGCAACGCCCACGAGCGCTGCAGAACGAAACCCAAGGGCACCAAAAATAACAATCATGACTAAAAGCACGGCGCTGATGAGATTGTTTTGCAAATCCTTCAGCATGTCGCGAATTTGGTCGGACTGGTCTTGGAAAAAGCCAACTTCAACACCGTTCGGCCAATGGGCCGCCTCTTCAGAAACGATGGCTTTGACCGCTTCAATGGTCTCAATGACATTTTCACCGACGCGCTTTTGAACCTCTAAGACAACCGCTGACTTGCCACGGAGACGGGCGTAGCCCTCAGGATCTTTAAAGGATTGGCGAACGCTGGCAACGTCACTCACGCGGATGACGCGATCTTGATCGACCTTGATAGGGGTACTTAGAATAGTATCCACCTCTTCATATAGGCCTGGAACCTTAACCGGAATACGACCTGTGCCAACATCCAGAGTGCCTGCAGGAATCAGGCGGTTATTGCGTGCAATGAGCGCCATAACCTCCTCCAAATGGAGATTGTAGGTTTCTAGCTTGGAAGGATCGACTAGAATTTCGACGAAATCCTCGCGATCACCCGCGATATTGACATTAAGAACGGCGGGTATGGTCTCAATTGCATCTTCAAGGTTACGCGCTAATTGCACGAGTGTACGCTCCGGGACATCCCCTGAAAGGCCAACAACGAGAGCTGGAAAGAGAGCAAAGCTAATTTCTTGAACGCGGGGCTTGTCCGTATCCTCAGGGAGCTCTGCCTCAGCGATATCGACCGCAGAACGAACATCTTCGAGGGCAGCCTTGTTGTCAAAACCTGCTTCAAACTCGAGAACAACCGTGCCTACACCTTCACGGGCATTGGCCGTCATCTCCTTAACGCCCTCAATTGAGCGAAGCTCCTTTTCCATCGGACGAATCAACAGGCGTTCGGCATCTTCAGGAGAAATACCTTCGTGCGTCATCTCGACGATAATGATGGGGATGATCACATCTGGCTCTGCCTCTAAGGGCATCGTCTTGTAGGCATAAGAGCCTGCAACGAGACAAAAGCCCAAAATCAGAAGAACTGGGCGCGTGTGCTCAAGGAGGATTTCCAGAAGGCGCTTCATCGTCGCTTAGAGGGACCTCGAGGAGGGAGCAACCGTCACGACTTCGCCAACACGAGCAAAGCCCTGTCCCAAAGTAATGATGCGTGCTTGTTCAGGGAGGCCGCTAACCCAAATACCATTGGGCATCGACTTAATAACGGTAGCTGAATGAAACTGGACCGCTCCCGCTTCATCGACCGTTTTAACCCCAAGCTCCCCATGCTCGTTCAAAGAAAGTAGCGCAGGGGAAATAAAATAGGCAGGGACACTTGTGTAAGGAATGTGGACAGTCGCCGTCATCCCCGCAGGGATGCTAGCATTTTCATTGGGAAACTCAACCTCTACGGCAAACGTACGGCTTGCTGGGTCTGCAGCTGGAGCAACGTAACGAACCTTGCCCTCGCGAACCTCAGCACCGCGCTCAAGCAAAATCTTTGCAGGCATTCCTGATTGAATATGAATAACATCGCGCTCGGTAACCTCCCCGAGCACAACAAGAGGACTGAGCTCAACAACGGTTGCGATTTCGTCACCCGATTGTACAAAATCTCCCACCTCGACAACACGGTCCTGAAGCTTGCCACTAAAGGGGACGCGAATAGACGTCCGCTCAATGTCATCCTGGATGCCTTCAAGCTGAGCCCGTGCAGCTTCGAGCTGGGCGTAAGACTCCGCAAGTTTTGTCTCCGCCTGAAAGCCTTTTTTAGAAAGACCTACAGCGGCATCATATTCAAGCTCGCGCTGTTTGAGTAAAGCTTCTGCCTGAGCCTTGAGCTGTTTACGATGGCGCATATCCAGCAGCGCAACCGAATCTCCCCGATTAATAGTATCTCCACGAGCTGCACCGAGCTCACGCACCATACCATCAGTCTCTGCGCGCAAGATAACCGTCCGCGCGGGGACTGTCCTCCCGCTGAATGTGACTTCGCGTTCGACAAGCTCTGAAGCACGCTCGTCTACCTCGACGACGAGTTCTTCCAGATGAGTCGAGGGAGCATTAGCGATATCGTTATGATTGCGGCTCCAGTAACCCGAGATCATCCAGAGGGCAACGACAGCAAAAGCAATGACAGCAGTGATATAAGTTTTTTTCATGGCAGAGGCGCGTTAAAGGCCTGATACTAGGCCCTACACCTCCGGCATCAAGCCTCAAAGTTTTTCTCTTGCTTCATAAGTTCAGTAATGCGGTCGCGGACTTGGGCAGCTTCCTCGTAGTGCTCGGATTTAATCGCCTCTTGAAGCTCAATTTCAAGCTCTGCAATGCGCTCTTGAAGAACCTCTGGAATATGAGTGCATGCAGGGACCTTGCCACAATGAGACTCGCCCTGACGAATATGCTTAAGGATTCTTGCAATGTAGTCACCAAAGGTCTCATAACAGTGGTTACAACCCAAGCGACCTCGGCGATTAAATTCATTGAGCGTTAAGTTACAGTGTGGACAAGCCAGCCCAGCCAAGACGAGTGGCTGCTGCTTCTTCTCCTTCTCCTGAACAAGCCCATAGCCCTTCGCCTGAAAAACGCCTGCAGATTTGGCGTGTTCTAAACAAAAGTTTACTGCCATCGTTTTGCCATCCTTGACTAAGCTGACATGAACGCTGGCATTCTTCCCACAAACATCACATTTTTGCTCCTGCTTCATCGTACTGTACTATCGCACAGATACGACTATTTTTCAAATTTACTGGGGTGTTTTTCTTATTCAATAAGCGGGTATTATATGCTCATTAAGCAAAACAGTAACTACCCATAACTCTAAAGGGAAACTACTCTTCGGGCGTAAACCCTCTCCTTAATGTATTCTCAGAGAGCGATTTAGGCTCCATAAACTGAAGGAGATAGTCTGGCCCACCGGTCTTACTGCCTACACCCGAGAGCTTAAAGCCACCGAAAGGTTGCCGATCCACCATAGCCCCGGTAATTCCGCGATTAATATAAAGATTCCCCACTTGCAAAGCTGCTTTTGCTCGCTCAATCGTCCCAGGACTTCGTGAAAAAACACCTCCCGTAAGTGCATATTCGCTATCATTAGCAACTTCAAAGGCCTCATCTAGCGTAGCCACTCGGATCACGCCAAGCACAGGGCCGAAAATCTCCTCGCGCGCGATAACAGAAGTGGGCTTCACATTTGTAAACAGAGTCAAGGGGACGAAACAACCACCTTCTGGAATATCACTTTGATAAGCGAGCGTGCAATCTTGCTTGCCCAGCTCAATGTAATGAAAAATCTTTTCTTGAGCTGCTTGATCGATGACAGGGCCGCAAAATGCCTCTGGGTCCTCAGCGGGGCGAACTTTTAAACTGCGCATGCATTCGACCAAACGCTCAACCAGAGCATCATGAATGGTATCCAAAACAATCAATCGGCTGAGCGCAGAACACTTTTGACCGGAAAAACCAAAGGCCGAATACAAAACAGCAGGCACGACTTCATCGAGGTCAGCATCTGCGTCTACTATCATAGCATTTTTACCGCCCATCTCCGTAATGCAGCGTTTAATATGCCTTTGACCAGGAGCACATACATGAGCCTTTTGCAAGATACCAAGACCCACTTCTTTAGAGCCTGTAAAACTAATAATAGAAGTATTTTTATGGCACACAAGATAGTCCCCAACGTCCTCCCCAAGACCAGGAAGAAAGTTAACAACACCGGGCGGTAACCCTGCCTCATCAAAAACCTCCATTAACTGCGCTGCAATCAGAGTGCTTTGCTCAGCAGGTTTCATGATAACGGTATTACCCGTCACCCAAGAGGCGACGACCATGCCCGTCAAAATAGCCAGGGGAAAATTCCACGGAGCGATCACAACGGCAAGCCCGCGCGGTTCATAAAGGTACTCGTTACGCTCACCAGCTACCTTACCCACAATGCGTGTAGGTGCTAAACGGCGCATCTCACCTGCATAGTACCGGCAAAAATCAATAGCTTCACAGACATCTCCATCCGCATCAGACCAAGGCTTACCCACTTCATGAACTTGTACTGCTGCAAGATTGAAACGATCGCGCTCAAGAATATCTGCAACGACCTCTAAAAGCTGAATGCGTTCGTAAGCAGGAACCTGGCGCCAATGGGGAAATGCTTTGCACGCAGCTTGAACAGCTTGTTCTGCCTCATCAATACCCGCTAAATAAAAACACCCAACAACCTCATTTGTATGAGATGGATTGAGGCTATCGAGAGTGCGCTCCGTTTTAATGGACTTGCCACCAATGACAATGGGATGCACCTGGCCCATATTCAGCTTAAAGGCATCCAGTGCACGGGAGAAGGCTTCACGATTCGAAGCAATCGTAAAATCGAGTAAAGGCTGATTAGAAAAAGCATCCTCAGGCACTTTCTCTGCAAATGAAGACTTAAGGCCATCAGCAGGGTTCTTGAGCAAATCATCCAAAGGAATACTTCCTTCAAAACGGCTACGCAAAAAAGACTCGTTCGATGTATTTTCAAGCAAACGGCGCACCAAATAAGCCATTCCTGGAATCATCTCTCCAATGGTTGCATACTCACGAATCCGATAGCCCCGATCTATGCAGGCAAGCTTGATCGGCTCAGCCATACCATAGAGCATTTGAAGCTCAAAGGCCTTCGAAGGCAACCCAATGTGCTTCGCATACTCGATAACCGCAGCCAAGGAACGAATATTGTGAGAGCCCGCAGCAAGCTTGATCGAAGGATGGTGGTCGAGCAAATACTGGGCACAAGCCTCAAAATTTGTATCCGACTCAGGCTTGTGAGTAAAAACAGGAACGGGCCAGCCCATCTGATCTGCAATAACGACCTCATAATCCCAATAAGCACCCTTAACAAGCCGAATGGTAAAAGGTACATCACGCTTCTTGGCAAAAGCCACCATGCGATGAGCATCTTCTAAAGTATCCCTCAAGTAGGCCTGGAGTACAATACCCCAATGAGGATAATCGGCAAAAGCAGGTTCAATAAGAAGCTCTTCAAAAACCTCTAAGGTAAGATTTTTCAAGGAGTATTGCTCCATATCTAAATTGATAAAAACACCGCACTCTTTAGCTAATGTAAAGATGGGCCGTAAACGCTCTTTTAGGGCCTCTTTTGTCTCTTTCCATGCTTTCAGATTGATCTGCGAATAGAGGCTGCTCAGCTTTACGGAAACGTTCACCTTAGGGATACTGCCACAATCATCCGTATCTATTTGGTCGAATACATCCCAGGATTGAGAAGCTTCCTTCAGTCTTTTGATTAAGGCCATGTAACGATGCTGATAACGTTCAGCCTCAGACTCACTCAGGGTAGCTTCACCCAAAATGTCTATCGTGAATGCCTTCCTCTCTTGGCGCCCTTGAGCAAGCTTAGGTAAAGCTTCCGAAGCGTTTTCGCCGGTAATGAATAGCTTTGCCATGGCCTCGACATTTTTTTTAACAACCCCTGCAGTCAACCCGGGAGCCAGTGAGCCCAGGCCTAAGCCAACACTAAATATGGGAGGCAGCTTCCCTCCTCCATCAGCAAAGTATTCTCTTAAATGTGTAGCAACCGCTTCATGCGTATACAAACAGGGAAGCACATCGACAAAACGAAACATCTGAGTCTTGAAGTGGGCGTTCTTCATGCTCCACTCCATAATCGAGCGATACCAACGATCTTTACTAAAAAGAGGTGTTTTTGAGTGCGCAACCGCCTCAAACAAAGCCTTACCTGTTTGATAAATAGAATCTTCTAGGCTCGAATCCATGGGGTAACATTCAAAGAGGTCTTCATCATTTGAATTCCTCCCTTTTAAACATATTCCTAACCAAAAGACAAGCACGCGCTGAAGACATGACAAGAACCCCAAAAATCAAAATACGACGGTCAAAATGCCATAGGCCTGATTAAAGCCTGCCTTAATACAAGATCTTACGGAGTATAAGCGCTTGAAAAAGCCTTCATTATATGTAAGGTGAGGTGATTCTCCAACTCAGTTTTGCCCTATGAAAGCCTTTCGCATCTTCATCGCCATTGCTTGCATCGCGCTGGCCATCGGCTTCGGGGTCTCTTTCTTTAAGCATAAGAGCGCCTCTTCTACTCCCGTTGACGTCAATTCCACCCACAAAGCAAAGAAAGATATCGCTAGCACCTACAAAGCATTCACTAAAACACAAACTCAAGGCGATGCTTATATCATTCTGATCGAGCTTGAAAATTACCTCCAAAGCCTCGACGTAGAAACGGCTACTAAAAAAATAATGGATTACCTTAATCAAGGGGATGATATTGCAACAGGTCTCCCTTTTATGGTCAGCCCTGATCATACCCTCGATGCTGCGCCTACATTACGGGTCTACCTATTAGACCAACTTAATCAAATCAATCCAGACGCTTCAGCAAAGTACGCAAAAACCATTTTTGAAACATCTAAAGCATCTGATGAATGGGCTATTGCACTTAAAAGCTATGCAGCCGATTATGACGGGCACATCGAGCAAGACACTTACTTTACCCAGCAACTCAAAGCCTTTCTTAACAACGATTCATGGCTGGCCAACCCAAGCATTGGCTACTTACAAGCCTTTGATGCCCTAGTATATCGAGGAGGCAATACATTCGTCCTCAACCTTTGCAACTTAGCAATAGAAAGCAATCATCCTGCTATTGCCTACGCATCTAGACTTGCTATAGACAGACTCGCTCAACGAGACTACACGACAACGATGCAAGTATTGCTCGACAACCCAGAAGAGCTTGAATCAGTGCCAAAACTGCGAGCTTTCATCTTTGCACGAGGGGACGTTCGCGACCCTAAACAAAAAGACATCGTCGAGCAATACATATTCAGAGAAGATATTTCAAATCAAGAGCTGATCGCCTTTGGTTCTGTATTTCCAAACCTAAATCGCGATATTTCCTACAACCTCCTCACACAAGAAGAAAAAGTAGCGCTTGAAAGTTACGCAGATCAAGACTTAGCATCGCTTCAGTTCGTTCAAGCGCTGATTAAAGAGCCTCGCGCGCGCAACGACAAAGAAGTTTTTCAAACACTCAACTTAGCACAAGAGCGCCTCGAGGAAATCAAAGAATCCATCGAACGTGGCCAAAAACAATCCGCCAAAAGAAATACCGCGAAGATTTCAAGCAACTAATTCATTTTGACTCTCAAAAGCAAACAACCCTGGACTCGAGCCAAAAATCTAGTACGCACCTTTATTGCGAATAATACGCTCGATTTATTTCCTCTAAGGCACACCGCTCGGAACTATTCATTTGAGCATTTCAGCGGAGACATTCAAGCCGGGCTCAATGCTGCCCTACTGGCCTTCCCTCAAGGCATCGCCTACGCTATGATCGGTGGGCTGCCGGTCCAATATGGCATCTATGGAGCAACTGTTGCCGCTATCCTAGGCGCATTTATCGGCAAAACTCCTTTCCTCATGCTCGGTCCTACGAATGCAACGGCAGTCATGCTCATGAGCTCGTTTGCATTTTTAGATTTCACCGGCATGGAACGCGTCACGCACCTACCACTCCTCCTTGGTCTGACGGGACTTATCCTCATCATTGGAGCCTACCTTAAAGTTGCTAACCTAATCCAATACATATCACGTAGCGTCGTAACAGGCTATATTTCAGCTGCCGGCGCACTCATCATCGCCAACCAAATTAAAAATATCCTTGGCTTCTCATTCCCTGAACAAGCAACGACATTTTACGAGATTATTAAATTTACAATTATCCACAGCATAGACACTCAATGGCAATCTCTTGTTCTCGCTGTATTTACCCTAGGTGCTTACATTCCTCTTAAAAAATACTGCCCGAAGCTACCCGCTATTGCGACAACACTCATTGTTTGCTCTGCGGTTGCTTTTGGGCTAACAAAGCTCGGCTGGTCGTTTTCCTTCATCAATAGTATCAACGTAGACAACTGGGACGTCACACTACCAACCATGGACTCCGAAGCCCTTGGAAAACTAGCAAGCGCGGCACTGGCCATTGCACTTCTTTGTCTACTTGAGAGCAGCTCCGTTGGAAAATCGCTTTCTGCACGCGCAGGAAGACGTTTTGACGCGAACCAAGAAATGCTCAATATTGGTGTGGCAAATTTGGGCTGTGCTCTCCTTTCTGGGATGCCCGCATCGGGCTCCCCCACACGATCGATGCTAAGCTATAAAAGCGGTGCAAGGTCACCCCTAGCAAGTGGCTTTAATGGTCTATTTTGTCTGGTTGGGGTGTTCCTTCTTGGGCCCTATGTCCATTACATTCCCGAGCCTTCTCTGGCTGTTCTCATTGTCGTCATCAGTCTATCACTGTTCAATCGACACGTCATTCGTATTGTCACTCGCTCAACATCTTCGGATGCCACCGTCTATGCCATCACCTTTATTGGCGGGCTCATTTTTCCCCTCGAAACAGCTATTTACTTTGGTACAGGTGCTTCCATTGCCCTCTTCTTACGCAAAGCAGCTACACCTGAAATGGTTGAATATATCTTTGATGATAGCGGTCAACTAACAGAACTCGATGAAGGCCAAGAACGGCCACATTCCGAAATTTCGATTGTACACGTCGAAGGGAATCTTTTCTTTGGCGCTGCGGAACTTTTTCGGGATCAAATTAGGCGCATCTGTGAAGATCCCTATCTAAAAGTCGTTGTTTTAAAAATTCGAAATGCTTACCACCTGGATGCAACAAGCGTTATGGCCCTAGAAGAACTTATCAATTACATGAGAGAACATGGACGCACACTCTTAATTAGCGAAGCCAAAAAAGATGTGATTCGCATCTTCAAGCGCTCGAAGCTCATCGACACCATCGGCCGCGAAAACATATTCCCCGATGTCTCCCAAAACCCTACACTTTCTTCGGCGCGTGCACTCAAACGGGCTCAAGAACTTCTAGGTCCAGAACAGATCAAAATCAGCATTTACGCTGATGGGTAGGATGTGTTGTGTAACTATTTCTATTGACGCCTATCTACAAAAGCATAGATTAGCCTACCTAAAGTCATGTTATATCCAAAAATTGTTGTTGTTTAGCGGTTTAAATGCGCTTTCAGAGGGGTCACACACTGAAGGCATGGGATAACTATATCTACAAAGCATTTTTAACCATTATAAGCTAATCAATACAATTAAACATGAAAACAAATCATTTAAAGCCAACTCTTTGGCTCATTATATGCATCGTTGGACTCCCGCAAATTGCAGAGACCATCTATACACCATCGCTACCCGACATTGCGCGTAGCTTAAACGTATCTGCTAATCAAACAGAATACACACTAACCATCTATCTCTTCGGCTTTGCCGTTGGGGTACTCCTCTGGGGTGGCCTCTCCGACCGAATTGGCCGGAAACCCGCACTCATGCTCGGACTAGCCATCTACATGCTTGGATGCATTGCCTGCTTTTTTGCACCCACCATTGAAGTTCTCATGTTGGCACGCTTTGTTCAAGCATTTGGAGGCAGTACTGGCTCCGTACTCGGGCAAGCCATTGCAAGGGACGCATTTCCTCAGTCAGAGCGAGGCAAAGCCTTCTCTATGATAAGCTTAGCGATGGGCTTTGCACCAGGTGTTGGGCCGGTCATTGGGGGCTTTACAGACCACAACTTTGGCTGGAGAGCCGTCTTCCTAGTACTCATAGGCCTAGGAACTTATGTTTTCTTCAAGGTTTTAACCCAATTACCAGAGACTAAACAACCGGGCACTCAACGCGCCCCTCTCCTTAAAAGCGCGTGGAATGTGCTCACTGACAGGAGAATACTCACCTATGGGTTTCTTGTTGGTGGCTGTAATGGCATTCTCTTTAGCTTCTACGGTGAAGGCCCCTTTTACTTCATCAAGATACTGGGAGTAAGCGTTAACCACTACGGCCTGCTCTGCCTTGGGACAGCAATCCCTTTGATATTAGGATCCTTAATCTCCCGTCAGATGCATGCGCATGGAAAATCAGGCGACAAGATTATTCTTGCCGGCTGTGGATTCTGCTCAACGGGGGCTATTTCACTGCTAGCCCTTGTCTTTGCAGGATTTATCAACCCGCAGTACGGAGCATGGGCTATTAGTGCAGCCTTATTCCTGGTCATGCTCACCTTTGTAGGAATTCCCATGATTATTTCGAACTGCTTAAGCTCAGCACTTGAGCACTACAGTCACATGGCAGGGACAGCAGCTTCACTGTTTGGGTTTTACTACTACTTGTGGATCAGTGCGATGACAGGCATCATGGGAAGCATGCACAATGGCACACTCATTCCCATGCCCCTATTTTTTACGGGGATCTGCTTTAGCATGATTGGGGCCTTTGCTTACTACATAAAGCGAGAAGTTCTCGTAGCTAAAACAGCTTAATCTTAACCCCGGTGTGGTCTACCCGATGTGGTAGACCACACCGGGCACCTTTATTTATAGATTGAAGAAAGCCACTGTATTATCAAATAAAATATTTTTAATATCCTGAATACCAACGCTTAATACTCGAGCACAGCTTTCAGCAATGTGAGGAATATACGCAGGCTCATTGGGCTTACCTCGGTGTGGCACAGGAGCCAAATAGGGAGCATCTGTCTCAATCATGAGACGATCCAAGCCTTGCTCAAGCAATGCCTCGCGGACATTATCCGCATTTTTGTACGTAACAACCCCCGTAAAGGACCCTCGCCCCCCGCGTTCGTTTAAAGCACGCATTTCTTGAGATCCTTCTGCAAAACAGTGAAATACAACCTTTTGCCAATCAACCCCACTGTGGTCTACCACACTCAGACAGTCCTCAAAAGCCCCTCGCGAATGAACAACCACAGGGCAAGCTAACTGCGCAGCAAGCGCCAACTGAGCTGAAAAAGCTTCTTTTTGCTCAGATTTAAGCTTTTCGGCCACAGAAGCATCTTTAGGTAAATGAAAATAATCGAGGCCAATTTCACCTATGGCGACTGGGGGTATTTCATTCGAAAAGAAATTTTCAATATCACCTAAGACACTTACCCAGGCCCCTATCTCTATATTACAAGGATGCAAACCCACTGTGTAAGCTATGGACTCAGGATGCTCACAAGCTGCTTTTTGGTACAAAAGCCAATCTTGAGAGGAAGTACCTACGGCAATCACCCTTCCAACATCCTCTTTATGAGCATTTTGCAACCAATCGTTCAAATAACCTCCATGAATGGCTTTTTCTATATGACAATGACTATCAATAAAATACTTACTTTTCATGCTATTTACTCAATAATGGGATTGAGAAAAAATTTCGGGAGTCTTAACATAGTTTCTATCATCCTAACAAACACTCTGTTAAACTTCTATCTAAAACCGTTATGAAAACACTTGTAGGGCGCCGTGCACCTTCATTTACTGCTCAAGCTGTTCAAGGGGCAAAAATCATCCCTGACTTTTCTCTGGATCAGTATCTAAATCAAAAACACGTTGTGTTTTTCTTTTATCCGAAAGATTTCACCTTTGTTTGTCCAACTGAGTTGCATTCCTTTGAGCAAAACAGGCAAGCATTCGAAGAGCGCAATGTAGCTCTTGTAGGCTGCTCAACAGATACTGAATATTCTCACTGGGCATGGCTACAAATGCCTAAAAAACAAGGCGGTATTGAAGGGGTTAACTATCCCATTGTTGCTGACACCAATAAAACTATTGCTGAAAACTTTGGTGTACTAGCTGGAGATTATGCAGTCGACGAAGAAGACAACCTACAAGCCAATGGTGAGCTTGTCGCCTACCGCGGTCTCTTCCTTATCGACAAAGCAGGCATTGTTCAGCACCAAGTCATCAATAACATGCCACTGGGTCGTAGCGTCCAAGAAACCCTTCGCATGGTGGACGCATTGCAACACTTTGAACAATATGGCGAGGTATGCCCTATGGATTGGCATCGAGGCCAACAAGCCATGGACCCTAACCATGAAGGTGTCTCTAAGTACCTTGCAAGCAACTAAACTCACCTCACTTTTTTAGAATTAAAAACTTAAAAATACATGGAAAATCTAATTATTTTAGGAACTGGCTGTGCCGGACTAACTGCGGGTATCTACGCCGCTCGTGCCAATCTTAACCCACTCATCATTGAAGGATCCCAACCCGGAGGGCAGCTAACAACAACATCTGAAGTAGAAAACTTCCCTGGGTTTCCTGAAGGGGTCGACGGCTATGAGCTCATGGATCGCATGCGAAAACAAGCCGAACGCTTTGGAACTCGTTTTAAAAGTGACTGGATTGAAAGCGTCGATTTTGAAGGCCCTGTTAAAAAATTAAGCTCAGGAAACACGACCTACGAAGCAAAATCGATCATCATTGCAACAGGCGCTTCACCTAAGTTTCTCAATGTCCCTGGCGAACAAGAAATGTTTGGAAGTAAAGGGGTAAGTACTTGTGCTACCTGCGATGGAGCCTTCTATCGCGATATGGAAGTCGTTGTAATTGGCGGTGGTGATTCTGCCTGTGAAGAAGCTTTGTTCCTCACACGCTTTTGCTCTAAAGTAACTCTTATTCACCGCCGTGAGGAATTGCGCGCATCCCCGATCATGGCCGAACGCACCCTAAAGCATGAAAAAATTGAGCCTATATGGAACACCATTGTTGAAGCGATGCTCCCAGATGAGGAAGGTAATGTGCGTGCCGTTAAGATACGCAATATCAAGGACAATACAGAGTCCGAAATCTCCTGTAAGGGTGTTTTTATAGCCATTGGTCATACACCTAACACAAATTTTGCTGAAGGTGTACTCGACCTAAATCCATTTGGTTATATTGTCCCTCAAGGGAAAAGTATGGTCCGTACAAAATATGACGGTGTATTCGTTGCAGGAGACTGCTCTGATCCAAATTACCGCCAAGCTGTCACAGCAGCAGGTCTTGGATGTCAAGCATCCTTAGAGGCAGAACGCTGGCTCTTTGCTCAAGAAACCATTTAACAACTAAAGTATCTTAAACAAAAAAGCTGCCTGTTTCTTGGCAGCTTTTTTGTTTAAGGAATAGAAGATGTTTTTTGGGCCTTGTGATAAGCAACACTCCAGAAGATGCAGGCAATACTCAAAACTAACAGGCTTAGCCCAACAAAGAAAATAACGCGAAAGGGATCAAAAAGCCTAAACAGGGGATCAAAGAAAAATGGAGATAGAAACTGCCCCGAAAAGAATGCTGTTGAGACACGCCCGACAGCCTCGCCACGTCGAGCCTCAGAGGCAAGTTGGTTAACCCATACCATAATGTTAGGAATCACAAGTCCCCAACCACAGCCAAAAGTAACCATCCCCACAACCACATCGAACTTAGACTGCGCAAAAGCAAAAAGCAGAAAGCCAGCCCCCATAAAAAAAGCTGACAATCCTAGAATACGATGGCAACCAATCCATAGGCGCAAACGCTTATACAAAAGAGCGGATAGCGCAGCAAACAAATTGAGCATCGCAATACTAAGACCCACCTCAGTGCTCGAAGCCTCCAACCGCCGCTCCAAGAAAAAAGGCATATGCGTGGGAATCATATATAGAACAATCATCAAAAAGCAGCCACAGGCCATCAAAGCATAATAGTCAAAACGATAGCCTCTCAAAACAAGAGATACCCTCTCAGGAAACGCTTGCTCATTTTTTAAACGCTGCACAACGGGAGACGGATCTAAATAACGGTAAACAAAATAGGCAATCAACCAAGATAGTAAATAAAGAGCAAAAGGTGCGCGCCAATAAAGATCAACAAGAGCCCCTGCTAAGCCTATAAAAAAAACACCTCCAATCTGCGCGAAGGCACCCTGAAGGCCCATAACTCGATGCCGCTCTTGGCCTGAATAATAGTCTGCAATGAGCGTCGTTGTGGAAGTTACAATCATTCCTACCGAAAGCCCTAACCCAACTCGACTGAGCATCATTAGCATTATGGAATCAATTCCAAGACCTGCGCCGCCAAAAGCCCCATAAGCAATGAGTCCTGAAATCAAAAACTTGCGACGCCCATAGCGATCAACAAGCAAACCACTTGCCCAAGCCCCAATGGCAATAAATAATGCAGGCAAAGTGATCATGGACCTTGCCCAAAAATCAATATTAGGTGTCTCGCGAAAGTGATAACTAATTGCTGGCAAGGCTGGAGCGATAGCTGCTGCGGCCATAACAATTAAACTGCTTGCTAATAAAAGCGTAGCTAATCGCATCGAACTCATACCGCAAGTATCTATGCTTCTGCGCGCTTTTGAGCGTCATCCTTAAGAGCCTTCTGCAGTGCAGCCAGCATCTTAGTCACGCGATTTTGAGTAGGAGCTAAATCTTTTTTCTCGGACACTGCTTCCTTCCCGAAAAGATAGAATTTTATTTTTGGCTCGGTACCACTACCTCGAACAGCGTAAGTGTAGCCTCCCTCGAGCTCGAGAAAGAAAAAGTCTTGAATTGGAATGCGCTTCCCATCGGCATCGTAAATCTCATCGCGACCAAAATCCTGAAATTTAGTAACACTGCAGCCTGCAATTGACTGAGGGGGGCTGTCTCTGTAACTCTTAAGTATTTTTTTAATCTTTTCTGAACCTGAAGCGCCCTCATAAAGAAGTGTGAACAAAGACTCACCATGATAGCCATATCGAAGATAAAGCTCATCGAGATAGTCAGCAAACGTTTTCGACTCAGACTTAAGAACAGCGGCAAGCTCGCAAAAAAGAATAACCGCTGCATTAGCATCTTTATCCCGAACGCAGTCTCCAGCAAGCGTCCCATAGCTCTCTTCACCACCAAACACATAAAAGGTGCTGTAACGCTGCAAAAGCTCAGCACGCTTTCGAAAGGTGCAGCGATCATAGTCAATCGCAATGCCCTCTTGTTCGAATATTTTTTGCAATAATTGCTCTTCGTAAATTTTTAGTTTTTCACCAATCCACTTAAACCCAGTAAGCGTATTAATAAGTTTAAGGCCATGATACTCGGCAATTGCGCTTTGCAGTGATGTTGTAACAAATGTCTTGATAAGAGCCGCTGACTTTGTCCCTTCCTGGGGAAGAATACCTCGCGCTTTGAGTTGACCTATACGATACTCGGCAAGCAAGGACCCAATTTGGTTACCATTAAGCAGATGCATCTTCCCGTTGCGCCCGCGAACAGCAACACCCATGCGATCCGCATCAGGATCCGTCGCCAAGACCAAATCTGCGTTTGTCTCATTGGCTTTAGCAAGCGCCATGGTTAGAGCTTCTGCATTTTCAGGGTTAGGTGACTCAACGGTTGGAAAACGAGGGTCCATAATGGACTGCTCAGGCACTTGGACCACGTCAACACCTACAGATTGCATGAGTGGAATTGCGGCTACGCGCCCCGTCCCATGAATGGGCGTAAAGACAACTTTAGGTGCCTGCTCTCTTAAGCATTCAGGCTCTAGCAAAAGGGACCTTAAAGTATCTTGATAAGCGGCTTCTACATTAGCACCGAGTAGTGTAACCTGATCAATATTTTTTTCGTAAAAAGCAGGCAGTTCATTTAATTGGACAGCCCCTACACACTCAATAATACCCTCAGCATGCGGGGAGACGATTTGAGCACCATCTTCAAAATAAACTTTAAAACCGTTATCATGCGGAGGATTGTGGCTTGCAGTAATCACCACACCTGCTGTTGCCTGCAGGTAACGAACCGTAAAACTGAGCTGTGGAGTTGAGCGTGGCCCCTCAAAAATAAAAGCCTCTCCACCTAATTGAACCCAAGTGGATGCTGAAAGCTCACAAAAATGACGAGAAAAGTGACGGACATCATGAGCAATAACCAAACGCGGCATGACGTAAGACCTACCCTCTTTCTCCAAATAAGCCTTTGTGTAGCGGTATAAACCCATGGTTGCCCGAATAATGTTAAAATCATTCAAGCAATTGGTACCAACCGCAGGGTAAGCGGGCGTCCCCTGGGCACTTTCTGTTTCTACCTCTTTGGGAGCACTGACTCTACCAATTGTGCGACCGCGCATCCCGCCGGTACCAAACTCAAGAGACTTATAAAAACGGTCGTTCAGCTCCTCCCAGGCCTGCATGTCAACAAGCTCATTAATGGCTTCTTCTGCCCAAGGAGGAAGAAACTTTTCTTTTTGCCAAAAACGAATGTTGGCCACGGTAGCCTTAAGTACATGACCCGCGGACAAAGCGTCTTCTAGTGAGAGGGATTTTTTTTTTGCCATAACGTTCAATGCTATTCTAGATAAATATCACCTTTAAGTGGAGGCCTATTTGAGCTTTTTTGCCAATAATCAATAAAAGCATCCTGGGTGTCTGCACATAAAGGACTCACCTCCAATGCATTAAGGTCTTTCAACATAGATTCACCGGCAGCATTCAGCCAACGTCTAAACAGATTCGACTGAGCCTGCTTCGATGTCTCCGGAGAATCACTACCCACTGCATTTTTAACAGGACTGAACTCATCCTCGCGAGACGCTTCAACGACAATAGCATTTTTCGCTAATGGAAGGGCATCGAAAATAAACTGCTCGAACTTGATAGCATTAGGCTCCAAAGGCTTAAGTAAGGTGCCAGAAACATCTATATAAGAGACTTTTTTGCGAGCATAATGAAAGGGAAGGTGCCCCTGAAGAGCCATGCGCTCAGCAAATGTTCGATTTAACAAATGGACAGCGATATTGCCTGCCCGAAAGGTAAGCTTACCATCAGAATCTCGCAATTGCTGCATGGGCTGAGGAACATCACTGTATTCGACAATAGAAAGCTTATCTGACTTTAAGCAAAAAAGCCCTACTTTTTCATCCGGGTTTTTCTTGGGCACCATCTTGCTAGACATTTCAGAACCATGAATGTGATGGAAACCAATAAAAGCAGGATCAAGGACCTTAACCAGAGGATTATCAACCTGAAAAAGACTAATGAGGTCTAAGCCTTCTGCCTGCATCCATGACAATGCCTTACTCTGAGCTAAAGCTCGAAAGACACCTCCATGACCGTCTGGACTCATCGCGATTTTCCCCGGGCTCTCCATGAGAATCTTGTCATCAAAACTAACAGCAGGCATCTCACCTTGGGTGAAAAAATGGATCCTATTCGCAGCTAGACCAAAGTTGTTATGATCTCTAAAAAACTGCTTAGTAGAATCATGATTGAGCACGCTAGTCATGATAAACCAATGAATAGGCTGGCCATAACGTATCGCTTGAGCACGGATCTTTTCTGCAAACAATTGAAATATAGGCTTTTGCCTAACAGGAGTAATAGGGAAAGCGCCCTTAGGCCCGTCAAACCCTAGACGCGTACCTTGACCGCCAGCAACCGTTAACACAGCCACTTTACCAGCATCAAGGAGCCCTTCCCCCACACGAACTGCTTCAGCCCAATCCTGATGACCTTGTTCCAAAACAGGAAGAGCTATGTAAGGAGCTGGAGCTAAGGCATCCGGTGAAAAAGCCCCGGGTGCATGGACAGAACCCGCCTTAGATTGAGCATCCAAAAGATATTTAAGTGCCTTTAAATCAATAGATTGAGCTTGATTCAAAAGTTCTTTTTGTTGAGAAGCAGACAATTGATCCCAAAAAGCAAAAACGTGGCTTTGGCCTGCCTGCAAAAAGCGCTCCTGAATGAACTCCACTGAAAAGGTTTCGGATGGCATTGTTCAGTCCTGAGAAGAAGTTTTGAACCTAAAAATAAGCTCTCCAGGCTTAGAGTAACCTAAGCGCTCTCGAGCAACGTGTTCCATAAACTCTTGATCCGTAAGAAGACGCGTTAGATAAGCCTCGTAGTATACAGCCTCCTCCTCCATCACGGCTAAGCGGCGTTCATAGTCATCCTCGCGCTCTTTAAAAGCCTGATACTCGCGATATGTTTGAAGCAAAACTCCAGCCAATACGATAACCATCAAAAACAAAAGGCTGCATAAAACTATAAATAAAGTACGCTCCGAGCGGATGAATTTCATAAATATCAGATATAGGCAATTATAAGACACAATATCAAAACGAAAAAAGCTAGCCAAGGCCAGATTCCCTTTTTATAGTAAAATTCTCCACTAAAGTTTAGTCCCCTCTTGCTGCCATGTATCTTGATTTCTTCGGCCTATCGGAAATGCCTTTTCATGTAACCCCGGATCCGAAATTTCTATTTTTAACGCAGAAGCATCAAGAGGCGTTCGACCACTTAATCTACGGCATTCGTGAACGCAAGGGGTTTATCGTCTTAACAGGCGAAGTCGGTTGCGGCAAAACAACATTATGCCGTAAATTACTCGAAGAGCTTTATTCCGATGATTTCGACACAGCGTTGATCATAAATACCCAAATCACCGCTGAGCAACTCCCTCAGCTAATCATTCAAGAGCTAGGGCTCGAGGACACTGTTGACCCCAAAAAAGACCCCATTGGCCAATTAAACGTGGCCCTTTTAAAGCGCATTGAACAAGGAAAAAACATTGTTCTCATTATTGATGAAGCTCAAAATCTTTCTTTCGAAGCTCTCGAACAATTAAGGCTACTATCCAATCTTGAAACCGATAATCAAAAGCTCTTACAAATCATTCTCATGGGGCAGCCTGAGCTTAAAGATAAATTCAATGAAAATCGCCTCAGACAGCTCAAACAAAGAATTCTTGTTTATTACGATCTAAAACCTCTTCTTAAAAAAGAAACGCTGCAATATATCCAATACCGACTGACTCTTTCTGGATCTAAAGGGAGACCTGCATTCACTCAATATGCACTTAAGAAAATCCATAAAGGAAGTAACGGAACCCCAAGGCTTATCAATCATATCTGTGACAAATCTTTGCTTTCCGCCTTCATAAGGAATTCTCCAGAAGTTAATTATTTTGATGTTTGTCGAGCATTGCGCGACATAAGGAGGTTAGCATGAGCTTAATTAATGAAGCCTTAAAAAAGGCACAAAAGTCTCCAATTGAAGAGACATCAATTTCACGTAGAGAGCGTAAAAGCACGCGCCCGCCCATACCTAACATTCTAACAGAAATACCATCAACAAAAACTCGCTGGTGTCTAGTTACAGTGCTTATCGTACCCGCCCTCATCCTTCCGATACTCTCGGTGAAATGGTCTCACGAAAAAAAGGTCTTTCAATCAGAAATTGAATCACTAACTCAGACTCCATCAACTTCTAAAAAAAATATAGTTCCAACAGGCGCTGTTGCTCAACAAGAAAGTGCTGTCACGAAAAAAACACCCCAAGTTAATCCCAGCGGCAGCAGATATGTTAGTCGTAGATCAAATAAAAGTAATGAGTCTGCAATCCAAAGCTTTATAAGCACAAGTCGTGTTACTGGAGTTAGGAAATCTGGCAACAACAGCAAAGTCGTCATCAATAACAGAATCTACCCTATTAATGCCGTCGTAGATGATAATCTAAAAATCAAAATCAAATGCATCGACGATAGGGAAATCGTTTTTTTAGATGAGGATGGCGTTGAATACAGCAAGCAGTTTTAGTATTCTTTGAGCTGACCAAACCCATTTCACCCCTTTAATCTTGTGTTCAAAAGGTTCAAAACTTTGCGTGCACTCCTATTTATTGGAGGCATAGAAATACTGATTGTAGGATCATTAAGCTATTTTGCCTACAAATATGCAAAAAAAGCTTTCCAAACCTATGTTCCTGAAAAAATTAATGCTATTTCAACCACTTATGAAGAAGTCATGGGGACACCTGTACCCTCAGAAATTCAAGAATCCTTAGACAAAATTAACCATCTTTTTAAAGAAGACCCTAGAGATTATGAGTATAACGGTGAAGATTACGGTCCTATTTCATATGAAAAAATAGAAACACTGCCGTCAAGTCCACTGAATCCTCAAAACGAAAAGCATCTAGATCAGTCTAAAAATCTAGACCCCATAGAGCTATGGATTACAAAAACACAAATTGAATCTCTAGTCATTAGCAAAAGCAGCCCTAATCGAATTAGCCTGATGGGCCAAGTATATCTTCAGGGTAGTATTATAAATAAACAGCACGCTCTGCAATGGATAGGAACAAGCGAAAATCCAAACGGGACCATGCAGATCCAATTAAGAACACCTGATGGGAAAATTTATATTAAGAATTTCTAAAATCTAATTTCCCCTTTTAGATACGCTGTCCGGCAATAGTCTTGCTGCAATGCCTGATGTAACAGTAGCTGAAGACTCAAGCTTTAATTTCACCCGGAAGGTTCCACTTGCAGGATCGATTAAGCTATCAACAGAATCAACCGATGCAATCACAGTCTTCCCACGTCCCGGACCATCAAGAAGTTCGACAGTAACAGAATCATCAGGAGAAAACTTTCCAAAATAATCAGGACCCAAAAAAAGGACCATCTCTAAAGATGAAACGTCGACGACTCTGGCAACGACTTCGTACCTTCCAACAGATTCTCCGATCTCTTTACTCTTCTTAAAAAATATCCCCGCTATAGGAGACCTAACATAACGTTGATCGAGCCGAATCCGAGCCATCTCAACAGCCTCAACGGCCTCCAAATAATGACTCTCAGCTTGCGCCTGCAGAAAAACAACTTCATTAAATTGCTTATCACTTGCTATGTTTTCACGAAACAAAGATTCCACTCGCTTAAAGTCTTTTTGAGCACGAATTTTTTCTGCTTCAGCAGCCTTAAGTACAGCCTCAGCTCTACCGAGCTCTGCCTCTTCAAGACGTGAGTCCAAAGATAAAATTACATCACCTGGATTAACTTTATCTCCTTCTTGCTTGTCATAAGTAGAAACAACACCCTCAGACTGACTGCTCAAGCGGATATCGTACTTGGGAATCAACACAGAACGAAAAGACCCTCGCGTAATCGTTGAAAATGGCGCCAAGACATCCTCTTCCGCCGAGATTAAAGCTTTCCCAAGAAAACAAAATACTGGGAAAATTAAAAAAATAAATACGTTTTTTTTCATATCTCTAAATGACTAAAATCTAAAACCAATTAACCTTAACAGAAAGAACCACTTCTCGAAATAAAACGTAAGCCAATGGCCGCCACCCCACATAAAAGGCCACTCGACCACCAAACCCAGCCTTAAGTAGATCCTTCATAGAAGGATCTATCGATAAAGGAATGATAGCATCAAAAAAATACTCTTCTCCACTTATATCAAGGCCATAAGCAAGCTGCTCTTCTTTTGAAAGTTGAAGAGGATATACCACTGAAGGATCTGCAACTAATTTAAGCTTTCCTTCAATGACACCTCGTTCTTGAAGCAATGCCGCTAAAAAAACAAGGTTTTGCTCAGTTAACTGAATACGCACTTCCCATGTGTCTGGTTGAGCAAGCTCGACCAAAGTCTCTCCAACCTGAGCTACTTGTCCTTGCTTTTGCTCAAGATTCTTAGGGCCCAAAACTAGACCCGAAAAAGGCGCACGAATAATAGCTCTATTAAGTTCATAGCGAATACTCTTTAATTGTGCTAAAGCTTTTTCGGCCTGAAGTTGGGCCGCCTGCATCCCGCCTTCATCACCCTCTTCAAGCAAACGATCCGCTTCAGTCAAAAACTGAAGATATTCACTCTCATAACGACTCCGTTCATATTCAAGCTCTCGGGTATCTAGCTGTACTAGAACGCTCCCCTTTTCCACCAAAGCACCTTCTCTAACGGAAACATCAAGAATGCGTGCCACAGTTTGTGCTGGCATTTGAATCACTTCTTGAGGCCGAATCTGAGCAGGTGCTTTAATATGAAAACGAACAGGAAAAAGAAGTGCACACATTAAAAGAAGCACGAAAGATATCCAACGCCCTGCCTTGCGTTTTTTCGGAGTATTTAAAGTCCCATCTTTCCAGGAAATCCAGCGATGAGCCCATTGCAAAGCCCAACGATCTTTCCAAAACAGAGCTGTACTCAATGCATGCCCCCCAGAATACATTATGCTTTGCATCCTTAATAAAGCGGCACTCGTAGACTCTTTAAGATCTTTTCCCTCGAACAATAAAACCCCACAAACCCGATTAGACTCATCGTATAAAGGAAGAATTGTTGCCCAATTCATCGGAGCAAGATCCAAATAATGCAGAACCTCTTCATTTGCCTCACTAGTTTCACCTCGCTTCACCCATTGTAATATCAAAGGAAGGCGCTGCCCAGGAGGAGCTGGCAAGACTTTGCTACCATCTTTTTCAACGGCTGCAGTGGCCTTCTCCTGAGGTGACCTTAAAGACTCGATACGTTCTGATTGCTGGACCAAAAGCTGCCTTAAAAGGCTAGCAATCAAAGACTCCATAGACCTTGATTCTTCACTTTTTTTGTGCGGACACTGTATTCCGACTGCATTAAAAAAAATGTATTGATCAAAAAGAGACTCTACAGCATCAGCAATTAATTGCTGATAGCCCTTAGCAAGAAAAAGAGAAACGCGCTCTGAACCAGAGGCGTGATGCGCATAGCTCAAGATCTTTTCACTCAGAATATTAAGATCAAACTCCCCGCTTAAAGACTCTAAAAACCCAGAATAGGAATAAATCCGGCCTAATTCCTGAGAGACTTGTTCAACTTGACGTGATTTTAAGTAAAGTTCTGCATCCAAACAAGCCTGTTCAAGGGCTTCTTGCAGGGCTTTAGAAGCCCCACCTGTAAACCAAACTTGCAAAACTCCCATCACCTTATCATCTAAAAAGATAGGGACAAAGTATTGGGTATAAGCAGTTTGATTAAAGGTAGGCAATTTATGAGGCGCAGGCGCATCCGCTACTGTTTGGCCATGAAGCAAGCCCACTGGCACCTCTCCAGCAGGAATAACGCTTGTTTTCTTTTCAATGGAAACATCCTCCAAGACTCTTAAAAATGCAGACTCCTGCTCAGGATGAGATCCCAAGTCAAGAGACTCTAGATTATCTCCCAAGACTCGTTGAAACTGAGGCGCCGCGTGAATATAGTATGCCAGCCCTATAGGCTGAAACCCACGCTTAATTAAGGTGCCGTGAGCACGAAAGTACTCCAAAAGCTCAGGAGGCTCCTTGGCTATTTGAGCTAAATGCGCAGAAATTTCATTAGAAATTTTTGTATATGATGTGCTTTGATTAGAAAAAGAGTCTTCCATTTAAAGAATGTTGTTTATCATGGTAAATTTCACTAGGCTGTGCCGCAAGAATAATTAAATAAGAGTATTTCTAGCACACATGCCATTATTTAGCTTCAAGTTTCTCGCAGCTTCGTCAAAAGCACCACAAACACCAGAATTTTTGCTTTGGAAAAAACGTCACACAAAATTACTCATTACTACAGCAGCTATCATTACTCTCATAAGTTTATTTACACCAAGTAGATACATAATAAAAACACAGGGAATTGCTATACCTCAAAACCTCCACTTTATAAGCGTCAAGATAGAGGGTCAAATTGAAGAAATCTTTGTCAAAACGGGCCAATGGGTAAACACACAGACTCCCTTGCTGAAATTGTCCAACTCCAAAGTCCAAGCAGAATTAACCGCAGCTGAAACAGATCTCCAACGCAGTCGGCTCAACTTCTTTGAGCTTCAGTCCTCTTCAACATGGAGTGATCAATCTAAAATCACGGAGGCTATCGAACAATTTAAAGCCACCGAAGCACATTATTACTCTATTAAAGCCCTTGCAGATGAGCTAGTGCTTAAATCATCCTCTCCAGGGTATATTCTGACGCCGGACCTTCAAAGACTAAAAGGAACTTTTGTCACGGCAGGAACACCTCTTTTAAAAGTTGGAAATAACACTCATCTAAAGCTCTTAATACCACTCACGGAAGCCGAAGCGCGTCAAGTAGAATTAAAGTCTAAAGTTCGTGGTGAATGGATAGCCACGGGAAAAACATTCTCTACCTCCATTGAGCTGCTTCCTCAAAGAAAAGCTCTGTTTCCTGAAGATTACTTTGAAGCAGCATTCACCAGCTTTGGTGGTCCTGCCCCGAGGCAAACCTTTGCAACACAAGAAGAGTCTCTCGAAAAAAGCTACCCTATCTATATTGCAGAAGCTCCAATAGCAGGAGAAAACACCTTCTATCGAGAACAAATGCGCGTTCAAGTGATTATTTACGGGAAAAAGGTCCTTGCTTTTAATCGGCTCAAAAATTTCATTAGCAAGTTACTATAAACTACCCCGCCTATCTTAAAGACGTTCTTAGTCCTCAAAAAATGGCGTGTACTCCGGTACAAAATCCTGAAGCAAGCACTTAAGCTCGGAACGAGACATTGTAATAAGAGAATCCTTAATTTGTTTAAGTTTCTTATCTGTAAACTCTGCCTCCTTCCAGTCTGCTAATAGACAGCGTACCCTGGGATGTTCTGTCTTACCCAGTCGTTCGTCATTATGCTGAAGCTCTTCGTATAGTTTTTCTCCAGGACGAAGCCCCACAAACTGAATAGCAATATCAATTTCAGGACGAAACCCACTTAACTCAATCAACTGTTTGGCAACATCAATAATCTTAATAGGCTCACCCATGTCTAAAACAAAGATTTCTCCACCGTGGCCCAACGTAGCACTCTGAAGAACAAGGCCAACTGCTTCAGGTATCGTCATAAAATACCGCGTCACGTCTGGATGTGTTACGGTAACCGGACCACCTTCGGCAATCTGTTTTTTAAACACGGGAATCACGCTCCCTGAAGACCCAAGTACATTGCCAAACCGAACTGCCATAAATTGCGTCCGATTTCCCGGTTTCGCTTGGTAAGACTGAATCACAAGTTCTGCCATTCGCTTGGATGCCCCCATCATGCTTGTAGGATTAATAGCCTTATCTGTTGAAATGAGAACAAACCGTTCAATTGCATACTGCGAGGCAAGCGCTGCGACACATGCCGTACCTAATGTATTATTCTTGAGTGCCTCACTGGGCTGAGCCTCCATAAGCGGCACGTGCTTATGCGCTGCGGCATGAAAAACAATATCTGGCTTAAAGCGCTCAAAAATGTAACGCATTCTTTCTTCATCTAAGATATCAGCGATTAACGCCTGACTCGTCCCACCATAACCCTTTTGAATAAGTTCCTGCTCAATTGGAAAAAGTTGCACTTCTGATTGCTCAATCAACAAAATGCTTTTTGCTTTTTTAGCAGCAATTTGTCGACAAAGCTCACTACCAATGCTTCCTCCAGCCCCCGTAACCATCACCGTTTTCCCAGAAACAAGCTGCTCGATTTGCTCCGAATCCAAAGCAACAGGATCTCTACCCAGCAAATCCTCTAATTCAACAGGCCTGACTTGGTTCGCCAAAACTTTACCCGTGGCAATCTCAGAAAGCGGTGGAACAATCTGAGCAACAATATTGTTTTCACGAGCAAGATCGACTAATTCTTTAATTCGTTTTCTAGAGGCAGAAGGTAAGGCTAGCACAACTTTACGAATGCCTAATTTTTCCTTTACTTGGGGCAAAGCCTCAGGCTTCCCAATAACATGAATGCCGTGAATATGCCAATGATGTTTGCTAACATCATCATCTAAAAACACTATGGGGCGCATTCCAAGGCCAGGCTTACTCAATAAATCTGCAGCCAGCGAAGCGCCCGCATCTCCCGCGCCAATAATAGCTACTCGCTCTGAACCACGCCCTATCTTTGGAGGACTCAACAGACGCTCTCGAGATAAGCGAAAAACCATACGCATCCCACCGATGAAAATAAGCGAAAAAAGAAGATCTGCTAAAATAACGCTCCTTGGAGGACAATCCTCGCCATCAAAGAGATACCACAAATAAACTAGATAAGCACTAACAATACTAAGGGCCGCAAAAATCCTACTCATATCTGGCAACCTGAAATAACTTAGCAAGCCTTCAAACTGCCCGAAGGCAAAGAGAAAAACTAGCTTCAAAGGAACAAGCCACATTAGTATTTCCCAACGTAACTCTTGCGCAGCAGGAGGGACTATAAAATCATACCTAAGCTCAAAAGCTAAAAATAAACTTAGAACACAAGCTAAGCTATATGAACCTATTAAAAAAAGTGTTCTAAGCCAAGAGTAAGTACTCAAATGAGAAAACTTCATACTATAACTAAAAAGCAAAGCTTGATATAGACAATGGAACGGTTAGTCTTTTGAGGTAGGTATTCATCAAAAATACTCCACCATTCTTACGCCTCCTGAACTTATTTCAACGCTTTTATGCAAAAACCCCAACGCCTTTTAACCTGGATCATTGGCTTTAGTGTAATCACTTTAATTGCCCTGGTTTGCCTGCAACTATTTTTACAACTAGAGGCCTCCAATACTCCAACTAAAACTGCGCTGCTTAATGAGTTAATTCCAGCAAACATCCCAGGCTGGTCATCTCAAGACGTTCCCATTGCAGAGACTGAAGAACTTAGAGCAAGGGTATCGTCATTTCTCAATTTCGATGATTACTTATCTCGTTATTACACTCAAGGCGAAAACCATATTGGCGTTTATATTGCCTACTGGAGCCCAGGGAAAGTACCCCCAAGGCTAGTGGGTTCCCACACGCCAGACACATGTTGGGTACAAAACGGGTGGACGTCCACCTTTAGAGACTACAACATCCAAAAGAGTATCAATGATACTCCCCTTAAGCCCTTTGAATACGGCTCCTTTGAAAAAGATGAAACGTCTGAAAATGTATTCTTTTGGCATCTAGTAGGAGATCAGGCGTACACCTATGACCAAGAAAACCTTCACAATCTATTTGCAATCTTCAAAGACATAAAAACGTTTGGACTTAATCAAAAGAAAGAACAATATTTTATAAGAATATCTAGCAACCTTCCGCTAAACACCCTCTGGAAAGACCCAGGTTTTCAAGATCTCATGAAACATATTGCAAATCTTGGATTATACGCTTCTAGCAAAGCTAGCCCTTAATCATTAGACTTGAAGTCTACAATCTTGCACGTCTCTAGGCCTTTCAGGCTCATAATAGCTGAAGCCCAAGAAAGACCAACCCCAAAACCCGAAAGTAATACGTTTCCTTCGGGAAAAGCACCATTACTTAAGGTACTGCATATAACACCAGGAATAGAAGCGCTACTTTGATTTCCATATTCAGAAACAACACCACATGGGACCTTATCTAAAGAAATATTAAGCCTGCGCGCAATATTACCCAAAATATACTTATTAGCCTGGTGAAAAAAGAAATAAGCCATGTCTTCTTTTTTTAGCTTTGCATATTCAAGGACACGTTGAACCGAAGCAGGCCCTTCTCGCATAGAAAAATTAAAAATTTCAGAACCATTCATCCTTAGATTCTGAAGGCTCCGCCAATTACCATCTGCATCTTGGTGCGCCTTGGCATTCTCAGAATTTGCAGGCAAACGAAACCCGCCCGCAGGAATAATCAACCCATCAAACCCGGACCCATCTGTATTTAAAGAATACCAAGACGGACTGTCATTTGCGCACTCAATTAAAGTTGCACTACCAGCATCCCCAAAAAGAGGCGCCACACTCCTATCATTCTTGTGAACGCAACGACTTATGGTATCCCCAGCTAAAAGTAATACCTTGTCGCAAAAACCAGTTTCTATCATCATAGATAAAAGCCATAGGCCATAAACATAACCAGAACACCCGAGATTAACATCAAAAGCGGCGCAGTCTTTACTCAAACCCATCCTGCCGTGCAAAACGGCTGCATTACAAGGCTGCCAATAGTCAGGAGTCTGAGTCACACAGACGATAGCACCTAATAGGTTACGATCAATATCAAGAGACTTCATCAAGTACTCAGCTGCATGCAGGCACAAGTCAGCAGCCGTTGTCTTAGTATCGACGACTCGTCGTTTATCAATACCTATTACTTTTTTAATACGATCTAATTGAGCAACGTTGCCTCCATAGTTATCTGTTTCTTCATCAATAGAACGAATATTCTCAGGAACTGCTGTAACAATTCCTTTAACTGAAGATCGAATAAAGCTTGAAAAAGGCATTTAGGGCTCTTTGCGCACTTTTTTGAGGCTATGAGTATGAGGTATAGTATTTACAATCTCTATTTTAACAGGTTGCGCATGAGGCTCAAGCCTCTCTTTGCAAAACCGGCGTATAGCTTTGCGAATATCTTGTTTATTAACTTCATTACTTAGCTTCACTTTTGCATGAACCGTCTTACCCGTAATTCCATTAGGAGCACCATATACAAGACATTCCTCAACCCCAGGTACCTGCGTTAAAACCGACTCCACTTGACTGGGCAAAACCTTTTCCCCTCCAACATTAATGACGTCACCCACACGGCCCCTAACCTCCATATACCCATCACTGAGCACTTCTACTTGGTCACCTGTATGAAACCACCCCTCAGCATCAAAAGCACGATTTTCTCCAGCATTAAGGTAAGTTAACATACTAGAATGAGTCTTCAAATAAAGCTCTCCATCAACAACTTTATACTCCACATCAAGATCATTAATTTTAATAGCTAAATCATTTGAAGTACGACTGCGCACATCCAAGACATGTGTTTCACTAATACCAAACTTTTGCTGAAACTGAACTCCAGGAAATACTTTATTCAGTCGATTCAACAATGAAGCTGTCATAGGTTCAGCACCATAGCTAATAACTTTTAATGAACTCAAATCATATTGCTTAAAGGCCTCCGAAACCAGTAACAAATTAAGTGCTGTTGGAGTCGATGGAAAAACACTGACAGAACTACGTTCAATAGTTTTTGCCACTGAGTAAGGATCACGCTCGGAGCAAACTACCAATGAAGATCCATTATTAAGACCCCTAAAAAGGGTATCCAGCCCCCCGATGTGATCAAACAATAAAAAAAGCAAAATGCGGTAGTCTTTAGCATTCTTTTTTGGCCTATAGCGGGCAAGAAAGCGATTAAAATCATGCAGCATAACCTTAGGTCTTCCCGTTGTTCCACTGCTGAACAAAACAAGACCTGAATGATCACCTAGCTTTTCGATTTCATCGCGATATAGGCTGTCTTGTGTCAATTTTTGAATACTAAGAATCCCATCGCTAAAAGAAGCCATGTGAGTAATACCTGCCTCCTGAGCCCTCCTATCAGTCTCGCGACTACTCCAACTTCCAAGAGGAACCACAACAGCCCCTTTCGATCCCAACGCAAGCAATAAGGCTATAGAGCAAAAACCAAAATCACCCCAAAATCCTATAACAGGCTTAGAAGAAAATCTCCATTGAGTATATTGATCCTTAATTTGATCAACGGATTCTAGTAAATCTTGATAAGTATAAAAACAATCGCCCTCTATAAGACATACTCGATTAGCATATCGATGCATGTATTCTAAAAAATCATTGAATGCTGAATTTTCTTCAGTCACAAACACCTCCCAAATAAATCACCTGTCCAGTTACAAAACTGCTCTTTTCATCAATTAAAAAATCACACACATGTGCAATATCATCAAAAGAACCTTTTCGCTTAACTGCCTGACGTTGAATCACCGCGTGAATCTTATCTTCAGGAACAGACCCGATGAGATCGGTATCAATAGGTGTTGGACCAATCGCATTTACGGTTACGCCGGAAGAACCTAATTCGTAGGCTAAAATCTTAGTCAATCGCTCTACAGAAGCCTTACTAGAAGCATATAAAGCTTCTCCTTCAAGATTTAAAGGCGATGCAACACTTGTAAAATTAACGATGCTTCCAGTTTTTTTTCGGATCATAGCTTTGCCAACTTCTCTACAAAACAAAAAAGCTCCTAAAAAATTAGTTCGCATGATGGACTCTGCCTTACTTAAAGAACTTAACAACACAGCATTCATTGTAGCAATGCCTGCATTATTCAGCAAAACATCAATTTTATTAAATTTCTCGTAAACTCTGCGCACCATTTCAACCACGGATTGCTCATCTGAAACATCTACGTTAAAATGCTCATAATCGTCATGGTTTATAGAGCCCTCACCTCGACTACAACCAGCGACAATCCATTCCTTCTTAAGATAATGCTCAGCCAAAGATTTGCCTATTCCCTTGCTCGACCCCGTTATAATCATGACTTTCTTTTTCATAATAAAGATCTCGATTTAATCTAGTTTCTTTTATGAAGACATTCTAAAACGTACTCCTCTAAAGTACCTACGCTGCGAAATGGTGAATTATTCCGGCTAAATGCACGATCATCAGCTAAAACCAAGTCCACACCTAGCTTCTCTTTGATGTTCTCTTCAACCAGAGCAATGAGCATAACAAGGCCCATACTATCAATCTTACTCTGTTCTCCCAGCAACACCGTATCCTGACCTGGATTCTCTAAACTAGGAATATTCCAGTCTTCATTAAGTTCGGCAATAGCACTCAAGATTGATTTTTTAATAGAGTCATTCATAAGATAATTACAAAAGAGGTACTAATCGCATGTATTCACTATCCCTATAAGGCAAAGCACCGCTCAAAATTTTCCCAGATGCATTCCAATGCAACCACCACTCGCTAGCAAAGTCTAATAAGGTTTTTGGTTCTCCACTACCAACATGAAATATCCTTTGATGGTTTTTTCTTTTAGGGGCTTCAATAAAATCGATGAAATACTTAGCTACATATTCCACAGAAACAAAGTCTCTCACTTGATCGCCAGGAGTCATGAGAAAATCTTCTCCAGCTAAAGCTGCTTTTTTTAACAAAGGCCAAAAATTACGCTCGTCTTGACCTTCTCCGTACACATTGGAAGGTCTAATAACACATATATCCATACCCTGAGTTCGCCCCAAAGCAAGCGCAGCTAAAGAACTCGCGGCCTTAGAACTAGCATAAGGCCCCATAGGTTCAAGCGGAGCACTCGTAGGTATGTACTCATACTGACGAGCAGACTCACCATATTCAGCAAGAGATCCACAAACAATCATACGCTTAACACCCCGCTCAAATGCCTTTAGCCAAAGAGACAGGCTACCTTGAACATTAGAGAAAAAGGCATCTTCCCATGTTGAAGACTGAGGAGATACTCCTTGAGCTGCAAAATGAACCAGCACTTCACATTTTTTAAAATAATCGTCTAGCAAAGCCTCTTCCACCCACTTAAACTTCGAGTCATCTAAGTCAATTTTTGGAATGCTTCCTTTTCTTCGAAGAGCATAAATAGCATGCCTTCGTTGAACAGCCTCCTTGACAAAATAGCCTCCAATAAAGCCCGTTGCCCCTGTGACAAAAATATTCATCAAAAGCCTTTTGCAAACTCCCGAATAACGTCGATCACATAATCCAGCATAACCGTTGTAATGCCCGGATAAACGCCAATAAAAACAGCTTCATTCATTAAACGATCAGCACCCTCTAAACTTCCTACGACACGAAATGCATTCGGATTCACTCTCTTAAGATTCACAAAAGCAGGTTGCCGCGTCATATTACCTCCAAATAACATCCTATTTCCAATTTTTGCAGACTGTATGTGATCCACAAAAGCCTTCCTAGAAAACGGTGCTTCGGGCCTTACTCGAAGCATAAACCCAAACCACGAAGGATCCGAACGAAACCCACTATCATCCCAAACAAAACTTTCGCCACTCCACTCCTGAGCATGGGTCGGCAACATAAACTCAAAATAATCGCTAAGCTCATGAAGCCCTTTTCTTAAATACAACCAATGACTTCGCCTAACCCGTCCAAAGTCATCTACCTTATCCAACTGCTTCACTCCAATAGCAGCCTGCATATCCGTTGGTTTCAAATTATAGCCTAAGTGCGAATAAATATATTTGTGATCATAACCTTCTGGAAGATCACCTAGCTTCCATGAAAACCGCTTATTGCAAGTATTTTCCTTACCACTATCACACCAACAATCACGCCCCCAGTCACGAAAACTTTCTACGTAAAGCTTGAGCCTTCGTTCGTGAACAATATTCACAGACCCACCCTCGCCCATGGTAATATGATGGGCTGGATAAAAAGACTGGGTTGACAAATCCCCCCAAGATCCCGTCTTACGAGTTAATGGCTGATTAGCTTCATCCGTCTTACAGTCGAGCATCTCGCGCAACGAATGCCCTACAGGAACTGTATACAAACTCCCCAAGGCATCACAATTATCCTCTATCAGCCAAAGATTATTTTTTTTACAAAACTCAATAGCCACTCCCAAATCAAAAGGGTTGCCCAGGGTATGAGCCATCATGAGGGCTTTTGTTTTACCCGGGACATAAGCCTCCTCAATTTTTTCAAACAAAATATTGCCCGTCAAAGGATTATTATCTAAAAAAACAGGGACTAACCCCAGCTGAATGCAAGGTGTTACGGTTGTTGGGAATCCTGCAGCACACGTAATGACTTCATCGCCTTGCTTTAAGCGCTCCTCTTCAGGAATCTTGTGTGAGGTCAATGAAGCAAGCGCAACCAAATTAGCGGACGACCCTGAATTCACCAAAATGGAAAGTTGCGCACCTAGGTAACTGGCTAACTTTTTCTGGAAAGTTTTTCCATGCGCACCTAAAGTTAACCAAAAATCCAGGACCGAACTCACACCTGCAACCACTTCTTCATGATTAAACACGCGCCCTGCATAGGGGACTTCTGTTTCACCAGGAACAAAGGGCTTATCGTCACTTAAACCAAAATTTATGTGATGCACTCGAGCATAATCCCGACATGCCTTCAAAATGTTGTCTTTATCGGACGCTGCAGCCATCTTATTTTTGAGCCCAAGCAAGCCCGAACTGCCGCGCATCCTCTGTATAGGCCTGGATTTGAGCTGCCGTTAATTCCCTCGCAGAACCATATGTCGAGGACTTTTCCATTTTTTGATACCAAGTGACTGTCTCACAAATAGTACGTTCGAAATCCCAAATAGGATGCCAACCTAACAACTTATTGGCCTTATCAACTGAAAGATGTAAACGCCCAGCTTCATGAGGTGCCTCCGGATCATGAACATGATGCCACTCTCCTTTCCAATATTTAAGAACCAGATCGACACAATCACGAACTGGCTTATTAGAGCAAAGCAGTGGCCCAAAATTAAACGATGAACACAGAGCATCTAAATCTTCGCGGTCCACTTCAAGCTCGAGCAACTCGCCTATACGCTGTGCCAAGAGCAAATACCCACTCAATGGCTCCAGCACATGCTGCCAAGGTCGTGTTGAGTCAGGATTGCGTACGGGTATCGATTTCCTAGAAGAAAGATAACGAATGCACTCTGTCATCAAGCGATCTTCTGCCCAATCGCCACCTCCAAGCACATTGCCTGCTCGCACAGAAGCAATGCCCACCGAAGCTCCCTCTTGAATAGAAAAAAACGCTTTACGAAAAGATTGTATAGCAATTTCAGCAGCCGCCTTACTTGAGCTGTAAGGATCATGCCCACCTAAAGGATCTTCCTCCCGATACCCATAATGCCATTCTTTATTATCATAGCATTTGTCTGTTGTAATCAGGACAGCCGAACAACGTTTACCCAAGCCAGAAAGTGCATCCAAGAAATTCACCGTCCCCATGACATTGACCGCATAGGTTCCTACTGGATTTTTATATGCGTAGCGAACGAGTGGCTGCGCTGCAAGATGGAAACAAACATCCGGTTGTACTTTTTTGAGTAAACGCGCAAGGTCTGCCCTATCACAGACATTTCCAATTCGATGATCCACGCGAGAGGCGAGTCCAAGCTGATCAAAAAGTGCAGGGTCTGTATGCGGCTTTTGAGCAAAGCCAACCACATGAGCTCCTAAGCTAACTAGCCACTCAGAAAGCCAAGCACCCTTAAATCCTGTATGTCCGGTTATAACAACCGTCTTACCTGCATAGAAGTTATTAAAACTCATGATGGCATTACCCAAGGTGCAGTACCCTGACTCCAAACTTTATTTAAATACCGAAACTCTGCATATGTATCCATGGGGTGCCAAAATCCTTCATGACAATAAACTGCGAGCTCTCCATCGGCAACAAGGCGCTTCATGGGCTCATCCTCAAGCATCATATCAGGATTATCAGGCAAGTAGTCAAAAAGCCGTTTATTGCATACCATATACCCGCCATTGATAAAGCCACCGGCAGCTTGTGGTTTCTCATTAAACTCATTAACCAATCCTTCCTCAACGATACCTAGTTCTCCAAAACGGCCTGGAGGGTGCACACCCGTCAAGGTGCATACCTTGCCCTGTTTCCGATGAAAATCAATAACCGCATTGATATCGACATCACCCAGCCCATCACCATAAGTGAGCAAAAAAGTATCATCACTACCCACATATTGCTGAATCAAGCGCACCCGATACGCAGTCATGGACAGCTCGCCCGTCTCGGCAAGGGTTATGGTCCAGTCGGATTCTTCATTGGCTGCATGAAATTCAACACTACCCGAATCACCGGCACGCAACGTAATGTCCCCCACATGCCAGCGATAATTGCGGAAAAAGTCTTTAATCATCTCGCCTTTATAACCCAAACAAAGAACAAAATTCTGATGACCAAACTGGGCATATCGCTTCATGATATGCCACAACACAGGGCGATCTCCAATCGGAACCATGGGTTTTGGGCGATACTCAGTCTCTTCATAGAGGCGAGTACCTTTTCCACCGCACAGAATGACAACTTTCATGGGGTATGACACGAGGACTACAAAAAAACGTAAAGGAGAATAAACCCCCAAGGGCTGGGAATTTAGCCCAAAGAAGTAATTGATTATTATAGCCTTAAATACGCTAATGAATCAAGCCAAATGCGGCTGATAAACGTCGTGAATGCGTAGCAAACCAAGACACACCTGCGTATCAGGGTCTTTAACGGGAAGAACTGAAATCTGCGAGGGACGATCCTCCATAAGCCGAACAGCATCCCCTAAGGTCATTTCTGGCAAAGCGCATATGGGGTCTTTTGTCATAATATCCTCAGCCTTAAGCCCACGAATATCATCGTGCTGTTGAAGCATGCGGCGGATATCCCCATCCGATATAATACCGATCAGCTTTTCTCCCTCACCCAACACGCAAGCAGCCCCCAACGGATACTCCGTCATTCGAATAACGACTTCGTGCAGCGAAAGCTCTGGGGTGACGACAGCCACACGGCGCGTATGATGCATAGCATCTTTTACCTGGAGGAGTAAATTGCGCCCCAACTGCCCTTCAGGGTGGAAACGCGCAAAGTCTTGCTCCTTAAAATCTCGAGCAAGCATTAATGCCGATGCCAAAGCGTCCCCCATCGCCATAGCAATTACAGCACTGGTTGTGGGAACAATGCCCAGAGGATCTGCCTCTTCGGGAACGCTCGCATCTAAAACGATATCTACCATACGGGCAAGTGGCGCGCGAACATTACCCAAAAGCCCGATTAACGGGGACTCAAACTCCCTCAAAGTCGGCACAAGGCGCACGAGTTCAGAGGTGCTTCCTCCCTTAGAAATTAAAATCGTTGGATCGCCTGGCCTATAAATACCTAAATCACCATGAAGTGCTTCAGCAGCATGCAAAAATACCGATGGGGTCCCGGTACTGCACAAAGTTGCCGAGATCTTTTTTGCGACATGCCCCGACTTCCCAAGCCCCAAAACAACGACCTTGCCTGGGCTATTTAAAATCATATCAACAGCCTGATTCAGCTCATCGCCAATACGACTTGCCGCTGCAAGGAGTGCATTCCCCTCAACATCAAGGACCCGACGGGCCATCTTCAAATAATCTTTTTTAACATCCATGTTTTTTACAATAAGCTTCAGCTTTTGAGAGGTCTTCAGGTTCATTCACCTCCATAACCCGATGCTCTGTCACCACCGTTTGGCAAGTGTACCCGTGCTCAATCCAGCGCAACTGCTCGAGGCCTTCAATCGACTCTAAAGCACTTGGCTTCAGACGGGAATACTCAGATAGCACCTCTCTTCGAAAGCCATAGACACCAACATGCCCCCAAAAAGGCCCACACTTAAACCACTCCTCAGGCCTCCGAGCATCGCGAACATGCGGTACAGTACTGCGAGAAAAATAAAGAGCACGCCCATCCCCCGCACACACAACCTTAACAACGGAAGGCGCAAACAATTCCTCGATGTCTTCAATCTTAAAAATGGGTGTGATGACATCGGCCTTCGTTGCTTCACCCCGCCGGACGAGGGCATCAAGCAAACTGGGCTCAATAAAAGGCTCATCCCCCTGAACGTTGAGGATAAAATCCCCGGAAATAGCATTGAGCACTGAGGCAATACGCTCGGTACCCGAAGCACACTCAGGGCACGAATCAATTACAAAGGCCCCCCAGGATTCTGCCGTCTCTCGAATCTCTTGAGAGTCCGTAACGATATAAATGGCAGGCCCACATTGCATCTGCCTTACTTGCTCCCATGTACGCTTGAGCAACGGAACGCCCCCAACATCGAGCAAAAGTTTTCGTGGTAATCGCGTCGAAGCTAATCGCGCTGGAATAACAACCGAGCAAGACATAGTTGATTCAATGATTTACTAAGAAGCACTCAAGGGTTCAAGGAGATTCCCATTAACCAACTAGCCCCGCCCAATCGCTGAGACATCAAAGCCAATATTCCTAAGGCCTTCGTGGTCTAAAATATTACGTCCATCAAAGAGAAATGCTGGCTTCAACATTGAATCATAAATCTTTTTGTAGTCGATACTTACAAAATCATTCCATTCCGTTAAAACAACAACTGCATGGGCATCACGCGCTGCCTCGTAAGGGTCCGTCACAACCTGCAAAGGCCCAGAAACCTCAGGATCACAGCCCAGCGTCTGATAAATATCCCGTTTAGAGACTTTTGGATCGTAAACTGCCAAATGCGCCTGCTCACTCAAGAGCCCACGACACACCTCAATGGCTGGAGACTCTCGAAAGTCATTGGTATCTTTTTTAAAGGCATACCCCCAAATCGCGATTTTTTTTTCTGAAACGGTATTAAAGAGTTTGGTGACGATCTTCTGGGTAAATCGGTGTTTTTGATAGTCGTTCATTCGAACTACTTGCTCCCAATAGTGAGCAACCTCAGGAAGGCCAAAATATTCACACAAATAAACTAAATTTAAAATATCTTTCTGAAAACAAGAACCTCCGAAGCCCACTGAACTTTTAAGAAACTTTGGCCCGATGCGACTGTCCATACCAATGGCATGGGCTACTTCATCGACATCGGCCTCTGTCGCCTCACACAAAGCAGAAATAGCATTAATCGAAGAAATTCGCTGAGCCAAAAATGCATTTGCCGTCAACTTCGAGAGCTCTGAAGACCACACGTTGGTTGTGATGATCTTTTCATGCGAAACCCACTGCCCATAAATATCAACCAGCTTCTGAATCGCTGCTTTGCCTGCCTCTGTTTGCTCGCCTCCGATCAAAACACGGTCAGGATCGAGTAAATCCTCAACGGCCGTACCCTCAGCAAGAAACTCAGGATTTGAAAGCACCTGAAACTTCGCCTTTGTCTTATAGGATTCTAGGATAGTCCGTATCGACTGCGCCGTACGCACAGGCAAGGTAGATTTCTCAACGACGATTTTGTCACTCGTTGCCACCTCTGCAATTCTGCGTGCGCAGCTCTCAACGTATTTTAAGTCTGCAGCTCGCCCGGCACCCATGCCATAGGTTTTCGTTGGCGTATTGACGGAAATAAAAATCATATCTGCCTCAGCGATGCCTGCATCGACATCCGTAGAGAAAAATAAATTCTTCCCACGCTGCTTCTCAACGACCTCTAAGAGCCCTGGCTCATAGACAGGAAGCTTCGATGAATTCCAAGCATCCACACGTGCAGCGTTAATATCAACAACCGTAACCTTCACAGAAGGACACTTCAACGCAATGACGGCCATCGTGGGTCCGCCTACATAACCAGCACCAATACAGCAAATATTCATAAAGATAAGTGAGGATCCTAAGCGCCCAGGTCTGTAAAATCAACCCCGTAAAAAAGCAGAAACCTCTTTGAGTGGACGCGCATTAAAAACAGAGCACTTCTGAAGCCAGCCTTTACGCGCACAATAAACGCCATAACGGTAGTTCTTAAGCTGCTCAATGCTATGTGCATCTGGATTAATCGAACACAAGAGGCCACGATCAGCAGCCTTGTGCCAATAGCGCCAATCCATATCAAGACGCTTAGGACTCGCATTCAACTCGATGATCTTTTTATTGGCGATGGCCGCATCTATCACTTTGGGAATATTGACTGTATAGGCTTCACGCTTAAGCAGAAGTCTGCCCGAAAGATGCCCGAGCATCGTCGTGCAAGGATGTTCGAGTGCACGAATAATGCGTCGAGTCATCGCAGCCTCATCTAACGTCAATGCATTGTGCACAGAGGCAACAACATAGTCGAGCTCCTCCAAAACAGCATCCTCGTAGTCGAGAGAACCATCTTTTAAAATGTCACATTCCACCCCGGCAAAAACATGCGTCTTATATTGCTTGGATGCATTCAACTTACGAATCGCTTTAAGCTGCTCTAATAGTTTCTCTTCGCTGAGGCCATTTGCCTGAAAGCTACTCTTAGAGTGGTCGGCAATACCCAAGTACTCAAAGCCCAAGCGTTCTGCTTCAGCAACCATCGCTTCAAGCGTGTTTTTACCATCGGATGCCGTCGTATGATTATGAAAAACACCTCGAATATCCTCGGGCTTAACGAGCTTTGGCAGAGCATCGTGGCTTGCATAATCAACTTCACCCACGCCCTCGCGCAATTCGGGGGGTATATAGTGAAGACCAAAGAGCTGGAAGAGCTCCTCTTCACTATCCACCTCCTGAATCGGTGCTGGATGATCTTCATGCACGGCTTTCACGCCCCACTCGCTCAAGCTAAATCCCTGGCTTAAAGCACGCTGACGCATCTTAACATTGTGCTCCTTGGATCCTGTAAAGTGATGAAGCGCAAAGAAAAACTGTGCCTTAGGGACAACGCGCAAGTCCATTTGAAGACCGCCTTCAAGCCGCACGCTCGACTTTGTTGTGCCATGACCTGTCACTTTTTCAACCTCGGGCATACGCGTAAACCAATCCATCACAGGCTCAGGGGCTTCACTCGCTACCAAGAAATCAAGGTCTCCTACCGTCTCCAATTTCCTACGAAAACTCCCCGCACACTCGGCAAGCTCCACTTCAGGCAATGCGCGCAAACCTGTAAGCACTGCCTCAACCTGAGGCTCCACCGTCGCCCACATATAACGCTTTCGGTAAGCCTCAAGGTGGTTGATTCCCGAGAGAATATTATCTTGGCTCTTCGCACCAAAGCCAGGCAGCTCTGCTATCTTACCGGCTTCACAGGCTTCCTTCAGTTCCTCAAGCGAAGTAATCTTCAACTTTTCATAAAAAACGCGCACTTTTTTTGCCCCCAGCCCAGGCACCTCAAGCATTTCCAGCACGCCTGCAGGCACCGATGCCTTAAGCTTATCGTAATAATCGAGCTTCCCTGTCTTGTAGAGGGTCTCTATTTTTTCTGCCAAAGCGGCCCCAATGCCTGAAACATCTGTTAGCCGTTTTTCATCAATGAGCGTTTCAAAGTTTTCCTCCAAAGTCTCGAGTGCACGTGCGCCATTTTCATAAGCGCGAAACTTAAAAGGGTTTTCGCCCTTCAGTTCGAGCAAAACAGCAATCTCTTCCAAGCATCCAATAATCGAGGCTTTGTCCATAGTCACAGTCTAATTAGAATTTAAAATCGCACGCAAGCGCAGAGGATCTACTTTGCCATGCTCGCTCAATGGCAAAGCATCAACTTCGATCCATACCTTCGGAATTTGATAGGACTGCAAGCACTGTTGCAAAGACTCTTTCAATAAAACCTCTCCGGGAAGCACACGTCCTGGCTCCATTTGAATCAAAGCGACAATGCGTTCTCCCCACTCCGTATCAGGCACCCCCACAACAAGTGCAGCATCTATGCCATCTAAACGCCGCAGCTCCGCCTCGAGTTCACGCGGGTTTACTTTTTCACCTCCAGTAATAATCACATCATCGGCACGCCACACCTTAAGCAGTTCACCCCGCTCGCCCAATTCCGCCTGATCTCCTGTTTCGAACACCTCATGCTTGGCAGGCACCTCGGGGTAATAGCCCTGAAAAAGCGCGTTACTACGCACACATAAACGCCCCGAAGCCTCATTCAACTCAAGAGATGCATGCCCCAAAGGCCTCCCCAAGCCATGATCTCCCTGCAAAAAGTCCCTCGGATGCATGGCAGTAATCATCGAGCCTGTTTCCGTCATTCCATAAGTGGGCGCAAGCGGCAAGCCCGCCTCCCTGGCCCTCTCAAGCAAATCCTCTGAGGCCGGTGCACCCCCTAAGAAAATAGCCTGAAATTCCGCCAAAAAGGCATCGTTAGTCCTGTTTTGCATCAATCGCTCGAGCTGTGTTGGCACCAGTGAAAGGCAAAAGCCATCTGGGTTCATATTCGGCAACACACCCGACTCCCATGCCTTCCACGAGGGTAGCGCGAGCACACCGCCTGTGATCCAGGTACGGAGACATTGCATGAACCCACTCACGTGATAGAGCGGCAAAACACAGCATGCATTCAGCACGCGCATTTCAAGGAATGCTGCCGTCGCCTGCACGGAAACCCGTAGACTGTCCCAACTATGGCAGGCAAATCGCACACGGCCGCCACTTCCCCCCGTTGGGATCATCCATCGTCCAGCTAAGTTTCCATCCCAAGCATTCCTAGCTTTATCGAAAGCACCACCGGGCACCTTACCCCAAACAACATCCGGGCGCAGCACTTCAGCCACCTGAGCCCAAGCGGTCTTAGGCCAAGCCTCATTCCCAAAAAACACAGCCCGCCTTAAAGCCAAAGCCGCTAGGGCCCCACCTAAAAACCGAGGCAAATCACATTCAGCAAGCAACACGCGCCCATTTTGCGGTAAGTCTGAAAAGGTTTTCAGGGCTTCATCAAACGACGCTTCAAAAGCGGCTTGCATCGGCTCATGCACCAACCAAGGCTGCTTCATCCGCTCACGAAAAGCATCTACACTTGCTTCCACACGGCCTCCAGTTGTTCTTGTTGTAAAGGTTTCATAGTCGCTCCCGAGACGACATCAAGCCCTTCAAAGGGCATCAGAAAATCGTACGTATCAAAGCCCACCGGCCGCTCACCAAAACGAGAATCCAGCGAAGCCAAGGCCAAAGCGGCCTGCATGCCTACCGGCGTCTCAAAAGCAGAGGAGTAGACACACTCACCTTGAAACCCTCGACGCCAAGTGAGAAACGCCTGAAAGTCCCCAACGATCGATGGCTTGATAACAAGGATCCCGACCCAGCCGCGATCAGCAAGTGCACGACACTGCTCCACAGTCGTCGCCGACTCATCCAAGGCCAGGAGCACAGATGTACTCTGAGCCGCCTCCAGCATAAGATCTAGATACTCAGCTCCCAAAGGCTGCTCAAAAAATTCTACCGGCGCTCTAGCTAGCCGCTCCAACCAGCGCTCAAAGAGCTCCGGTGTCAGGGTCCCATTGGCATCCAAACGTAAGCTAGCTCCATCAGGAAGATGCTCAAGGAGTGCATCCAAAATCGCCTCCTCCTCTTCATAGGGAAGCACACCCATCTTCCACTTAAAACACTCAAAGCCAAGTTGTCTCTTAGCCTGAATCATATCGATCGCCTCTCGCCCCGAAGGCAATAAAGCAGCAAGCCTAAAAGACTCAGGGCCACCTGCATCCACATGCTCTAAAAAATACTGCATTGAACTCAGACCAAAGCGCGTGGCAGGACACCCTGAAGGCACCTGGGCTACGTCTATAACACCCTGCATCGAGTCGAGCACACGCTTCGCCTCATCCAAGGTCTCGGTTCCAAAGCTTGGAAGCGGCGCAACCTCCCCGTAGCTAACGCGCCCCGCAGCATCCTCTGCTCGCAGTAAAAACCCCTCACGCACAGCCCCACCCAAAGCCCTAAACTGAAAAGGCTTCCTAAAGTACATCCGGTAAGGCTTATAGAAAAATCGCACAAGATCCTCCCTACACTCGATAGGGTACGTACAAGCATACCCCATACATTCGCTCAAAACAGCTTAAACTCATATAACCCATCCTTAAGGAAGTTGTGATAAAAAAGTGCTGACTGGAATAATCTTCGGTTTTTTTAAATCTCGAAAATCGACATCGACATACGGCATATCGTAAGCAACTTGAAACGCGTACTTCGGATTTAATTGTTCTTTAAATCTAAGCAAACTACGACTGAGAGGCTTTTTTTGAGACCGCTTCACTTCAACAAGAATCCAAGGCTCTTGATCCTTCGAAAGCAGAAAATCAACTTCATGCTTATCTTTATCTCTCACAAAATGAAGCTTAAATACACCCAGTCCTCTATCTGTCCAAAAATGGCATGCTTTCAAGAGATGACTAGCAACCAAGTTCTCCAATCTTGCTCCTGAGTCCTTTATTCGAGACCAATCCCACAAGTAAAACTTAGGATTTTTCATCAAGCTTCTCTCTACATTTTTAGACCAAGGCTGGATTCGAAAGCAATAATAGAGCTCTTCTAAAACATCTATCCAATGCCTAATACTAGCATCACTGACCCGCAATTTCCTGGCTGTATTGCTGAAGTTAAAGAGCTGCCCTGCCTGTTCTTTAATGAATTCGCTTAACACTTCTATTCTCGAAATCATCCGAACTTCAGATATATCCCTTAAATCTTGATTCATCATTTGCTGATGCCTCAAGCTATGCCATTGATGTGAAAAAGCCGAGTCATTATGCAAAAAAGGCTCTGGATACCCTCCTAGTTTGAGCAATTGATCGATTTTATCATCATCAAGCTCCCTAGGGCCTTTTAGTAAAGCTGAATCAAGTTCACTACTTAGTAATTCGCCCACGCTTAATGGGTGTATTCGATACTGAAAATACCGACCCATCATGCTATCACCTTCTCTACTGTACACATTTAACCGCGCACTACCTGTAACAATGATTTGAAGCTCGTCTCCATACGTATCGTACAACCCTTTTACCAAAGATTTCCATTCGTTGTACTTATGAATTTCATCGAGAACCAACAAAGGCTTTACTCGAAAAACGCGCTCTAAAGACAATCCTTTCACAATGGCCGCAGGTCCTTCTAATATTTTTTTGCGATCATCCAAGTTGTCCCAGTTAAGATAAAGATAACCATCTCTACCCTTAAAAAATGTCTTAGCTAATGTCGTCTTTCCAACCTGCCTAGGACCGCAAATAAAAGCCATTTTACCAAATTGCTCCAAAGAATCATGGATTAACTGCTGGTACATCCGCTTCATATCGACTTTTTTACAATATCACCTCGAAATGGTCAAGACCATTTCGAGGTGATATATATAAATGGTCTAAAACCTTGGGTATTAGATTTTTGAACCCAAACGCTCAAACAAAGCTCCATGAGCAAGCATGTCACTTCACCTTATAGACAGCCTCAATATTATGGCCATCGAGATCTATAACAAAAGCGGCATAATAACCCTCTTCATACTCGGGACAAAAACCCGGCGCGCCATTACACTGGGCACCTTGTTGAATAGCCGTGCGATAAAAGTCATCGACCACCTCCATGCTAGATGCATTAAAAGCGACATGCACAGGGCCAGAAGGCACAGCCTTCTTGTCAGCTTGGCAAATTTCAAACATATCATGAACGTCTGTACCGTAACCGATAACTTTTTTATCTATTTCTAGCACAGTCGGATAGCCCAACACCTCCATTATAGCGTCATAAAATTTTTGACTACTATCGAGGTCCTTCACCTTGATCTGCACGTGATTAAACAGCTTCATGCACGGAGACATTACTTGAAGCCACGGCCTAAGCTCAAGACTTCATATAATCCCCTCCATGTAAGCCTGCCGCCCATAAGGCACTTACAAACATGTCACATACATCTGCTCAAAACAGCTTAATTCCTGGCATTTCAATAGCTGCCTGCTCGAAGAGGTCTTTACCCGGCAACTCTCTCATAAGATATACAAACTCCGTTATAACCTATCTTCCTGGAAACACGACTCCTGACAACGCCAATAACACGGCCCGTAGGAACCTGAGTACTCAATCCACGCATATAATCTAACTCTGAAGATGAAGCTTTTGTCTTCACTTTCAGTTTTCTTAACGATTCTTGACCCAACTCGGGAAGCGATTTTTCAGGCAAAAGTCTTCCACTTATTTTTGAAATTTTTGCACGAGCATACAAACCATAACCAATCTTCACAATAAGCCCCTCAGCGATGAGCATACGCAAAGCCCTAAGCACCTGATCCCTTCCTGCTAGGTCGCTAAAATCACCCAACAAGAATACAGAGCCTCGACTCCGCTTAATTCGGTAAGCCATTTTTGATTTTAATGATTTCCGCTTTTTCATACAAAAACACGACATTTAATTATTACAAATATACGACATTTTTATATATTAATCGATAATATTAAACTATGGTTCCCAGTATGCTATAAAATATCATAAAATATACTGAGTCTAATATTATATAGATCTTCGAATCCTCTAAACCAAGACAATCGCCAACACTTGCACACACAACACAAGGCTCTCTTGACCAGTAAATTACACACCCCCCCTTTACCATAAAAAATTTCAAAAAAAGGCTTGACAATTAACTATTTTATGTTAAGATGGGCCCCTTTTGCATCGAGTACCCGCGTACTCCCTGTAGTCGAATTCCTCCATTTTCCCGCACCAGTACTGGTCTGAGTGCCCGTTTGCGTGCC
>MDTG01325750.1_pt1 | contig 56428 bp, 54 predicted proteins | sample 811421 | NCBI WGS metagenome assembly MDTG01 (sample SAMN05326645, study PRJNA326480) | marine metagenome | isolation source: seawater | place: Pacific Ocean: South East | collected 2011
AAGAAAAAATAAGTGGAGCCAAGCGGACTCGAACCGCTGACCCCCTGCATGCCATGCAGGTGCTCTACCAGCTGAGCTATGGCCCCAAATTACGAAACGTTGCTCATATCAATCAATCTAAAGATTTCTTTCGTAACGTTCTTAATCCCCATAGTACTTTATAGTGTTTGATTATTGAAATCTGTAACTTAAAATGCGCCTATAGAGTTACAAGTTTTAGTATGCTTTCTAGATATGTTCCTAATCAATTCCTAACATTTTTAAAAAGTTAGGTTGGTCATTGTTTTAGTGTGGAAGGAAGAAAAAGTAAAGGAAGAATTTTTTATAATGGAAATGAAATTAAAATTATTAAAGCTTATCCATTTTTATTTGACTATCAATATTATATAGTTTCTATCATTTTGGTTGTACATTATTACTAAATATAGTAATTTTAATGATTTTAATTTTATAGGATTTTTTTTAACCAAATATTATTTATAATATTTTAAAAAATATTTAAATTTTAATTGAGTAATCCTAAGAGTCTAAAGAAATATAGTATTGTTGTTGCACATCCAGATGATGAAATACTTTGGGCAAGTTCATTACTTATAAATGCGGAAAATATCATTATTTGTTATAGCTCAGTACCAAATAACAAAAAATTAACAATTGCGAGGAAAAAAATAAAAGACAACTATCCCATATCCAAAGTAATTTTTTTAGATATTGAGCAAGCATCCCATTCAATAATCCCTACTGATTGGCAATCAGGAGAAACCACAAAATTTGGTATGAAATATGGCCGATCATTTAACGAATATAAAAATAATTATTTTCTTCTAATTCAAAAATTAGAAAATTTATTATCTAAGGTAGATCTTGTATATACTCACAATCCATGGGGGGAGTATGGTCATCCTGAGCATATTCAGGTTAATTATGTTGTTGTTGAGTTAGCAAAAAAAATCGGTTTTGATGTGTGGGTTTCTGGATATGTATCTAAAGAAACTTTTTTAATGATGGAAAAAAATAAAGGTTTTTTAGATCTTAATCCAAAAATTTTACGAACAAATATTGAATTATATAAAAAATTAAAGGATTTGTATGATTATTTTGGATGCTGGACCTATTACGAATATGTACCACCAACTTTTGATATTTTCTATAAATTGAATAATAAAATTACAAATGATAATTTTCCAAATAAAACTTTAATGCTCAATAATATTAATATCGAAGAAAGTACAGTCAAAAAAAAATTATACTTATCTTTTTCTCTCTGGTATAAGTTTTTATTTTTAATTAGATTATATAGAAACCTTAAAAAGGTTATTTTTCTTAAATTAAAAATAAGGTAATTATGGATATAAATTTAATAAAGGAAGATAATTTAAATATAGTTATTGAATTCCTTTCTAAAGGATTTTCTTGGTCAACTTATCGATCAAATAAAGTTAAAAATTTTGTACGAGACGCAAATAGCAAAAATATTGATTTTTATGGCTTTTATCTTACTAATTCTGATAATGAAATTCTTGGAGCAATTTTATCTCCTCTACAAGGAAAATATTTATTTAAGGAAGATAATTTTAATGTAGTTAATCTTATGTCTTGGTATGTTTTGCCAAAATATAGGGGAATGGAATCACTTAGATTGGCAAAATATGCAATTGATTATTTAGATTCTAGAAATTTTATAATTACTAATTTTACTCCAAATAAAGTTGCAAAAAAAGTCTTTATTAATTTTGGTTTTAAAGATATGGAAATATTAACCAGGAGATTCTATTTTTTTGAAGGTTATAAATATTTTTTATACATTTTATTCAAGAAAAAATATTTAAAAAAAATATCACTACCTTCAGGATATTCTTTTTTTAATGAAAATTGTAAAGGAGGTGTATTGACTTATAAATTAAATTTAAATGATAATGAGATTATTTTTAAATCTATAAGAGTAAAGCGCAAAAAGAAGATATTTGGATTGGAGATAAGTTATCCTATTTTATATATTACACCACTAAAAGGATTAGATTATGTATTAGAGAATTTTGAATTTTTTTGTAAATATATTTCTTTTTATTTTTTTGTTCTTTTTATAGAAATTGATATAGAGAAGAAGTATTTAAAATATAACAGTAAAATATTAAAAAGATTTAAGTCACGTTATATATTATTTACTAGAGAAAAATATATTAAATTTTTTCCTTTCTTTGGAAGTGAACTTTCATTAAAATAATTAAAAATTTGAATATATTAATAATTTAGTAAATTTATAAATTTTATTAAATATTTATATCGATATTAAAAATTCCTTTTGCAAATTTAGATGTAGGACCCTTGTTCTTTTTGTAAATATCATAAGTATAAATCTTTACATCACTTCTTAAATATTCAATAAGCACGAAGCTATCAATTGGAACAATTACATGATGAAAAAAATCTCTCTTTTTATCGATATTAAATACTATTTCTACATTCCTTCCTAATTTTAAATTTAATTTATTATAGTTATTCATTTCAGCTTCTTTCAATTTGATTGTAATACTATGATTTTTAAATTTATATTCTTCTTTAATGAACTTTATTAGATTTTTTAAAACTTTAATTTTTCTCTCAATAATTTTTTTATTAACATCCTTAAATGATCCTGCACTGAAAATACAAATATTATAAATATCATTATTATTAGGAATTTTTGGAAGAAATTCATATGGATAATCAATTATTGACTTATTAATATTTGAAATTGCTTTATTTTCTTGAAAATATTTATATGACTGTTGATCATATAAATAAATTTGATCTGCGAAAGGCACTATCCCAAACTTCATAATATCAAAAATATTAATTTTTCTCTCAAAAATTCTATATTTTAGCTTTGAAAATAGAGATATTAAAATCAGTCTATAAATATTTCGCGATAATAATAAATCTAATAAAGAAATTCTTCGATAACCTTTTTTATGATTAAAAGAATATCCCCAACAAAAATATAAATTATGTTCGATAAAAATTATTTTTGAGCTTTTTTTATTAAAAAATTTACCACATAATTTAAAAGCATATTCTGAGTGGTTTGTGTCAATAATTATATTAAGTTTATTGTTATAGTTCTTTGAGCTAATTTTCTTAAATAAATTTATATCTGAAAAATTAAAAAATTCAATTTTAAATTTTTCATTATTTATTAAATTTATATCTGATTTTATAAGTTCAATATTTTTATGATTCTTATAAAATACAATACTAAGATTAATATTTTTCAAACTTTTAGAAGTAAGGAATTTATAAATTCTTTTGAAATGTTGGATGTCTATATACAAATATATATAATTCTTTCTTTTTCTTATGTTTTTCATTTATTTTTTAATAAATTACACTTGAATTAATAAGCTAATTTTAGCTTTTGATTCAAAATAAACCATTCAATATTCAGATATATTTAAATAAAATAAAAGTTTCTCTCTTATTAGATTACATTTAAATAAGTTCAAAACTTATTTTTATAATTTAGTTAAAATAAGGAGTAATTCTTTCTAAATTAAATATAATAGAATAAAAACTTAATCTTCATCTTATAAATAAATCTTTCAAAATTTTGTTGATCTTAAATAAATAATTCTATAAATTATTCTCAAAAAATAATAAAGATATATTAGAAATTTATGTTCTATAAATCTTTTTTACCATTAGATAAAATTAAGTAAAAATTATTCTATCAAAAAATTATAATTTGATTAGATTAACAAAGATACTATAAAATCTACTAAATTCTAAGAATTATTTGATATTGATTGAAAATTTCATAATAAAATAAATTTATTATTTTTCTGAAAGTTTTATAATATCTTTTAATATTTTACAATTTTTAAGTTTTTCTACATTTAGCGTAACTCCATAAACCTCATCAAATATAGCTATGGCCGTAATAACAGCTAAAGAATCCCATCCTATTTCTTCTAAATTAGAATCTAAAGTAGTTGATTCTTCAAGACCTAATTCTTCAATAAACTTTGATAAAAAAAGTTTGTCTTTTTCTTTTGACATTATTTTAAAGTCTTACTGATGTTATTCCCCATGATAGCCCAACTCCAAAACCTACTAAAAGAATGTTAATTTTTTTTTGATTAACTCTATTTGTAAATTTTTCCATAGCTATAGGAATTGAACTTGATACAGTATTTCCACAATCCTCAAGATGAATTATGCCCTTTTCTAATATACCAAGTTTTTTATACAACCTATCTAATATAAATTTATTGGCTTGGTGAAAGATAACATAATCATAATCTTCTATCACTGAATCTGATTTCTTTAAATAAGAATAAATAGCTTTTGGTACCTCAGTTAGAGTGAAGTTCATTACATTTGCTCCATCCATTTGAAGGGAGTCCCAGTTATCTATAGATTTTCTAAAACCTGCGTAGTCACATTTTATAAGACTAGATTTACTTCCATCAGTACCAAATTCAAAACAACCTATTGATGATATTTTATCCTCTTGAACAATTAATGTAGCTGAAGCGCCATCTCCAAAAAGTGTAGATACACTTGCATTATTAGGATCTATTAATTTGGTATAAGTATCCCCTGTTAATAGTAATATTTTTTTTATATCATTATTATTTATTAGATTATTTGCTAAAAACAAACCATAAATATAACCTGTACAACCTTGATTTATATCAAAGGCGCCGCATTCCTTTTTTAATCCCAATGAATTATGAATTTCGCAGGCACTTGTAGGCAAGCATTGATTTTGAGTTTGTGTAACAAATATAAGCATATCAATTTCTTCTTTGGATACATCTGAAAACTTTAAAACCTTTTCTGCTGCTAATATTGCAAGATCAGCAGCAGTTTCATTTTCTTTTGATTTTGATCTTTTTTTTATACCTGTTTTTACATAAATTTTATCAGCGGACCAATCTTTAAAACGTATGGATAAATCTTCATTAGTTATTTTTTCTTCAGGGAGATGAGATGCTATTTTTAGAATCTTTGCCATTTATAAAAAAAAAATTTTTAATTTAGACAAATGATAATTCAGAAATGAGTAAAATGAAGATAAAATAAAATAGAGAAATAATTCTAATTGTCCTTTTCAAGAAATTTCGTTATGTAAAAATGGTTAAGAAAAATATTCTTCAATTGTGGATACTTCCTATTAAAAATGAAAAAAAATTAGTAAGTGACTATGAGAAAAGTTTATCTAGACAGTTATCCCCAAAGAGATCAAAGGAATTTATTTATACAAGGGGTTGTGTAAGAGAAGTCCTTGCTGATTTCTTCGATATTAAACCATTAGGTGTTCCTTTAGAGGCTCTTCCAGGCAAGCCCCCCAAGCTAAATAATGGGTTGGGTCATATTACATTTAGTCATTGCAGAGATGCATTATTTATTGGTTGGTCAGATATAAAAATTGGAGTTGATATTGAGAGAAAAGATAGGAGTATAAAATCTACATCTCTTGTTAAACGATTTTATTGTGAAGAAGAAAAGAAAGAATTAGAAAGTCTTACTCAGATAGATCGTTTCCAAAAAGTTCTTAAATTTTGGATAATAAAAGAGGCTGCTATTAAATGGCAGGAGGGCAGTATTTCGAAAGATTTATCTTATTGGCTTATAAAAGAAAAACAAAATAAAATTTATCATAAGAAATTTAATATTTTGTTGAATACTTTATATGAAACTTATAATTCATGGTCTTTAGGAATTGCCCATAAATCTAATGATCTTGAAATAAAACCTATAATTAAGTTAATCTAAAAATATAGCGTTAATTTATATAATGTTTTAGTTAATAAGATTTAGCTTAATTGAGAGGATAAATAAAATATAACTATATTTCTTGCAAAAAAAAAAAATACTTTTTATGTTTTTTACCATATTTTAATAATCCAGATAATATTTTTGATTAGCTCTAAAAAATTTATAAGAAATTGATAATTATATTTGCAAATCTAATTTTTATTCTGAACAAATGGTTTTAAACTAAGAAATAAAAAATTACATTTAATTAAATCTTAAATCAAATTTTCAATTATATTTCGTTGCTAAATAATAAATACAAATATTTTAAATGTTTAATTTATTTAAATTTATAACATTAATTTATTAAATCTGTTAAGTTGAGAATATTGATTTTTTTAAGAATTTGAAGAAATTACTAGTTACTGGTTCTTCAGGTCTTATAGGTTCAGAAGTATGTAATTATTTCGACGAATTAGGATGGAATATATATGGTATAGATAATAATCAAAGAAAAGAATTTTTTGGGGAGTTAGGAGATACTTCATGGAATTTAAATTATATGAGAGAAAAACTTAGAAATTTTAAACATATAAATTGTGATATTAGGGATAGAGAATCTTTATTATCTTTTGTAAAAGAAATCATACCTGATGCAATTGTTCATGCGGCTGCTCAGCCAAGTCATGACAAAGCCGCTCAAATTCCTTTCGATGATTTTGATACAAATGCTGTGGGAACTTTTAATTTACTAGAGGCAGCAAGAAGGTACTGCAAAGAATCACCCTTCATATACTTATCTACAAATAAAGTGTATGGTGATTCACCAAACAGATTATCACTGGTTGAGTTAGAAAAAAGATATGAATTTGATGATCCATTATATGTTAATGGTATTTCAGAAGAATTTTCTATAGACCAGACTACACATTCCCTTTTTGGTGCTTCTAAGGTTTCTGCAGATATATGTGTGCAAGAGTTTGGAAGATATTTTAATATCCCAACTGTTTGCTTGAGGGGTGGATGCTTGACTGGACCATTACATTCTGGAGTTGAGTTGCATGGTTTCCTGAGTTATTTAATTAAATGTAATATTGAAAGAAAGAAGTATTTCATATTTGGTTATAAAGGTAAGCAAGTCAGAGATAATATTCATTCAATTGATGTTTCAAGATTTATTGAACTATTTATCGAAAAGCCAAGAATTGGTGAAGTTTATAATATAGGAGGTGGTAAAAATAATACATGTTCAATACTTGAGTCTTTTGAAATTATTCAAGAAATAAGCGGTATAAAAATGAATTTTGAATATAAAAATGATTCAAGAATTGGCGATCATATTTGCTATTACAGTGATCTAAATAAAATAAAAAATCATTATCCTGAATGGAAAATTACAAAAAATATAAATAATATATTTATGGAGATTTACCAGGCATCAATTAATACTCAATAAAAAAACAATGCATAAAAAAGTGTATTTGGCTTCAAATGTTGGAATGGAATATTTTCTTTTTCTTTCTAAATTGTTAAAGAATACAGATTTCAATATAGAGACTTTTTATTACATATCTGAGACGAGATATAGATTAATGTCTAGAGGTTTATTAATAACAAGATTAATACTTAGGCTGAAAATGTATTTTTTATATCCAATATATCTAATTATTCGTAGTCTTAATTTTAGGAGAAATTCTATTTTTATAGTTTCTAGTGGAACATTTTATACTCCAATCCTAATGCAACTTCTTTTGAAATTTAAAAATATAAAAGTTGTACAGTTACTTTATGATTTATATCCTGATATTCTTGAAGCATCAAAGATTATTAAAAAAAACTCTACTGCATCTAAAATAATAGGTCAAATTTCAAAACATAATCAGAAAACATGTTATGGAACAGTTTATTTGGGATCTTTTTTAAGGGAACATACTGAGAGAAGGTGGGGCAAAGCTATTAACTCTGAAGTTATAGATATTTCTACTGATATTGATCTTTATGATGACCATTTACCAATTAAAAATCAAAATGATAAGTTTATAATTCATTACGGGGGACAGCTGGGACAAGCCCATGATGTTGATTCTATTATTGCTTGTTTAAAATTATTTTATAAAACAAATCTTACTAAATTTTTTGAATTTAATTTTGCAATTTCTGGAGCTAAATCTTTATATTTCAGAAACCAAATGAGGGATTATCCTTTAGATATAAATAATACATATAAAGGCGATATTTGGAGGAGAAAAATAAAGAATTTTCATATTGGTTTGGTTTCATTAATGCCAGCAGGAGCTACTATTTGTCTTCCTAGTAAAACTTATTCCTTAATGGCTGGAGGATTATCTATTATTTCGATATGTCCCAAATGGTCTGATCTTGCAAAATTAGTGGAACTTAATAATTCAGGTTGGATTGTAAATAATTCATCTTCAGCAATTCGTCCAGAATCAATAAATATAAATGAATATAGCGAAAAAATTTATGGAATAAAAGATAGAAAAATAATTTCTGAGAATTTTATTTCAATTTTAGAGGAAATTAAATACAATCCAAATTTAGTTTATGATAAGAGTCTTAATTCATATAATAATGTAAGAAAAAATTATAACACTAAAAATTTATCTAATAAGTGGAATAATTTCTTATTAAAAATAAAAAACACCTCTTAAAAAAAACAGATTTATAGCTATATTAAAAATCTTTAGCTTTAATAAAAAAATAATTATTAAATTTGCTTTTATCAATTTCTAAATATGAAATTTTTTCACCATTTTCATTCAATGGAATAAAGTTTTTAGATTCAAGTAATTCAAATAATTCGAGATTATCTTTTCTAATTTCAATCATAATAATATTTACAAACTCTAATGTTTTTAAAGATCCTCTTATTACATTGTATTCAGAACCTTCTACATCTATTTTAATAAAATTAGGTTTATATTTTTTCTCTTTGCAAATTGAATCAATTGTTTTAATATTTACATCTATCCTTGTAAGTGGCTGAACTTTTGAGGACTGCTTTTTACTAAAAAATATATTTCTTTCTTCTGCATGATCTTTTTTTATTGAATTAGTAAATCCACCGTATGAATCCATATAGAAATAACCTTTTTTAATTTCATCTGATAATGCCAAAGGAAGAATATCTGTGGATGTCTTTGTATTAAGTTTTAGAAATTTAGAATTAATTGGAGATGGCTCAACCGCTAAAACTTGTCCATTTTCAGTGACTAAGCTCTCAAAAATTTGCGTCATAAATCCTATATGAGCACCAACTTCAAGAATTTTGTCACCTTTCTTTAGAAGTTTTTTTAATAATGCAATTTCATTCTCTTCTCTATTCTTACCATAATACCAATATCCTTTATGACTCCAAAATTTTAAAAAAAATGGTCTAAAAGTAATTGGATGGACAATAAGAAAATAAAAGTCTAATTTCCTAAAAATAGGAAAAAATATTTTTCTCAGAAAAGTCTTAGATGCTATGTACTTTTTTATTTTCACAAAATAAATTTAGCAAATAAAAATAATTTACACTTAAGTTCTTAATCTATTAAAGATTACTTAGTAAAAATTAACTTTTTAAAATCAATATTTGGACATTCCATATTCAATTATTTCTAATGCGAAGATAAAATTCTATAGATTCATACTTATTTTCTAATTATAATAAGGTTTAATTCTTGCTTCTTTAATAAATTCTCATTCCATCTTTGTATTGTAAATAATAATAATAGATGTCTTGATCTTTAAATATCAACTTCTGATTAAGATGAAAACCAATAAAAACTATATTGTTCAGTTAATAAGATTTTCATAATTTACTTAAAAGATCTAATTGACCTTTTAGTGGATTTGTACTTGGATGTATTTGCATCATATATTCAAGACCATTCTGTTTATCAATATTTTTATTAGTTATTAAGTATGCTAAGCAAATTAGAGGTGATCTCTCCACCCCTGCAAAACAATGCACATAAACTGCTCCTTTTTTTAAAAGGCTTTCGAGGATATTGATGCATTCTGTAATCTGCTCAATTTTAGGAAGTTTTTTGCTTTTATGATCAGGTAGAACATAATTATTGCAATTAAATTGATTTTCAAAACTTTTTGGGACTTTCCCTTCCTCATTTGAGCACAAAGTAAATATGGACTTTATATTGTTATTTTTTAAAAAAGATAAGTGTGAATCTTTTTTTGGTAAGGCACCTACAGCTAGTTCATCTATAAGAACCCAATCAAAATTTAAATCATTCTTCTTTATGATCATTATTTATCAATCCAAATTAAGAAGTTTTTAAATTTATCAAATATTTTAAAAATAAATTTAGACTCTTTTATTGAAGATTTGCTAGATTTTTCGTCCCAACTCATATAAGCGTCTGCAGCATAACTTTCATAGGTATAAAAGTCTTTGTTTGATTTATTTGTATTTATTGAACCATTAGTAATTAAGCCAAGAAGAGATGAAGTTTTTTTGATTTTTTTTATTGATTCTAGAGGCAATTTTTTATTTACATTTTCAAGACTTACTATAAGAATTGTTCCATCGCATAAAGGAGAAAGCAAAGAAGCATCAGACAATCCTAGAACGGGAGGAGGATCAATTATGATGTAGTCGTAACTTTCACTATCCATATTATTCATTAATTCTTTCATCCTTTCAGATCTTAGAAGCCTAGTAGTATCTGGCACTTTTCTTCCTGAAGTTAGAATATCCAAATTATCAATACCTTTAACCTTCTGGACCATTTTCTTTAAAACCCCTTGTTTGTCAATCAAAAGATTTGATAATCCAAGAATATTATTTAAACCTAATCTTTCATGAATTTGGGGCTTTCTCATGTCAGCATCTATTAGAAGAACTTTTAAACCTATATCTGCGAGGGTCTTAGCTAGTATTATATTAATTAAAGATTTACCTTCTTTTGGTAGAGAGCTTGTAATTAATATCTTCCTTACAGGATTATCAATATCTAGGAATCTAATTGAAGTGTATAGATTTCTAAATGATTCTTGATATAAAAATTTTTCATATTGTTTATCTTTCAAAGACTCTTCATTAGGAACTATCTCATCATCAAAAGTATCTAGTTCTTTTAGAGTATCAGATATAGAATTTTTGGTATTTCTTGTATTCTCAAAAATACTTATATAGGGAATACTTCCAAGAATAATTTCATTTAAATTATCCTCTATTTCTCTAGGGGAATGATAAACATCATCTAACCTATCTCTTAATAATGTTATAAAGACGCTCACAAAGGTGCTAACAACAATTATGAGTATTAAGCTTTTGGGTAAATTGGGTGAATATGGCGTTTGATTAACTTCCATTTCAGTTAATATTTGCCATGGGGAAGTAGTTTGTGCAATTTCTATTTGAAACTTTTCCTTAGTTTTGATTAAAGCACTTAAATTAAGTCTCGATATTTCTAAAAATTGTCTTATTCTTTCATATTCTTTGATTAAATCAGGTTTATCTTTGAATGATTTTTTAAGTTCTTTTAGTTTTGTTTCAGCTAGTTCAATACTATTTTTATTGATTAATAAGGCTTTATCAACGGCGTTCATCTGTATCTTTATTAATTCAGGCTTAAGTGAATCTAATTTTTCTTTTACAGAAATAACCATTGTAGAAGATGATTTATATTTCGTTCTTAATTTGGATAATTGTTCTTCAATTTCTCTTATTTCATAAAAACGTGTTTCATCTGAATCAACAAAATTAATACCACCTGATGATTCATATCCCAAATTAATAGATTGATTAAATTTAACTGCACTAAACTTCCCCTGACCAATTTCAGTTTTTAAGTTATTAAGTGCAGTTTTTATCTCAATAAGTTTTATTAAATCACTTTCGCTGTTTTTGATATCAATTCTTAAAGCCAGTGACTCACTGCGCGGATCTACTACTCCATATTTAAGTCTGAAGTCGGCAAGTTCTTCTTCTAATCTTTCTTGCTTTGACTTCAGTATTGGAAATTGTGCATCCAAAAAATCTAATGCTTTTGATAATTGCTTTTTCCTTTCATTACCAGCAACATTAACATAAGTCTGACTCAAATCATTCAAGATTCTTTCTACTTTTTCGGGTGTAGAACCTATATAAGAAATTTTTAGAATACCTTGAGCTATTTTTCTATCTCCTCCAAGCTCTATATCTATATTTTTTTTTATTAATTTAGTACTTTCTCCATTCTTTTTAGCCATATCTGCAATAATTATTGGACTTTTTAAAAAGGATTTGAGTGTAGGAACATCAGTTCCAATTTTATTGGTTGCTATTGCTGAGAAGTCAAGAATACCATCCTTGGGCTCTTTATCTGAACCTCTTATAGGGTTTTTAATTAGTAAGGAAAATGAACCTTTGTATTGTGGTTTAAAAATTCTTTTGTGCAAAGTATATGAGGCGCCAGCTATGAATGTTAAGAGAAAAATTGATAGCAAAAACTTTTTTCTCCTTATTAATGTATTTATAATTTTCTCAATATCAATGGTATAATCTTCATTCATAAGAATAATTTTAATTCAAAAAAAGTTTGCTGAATTTGATTATTTATAATTTAGTGATCTTATAATATTAACCCATAGTAATACAAGCTGGTTCAATATGTTAGGAATATAAATTTATAACAAAACTAAAAAACTTAATGAGAGTTTCATTCTCTTGGATAAGTTTTATTATTAAATTTGCTTTTCATTAATGTATAATCATTATGTATCGCTATAACTATGGAACCAAAAAGCTTGCTTATATATAAAGCTTCTAGAAATTTATTTTTGACATTTAATATTTTACTTCTGTATTTTTTACCATTTCCAACCTACTCGGAAACAATTAAAAGCGAAGAAAATATCGATATGACCATACAGAAAAATATTTATTTTTTAGGCCCTGGTGATGTTTTTGAATTAAATATTATTGATATACCTGAATTATCATCTCAATTAGAAATCTTGCCAGATGGAACAGTAACTCTTCCTTTAGTTGGTAGTGTTTTTATAAAAAATATGTCTTTGGACAATGCAAAAGATTTGATTCAAGAAAAATTATCTGAACATTTGTTAATTCCTGAAGTGCAGTTAAAGATGATAAATTATAGACCTTTAAGAATTACTTTGATTGGTGAAATACAATCACCTGGGTTATATCTGATTAAAAATCAAGTTGGAGAATTTGAATCAAAAACAATAACTATGGTTGATGCAATTCAACAAGCAGGAGGCTTAACTAATAGAAGTGACATAAAAAAAGTAAAAGTTGTTAGGAAATACTTTGAAAACGGCAAACCTCAATTTAAAGAGGCTTCATTTAATTTATGGGAATTAATTAATGATGGTAAACAGGAAAATAATCCTATACTTTTTGATGGAGATTCAATAGTTATAAAAAAAGTTGAAAATACTACAAAAGAGTCTACCGAATTTGCTTTCGCAAATTTAACACCTAAAAATATACAAGTTAAAGTAATTGGTGGAGTTAAAATTCCTGGAATATTAGAATTGCCGCCAAACACTCCATTAAGTCAGGCAGTTTTTTCAGCAGGAGGTCCTGAAGAATACGTAACTCAAAATAAAGCTCAATTGATTAGATTAAATAAAGATGGTTCAGTTTCTAATAAAAAATATAAGATAAATAAAGAATTGCCTACAAGTGAGAAATATAATCCTCTTTTGAAAAATTATGATATTGTATATGTCGCTCCAAATACGTTTTCAAGAACAACAGGTGCTCTTGCAACAGTTGCCAAGCCACTAACTAATGCAGTTACTATTCTTACTCTTTTAAGGTTTATTTCTACTTATTAGTTTTTTTTTTGTATCTCTTAATTTTAAATCCATAAATTAAAGCAGTTGAGAAAAATAGCATAAAAGATAAAATTGCTGAAATATAATAAACCTTACTTAATCTTAGACATAATAAAGTAGCAAAACCCAACCATTGTGTAAACGCAGAATTTAAAAAAACTATATCTTTAGCATTCAATCCAATTTGTTTTAACTTATGGTGGAAATGACTTTTATCTGGATAGAAAGGTGAAATTCTATTTTTAACTCTTGATAAAACTACAAAAACCATATCTAACACAGGAACTAGGAAAATAAGAAAAGTTATGATTGGGATCTCAAAACTTTGAATTTTGAATGGATTATTATTTATACAAGAATTTAATTCAATGGTGATACATGCTAATAATGAGCCTAAAAAGTATGATCCTCCATCTCCCATAAATATTTTGGAAGGAAAGAAATTATATTTTAGAAATCCTAAGCAAGATCCTATAGAAGCGAAACATAATAAACATAAACTATATTCTTCTATATGAAGAAAAATAATACCAAAAATGAAAAAAACTATTGCCGAAAAACTTGCAGCTAAACCATCTAACCCATCGAGCCAATTTATAGCATTTGTTAATCCTACAATCCAAAAGGAAGATAAAAGAATATTAACCGAAGGTAAATATAAAGGATCTAAATTATATGAAGAATAATCTTCTAGACTTATAAACTCTAATCTTAATCCAAAATGCCAAGCTGTAATTGAAATTATAAATTGAAAGATTAATCTAAAAAAAGGATTTATACTAAATAAATCATCAAATATTCCAATTATGCAAAAGGAAATAATAGTAAAAATTATTGGTAAAGGTATTAAAAATTCAAAATTAAATACATTATTTAAAATAAAAAAACCAAAATAAAAAGAAAATAGTTGGCTAATTAATATACCAATGCCACCCAGTCTGCTTTTATTTTTACTCGTAAATCTTCTTTGTTCAGAATAAAAGCTCAAATTCACTTTTTTTGTGATTCTTATGATTGCCTTTATTGTTTTATTAGAGAGTAAATATGAAAATATTGAGATTAAAAAAGGTATATAAATTATTGGAAAATAATTAGTCATTTATATTAAATACTTTTCTTTTTAAACCTTAAATTAAGATTTTTATAGGTGAATACAATAATAATAAATGCGAAACAAAATGATGTAGTGATAATGCTATTGAAAAGACTTAAAGTCAATATTGAAAGATACAATGGAATATCATAAGAAAATAGGATAAATGAATATCTTAGAAACATAAATACGCCAAAAATACCAAAATGTGCAAAAACTCTTAGGAAATCATTATGGAAGTTTTTACCACTTACTGTCTCTGATTCTGTTAATAAATATTTACCCATTTGTATTTCTCGTGTGGTTAAAGAATATTGTTCCATTAAATCACGTAGTTCAACATTACTATCAGGCCCCTTTCCAAAAATATAGTCAATATCATTAAAATTATCATCAATGTATTTAAATGCGTAGGTAAAAATTATATACCTATCAATATTCTGAAAATTGGCAATTGATCTTCCTCTGTAATTTTGTGATAATAGAAAAACCGGAAGTAGTATTAATGTAGATAAAAGTAAGCTAATAGATGATATTATTATTTTCCTTCGAATAGTTATATTTTTTAAGTAAAGAAAATATGTAGTTAAATAAACAAATATTGATAATGTTACTGAGCCGCCACCTCCCAAAAGTGCCAGAAATAAAGATAATATTTTTAAATATTTATTCGAAACAAGAGAGAAAGAAAATAAACAAACGAAACCAAAATATGTACTTATAATTCGTGCGGCTGCTGGGGCGCCATCAGCAAATCTATAAATTGTATCGAGCCTTGTAGGTACTTGAATTATACAAACTATCGCAAATGTTAATAAAGCAACAATTAAAGGGTTACCAAGTTTAAAATCTAATTTTTTATAAATGGACTTATCTCTAACATTATTTTCTTCTAGCGCAATTAAAGCTAAAATAATAATAACCAAATAAACTTTCCACTCAACTATATCTAGATTTGAAAGATTAATTTTAGGATCTAATAAAGCTTGAATTGGATAGAATAAAGCAAAAAAGGATAATAAAATTGAATCAAATTTAAATAATTTTTTACTATAAATAAGTTTTTTATAAATGTAAATTAATCCAAAAATGATTACAAGTGGAATAAATAGTCTCCCTCCAATTAATAAAGTAAATAAAAAAAATGAATATATTAAGAAGTCAAATTTAACCTTCATATTTTATTCATCATTTTTTCATTAAAATCTTCTGCAATATTTTTAAAGCTATTATGCTTATTTAAAAAAATATATTGATTTTTATTCATTTCTATAAAAGCATCTTTATTATTTAATAAATAATTCAAATCTTCTGTAAAATTTTCTTCGTTAGTTATTTTTATAGCATTCACTTTGCTTGCCTTTTGCATATTACATCCTTTAGATACAATACAAACAGAACCTCTTGCCATGGCTTCAAGGATACTATTGCTTTGTCCCTCTGAGTGAGACATCTGAATTAAGAAAGTTTTTTCATAAGATTTTATTAGATTATTGACTTCATCTATTTCTTTATAACCAGCAAAGAAAATCCTATTTTTTTTTGAATTATTATCTATTTTTTCTAGATCATAATAAACCTCAAATTTATGCTTCAAATAAATATCAAGTATTTGATTAAAGTATTCTTTCTTTTCTTCATAATTTCCGACATGTACAATATCAAAATTTGCAGAAAGATTGGAAGCATTGTTAGCTAAGATTTCAATCCTTTTAATAGTATCAAATCTAGAGACAGTATAGATTAAACTTTTTCCTCTTTTTTTTATCTCTTTATTAAAAAATTTACTTGGTTCATATAAAACATCTATTCCAGTAGCGAGTATTAACTTATTTGTAAGATTTGATATAATTTTTGGGGTAGACTCATATTCATAAATAGAAGGATAGTGAATAAAAACTGATTTTCTTATTATTAAATAAGTAAGTGGTAGTAATAATAATTTTTTCCAAAAAGATCTTTTTAAAGCAAATCTAGAAAACTTCCCACTCGAGGAAATAATATATTTTTTATTTGAAAATATACAAATAATTGCAGAAAAAAGAGAAATATAATTCCATAAAGCCCTTATATAAATATAATCATATTTTTTGTGATTCTTTATAAACCATTTACTAAAACTTAAAGAAAAACCCCACTTTGTTTTGCTTAGCCAATCTAAACCCTTAGTGCCTTTAAGATAAGATACTTTTAAACCATCTACTTCTCTTACTCTATGTCCTTGATCAGTAGTATCTAAAGTTATAATTTCTACATCGTGTTTAATCGAAATTGCTTTGGCAAAACTTCTGCAGCCAGATATAGCTCCTCCTCTACTTTTATCCGGATAATAAGCAGGTATAACAATTAAGCCATTCATTATTAAGTTGCATTAATAATTAAATAATTATAGACCTTATCCAAGCATCCAATCTAGATTGTTGATAAATTGATTATAAATTTTAAATTATTTAAAGAAATATAAATTTATTTAAAAACTACTATATTCTATGTTTTTCATATTGAAATAATTAGCATTTATATACTTCTTTAAATTTTCTTCAAATAAATTTATTTCTAAAGGCCAATAAGATGGAGAAAAAGCAAATATATGAGGAGTTACGAAAGTTTTGGAGTGCTGATAGATTTCGTCATTAATTGCTAATGGTTCATTTTGAATAACATCTAAAATTGCTTTTTTAGGTGAACCCAAATCAAGACTTTTAATTAAATCTTTTTCTAAACATGTTGATCCTCTACCTGCATTAATAAATATTGAATCTTTTGATAATTTTGAAAAAAAATCATAATCTAATATATTTTTTGTAGATGGATTGTCAGGTAGAAGAGAAATTATAAAATCATATTGATGTAGCTTCTTTTTTGATTCATGAAAATCTAATTCTTTTTCTAAGAAGTTTAAATTCTTTTTTGATAATGAAACACCATGAACTTTAGCTCCAAGTTGATATAAATTCTTAGCTAGGAATTTTCCAATATCTCCTAAACCTAAGATCAAGATTTTGAGTTCGTCAAAATTTTTCAAGTTATTAAAATAACATTCAAAATCTTCTCTTGACTTTGGCCTTTCACTTTCTTCTTGAAAGAATTTATCAAGATTACGTGAATAAATTCCGATCAAAGATATTATATTTGTTGACATTGCAGAACTTACTAGACCCCTACTTGAAGTAATTATGAGATTATTTCTTTTAAAATCATTTAACCTATTTATTCCTACAGATCCAAAATGAATCCATTTTAATTTAGACATTTCATTCGCCATATTAAGATCAATTCTGTTACCCCAGAATATTTCAGCATCATGATAAATTTTTTGTGTAGAGGGGGTGTTTATTAATTTAAATTTTACTGGATAATTATTTTCTAAATTTTGTATCACTCCATTTGGAACTGAATACATTGATTGGTTAAGGCCTAAATCATATGCGATTTTAATTTTATTAATCACTTTGTTATATTTTATAACCTGAATTTCTTATGAATTTATATCTATCGTCCTCTTTAAGATTTATGTTGGCAAGAAGTTTCTCAATTTCATTATTAGTAATGTTTTTATAATCAATATCTAATTTGCCAAACATATGTATATTAATTTCAAAACTCAGAAGTGGTACTTCAAACCAAACAATTGTATTTGAGGCTCTACACAATGCTAAATTCAAAAGCCCAGATAGACCTGAACCCCATAAATGCGAAGAAAATCTTGTCTTTGGATAATATTTACTCATATAATTTAGGACTTTAATTGTCTCTGGGAACCCCCCTAAATGAGTTACATCTAATTGAAAGAAATTAATTAGATTTTCATAGGAAACAAATTCATTTAGACATGTGAAGGATTCTCCAAGGCATAAATTATAATTATATTCCGCTTTTTGTAAAAAATCCTTATAAAGACTTACATTATCAGGATCTAAGGGCTCCTCAAACCATAAAATCTTATCATTTCTGAACTCTCTAATATATTGTAAAAGTTCCTCTATTGATAGTTTTGGATGAAGAGTTCCCTGTATAAAATCAATCATTAAATTAATTTCTTCTTTTGAACTTAAATTTAAATTACTTAAATATTCTTTTACTACTTTTACTCTTTTTATATCCTTTTCAAATCCTTGTAAACCACAACGCATCTTAAATCCATCAAAATCTTTTGTTAGTACTTTTTTTGCGTCATCTAAGCATTCTTGTGGAGAGAAAGATACAGATCCGCCACTACCATAATATTTAATATCTTTATTATCAATTCTTTTAATATTATTACTTAAGAGAGATCGTAATCCGTCTACTAAATTAATTCCTTCTGAGGCAAAATATAGTTGAATAATACATGAGTCAATGGCTCCAATAATAGCTTTAATTATTCCTGAATTACCTATGAATGGTAATTTATTTGGTGATAAAGTATTTTTTAAAGAAATATCATTTCCAATAAAAATTCTTGAAAGATTATCAACTAATGTAGGTAAAATATCGGGGCTATAAATTCCTGCATAAAGCTCATGTGATCTTGACTCTCCAGAAGAAGATATAACAGTTATTACAGCTATAGTTTTAACTCCTAGAGGCTGACCAAAAGAATTATTAGATTCTCCATACTTCGATGAAAATCTTTGACATTTTATAAAAGCTACTTTGCTCATCCAAGACCTTTCCAAGTATTTCCATTTTGAGTGTAATGATGATTACAGGATAATTCTGGATCATAAAGAATTGTTTTACCCTCAGATACAATTTCTTGTGCCCAGTATCTATCTTCTTTACCCTGCAAATACTCGTCAAATGGTTTTTCTCTTAAAGTTTTTATATCAAAACAAGATAATGCATTATGCATAAAAAATCTTGCTTCTTCTCTAGAGTAAGGATTAACTTTCTTTTCGTTAGTAAAGTTAGACCAGATATATCTTTTTGTTATTCTTTTACCAAAGAAATATGGCACTTGATTACCAAAAATACAAGAGTGATGTTCTAAACCCATTTTGATCTCTTCATAGTTGAATGAAGTTAAAACACAATGGCTAGAGATGATCATGATGAGATTACTTTCTGCAACTTTTACACCAGCATTAATAGCTTTGCCAGGCGTGTAGTATTCTATATTGATAAATTTGATATCAGCATATTTATCATCCTTTTTAAGGAGTGGATCATGAGCAAAGTTTTTAGCTATTTTAATTGACTCATCGGTAGAGTTATTATCGATAATAATTATTTCGGGGCATTCAATATTATCAATACATGATTGGATAGTATGGCCTATCCATCTTTCTTCATTTCTACATCTTATTAAAACAGATACGTTAGGCATCAAATCTGCCTCTATAATTTTCCCTAGACGGTGTTTCAATCTTCTGAAATTCCAATCCATAATCTGTCATGGAATTTTCATACGTATCAATATATTCATTGATTTTTTTCATTTCCATTGGAAGTATTGCAAATTTGTTATCTCTTCCTGGTAAGTCATGATTTATTGTAAAGTGTTTTTCTATGGCTACAGGATTTAAATTCATTGATGAAAGTGTCGAAAAAATACCTTGAGTATGATCACTAAATCCAACGTTTTCAAAATAATCTCTTAAGTGTATAATTCGGGGTAAATTTATATTTTTTGATTCGCAAGGATATGCTGAGACACAGTGCATAACAATTAATTTACCATCCCAATTAGTAAAACATTCTTTTAAATCTATAATTTCTTTCTTACTAGCAGTTCCGGTTGAAATATAAATAACTTGAAAGTTCTTTTTGCAAAACTCTAATAATTCAAAGTTATTTACCTCAAAGCTTGGTATCTTTATTTTTTCAATAGATAATTTATTTAATAATCTTGCATCCTCCACAGAAAAGGCTGAACTTAAGAATTGAATTTGATAATTTTGACATTCTTGAATCAAAAAAATATGTTTTTCTTTCGTTAGCTCAGCATTCTCATATATTTCTCTTCTACCATCATCATCCCATTCTCCTTTCTTAAGTCTGGATACTTGCCAAGTTTGGAATTTAGCAAAATCTGCACCAGAATCTTTTGCTGCTTTTATCATTTGAGAAGCAAGATCCATGTCCCCCATATGATTCCAACCAATTTCTGCAATAATTTCTGGTCTCATTTATAAAATTTTTTAGAGATATAACATAACATAGTATATTAAAAAATTTTTAAATATCTTTGTATGATTTACCTTTTTATATTATTTTTCTATCGTAAAATAAATTACTAAATCCATAATCTCTGATGATAAAATGTAAATTAATTAAATTTCGAGATGTCCCCCATAATTAATGTAATAATTCCAGCGCGAGCAGGAAGTAAAGGAATAAAAAATAAAAACCTATTAAGTGTTTTGGGTGAACCCCTTTATCAAAGATCAATTAATCATGCATTAGAATTAAAAGATCATTTTGAAATTAAAATTTGGTTATCAACTGACATAAAAGAAATAATTGAGAAAAAAGATCAATATAAAGAAATTAATATTTGCCAAAGAAGGAAAGAACTTGCAGGAGATGAAATTTTAACTATAGATGTGGTTAAACATTTAATTAAAGATAAAAAAATGTCTGGCCAAGATATTATGCTTTTATTTCAACCAACATCGCCTTACAGAAATAAAAAAGAAATTATAAATGCAATAAATACTTTATTAAATGAGAGTAAATGGAAATCAGCTGTTTCTCTTTCATTAGTTAAATCTAATCATCCCTTCAGAATGAAAAGGTTAAACTCTGATAATGAGTGTATCGATTTTATTGATCAAGGATTTGAGGATATGCGTCCAAGACAAAAGCTTACTAAAGTTTATATAAGGTCAGGTAATTTTTATATGGCATATATTGATGCAATATTAAATGAAAATACACTTTTACCAAAACCTACAAAGGGTATAGTTCATACTGAAATGATTAATTCAATTAATATTGATAATATAAATGATTTGTATATGGCTGAAATTATTGGGAAGAGGAAATCACTTAATTAGCATACAGATGAAGTCAAAAAAACTAAATTTAAAAAAAAATTTAAAAAAAAGCAAAATTGATATTTTATATTTTGCATCTTGTGGAGGTCATTTGGTTCAACTGTTGAAAATTGCAAAATCACTTGAAAATTATAGTTGTCATTTTTTAGTAAATGATAAAACTGATTTAGATGAAATAATGATAGGTAAAACAAGCTTTTTAAGTCATGCTGAGAGAGATTTATTTCAGATTATAAATATTATTGAAGCTATTCATTTTATTAATAAACTTAGGCCTTCATTATTTATCTCAACAGGATCTTCTCCAGCTGTATGGTTAGGATTAATCTCCAGAATATTTAATATCAAGGTTATTTATGTTGATTGCCTCTCAAAAGTTAAATCACCAACTTTAACAGGAAAATTAATGTATTACATTGCTAATAAGATGTATGTTCAATGGCCTTATTTATATAAAGATTTTTATCCAAGAGCATACTTTGAAGGTAATTTATTGGGAGATTCTATTGATGTTAGTCGTTTAAAAAAAATTAAGAGAAATAAAACTAACAATAATAATAAACTAGATATTTTATATTTATCTTCCTGTGGTGGACATTTGGTACAAATTTTAGAAATAGCAAAACATTTTAAAGACTATAATTTTCACTTTATTGTTAACGATAGAACTGATCTAAATGAAATAATGATTGGTAAAACTTCTTATTTAACCCACGCTGAAAGAAATATTTTGCAAATAATAAATATTTTTGAGGCAATTTTTTATTTAATAAAATTTAGACCTAAAGTTTTGATATCAACTGGTTCATCCCCCGCGGTTTGGTTTGGCATAATAGGAAGATTAATGGGTGTTAAGATTGTTTTTGTAGAGAGTATTTCAAGAATATTATCCCCATCTTTAACAGGTAAATTAATGTACTATATTGCTAATAAAATGTATGTACAATGGCCTAATTTAAATAAAAAACTCCCAAAAACTTTTTATGATGGTAATCTATTAGAATGATCTTTGCGACAATTGGAAATGAGCACAAACCTTTCATAAGGTTTAATGAACTCGTATAAAAGATTTCAAATTTATTTCCCGATGAAACAATTATTTACCAAAAAGGTTATACAAAATTTTGTCACAATACGCGTAATATTTTTGATAGAGAATTCGTCTCAAGAAATGAATTTACAGATTACTTGATTAATTCTTCTTATGTCTTTACTCATGGTGGTGCGGGAACATTATTACAATTAGCAAAAATAAGAAAAATTCCCTTTGTTTTGCCGAGACTAAAAAGTTTTAAAGAACATATAAATAGTCATCAACTTGAAACAGTTAATCAATTTAAAGAACTTGGACTTGTTATTGAAATTGACTATCCAATTACAGATGAATCACTTAAAGAAAAAATATTTATGAATAAAACTCCAATAATAAAAAAAACATATCGAGATATTAATACTGAAAATCCTCTAATAAAAAGTATCAAAAGCGATGTAGAAAGATTTCTGAAGAGGGATAATTAATTCTCGAAATTTCTTTGTTTTTGGATGATACCTGGATTTCCACTAACAATTGAATTATTTTTAATATCTCCTTTAATTACTGATCCAAAAGCAATAACGCAATTTTGACCAACTTTAGTACCAGGGGAAATCAAGCATCCAGCTCCAATCCAAGCTCCACTACCAATTATTATTGGATTAGTAATTAAATCAAAAGTTTTCTTTTTAAAATTATGGTTGCCCGTACATAAATAAGTTCTTTGCGATAAACATACATTTTTATCAATCTTAACAAAATCTATATTATCAATCCAGACCTCCTCTCCAATCCAGCAATCATCCCCCAATATTAATTTCCATGGGAAAGTAATTTTTATATTTGGTTTTAATCTACCTCTTTTTCCTATTTTTGCTCCAAATAAAATTAGTAAAATTTTTCTCCAGAAAGTTCCTGGAATATTACTTGATAGCAAAGGAGAACCAACTAATCGCCAAATTGCTCTTTTCATAAAAGATGCGCCTGGATTCCAATTATTAGGTAAATTATAATCCTTTAGATTCTGCATATTTTGGAAAAATTAACCATCCCAATATACCTGTAAATTTAAAAACATAATATATTTTTACTCATTATATTTAAAGCTATTTAATCCTTAAGTAAATAGGTTAGATGTCTAAATTATTTAATGTATTCTTTACTTCATTAGATGATACTGGTACATTACCCATCCTTTCTACAGAAAGGCATGAAACACAACAACTTAAAGCAGCTGTTGTCACCAATGGTATTCCAGAAGAGATTCCACATGCCATTGTGGCTAATAAAGAATCGCCTGCCCCAGCCACATCTACTGGATGGGCACTTAAAGCTGGAAATGGTTGGCTATTAATATCATTTTTATTTTTGCTGTAATATAAAATAAAACCCTTTGATCCAAGCTTTATTATTAAGTTTTTAGCTTTAGTTTCTGTTATTAGTTTTTTGCAAATAGTTTCTAATCCTGAAAAATTATCATTCAAAGCTATTCTTGCCTCTTTTTCATTAGCGCAAATTAAATCAAAATTTCTTAGTTTTGTAATATATCCTATTTGACTGCTACATTGGACATCCCCGAGAAGTTTAATATTATTTTCTAGGGCTATTTTTGAAATTTCTCCAATTATTCTTGGAGTAATAACTCCATAATTAAAGTCTGAGAAAACTATTACATCTAATTCTTTAGATTTATTTTTTATTAATTTAATAATTTTGTCTTCAGTCTCTTTTTCAATAAATTTATTTTCTAATTTACTAACCCTAAAGATTTTCTGATTATCCACTAAATATCTTTTTTTTAAGGTAGTAGGTCTTTTATTATCTTTGATTAGCGAAAACTCTATTTTTTGATTTTTCAGGTTTTTCTCTAAAAACTCGCAAGGATAGTCATTACCTGTAATAGAAATATAGTTACAAATTGAACCTAAGGATTTTATATGAGAGGCCACAATTGCAGCCCCTCCTACAAAGTTTTTTTTATTTATTTCTTTTACAACAATTACTGGAGCTTCTGCACTTATTCCTAAAGGTTCTGAATCTATATATTGGTCGATAATCGTATCCCCTAAAACAAGTACTTTCCCCTTTGCAAATTTATCTAAAGCTAATAATAAATCTGATTTATTTATTAATTGTTGATCTAATGACTCTCTAAAAGAAGAAATTCTTTTGTCTTTTACTAATTTCTCTGTTTCTTCTAATAGAAAAGATGAAGTATAAGTTATATCTCCAGCGTCATAATAAATTTCTCCATTTTTTCTTTTTATTAACCCTATTGCTTTTGTTATTTCATCTTCATTTGAGTTCTTAAATTCGTTTCCTAAAATTAGATTTGATGGGTTAAGTAAATTAATAGCTTCAGATAAAAAATTTTCATTAAGTAGAAAAATACCATCTGCAATATTCAAAATTTTTAAAGCATTAGCCCTTTCTTTCTGCGTATGTCTAAAAAAGACTGATTTAGATGATATATGGTCTCCAATCAAACCAATAACTAATTTCCCAGATTTTTTCTTTGCATTAGATAAATATCTTATGTGCCCAGGATGGATTGTTGAAAAATGACCATAAGTTAAAGTGCAACCATAAAAAGAATTTTTATTTTTTTTGTTTACTATCAATGTCTTCATCTATTTAATTATTATGAAATAACTTAATACTCATTTATTAATATTAGCTTCTAAAGGTGATTTTAATAATAAATTTAAAATTTATTCAAAATAAATCATCTGTTAATTGTATTTTATTTACTTTTATTGCTTTCAATAGCATTTTCTTAAATATCAGTAACTTTTTTATTACTTTATTAACTTTAAGCTTATTAATCTAAAAAATAAAAAAATTTCTTCAATCTTCATTCAAATTCATAGCTAATTTTAAATTTTCTAAAGTCCCAATATCTATAATGTAATCATTAGTATGCCAAGTATTAATTCTTTTTTTAAGTAGTGGTATGACATCATTACTAAAATCTTTAATGAGTTGATTCTTATTATTATTTTTTATAAAATTTATTAAATTATTATCAAAAATATATATTGCGCCGTTTGCTATATTTGATTTTGGCATTAAAGGTTTTTCTTCAAAATTAATCATTACTCCTTGATCATTTGTTTCCACAATTCCACATGATTTTGGATTACTAGATTTAAATGTAACCATAGAAAGTAAGCATTCTTTTGGTTTTTGCCGATGTGATATAAAAAATTTATTAAAATCTAAGTTTGTGTAATTGTCTGCATGAATCATTAAACATTCGCTATTTGAAAAGTAATTTGCATTCTTTAACAATGTACCTGCAGTTCCTAATAATTCTTCTTCAAACTCAATATGTATTTTAATTTTAGTTTTTAAATTAGATACATATTCGACAACTTGTTCCGATAGGTAATGAGTATTAATAATAATTTCTTTACAATTTAATTTGTCTAATTTCTTTATCCAAATCCCAAGTATGGGAATTCCACCTATTGGGATGAGACATTTAGGTTTATTTTTTGTAAGTTTTCCTAATCTAGTGCCATATCCTGCTGCTAAAAGTAATACTTTTAAATTTTTATGGTCCATTAAGATTAGATAGTTAAAGGAATAAGATTAATCTAAGATATCAAAGGGAAACTCTTCCAGGCTATTAATTAATTTTATATTTTTGCATAAAATTTCATCACTTAATATGATATTTTTTTCTCTCTCTCCATGGCCAGTTTTTACATGAAATAAAAACGGTATTCGGGCATTATATCCAGCTTCTAAATCTGATTTTCTATCACCAATTAAAATTGATTTACTTAAATCTATAGGAAGGTCTCTTGTTGCCTGCAATATCATTTCAGGGCTTGGTTTCCTCCATGATTTATAACTTTCAGTAGATTCTGCGCTATTTGCATAAATTGCTGCAAAGGGATTTCCAAAATCAAAAAGACTTATCATTTTTCTTGTGACTTGATAGTAATCATCCCAACTTAAGATTTTTTTATTAATGCCTGATTGATTAGTTATTACTACAATTATCCATTTTGAATAAAATGCCCTTTTGATTAATTTCCAGGCTCCCTCTTCTAGAGCAACTTCCTCAGGATTCTTTATATAGTGACAATCTTTAATTATTACTCCATCTCTATCAAGAAACAGGCATGGCAATTCTTTTTTTTCACTTTTATATAACTTAAATAAGTTTTTGTTAAAAATTTTGCTTTTTGTTTTTTGCATTTTGTAAGATTTAAAAGTTTTTTTTAATCAAAAAATCATTTTTTGCCTATTTATGCAAATAATTAGCAACATATTTTGCTATTGCAATTGATGATGTGGCCGCTGGACTAGGAGCATTAAGTATGGAGATATAATTCTCATTATGTGATATTTCAAAGTCCTGAATTAGGTTGCCTTTCTCATTCATTAGTTGAGCTCTTACACCTGAATTACCTTTTATAAACATTTTTAATTCTAAATCAGGTATATATTCCTTTAAACTTTTTATGAATAAAAATTTGTTTATTGATCTCAAGAATTCGTTTAAAGTAGTTTTTGGATATTTTATAACAAAATTTCTTAGGCCAGAAAAATTAAGTGATTCTAGAAGCTCAGATAAATTTATTTTATTCCAATCATAACCTTCCCTAGCCAAGGCTAAAACTGCATTAGGACCTGCCTCAATATCGCCATTAATCATTTTTGTAAAATGCACTCCTAAAAAAGGAAAGTTAGGATCTGGGACAGGGTATATTAAATTATTTACAAAATATCTATACTCCTTTTTAAAACAATAGTATTCACCTCTAAATGGAATTATCTTTTTATTTTTTGTTTTAAATCCCAATATCTCTGAAACTTTATCACTATATAAACCGCTAGATGAAATTATAATATCTGCATCAAACCTTTCTTTATTGGAACTATATAGTGACTTGGAATTAAAATTCTCTTCAAGCTTTACAATTTTAGTATTGAGTATCAAATTTCCCCCTAGATTCATAATATCTTCTAAAAATTTATTTGAAACTTCTAAATAACTTACGATACTTTCTTCAGGGACTAAAATTCCGCTATTTGCTTCAACATAAGGTTCTCTTTTATTTATTTCTTTATTAGAAATTTTTTGAATACCTTGTAGATTATTTTTTTTCCCTTTTTCTAATAGATCTTCAAGATAAGGTATTTCTTTTTTATTTTTTGCAATAACAATTTTGCCGCACTCTTCAAAATTTATTTTTTTCTCTTTACAATAAGTTTTCATATATTTAATACCTTGTCTTGATAAAGTTGCCTTTAAAGAGCCTGGTTTGTAGTAGAGCCCTGCGTGCATTACTCCGCTATTTCTTGATGATTGATGCGAAGCTATTGATTTTTCTTTATCTATGATTGTAACTTTCTTATAACCTTTAAGAAGTAATTCTCTGCATATAGCCAATCCAACTATTCCAGCCCCAATGATGATAATCCTTTGATTCATTAAAAAAAAATATAAATTTAATATATAATTTTAAAAGTTTTATTAGATTTTTTTATTTAAAGATAACAGAATTTTAATAAGCATGTTTTATCTATAGTATTATAAGTTTTTCATATATTATTTATGAAGGTGTTAGTTACAGGGGGATTGGGATTTATTGGTAGTCATATATGTTTAGAACTTCTGTCAAATAATTTTGAAGTTCTAGTAGTTGATTCTTTGATAAATAGTAATTCTCTTGTTATAGATAATATAAATAAAATAGTTTCTCAAAATAAATTAAATGTAAGAAAAATGAGAATTTATGAAGCTGATTTAAGAGATGAATGTAAATTGATTGATATATTCAGAGAGCATTCAATTAAAGAATCTTCAATAGGTGCAGTTATTCATTGCGCTGGACTAAAATCTGTAAATGATTCTGTAGGTTCACCTATAGATTATTGGGCTAACAATGTTGGTGGAACTATAAAATTAATAAAAGTTATGGAAGAGTTTGGATGTAATACTATTATTTTTAGCAGTAGTGCAACTATTTATGGAGTAGGTGATGGTGGATTAATAAATGAAAATGCGACTATTAATCCAATTAATCCATATGGTCAAACTAAGGCTGCCGTAGAGAGATTTTTAAAGGATGTTTTTTATTCAGGGAATCAGAAATGGAAAATTGTAAATCTTCGATATTTCAATCCAACTGGAGCTCATAAATCTGGATTGATAGGTGAATCTCCAAAAGGTTTAGCTAATAATATATTTCCAATAATAAGTAAGGTAGCATTGAAAAAAAAGGATAAATTAAAAATTTTTGGTAATAATTGGGATACTAAAGATGGAACAGGAGTAAGAGACTATATTCACGTTATGGATTTAGCAGAAGGTCATATTCTGGCTTTGAAATATTTAAATAATGTTAAGGAAGAGTTCTTAAATATTAATTTAGGCAATGGGATTGGAACGAGTGTTCTTGAATTAATAAAAACATATCAAGAATCAAATAATGTAGAAATCCCATTCGAGTTTGTTGGAAGGAGAAAGGGGGATTTTGGTCATGTTGTCGCAGATAACTCAAAAGCAATTTCTCTTTTAAAATGGAAACCAAAAAGATCAATTAAGGATATGTGTAAAGATTCATGGAGATGGAATTTATTGTACCCAAATGGTTATGTTTGAAAATATTTTATTTTAGATTAATTTTTTTATCAGGAATAATTAATTTATAATTTTAGATTAATCATTCTTTTGCAAGTAGAATAAGTAGCAATAAATTACCTATACATATTTCTTAAAATTTTATGATTAAACCTATAATTTTATGTGGTGGTACTGGTTCGAGGCTTTGGCCATTATCAAGAAGAAGTTATCCTAAACAATTTATTTCGCTTAATTCTGATAGTGATAAAAGCATGTTGCAACAAACTTTTGAAAGATTAAGTAAGGTAAAAAATATCTCAAATCCTATTTTTATATCTAACGAGGAACATCGTTTTATTGTTGGAGAACAGATAAGGGCAGTAAATTGTGATGAATTTTCAATCATTCTTGAGCCTGAAGGAAGAAATACAGGTGCGGCAATTTCTATTGGTGCATTAAAAGCTATTGAGGATGGCCATGATCCAATACTTTTAGTATTATCATCTGATCATAAAATTAATAATAATTTAAAATTTGTTGAAGCTATCGAAAAGGCTGAAACTATAGCTGATGAGGGATTTATTGTAAATTTTGGAATAATACCAACTTATCCTGAAACTGGTTTTGGTTATATTAAATCAGAAAGACCTCTTAAGAATGATATTTTTGAAAAAAATAAGATAATTAATTTTACTGAAAAGCCAAATCAAGATTTAGCAGAAAAATATATTATAGATAAAAATTTTTCTTGGAATAGTGGCATATTTGTTTTTAAAGCAAGTGTAATCTTAAAAGAAATTGAAAAATATCATCCTGAAATAATAAAATTTTCTAAAGAGGCATTTGAAAAAAAAATTAATGACCTTGATTTTGAAAGATTAGATAAAGATAGCTTTCTTAAAAGTCCTTCAATTCCTATTGATAAAGCTGTTATGGAGAAAACTAATTTGGCTTATGTTCTTCCTCTAAATGTGGATTGGAATGATATTGGGAGTTGGAAAGCTCTTTGGGAAATAGAAAGAAAAGATGATTTTGGAAACGTAACTGAAGGTAAGGTTTTTACAAAAGATACAAAAAATTGTTATCTAAGAAGTGAAAATACTTTAATGGTAGTGAATGGTATTGAAGATATTGTAGTTGTAGAAAATGGTGATGCTATGTTGATTTCAAAAAAAGATAACTCTCATGATATCAAAGAAATAATTTCAGAATTAAAAGATAAGGGTTTCAAAGAAATAGATTCAAATAAAAAAGGTTATAGACCCTGGGGATATTACTTATCAATTGCAGAAGATAAGGGCTGGCAAGTTAAAAAAATTGTAGTAAAGCCTAGATGTAGTATTTCACTACAAATGCACCGATATAGATCAGAACATTGGGTAATTGTTGAAGGTAATGCATTGGTTGAAATTGAACAAGAGAAAACATTGCTTAATATTAATCAAAGCATATATATACCTTTGGGCTCAAAACATAGATTATCTAATCCAGGGAAAGAAGATCTAATTTTAATTGAGGTACAAAGCGGATCTTATATAGGAGAGGATGACATAATAAGATTCAAAGACGATTATGGAAGATAAGAAAAATATTAAATCAAATATTCAAAAACTTGTATCTAATTGAATGTGATGTACTTATTTCGAAAATCTAAAATTATACTATTTAATAAATTAATACGATCATATTTATCAAATCTTTTATGAATTTTAAAACCTTTTTTTATTAATTTATTTTTTAAATTTTTATCTTTTAATAAATTATAAATATTATTTGTTAACGAAATTGGATTATCCAAGTCCATTAATAAGGCGGCATCGCCTACTTGATCTTTAAGACCTTTAAGATTTGAATAGATTACTGGAGTACCAACTTTAAATGCTTCTAGAGGAGGAATATTTGTCGGTCCAAAGTAAGTCGGCATAACTAAGGCTAAGCAATTTTTATAATGAGAATAAATCTCTTTATTGGAAATAAAACCGGTAAAAATAATCCTTTCAATAATATTCAATTTAGAAGCATATTCAATAATTTTATCCTTATTACCTTTATTCCCCCCTGAAAAAACAGAATAAATTTTTAAATTATAATTTTTTTCTAATAAATAAATCCCATCTAAAATGTAATGGTGATTTTTATGCGGCCACATTTGAGCTGGGTAAAAAATATAACTTCCCTCTATATTATATTTTTTGAAAGTATCTATTTTATCTTCTTTTTTATAAGAATTAAGATTGATTTCTCGGGAAGGTTCAAAGGGAAGAATTTTAATCCTATCTTTATTAATATTGTATATTTTTTGTAAGCTTTTTTTGCTATATTCAGAATCAACTATCACAGATACTGCCCGGGGTAGAACATAATTAAGTCTAAATTCTCTATTCTCAAATTCCTCATCAACCTTAGCTTCCGGGAATTCAACTTGCTCTCTATGGCATAAATCCCATACAGTAAAAATGAAGTTTAATTTATTTAGATCCATCGCAAATCTTGAAGGAGAAATGAAATAAACCAAATCAACCTTCCTCTTTAATAAAAATGACTGAAAAAAATTATAGTCAAAGAAAATTTTGATAAATTGATATATTAATTTATATTTTTCTGTAGTTTTAATATATAAAAGTAACTTTTTTATTATTGAGATATTTATATATTCAGAGTTTATTCCATATTTCTTTAAACTAAATTTTAATTTCTTTTTGGTATGGAAATACTTAACTTTAACTAAATTAGTATTAATTTTAGAAGCTAATATAGCTGCATTTAAACCTTGTTGATATCCTCCTCCAGATTCGACTTCCTGATCAAATATTACTGCTAAGTTTATTTTTCTTTCATTATTTATCATTTTTAAAATAAACTTTTTAGCTTCCTTGATACAAGTTTTATTTTATCTTCATTTAATGTTAAACCGCTTGGGAGATAAAATCCTTGATAATAAAGTTTCTCAGAGATTGGGAATTTTTCTTTTTCAAATAATCCTTTCTTTTTAAAAACTGGTTGTTTATGCATAGGAAAAAAAAATGGTCTTGTACTTATTCTCATTTCTTTTAGTTTCCTCATAATCTTATCTGCTTTCCCAAGTTTTTTGTCTATTAAAATTCCGTATACCCAATATATATTTTTTGCATAAGAGGTTTGATTTAAAGGTAATTGTAAAAAATCCATGTCCCTAAGATTTTTATTATAGGTTTTTCCTATTAATAATTTTTTTTCGATAGTCTTTTCAAGTCTCTCTAATTGGGCAATCCCAAGTGCAGCTTGAATATTAGACATCCTATAGTTCCAACCTAATTCATTATGAATAAAACGTTTACCCTTTTGAAAACATAAATTTCTTAAAGATTTACATCTATCTCTCAGATTAGAATCGTTTGTCGTTAACATTCCACCTTCTCCAGTAGTTATATGTTTATTAGGATAAAAACTAAAGGTACTTATATCTCCAAAAGATCCGCATGGCTTATCTTTATATTCTGCCCCTATTAGTTCTGCTGCATCTTCTATAATATAAATTCCATATTTTTTTGCTAAATGTAAAATTGGGTCCATATCAACAGGAAGACCATAAATATGAACTGCCATAATTGCTTTGGTTTTTTTATTAATTGCTGATTCAACAAATTCAATATTCATATTCCACGTATAAGGATCTGCATCAATCAATACCGGTTTAGCTCCACTTCTAATTACAGCTGAAGCACATGAAATTATTGTAAAAGATGGCATAATTACTTCGTCACCAGGTCCAATCTCTAATGCTGCTATTGCCAAATCAAGCGCAGCTGAACCACTGGAGCATGATATCCCAAATTTTCTGTTAACTCTTTTACTGAAAGAATTTTCGAATTTCTCGACGAAAGGACCTTCTGATGATATCCAACCGGTTTCAACGCATTCTAAAAGAAGTTCTTTTTCCCTTTTACCCAGGAAGGGTTCATTTACAGGTATAAATTCATCCATTTTTTTTAAGAACGAAACATGCACCCCAAGAATTTAAAGAGGTTTCATTACTTGTAAGGAATTCCTCTACCTCTATAATTTTAAAACCATTATCATTAGCGACATATTCAAGCTCCGGTATTGTAAAGTATCTCAAGGTATGTCTTTCCTCAATAGTTTGGAATAAATTAGTTTTAGTATCAATTTTATTAAAAGTATATTTAATATTAACTTGATTCTTATTGACTAGTAATTCTGGTTCAGCAACTCTAGTAATGCTGTATTTTGAGTTAGAAACTTTTTTAATTCTAATTTCTGGCTTTTGATTTAATACAGCAGGTCCATACCATGTATCGAAAATAAAAATCCCGCCTTGATCTAAACATTCATAAGCTCTTTTGAAAACTTTTTTTAAACAATTATTCGTAATTTGATAACTGATTACATGAAAAAGTGAAATAATAGCACCAAATTGTCTTTCTAACTTGATTTTTCTAATATCACCCTTAATAATTTCCAAACCCTTAATTTCCTTTATTTCATTTATCATTGATTGACTTTGCTCAATTCCTACTATCTCATATCCATATCTTATTAATTGTTCAGCATGTTTCCCAGTTCCACAACCAAATTCAAGTATTTGCTTGCGAGGGATCCCATTATTCTTAAGTTTGTTATGGATATAATTTGCTTCCTTCTCATAATTTTTTTCTTTATAGAATAAATCATAAAACTCACCTGAAGAAAAAATATTGGTTTTCACTATTTGATATTTAACTTGGTTGAAGAGAAGACATCGAATCTTGATTTATCAATATTACCAGCAAAGGGTCCTTGTTTCACCTCTATTATTTCCGATCTCTCTAGCATTTCAAATCCGTGCCCCCCTGAGGATAATAAAATTACATCACCTTTTTCTAAAATCTTGCTTAATAAATATGTTTTATCATCTTTATAAAAATCAACTCTAACAATCCCTGTTTTAATAAATAAAACCTCTTGAGTATAGTTAATAATTCTCTCTACTTTGTTATGAATATGAGGCTGAATTTTATAACCTTTTGGTCTATTCATGTATCCTAATTGTTGAGAAAAATCATTAGGAGTAAAAAAATCAATACCTTCTTTAGTGAAATTTGTTCTAAGGATAATTGCTAAAAGTTTTCCTTTCTCATGAACATATTCAATAAATTTGTTGGACTCTTTGTCTGTAGATGCTTTATTCAAAAGTGACATTATAAATCCTTACATTGCTTTTTAAATAATAGATGCATAAAAAAAAATATTGGTTTTAAATAAAGATAAATAACTCATTAAAAAAATTTAATTTTATTTTTCTAATTCTTTTAAATAGAATAGTTTAAATCCCCTAGATCAATATGGAATATAGCCCAATTGCTTTTTTTGCCTATAAACGGCCCTTTCATACTTTTGAAGTGCTTAATTCTCTAGCACTTAACGAAGAGTCAAAAAAAACGGATTTATATGCATTTATTGATGGCCATAAAAAAAATTCTGAAATACATTTGATTGATAACGTTGAGAGAATTATTAAATCTTTTCATAAAGAATTTAAATCCATAACTATAAATAGATCCGAAATAAATCTTTCTGGCGGGACAAATCAGAGAAGAGGTATAACTTCGGTACTTTCAAAATATGATTCAGTAATTAGCCTAGAGGATGATATTTATGTCTCTAAATATTTTCTGTTTTATATGAATAATGCACTAAAAATTTATAAAGATGAAAAGAAAGTTTGGCATATAAATGCTTTTAATTATCCAGTCAACATTAATAAACAAGATGAATCCTTTTTTATGAGGTCTATGCAATGCTGGGGTTGGGGGACTTGGAAAGATAAATGGTTCCAATTTATGAACGATCCTCTATCTAATGATCCATATTTTTTAAAATCAAAATTCGATTTAAAGATGAGAAAAGAGTTTGATCTTAATTTAAGCAAAAGTATATTCTGGTCCCAAGTGGAAGATAACGCTGATGGCAAATTAAATAATACTTGGGATATTTTCTGGTACAGCTATATTTTCCTTAATAAAGGTTTATGTCTAACCCCAAATTTATCATTAACAAGAAATATAGGTCATGATGGGAGTGGCATACATTCTAATTTTGATAAAGAAATTTTATTATCTAAAATTAATGACAAAAAGTTAACAAATTTCCCTGTGATTATAGAAGAGGATATTTATTGCTTGGACATAATTAGAGATTATTTAAATAGCAAAAATAAAATATCAAAAAGAATCACTAGAAAGTTTTTTCAATTCATATATTCATTAAAAAAAAGAATATCTTAAAATTTTATTTAATTAATAATACTATTAAACTTCTTTAAGTATTCACTTCTATCATAAATATTTTTTATTTTTCCATCACTAATTTCAATAACTCTATCGCAATATTCTAAGGTCGATAGTCTGTGAGCAATCATTATTATTGTTAGGGAAGATGTTTTATTACCATTAAATATTGATTCAAGTACTATTTTTTCTGTTTTTGTATCAAGTGCACTAGTTGATTCATCTAATATGAGAATCTCAGAATCTTTATATATAGCCCTAGCTAATCCAATTCTTTGTTTCTGACCGCCGCTCAGTTTTACTCCATTCTCTCCAACTATTGTTTCATAACCATTTTCTGTTTTTGTAATAAATTGATGTGCATTAGCTTTTTTAGCGGCATCTATTGCCTTTTCAATGTTGATTTGGTTTTTAGGGATAGAGAAAGCAATATTTTCAATTATTGATGCATCATATAAAAAAATGTCTTGGGGCACATGGCCGATGTTGTTTTTCCATTTTGCAAGATTACTTGTATTTTCAATATCAAATAGTTTTAAATTATCTATAAAAATATTCCCTTTAATAGGTGTTAATAAACCCATGAATATATTAATAAGTGTTGTTTTCCCGCCTCCAGTCTTTCCAAAGATTCCTATTTTTTCACCTTTATTAATTGTAAAACTTATATTTCTAGATACCTCTTCTTTATTATCTGAATAGTAAAAATCCAGGTTTTTTATTTCTATAACTTTTTCAAAAGGAATCTTTATGTCAGTTTTTATTTCTTTTAAATTTTCTAATCTAAGTAAATTCAGCACTTTATTTAAACCTTTATTATAAAAGTACAATAATGATAATGATCGATAAGAAGTTTGCATAGAAGGTAAGAGTTTTTGTGCCCCTAGAGCAAAAGTTCCTAACATTGCAATAATATTTACTGAGTTGTTGAAATTATTATAAATAATGTAACCAGTAGCTCCTATGAAAAGAAGTCCAATCCCTTCGAATAAATATCTTGGAAATGTTGTAATAAATCCACTTAATCCCTGGTAGTATCTTAAATCGAAATTGTTTCTTCTATAATTATTAAGATATATATTCTGACTATTAGAAAGAATAATTTCTTTTATAGAACTTAAACTTTCTTGAATTATTCTTATAATATTTGCGTTTGCTCTGAGCTCAATTTTACTAAAATTATTAACTTTTCTATTTATAATTAAAGATAATAAACTATACATTAAAGTAAATAAGATTACAGAAGTAATTGTTATTTTAGGATTGATTTTTAGTAAAGAAAATACAATACTTATAGATAGTATTATTGATGTAATAAATGAAAGAAAATTTTCAAAAAAGAAATTTGTTTTCTCAATATTAGCAGTTATATCAGTCAGTAATTCACTACTATTATTATTTATATGAAAGGTATAATTTTGATTAATGATCCTTTTATATACTTTGTTTGAAATATAATTCAGGAATGAAATTCTATATTTCATACTTAACCAAAGATTAAAAATTCTGATGGAAGAAGTAATGAGAGTTACTGATAAAAAAATGAATGTTGATAATTTAATTAAATTAATATCATTATCAAAATTTATATTTATAAAAAATTCAAATGATGATATTTTATTTGGATCAGTTAAAGTTTCTAAAAAAAACAAGGCAGAGCCAAGTGAAATAAATTCAAATAAACCATTAATTATATTAATTAGCAAAATAATTATAAATTGATATCTTCTCTTTTTATCAAGTTCTTTAAAGAGAATATATATAGAATTAAATAATTTAATTTTTTTATTCATATTTCCTATCTTCTAGTTCATTTTTAAATCTTTTTAATTTATTCTTAATTCTATTAAATAAATTACCTTTCATCCAGCTCATTTCCCAATGATGAATTCCAATACTTTCCTTCGTTATATATTTATATTTATTACTTTTTTTATCTAATAAAAAGTTAGGGTAAGGATAGAAGTAATTTGATGGAAGAATTAACGTCTCTTCTTTAATAAATTCAGCTGCTTTAAAGTATTCTTTTGTTAAAATACCTGGCCCTGAATTTAAAATAATATCTTCGATATTATTACTAATCTTTGATTTATTTATACTTTCTATAATTTTTTTAATTAATTTATAATTCGGTACACTCATCATCATTCCATTCGCAATAGAAGGCTTGTTATTAAATATAATTCCTGAAATGAACTTATAAATAAGAAGGTCATCAGGTATTGGCTTAAGGCATTCGAAATCTGTATCAATATATAATCCACCAAACTTATTTAGAATGACATACCTCAAAATATCGCTTCTTAATCCAGGATTTATGTTTTTACTATAAACGTCTATTCCTTTGATTCCTAAACTTTTAATATTATTCTCGTTCCAAAGCTTATATTCCCATTTTGGATTTTGTTCTTTCCATGAATTACCCCATCTTTTATATTTCAAGGGTAATTCTCTTCTCCCAAGCCATATTTGGTGTATCCTTTTGGGAATTAATATTTCTTTAGTGTTAACCTTTTCTTTTTTTGAATCATATTTTCTGAACTGCTCTACTAAGATTTCCCACTCGTAATTATTTTTAATATTTCCAACAAAGTCAAAATCAAACCTAGAATGTTTAGCGAATTTTGAATTAAACAAATTATTCTTCATTCTTATTCAGATAAGGATTATGTGGTAAATCTTTATATTCCCATAGATACTTATTCATAGATTTTTTTAATGTAGATTTTGGTTTTTCCTTAAAAAGGACAACTTCTAATATCGAATGATGCAATAGGCCAAAATTACATAATAAATTCTTGAATCTAATATAAGATTTTAATTTTAGTCTCATTAATTTTTCAAAAAGTGTGCCTTTTTTATTTGCGATCATCTCAACTCCTTTGAAATAGTGATCATTAAGTTTCTTTGAAGCTATTGAGGTTTTATGTTTTCCCAGAAGAAACTTTTCTAACTCTCTCAGATTAAATGTATAGATAAAGTTACCAACCTCTTCAAAATTATAATCATCTTTAAAAACGTCTTTCTTTTGCTTCCTCTTTAAAAGGTTTTTTAAAGCCAAAATTAATCCTGAAAATAAGTTTTTATTTGAAAAACTATCATTTGGCTCAATTATAATAACTCCTTTTCTACAAACTCTAAATGCCTCATAAAGGGCTAACCAAGGTCTTGGTAGATGATGTAATGTTTCCTTGATTAGGACATAATCGAAGCTTGCTGAATCAAAACTTAATTCTTCTGCATTTTCTTTGCTATAGGAATCTATTATTCCCATTGAATGAGATTCCTTTAAGAGATTTATACACATATCACTGGCATGGCAATAAATTCCCTTTTTCTTTAACCATGCTGCTTCAGAGCCATATCTACCATCTCCGATGGTTAGCCATTTATCGCCTTTTTTAATAAACACTTCAAGTGGGGCAAGCATTCTATTATGTCTCCAATAATCTAATGTATTATTTTCGAGCCAAGAATTAGCAATCTTTATTTTTTTCTCATCTCTTAAGTATTTTTTGTAATCTTCCTCATGGTTATCGTATATTATTTCCATTTATCTAAAGGCATATTTAACATTTTACTAAATTAAAAATATCTTTAACTTAATTTATTAAGATTAAAATTTGTCAACCTCTTTTGGATGAGTTTAAATTAAAAATTAAATGAAAGTATAAGAAGTGTCTACATTTTTATTTTGAAGTAACGTTTAGTTATAAAATTAATTAGCTTTAAACTAAAAAATTGAAAGACAATAATTTCTCTTTCAAAAATTACTCTCAGGGATTAAAGTCAGCTCTTGATTTGGTTTCACAAAATCAAGTCGATAATCTTTTCTATGTATTAGATTCTTATGTGGGTAGCGATTCTAATATTTTTTTATTGGGGAATGGAGGTAGCCAAGCTAATGCTCATCATATTTCGGGAGATTATTTGAAAACATTCTCTTTGGCAGGTTTAAAGTTAAGGATTTCATGCCTAGCAGACAATGTCTGCCACTTAACTGCTGCTTCTAACGACCTTTCTTATGAAGATGCTTATGCAATGCTTATAGATAATATTATTTGCGAAAAAGATCTTCTGATTTATCTTTCAGGGAGTGGTAATTCACTTAATTTAGTAAAATGCGCTAGGAAAGCAAAATCTAGAGAGATTAGGCAGGCTGCTATTACAGGTTTTAATGGTGGGGCATTAGATAATATTGTTGACTACCCTGTCAATATTAAATTTAACGATATGGAAATATGCGAGGATATACAACTTTCAATTTTTCACTACCTAAAACAAAGATTTATCTTGAAGTATTCTGATAATTTTAAAGATATTGAATTACCAAAATATCAGAAAAGAACCAATGAGGATTTGATTTCATGATTTATTTGGGAAAATCCCCCTACAGAGTATCTCTTTTAGGAGGAGGTTCTGATTTAAGTTGGTTTGTTCGAGAAAATAATTACGGTTTATGTTTAGGTTTTTCCCTTAATAGATATTCTTATTCAGTTATTAACTTATTACCAGATAGTTATAATCATGGAATTCTAGATTATTCAGTAAGAGAAGTTTATTCTTCTTTAAATGATATTGCTCATCCTATTATAAGAGAGACTTTAAAATCATTTAATATTGAAAAATTTGTTGAGATTAAATCATTTGGTTTCGCTGGAGGCGGTGCAGGTTTGGGAGGATCGGCTTCTTTTTTGCTTTCATTAATGGCTGCAATTAATCTAGCTTTCAAGATTGATCTAAACCTTTTACAAATGATTGAAAAAGCATGTGAAATAGAAATAGATGTTTTGAAAAAGCCAATAGGTAAACAAGATCAATATTTATGTTCAGAATCAGGCATAAATTCTTATACTTTTCGTGGAAATAATACTGTCACCAAAAATTTATTATCAAAAGAAAAAATTGAAACGCTTCATAGAGCAGTTGAAAATATGTATTTAATACCTACTAATAAATATAGAAAATCTGATAATGTACTTTCTTCAGTTAAAAACGATTCAAATTCGGCTCAAAAAATACTAGAAATAAGAAATATTGCCGAAGCCTTTATAAATAGTAAAGAAGAAAGAGATTATAAAATTGAAAATATTTTTAATCAATCTATGCAAGATTCATGGCGAATAAAAAAGGATTTACCATTAGTTATGAATCAGGATTTGAATGATCAAATGGATTCTATTAATAAATTAATACCTAATAATTGGATAAGATTAATAGGTGCTGGTAGTGGCGGCTATTTTTTAGTTTCCTCAAAAATTTCTGAAAAAGAAATAAAAAGTATTTCAGAAAATAAAGCTGTTAATGGTATTTTTAAAGCTTCTTTATCTGAAACAGGAGTAGAAAGTTTTTCCTTATGAATTCAGATAATTTATGTCAAGCGGTTATTACTCTTGGAGGAAAAGGTTCTAGATTTAAAAATATATCAGGAGAAATACCAAAACCTCTATTTCCAATATTAGATAAAAGTACTTTATACAGATGTTGTGAGGAATTAGTAAAGAATAAAATTAAAAATATAATTTTTAATTTGGGTTTTAAGAATGATATTTTTTTAAATTATGCAGAAGAATTAAAGGAAACTTTATCATTCAATTTGAAAGTATATGTTGAAAATCAACCATTAGGGGAATGTGGAGCTTTATGGGAAATTGAGGATTTACTTTTTGAAAATTTCGTTTTCATAAATGGAGATTTAATCTTTTCATTGGAATTTAGCAAATTATTTTTTTTTCATAAGAGATTAAATTCAATGCTTACTCTCGTAACTCATACATCAGATCATCCAGAAGATTCTGATTTAGTTTCTTGCCCAAATGGATGTTTAATTGAAGATATTTTTTTTAAAACAGATAAAAATAAATTAAAAAATGCTTATTTAGGTAATTCTGGAATTTCGGTAATTAATAAGAAAATTTTAAGAATCATTCAAAAACCAACTAATAGTTCATCAAATTCCATTTTTAGTTTTTTAGTTAAGAAAATGTATGAAAAATCAATGAATATTTACTCCTACAACACTACAGAATATATAAAAGATATGGGAACGGCTAAAAGGTTTACTAAGGTAGAGAATGATCTAAAGCAAAATATAATTGTATCTAAAAACTATAAGAATAAACAAAAAGCACTTTTTTTGGATAGGGACAATACTATATTATCTTGTGAAATTGGTAAATATATAGTAAAGGATAGTAGATTAGAATTTCTAGATGAAAATATCGAGAAATTAGCTATTCTCTCAAAAGATTTTGACATTGTTTGTTTAATTACTAATCAACCGCAGATCGCGATGGGTGCTCTTACTCTTAAAGAGCTTGACTATATAAATTGCGTTTTAATTAATTATTGCTTAAAAAAAGGTCTTAAAATTGATGTTGTAACATTTTGTCCTCATCACCCACATAGAGGCTTTGATAAAGAAATTTCTATCTTAAAAAAAGATTGTTTTTGCAGGAAACCAAATCCTGGATTATTTTTTGAGCAAGCTTTTTTGAGAAATATAAATTTAGAAAATTCGCTAATGGTTGGCGATTCAATTACTGATTTGGTCGCTTCAAAGAATGCTGGTTGTCAATTTAAATACGTTGGTAATTTATGACATATTCTTTTTTTGGAACTTGTTCAAATGATTATTTTGAGTTTTTTGAATGTCTTAAATCGATTTTAAATCAATCATTATTACCTAAAGAAATAATTCTAGTAAATTCAGGAGAAAATAATATTAAAAAAGATATTCAATTTAGAATTAAAGATCTTCCAATAAAATTAATATATATACATATATATTTACCTAGGGTAGATGCACTTAATTTGGCACTAGATAAATCAACATCAAAATATTCATTTAGATTTGACACGAGGTCTAGATTTGCAAAAGACTATGCTAAGAATGCAATCCAAATACTGAATAATAAATTAATTGATGCAAAAGTAGTTGGTGGAGTTCCAAGAGCTATAAGCTCTGGAAATTCTTATGAAGCTAATTTATGTAGCAAAGTCATGTCGAGAAATTATACTTTTTTTTATCCTAGGCATAGAAGAATAAATTTTTCTGGATATTCATCATCAGTTTATCTGGGATGTTTTGATACTAAATTATTAAAAAAAATTAGATTTAGAGAAAATAGTAAATTAATTTCGGAAGATTCCCAAATAATTAAAGACTTTAAAAACAACAATTATAAAACTTTTATAAGTGAGAAAATATGCGTTTTTTATAAATGTAGATCCTCTTTTAAGAATTTGTTAAATCTTTTCAATACCTATGGATACTGTAGGGCGAATACTATTATTTTTACGAAAGAAATATTTATATCAAAAAGACATTTAATTGTTTTATTTTCTTTTTTACTAATTGGATTGGCTTTTAAAAATATTTCACTTTACTTTTTATTCATTTTCCCGTTCTTTATTTTTCTTCTGAATCTATCTTCAGAATTATTTTTTTATAAAAAAAAGATTGAATTAATTATTCCTTTTTGTTCAACTTTGTGTCAGTTCTCATGGATTTGTGGATTTTTATGGAGGCTTATGACTATTTTTAAATATGAACAAAAAGATTCAAATTTTATTTCTTGAAAGAAATTGCAATTGTTACTGGCGGTGCTGGATTTATTGGCGCTAATATAGTTCGCACACTTCTTGAAAAAGATTACGAAGTTCATGTATTTGATAATCTTTCATCTGGAAATATCGATAATCTGAATTTGAAAAGAATCAAATTTTATAATATTGATTTGAAAAAAGAATTAAAATATTGGCCAAATATATTCGCAAAAAAAATATTTCATTTCGCTGCAAATGCTGATGTTAGGGGAGGTATGAATAATCATGAAATTGATTTTAAAGAGAACTTATTAGTTACAAAAAATGTTTGTGATTATGCAGTCAAGAATAATATAAAGAATTTAATTTTTTCAAGTAGCGCAACTGTATATGGAGAGCCTGATGTTTTCCCTACTCCTGAAACTTATATTTCAAATCAAACTTCTTTGTATGGAGCAAGTAAAATTTCTTGTGAATCATTTATACAGGCTTATTCCCACTACGGATATTTTAAATCTACAATTTTTAGATTTGTCTCTTGGATAGGGCAAGGTTATTCTCATGGTGTTATTTATGATTTTGTAAATAAATTATTAAGTGATTCATCTAAATTAGTTATTCTTGGAGATGGCACACAGGAAAAGTCCTATTTGGATGTTGAAGATGGTATTGATGCTGTATTAAATATTTCTGATTTACAAACTGAAGAATCCTCTATTTTTAATTTAGGTCATGATCAAAAAATGAGTGTTAAAAGACTCGCAGATATTGTGTGCAATGAAATGAATTTAACAAATGTTAGATATGAGTATACAGGAGGCAAAAGGGGCTGGTTGGGTGATTCTCCCTTAGTTCTTTTAGAAACAAAAAAAGCAAAGCTATTGGGTTTTAAATCAAAAATTGATATAGAAGAAAGTATTAGAAAAACTGTACGATATTTGATTACAAATAAGTCAAGAAGATTTAGATAAATTATTCAAAAAATAAGATCAAATAGATAGGATTTATATTTTTGTATAAGTGAATAAAAATAAAAAAGTCTTGAAGGTAATATGAACTTTATAGTAAAAATTAATTTTCTAAAAAAGGTAATCTTTTGATTTCTTAATATACTCTTCAATGTTTTCTTTGATGGTCTAGTTGATGAAATTCCATCAAGAAAAAATCTTACAACCGGTTTATTTATATAAATTATATCTAATGCATTTTTTAATATTTTTCTTTTCCAATATCCATCAGCTACTAGATTATATTCTAATAAAAAATCAAATTCTGAAGCTAATTTATTTGAGATGATCATTGCTTGATGGTTCGGTTCAAAAAATTTAAGCCAATTTTTTATATTATTTAATTTTGGACCAGGAAAATTCCAACTAAGATTATTTTTATATATGATGTTTGCTTGTCCGAAAACTATAGATAAATTTGTATTAGCTTTATGTGAATGATCAAAAAGAATTTGTAGAGATTTTTTATTAAAAAACTCATCTCCACTATTTAGGAAAATAATAAATTGTCCTTTTGATAAATATTTTCCATAATTCATACATCTATAAATACCGTAAATTTCTAAAGAAATTGAATTGATGTGTCTTATCTTTATAAAACTTTGAATATCTTTTTTAAAATTTTTTTCAATTAATATTTCTATTTTTTTCTGATTTTCTATTTCTGAACCATCAATAATTAACCACTCAATTTTAAAATCTATCTTTTGTTGTTTTATACTTTTAAGTGTTCTGGAGAATTTTAATAAATCATCTTTTATAAGTGTTATTATAGATATTTTTGTATTATTAGTCATAAAAATATTTGCTTTAAAATTATTTGAAAGTTATATTTGAAAAAAGTTATTTTTATAATTTAAATATATAAATATATGCATCCAATAAGTGAATTACCAGTACTGATATTAGCATATAATAGATTTGAAAAATTTAAACGTTGCATTAATACCCTAGAGGAGCAAGGTATAAAGAATATTTTTATTTCTGTGGATGGTCCAAGAAATAAATATGACATGGACATTCAGAAAAAGATTTTTCAATTTTGCAAAAATGACAAATTAGACTTGAAACTTGAGATTAATTTCCTTCATCAAAATAAAGGTTGTAGAATAGCTCCTTTAAAAGGAATTTCCTGGTTCCTAAAAAGAAATCAATATGGAATTATTCTTGAAGATGATGTTATTTTATCTAAAAAATGCATAGAAACTTTTTCAACCTTATTGCAGGATTATTTTCATAAAAAAGATTACATTTCACTATCATCTTTTAATGAATTTACTGAGAAAAAGATTGAGTCTATTTACGCTTTACCAGTATGGAGAAGCTGGGGATGGGCAACTTGGTCTCATAAATGGGAAAAATATATAGAGTTTAAAAAAGAAATTGAAAAATATAGTTTATGGGAAATATATAATTTATTGCCTTTAGAATTCAGATCTATTGAAACTGCTAAAATAATAAAATCATGTCAGCTCAATTTATTGGATGCTTGGGACTATGAATTTAATTTATATCATTTGTTAAAAGAGAGTTATTCTCTAACACTTGGTGGTATTAATAACTATGTATATGGTTTTGATGAAACCGCGACTCACACAACTTCCGTAGATAATTGTGGAATTGACTTTAGCTTGTTTAAGGAAAGAGAAATAGATTTTAATAATATAAATATCTTGAGTAATGAAAATATCTTTCTAACACTTAATAAATGCGGATTCAATATTATAAAAAATAAAAATTATTTTGGATACGTATATGACTATCTTAAAAATATTTACTATTCTTTTATTTTTCTATTGCGAATTTTAAAAAGAATTATTTACAAAAGATTGTAAAAGAATTTAAATCAAGATATATTAATTTTATTTATTATAGATATTGGCAATATTATTTTCATCTGGTGGTGGTAGGCTTGGAAATCAGATACTTAATTTAATACACCTAAAAGCAATTTCATTAGGTTATGAATTGAAGGTTGAAAAATTAAATGATAATTTTATACATTCAAAAAAGTTAGCACTAAAATTTGAAATTCAAGATAATTTAATAACATGGAAAATTAGAAATAAACTTTTAAAATTCTCGTCATTAAATAAATTTTTATTGAAAGGATATGTCATATTAATACATATGTTTTATTACATAAATCCTTTTGCAAAATCATACATAATTGGTAGTTTAAAAAATCATCCTAAATATCTATTAGGTGATTATCTTGGGAATAATTTTTCAACAGATGAAATTTTGAAAAAAGCAAAAAAAATGAATATTGTTTTAAGCGGATGGGGTTTAAGAGATTGGAAGCTTGTTTTTAAATATAAAAATAAAATTGTTAATCATTTTATTAAAGCACTTGATCAAGATGGATATATAAAAAAAAATATTGTATCTGAAAAATATTTATTTTTACATATTCGCAGAAGTGATTTTCTTGAGGTTAAGGAATTTAAGGATATCAATTTTTCAGATCAAATATGGATGAATTCAATTTTGAAACTTTGTTCAAAAAAAGGTTTAAAAAAAGTAATAATATTTAGTGACTCAATCTTATCTAATCAATTTATAGAATCTTTAGAAAAAAATGGTATTAAGACTAAGACACCTTTAGAAAATGATAGAAATAATTTTTTAAAACTATTTATTAAATATATTTCAAATGCATCACAAGTAATGTGTAATGCTTCAACTCTTTCATTAAGTCTTGCCTTTTTATTTCACGAAAAAGTCTATCTGCCCTCTTTAAGAAATGACTTTCAGCAAATATCATTTAAAGATGCTCATAAGGTATACCCAACATGTATTACCTGGAAATAATAATTAATTTCTGATGTTATTATCTTTAAATTTTTTTTTATAGTCTTGGTAAGTTTTATTTAATCCTTCAACCAGAGATATTTTCGAACACCAGCCAAGACTATTTAGTTTTGATATATCAAGCAACTTTTGAAATGTTCCATCTGGTTTCTTTTGGTCCCAAATTATATTGCCTTTAAATAGAGTTATATCACTAATCATTAAAGCTAAATCTTTAATAGATATATCTTTTCCTGTGCCTACATTTAACCATTCAAGAGGCTCTCCAAATTTATTTTTTGGAGAATTTTTGTTGCTAGGATCCCAATTCTTGAGAGCAAAAATACAAGCATCAGCTAAATCTTCTACATGCATAAACTCTCTTCTAGGCCTCCCAGAACCCCAACACTCTATTGATTCTTTATTTTCTAATTTATGAGAATGAAATCTTTTTAAAAGTGCAGGTAAAACATGACTATTCATATCATTATAATTATCTCCTTGACCATATAAGTTTGTAGGCATAAGAGAGATGGCATCAAATTCGTATTGTTTTCTTAAAGCTTGACATAATTTAATACCACTTATCTTAGCAATTGCGTAACTCTCATTTGTTTTTTCTAAGTAACCATTTAGTAATTCATCTTCTTTAATAGGTTGCTTTGAATGTTTAGGGTAAATACAACTACTTCCTAAAAAAAGTAGTCTTTGAACATCATTTCTCCATGCGTTCTCAATAACATTATTTTGAATCTTTAAATTATCTAACAAAAAATTAACAGGATATGTATTGTTAGCATAAATTCCTCCTACTTTAGCGGCAGTAAGTATTACAACTTCAGGCCTATTTTTTTTATACCATTTAATAACTTTTTCATTATCTAATAAATTCAGTTCATCTCTGGATGGACATAGAAGATTATTATAACCAAGATTATTCAATTTTCTTTTAATGGCACTCCCCACCATCCCTTTAGATCCAGCTATAAATATTTTATTATTTTTACTTATTAAAGACATAATAAGGAGCCTAATTTTGATCTATAGGTCTAGATCCCTTACCGTTCAATACAAGCTTTATTGTTTTCAATAAAATCATAAAATCAAGAAAAATTGAGAAATTTTTAATGTAGTAAAGATCATAGCTTAATTTATATTTAGAGTCTTCTAAAGAAGCACCGTAAGGGTAGTTTACCTGAGCCCAGCCGCTAATGCCTGGTTTGATAGAGTATCTTAAATCATAGTTTGGGATTTCTTTTCTTAGAAAATTATCAATATTAGGCCTTTCAGGTCTTGGTCCAATTAAGCTCATCTCTCCACTTATGACTAATAATAATTGCGGTAATTCATCTATCCTTAATTTTCTCAAAATATTTCCAATATTTGTTATTCTTTTATCATTTTTGCTTGACCATTGCTCTCCATTTTTTTCAGCATTAATTATCATTGTTCTTAATTTTATAATCTTAAAGATTTTACCTTCAAATCCAGTTCTTGATTGAGTATAAAAGATTGGCCCCCCATCTTCTATTTTTATAAGTAAGGAGGCTAATATTAAAATTGGAAAAGACAATAACAATATAAAAATACTTACTAAAGTCTCTGCAATTCTCTTCAATCTTCCTTTTATACTATATTCATCATAACTAAATTGACCATCAATAATATCGTTTAATTTTATTAGTTCAGATGGAAATCTATTCAAATATTTCTCACACCAATTGGAAATTTTTATAAATTTAATACCTTTATTTTTTAGATCAAACAATAATTTAATATTTTTATCACCTAGAAGATTTTGTTCTTCATCAACAATAACCTCTTTTGTTTTGAAGCTTGTTTTTTTTGTATTATTTTGATTATAAATTTTGATTTTAAAATTAGAATTTAAACCAATAATTTGAATTAATTCATTTTTTCTTTTTAAATTTCCTAAAAAAAACCATAATGTTTCTTTTGAGTAATTTCCCGCTAGATATAGGCTCAGAATTATTTGAAATATTGTTGATACTATAAAAATTTTTATGTATAAATTTGTTATTAAATTAATAAAATTTGAGAAAGAATCGAAATTCATATAATTCCAGTCCCAGAAAACCCAAAATTGAACAATCAGAAGTAAAAAACTAATAAATAATGTGAAGATTGATTTATATGTATTTTTAAAAACTATATAAATTTTTTCTTTTTTGGAAAAGCCGTATCTACCAACTACATAACTTAAAGTTATCCATAACATTGAATTTGAGATGCATAGAAATGTAAATATAGATTTGCTAGTAATATGAATATTAAAAATGAAATTAAAAAAAATTAAGAAAAATAAAAAATCCAATAAACATGAAAATATCAGACCTCTTCTAGATTTAAGTAATGAAAGTTTAAATCTCATTTCTGTTGTTTAAAGAGAAAGTCTTTTAATTTATCAAGAAAAATAAAGCTCATTTTATATCATCCTATTCTCTTGAAGAATTTACTTTATAACCTGATTTCTTAAGAAGAGCCTCCTTTTCAGCTTCTTTTTTATCAAATTCTATCATTTCTTTTATAAGTTCCTCCAAGGAGATTTTTGGAATCCAACCAAGATTATTTTCTGCTTTTCTTGAATCCCCTAATAAGAAATCTACTTCTGCAGGCCTGAAATACCTAGGATCTACTTTGATTACTATTTCATTAGTATCTGATCTACGACCAATTTCATTAACGCCCTCTCCCTCCCAAATAATTGAGGTTTTGCTATCAGCCCCCCAGCCTAAGTATGAAGCACTGATTTCAGCAAATTTTCTCACACTTTCGGTTCGGCCTGTAGAAATAACATAGTCCTTAGGTTCTCTCTGCTGAAGCATTAACCATTGCATTTCAACATAATCTTTAGCATGACCCCAATCCCTTTTTGAGTTTAAGTTACCTAAATAAAGATATTTATCTAGACCAGCATTAATTCTCGATAAACCCCTAGTTATTTTTCTAGTTATGAAGGTTTCGCCTCTTCTAGGACTTTCATGATTAAAAAGTATCCCATTGCATGCAAACATATTATAAGCTTCTCTGTAGTTAACAGTTATCCAATAGGCATAGAGTTTTGCAACTCCATAGGGACTTCTTGGATAGAAAGGAGTATTTTCATTTTGGGGACTTTCCTGGACTAATCCGTATAATTCACTTGTACTTGCTTGATATATTTTTGTCTTTTCAATTAAATTTAAAACTCTAACTGCTTCTAAAATTCTTAAAGTTCCTAGTGCATCACTATTTGCAGTATATTCTGGGGTTTCAAAACTAACTGCAACATGACTTTGTGCTCCCAAATTATAAATTTCTTCAGGTTCTATTTCTTTAATGAGCCTAATTAAATTAGTACTGTCAGTTAAGTCGCCATAATGCATTAAAAAACTAGGATTGCTTTCATGAGGATCCTGATATAAATGATCAACTCTTTGGGTATTAAAATTACTACTTCTTCTTTTTATTCCATGTACTTCATAATTCTTAGAAAGTAAAAATTCAACAAGATAACTCCCATCTTGGCCTGTAACTCCAGTTATTAATGCCTTTTTCTTGTATAAATCTGAATCTTTTTTAGATTTTTTAGTTAATTTTTCTTCCATAAAACGTATATTACTTTTTTAATTACATAAATAACACTATTATATTTTTTTGGCAAAAGATTATGATAATTTAATAAATTATTATGTTGTTATTTCTTTTTCTTTTAAGAAAGATCTTAAACCTGCCAGTAATATCCAGCAGAAAATACTTATTCTTGCATCATAGTATTGAATATCTGCGAGATGAGCAATAAAGAAAATAAGAGATGAAGCGATCCATGCCTTTTGATTTAATTGTTGAAAAAAATCTATTTTTTTCTTTGAATATTTTGAGATTTTTCTAAATGATAAAAATAAGAGTAGAGAATAATAGGAGAAAATAATTATTGATGGCAAAACTCCATAACTAACAGCTAATTCTAGTGGAAGATTATGTGCATGCCCAAACCATTCTCCACTTTTCATTTGATATAAAATAGGAAAAGATGCTGCACCCCAACCAAATATTGGTTTTTCAGTTATGTAAATTAAAGCTGATAGCCATTTATTAATTCTTGGATATGTACTCAGATATTTAATACCAATTTCAGGAAATAAAGTATAAAGTCTTGATGGGATTATTGATTTCATGAATATTTGTAATTCATCTGGAAATATAGGAATAACTGTTAAACCTAATAGAAAAAAACCTAAAAATATTGTCGGTAAATACCAAATCAAACTTGCTGATCCCATAACTATTGGAGATGATATAACTAAGCCAAGAAGAGCATTTCTCGAATCAGTGAGACATATAAAAACTACAAATAAAACACATATTATTAATAAAATTATTTTCTTCAATATTTTTCTATTTGGTTTTATAAATGCAGCTAGGCAGAATGGCCAAACCATAACCATCCATAAACCTGCATAGTTTTGATTATTGAATAACCCCGATATTGACCCTAAATCAGTAAGTGGCTTTTGAAACCATATGATAAGTCCATTAAATAATTGAAATGGTCCATTTATATTGAGGAGTTGCAGTATCCCTGAGCATATCACTGCAATTGATCCAGATATTAAGAACTTAGCTGTTGAAATTCTTTTAGCGGGAGTATTTAAGTATTGTTGAAAGCCCCAGAAACATAAAAAAAATGGTAACCAATTAATTAGACCTAATAGAGAAAGTTTTGGATCTAAACCAAGATTGATGTAATAGTCATATCTTAAAAAATGAATAAAAGTGCTTATTAACATCAATAAACCACTTATGAAAAATGGATAATTCCATTTATCTTTAATGAATTTATCAATATTCAAAAAGCTTATAATTAAAGCACATAAAAAAAATATAATAGAAATCCCTACAGCAGATGGTAATAAAAAAACACCGATCAAAAAAGACACATAACCTATACTATTTAGTGTCAAATCGTTAAAAAATTTATTATGAAAGTTATTATTCATATCTCGAAAATTATAATTGAGACAAACTCTTAGATTAAAAATTTGGTCCTCTTCATTAACCGTACATATTTAGTAAACTTAAATATTTATTAGGATTATTCCAATAATGTACGTTTTTTGGAATCAATAGTTTTTAATTTTCTATAGGAAGAGTAATGTTTCTTTATATTTAAAGGTGATAGATATTCGCCATATTTCGAACAATAAATCCATCCTAATTCTTCATGAGAAATAAGATTTGGCCTTTCATCTTTAGGTAAATCATAAAAGCTCCTTGTGAATTGATGAGGACCTGTAAGGTTCATTATCCCATCTTTAGGGCGCTCAAAAACTATATCTTGAAAATACAAAAAGTCTCTTGTTATTTTTTTAATTAAATTTTCTAGGAATATAGATCCCTTAGGCAAGAAAAAAAAACCATTGTGAATTACATTTTCAAATGTTTTATAGATTTTCTTATTTTTATATCTAATAACTTCTATCTTTCGCGGTTCATATAATAAAAATCCTTTTGAATTAGATTCCGAATTATTATTTAAGAGACTTTTCAAATTTACTTCAGATTTTAGGTCTAACCATATTCCGCCAAATTTATATATGCAGCATATTCTGAATATATCAATTTTTTGTACAGGCAGTTTTGACCTTTTAAATATTTCATAAATTAAATTATCTTTGAAATGTTCTTGCATAAAATTATTAACTTGTTCGTTTGAATATATATTTACATTTATATCTTTGAATTGATTGTAATAATTCCATTTTATTTCCATACTTTTTGATACCCAGAAATTATTAGTGCTTGAGACTAAATTTATAGAATTATTGTTTTTATTTTTTGAAATAGTTGAAGATAGAAGTAATTTATTTGGATATTCTTTTTTTAAAATTCTTATAAGATTTTTTCTTATCCAGATAACAATATTTTGCAGGAAGTACATTTTATTTATTCATATACGCTTCCTAATGGATTCGAACCATTGACCCACTGCTTAGAAGGCAGTTGCTCTATCCAGCTGAGCTAAGGAAGCATTTTTATATTATATCTGACGATTAAGCATTAATAATTATTCTTTTTTTAAATTAATTATTTTTCTAATTATTATTTACATGCATTTTTAATTAAATAATTTTCTAGAATATAAATGATATTGTATTTAAAGAATTTGGCCAAGAGACTTACTGAAAATCAAAAAAGTGAAATTGTAAGTAGGTTTACGGATGGAGAAACTATTGAATTTTTATCAGAGATGTTTAATTGTACGCAATTAACAATAATTAGAAATCTGAAGAGATCTCTTGGGGAATCTAAGTACAAAAAATTAAGTGCTAAGAATAAACTTCATATTAATAGTTTTAATGAAACGAAAAAAGATGATTTTGGTACAAAAACTTCCGATAATATTTCTTCAGATAATGATTTTCTGCCAGTTTCTTCATTTATGGAAATTACTCCTCTGATTTATGATATTGAAAATAAGCCAAGAAAAGATCTTTCATCAGTCCCTTTAAAGGATACTGAATTCCCTAAAGTTGCTTATATGATTGTAGATAAAAAAATTGAATTAACAGTAAAACTTCTTAAAGACTATCCAGCTTGGAGTTTTCTACCTATTGAAGACTTAAATAGAAAAACTATTGAAATTTATTTTGAATTAAAAAATGCGAAGAGATTTTGTAATAAGGAGCAAAAAGTAATTAAGGTCCCAAATACTGAAGTATTTAAAATTGCAGCTCCATTTTTAATCTCAAGGGGAATTACCCGAATTATTAGTGATGATAAACTCATAGCAATATAAATTAGATATTACTTTTTAGTACTGAAATCGGTAGTTATTAAGCTTCCAGTTATAGATCCGCTTATGAAACTTAGTCCCACGATAAAACCTATAGGTAACTCAACTGTTTTATCGATTAAGAAATTAACTCTGCTTTTATTTGAATTATTTTGGATACCAATAATTAACAACAAAAATAAGCAAGAATTAATGGAAATTATTAGAAGTAACTTTTTTAAAATGTAAAGCATATTGTCTGAAATTATTTTTATCTTAATTCAAATTATAAATTTCGCTTTTCTTAATACCATTTCTTTTTGAAAGGTATTTTGAAGCGGCTGATAGGCTTAAACCTGCATTTATCAAATCATCTAGTTCTCTTTTTAATTCTATCTTACTCAATTCTAAATCTCTCCTTTTTATACCACCTATAACTAAGGTTATTTCACCAATTATCTCCTTATCTTGGAGAAATTCAATTACCTCATAAATATCATTACCGATATGCTCTTCAAACTTTTTTGTTAGTTCCCTTGCTACTTCAATCTCTCTCTCCCCTCCACAAAATTGGCGTAATTCATCTAATAATTTTTTAAGACGATTAGGCGATTCATACAATATAGTAGTTTTCTCAGATTTGCTAATTTCTAATAGTATTTTATATCTATCTTTCTTCTTCCTGGGAAGAAAACCCTCAAAGACAAATCTTGATGAAGGCATTCCACTTGATATTAGGGCAGTTAGAGCTGCACATGCACCAGGGATACAAATAACATCGTATCCATTTTCCTTCACTCTTTTAACAAGATTTTCTCCAGGGTCACAAATTCCTGGCATACCCGCATCGCTGACTAAAGCAATTGAATTGCCCATTTTTAGGTTATCAATGATTTTCGGGATTTTGTTGTATGCATTATGTTTATTAAAGCTTATAAGCTTATTTGAGATATGAAATTTTTTCATTATTTTAGTTGTTTGTCTTGTATCTTCACATGCAATTAAAGAAACATTCTGAAGGATATTTATTGCTCTTAAAGAGATATCATTCATATTTCCAATTGGTGTGGCAACTATATATAAAATACTTTTTTCTGGCTCTTGGCTTCTGTGAGATAATATAGGTTTATTTTTCATATAGTGAATAATATACCTTACGGAGTGGATATTAATAACCTGATTGATGATCTGAGAATTCTCAGCTGGGAAGCCGCAGATATTCTATTAGGTTATTCTTCTTTAATGAGGGATATTAACCATAGAAATAAAATTATTAAATCGAAGGAACATGAGGATCCTGTGACTTTGGCTGATCTAAAAGTAAACGAATTAATAATCAAAAGAATACAAGGAAAATATAAAAATATTGATTGGGAAATCCTAAGTGAAGAAAATGCAAAAATTCAGCCATATCATTGTAATACAAATGCTGATTGGCTTTGGGTTCTTGACCCTCTTGATGGAACCAAAGATTTTATTGAAAACACCGGTAACTACGCTATGCATTTAGCTTTGAATTATAAGAATAGGCCCTACCTTGGAATTATTCTTATACCAGAAAGGGAAGAATTATGGATATCAACTGGGGAAAATTTTTGGGGAGAAAAAAGAGATAGAACTTTAATAAATCGCCAAAATTTTAAAGACAAAGATTTCCAAGAAATGATCATAGTTACAAGTAAAAATCATAAGAATAAAAAATTAGAAGAGTTAATCGATAAATTTAATTTCAAGGAGGTTATTGTTATGGGAAGTGTGGGATGTAAGGTTGCTTCAATTCTTAGAGGAGAAAGTGATATTTATATTTCTTTAAGTTTACCAATGAAAAGTGCACCGAAGGATTGGGATTTTGCTGCACCTGAAGCAGTTTTGAAAGCGGCAGGAGGAGCAATCACAAATTTAGAAAATGAGGATTTAATTTATAATAAAAAGTCTTTTGAACAATCTGGAATGATAATTGCATCAAATAATAAACAAAACCATCACAAGATTTGTTATAAGTTGAGAGAATTAGTTAGAGAATACGATATTTTACCCTTGGACCATTAAGTAAGAGGCGCTACTGGTGTTGGAGTTGGTTCTGGATAAGACATCCCTCCATTTTGTGGAACGCCTCTAAGTGTAAGGTTAATTCGACCTCTACTATCAATTTCTCGGACTCTAACAGTTACTTCATCACCTTGTCTGACTACATCCTCAACTCTTTCTACTCTCGCTTCAGATAATTGTGAGATATGAATCATTCCCTCTTTCCCTGGGAGTATTTCAACAAAAGCACCAATAGGGATAATCCTTGTTACCACACCTGAAAAGATTTCGCCTTCATGTACTTTTCGAGTCAGGCCTTCAATAATCTTTTGAGCTTCTTCAGCCGCAGCGCCATCATGAGAAGCGATAGTAACGATTCCTCCATCCTCTATATCTATTTTAGTATTTGTTCTCTCTGTAATACCTTTAATAGTGCGCCCTCCTGGACCAATTACAGTGCCAATGAGCTCTGGGTCAATTTTAAAACTTAATAGCCTCGGTGCATGCGGAGATAAAGAGTCTTGGGGTTTATCTATTGCTTCCTGCATTTTTTCTAGGATATGCAATCTTGCTGGGTGAGCTTTCTTTATGGCATCAGAAATAATATCTACTGATAAACCTGTTACCTTCATATCCATTTGAAGTGCTGTTATCCCTTTTTGAGTGCCAGCAACTTTAAAGTCCATATCTCCAAGAAAATCTTCAATACCTTGAATATCTGTAAGAATTCGAACTTCTTTACCCTCTTTAATCAATCCCATAGCG